>PVBE010766732.1_pt1 | contig 11181 bp, 8 predicted proteins | sample 1631181 | NCBI WGS metagenome assembly PVBE01 (sample SAMN08397723, study PRJNA350692) | Marine metagenome, whole genome shotgun sequencing project. | isolation source: water | place: Pacific Ocean | collected 2012-04 | reverse complement strand
CCTATGAGGATTGTCTGGCGGCCTGCCCGACGGATCTCCGTCCGGACAGCCCTCAGCTGATCATCCTGCTGCACGGCCTCAGCCGGTCCAAGGACTCGCTCGGTACGCTTGCCCGACAACTCACCCAGGAGGGCTACTCGGTCGCCGCCCTCAACTACCCCTCCTTGACGCAGTCGATCCAGCAGCACGCAGAGCAGCTGGCCCAGCTGCTGGGAAATCTCCAGGGGATCCAGCAGGTCTCGTTCGTCACACACAGCCTCGGCGGCCTGGTGGTTCGCCAGCTGCTCGCCGACTCGTCAGCTCCGTGGCGCCGCCGGATCAGCGTCGACCGTGTGCTGATGCTGTTCCCACCCAATCAGGGCTCCCATCTGGCCGACCTGCTACATCAGAATCCGCTCTTCCACCTGGCGCTCGGGCCCTCGGGCCAGCAGCTGACGACTCGAGGTGCACGGCAGATTCCTCCGCTGGCCGACCGGTTCGCGGTCATCGCCGGAGATATCGGCAACGGAACCGACGACGGCACCGTGAAGATCCGTGAGACCTGGTTGCCGGGCGCCGAGGACTGGCTGCTGCTGCCAGCGGGACACACCTTCGGCATGGCAAAAGGATCTGTGATCCAGGCCGTCAAGCGCTACCTGGCGACGGGGTCGCTCAGACCGTCTGCAGCCCTGTCGAGCCCAGGACGGAGAGCCCGGATGCAGCCACTCCGGAGAGACCGCGCCTAATCCGCAACCAGCTCTCGAACCGCCTGGGCCGCCCCCGCCTGCGTCTCGCTAGGCTCCCGCTTGACGCGAAACTGGACCTGCTGCCCCTCTTCAACCTGCTCGAAACCCAGCTGGGGCTGAAGATCGGAGAGGTGGAAGAAGTAGCTGCGCCCTTCCGAAGACTCGATGAAGCCGTAGCCCCGGTCCGCGATCTTACGTCGGATCACGCCGACCATCTCCCGGTCGACCACCCCGTCCTCCGACCCAGACGGGACCCGGGTATGCATCGTGGTGACCAGCCCCTGCTCCCGTTTGTGCGACCGGCTGAATTCCCGCCGACAATCGTCGCAGAAGAACTTCTGGCCCTTCCGCGGATAGAAGGTGGTCCACACCTCACTATCGCCATCATGTCCGGGCGCCTCGCAGGTCAACAGGTGGCGCTCGTACGTCAACTCCAGTCTCTGCAGCAGATCGTCGAGCCAGATCGTGTCGAAGTCCTTGACCCCGGCCTCGTCACGCGGGTCCGCCAGCGCCGGCGAGCAGCTGCCCTTGATGCTGGCGATCGCTACCCGCTTGCCCAGGCGCCGCAGAGTCCTCAGCATCGGCCGGAAGTCCTGATCACCGACCACCGCGACCGCAATGTCGTAGGCACTTGGAATCGCCGAGTAGTAGAGCGCGCTGCTGGCCAATGCGATGTCGACACACTTCTCCTTCGGCTCGAACGGATCGCTGGGATCCCGGTCTGCACGACGCAGTGGACGCCCCATGAAATTGATCGGGAATGTCTCCACCTCGTAGTTGTACTCTTCTTTGAGCAGCTCGAAGAAGTCTCGCCGCCGCTGGACCGCATCGTCATCGCGGGCGTCGTGGTTGGTCGCATAGCTGCCGTAGAGGTGGGTCCTGACCAGATCGACCTGAATCCCGCCCATCTGCCTGCTGACCTCTTCCGCGAGCACATTGGGGAGCTTGCCGAAGTGGACCCGAAAGTCTGGCTGGCCGTACACATCACTCAGGCGCGGGGTATTGCAATACAGCCAGGTGCCGTCGATGAACAACATAATCTTGGTCATTGGATCATCCTTGTCGAATCAGCGATCAGATCGAGCGATCAGTGTAACAAATCCTCGACCTCTCTGACCACAGCCTCGGCCAAGCCAACGAGGGCCTGAAAATCGGACAAACGCATCGTCGTCACCGGAGAGTGAATGTAGCGACAGGGCGCCGAGAGCACCATCGAAGGGACCCCCCCCCTCGTCAGATGGATCGAGCCCGCATCCGTCCCGCCGCTGATCGGTAGCTTGTGCTGCCAGGGGATACCTCGCTCATCGGCCACGCTCTCGGCGAGCGCCACGAATCTGCGGGGGACCAGCAGGCTGCGGTCGGCAACCGTGATCGCCGCCCCCTGACGTTGACGCGTCGGGCACAGCGCGGGTTCGACACCCGGGACATCGGCCGCTATCGTGCCCTCGAGCGCCAGTGCGAAGTCGGGGTCGAGTTGCCAGGCCGCTGTGCGAGCGCCCCGCAGCCCGACCTCTTCGGCAACGCTGAACGAAGCGGCCACCGCCACCCCAGTCGGAGGGGCGGCCTGAAACCGCTGGAGCAGCCGAATCAGCGCGGCACAACCCGCGCGATTATCGAAGCCTTTGCCGATCAGCGCGGCGGGCTCCCCGCTCTGGCCCTGCGGTCCGAGCGGCCGCGCCGGATAGTGAATCGCCGCCGGATCTCCGACTCGCACGCCCATCTCCGCCACTTCTTCCGCGCTCGCGGCCCCCACGTCGCAACGAAGCTGGTCCAGACGAATGATCCCTGGCTCTGCCCCACCCTTGAGGATATGGGGGGGAGAGGTGCCGAGGGACCCGAGGACGCGGTGGCCCTCGCGGGTGACGATCGTCAGGCAGTGCGACGGCAGGATCCGCTCGTCCCAGCCACCCAGCCCGACGAAGCTGAGAAAACCTCTCTCGTCGATATTACTGACCATGAATCCCACATCATCCATGTGGCAGTCGAGCATCGCCAGCGGGAGGCCTTCCGCGGCAGGCACCATGCGAACGAGCAGATTGCCGAGCGCGTCGATCTCGATCGAGTCGGCCAGCGGCTCGACCATTCCCGCGATCACCTGCCGGATCTCGTCCTCGAACCCAGGCGGTCCGAAGGCGTCGGAAAGCAGCGACAGCAGCTGGGCGTCACTCTCTGGAATCTTGGTCATGCCGTCATCTCCGGGTTTCTAGTAAATGGCAAAGATGCCACGCAGAGGGAGATCCCACCCAGGTTGAGCACGGTGCCAGGCGCCAGATGCTCGCGTCGAACATAACCCAGGGCAATCGTGCCGAGCTTCGGCGAGACAGCCGCGCTGGTGATCTCCCCCACCGGGCGCTTCGCCGCCTCGTGCTCGATCGGCGAGCCCCCGGCGGGCGGATCCCCCTCGACGTGAAATCCTGCCAGCCGCCGGTTGACCTGGCCCCGCGAGCGAATTCGCTCGACGGTCTCCTGTCCCCGATAGCACCCCTTGTCAAAAGCGACCGCATGCATCAGCCCGGTCTCTTGTGGGAAGTTGGACTCGCCGAAGTCGACACCCAGCCGTGGCACTCCGTGCTCCAGCCGAACCACCTCGAGCGCTTCCGCCGACGCGAGCGGCAGTTCATCGAACCGGCTGCGCAATGCGGATAGGCCGCCCTCGCCCGTAATCAAACGATATCCGGGCTGGCCGGTCCACGAGCAACGCACGATGGTCACTCCATCCGTCTCGGCGTGGCCCCACGGGCTGAGGCCGGGCGAACCGACAGCCGCTTCGGCGCCGGGCCCCTCGACGGCCAACATACCGACGCCGGCGCTGCAGTCGAGCAGCTCGACCTGATCCGCAATCGCGAACTGTCGCAGGCACCCGACGATCCCTGGCGCCCGCTCGGCCTCGCACTCGAGAAGGAAAGCATCCTCGCCGCACAGAACCGTCATGTCAGCCAGGATGTGCCCGCGCTGGTCGAGTTGAAACGCGTAGCAGCCCTGGCCCGGCAACAACCCGGCCACGTCTGCCGTGAGCATCCCCTGCAAGAAGCGGGACCGATCCTCCCCTCCCACACGGACCGCGCCCCGAGTCGGCAGAGCGATCAGGCAGGCCGCTTCCCGGAGCTCTCGATAACCTTGCATCGTGTTGCTCTATAACCGATAGTGACGACCGTGGCAACGATACTGGATGGGCCAATGGGGACCGAGCTGCTGGCGCGCGGCGTTCCCACACCGGTCCCGGTGTGGAGCGCAGCCGCACTCCAGAGCGCACCCGAGGTGGTCGCCCGGATTCACGCCGATTACGCCGCGGCCGGCGCCACAATCCATACCACCAACACCTTCCGCACCAAGCGCCGGACCTTCCCCGAGACCTGGGAAACCCTGGCGCGGCGGGCAGTCGAACTGGCCCGCTCCGCGGTTCCGTCGGGCCATCGGGTGGCGGGCAGCATCTCTCCCCTGGAGGACTGCTATTCTCCGGAAATGAGTCCCGAAGATCCCCGGCCGGAGCATCGGGAACTGGCGCGCGTGCTGGACGACGCCGGCTGCGACCTCCTGCTCTGCGAGACCTTTCCCCATCTGGGTGAAGGACTGATCGCCGTGGAGGAAGCGGTGGCGACCGGGACCGAGACCTGGGCGGCCTTCACCCCCGGCCCAGACGGTCGGCTGCTCGCACCCGCAGCACTGGCCCGAGGAGCGGTGGAGGCGGTGCGACGCGGTGCGACGGCCGTGCTGGTCAACTGCGTAGCGGCGAGCATGACATTGCCATATGTTCAAGCCCTGTCGGATCTTGCGGTACCATTCGGGGCCTACGCCAATGCCGGGTCCCCCGCCGAAGGCATGGGCTGGGAAGCGGCTCCCGAGGCGCCAGAGCGCTATCTGGAACTGGTTTCTCCCTGGATCGAGGCGGGAGCCTCGATCGTCGGAGCTTGCTGTGGTCTGAGGCCGGCGGTGGTCGCCTCTCTGGCCCGGGAATACGGCCGCAACCATCCGGGTTGACGCGGGTTGATCAAATAGGCATATTGGAGCAAACCAACACGTCAGAGGTACGATGATGACAAGATATTACCTATCTTTCGCGCTCGCCCTGTCGCTAGGCCTCGCACTGCCGGCACTGGGTGAAGGCGCTCCGCTGGATCCGCTGCCCGAGTCCGAATGGACCGTGGATAAGGCGGCCCACCTGCTACGACGCGCCGGCTTTGGCGGCACTCCCTCCGCGATCAAGGCGCTCTATGCCCGGGGACTCAAGGGGGCAGTCGACTGGCTGGTCGATTATGAAAAGGTGCCCAACGAGGGGCTCACGCACTTCGTACCCAAGATTCTGAAACGTCCGAACCGGAGCGAGATGCAGGGCAAGAGTGAGGAAGAACGCCGCCGGGCGCTCAACATGCACCGCCGAAAGGACGCGGGGCAGGCGCTGCTGCTGCGCTCCTGGTGGATGAATCACATGAGGGTCACCAAGCACCCGCTGGAAGAGAAGATGGTACTGTTCTGGCACGGTCACTTTTGCTCCGGCCATCGGGACGTGCGCAACTCGTATCACATGTACCTGCAGAACGCGACTCTGCGCCGTCACGCCACGGGGAACTTCGACAAGTTCGTCCGGGCGATCTCACGCGATCCCGCGATGCTGGAGTATCTCGACAACCGGACCAGCCGACGACAGCACCCCAACGAGAACTTCGCCCGTGAGCTGATGGAATTGTTCACACTAGGTGTTGGCAACTACACCGAGAAGGACATCAAGCAAGCGGCCCGTTGCTTCACCGGCTGGACGTTCCGCGAGGACCGCTTCATCTTCATCCGAACCTGGCACGACACCGGTACGAAGACCGTGCTGGGCAAGACCGGCGACTTCGATGGCGACGACGTGATCGACATCATCTTGAACAAGCCGGTGACCGCGAGATACATCTCGCACAAGCTCTTCCGCTACTTCGCCCACTCCAAACCCTCCCAGGAGCTGCTCACGAACCTGGCGGACGGCTTCCGCAAGGACTATCAGATCAAGCCGCTGCTCAGGCGACTTTTCCTCTCGAGGGAGTTCTACTCCGAGCGCTCGGTCGGGACGATGATCAAGAGTCCGGTCTATCTGACCGTCGAGCTGATGCGCAACCTGAACAGCGACCAGTCCTTGTCGATGCTGATGGTCAACGCCGCCTCCAAGCTGGGCCAGACCCTTCTCGAACCACCCAACGTCAAGGGATGGGCCGGCGGACGGGACTGGATCACCACCTCGCTGCTGCTGGAGCGCTACAACACGGCGCAGGCGCTGGTCCTCTCACAGCGGCAGCTCGCTGATTACATCAAACGATCCATCCGGCAGATGCGGTTTTTTCTGTACATCAAACGATCCTTCAAGGAGCAGGACGCCGACTCGATGATGATGGGCGGATCGAGAATCATGCCCTCCTTCCGCAAGCCACCGAAAGCCTTCGACGTGCTGTCGGCCGTCAAGGGCTGCAACACGGCGGAACAGATCGTCGACCGACTGTGCGGGCGCTTACTCGTGGTCAAGCCCTCCGACACGCTGCGCAAGACCTTGATCGACTATCTCCGAGAGGGCGGCTCTCTCGAAAACCGAGAACAGCTGCACGGGCTGCTCAAGCTGATCGTCAGCACACCGGAGTTCCAGCTATCATGAATATCGACAAGCACAACAGACGGACATTCATGGGGATGTCGCTGGCCGCGACCTTCCCGCTCTTTCTCGGTAAGACGCTCGACGTGTTCGGCGACGAAGCCGGGAGCTCCGACGAGATCCTGGTCGTGGTCCAGCTCTCCGGAGGCAACGACGGCCTGAACACCGTGGTGCCTCACGGCGACGACGCCTACGGCCGGAACCGCCTGGCGCTGCGAGTCGAGAACCCACTCAAGATCGACAACTACGTCGGCCTGAACCCCAACCTGGACAAGCTGATGCCGTTCTACAAAGACGGCAAGATGGCGATCATCCAGGGCGTCAGCTATCCCAACCCGAACCGCTCCCACTTCAAGGCGATGGATATCTGGCACGCGGGCGATGTCCGCGGACGCCAGCTACCAACCGGCTGGCTGGGGCGGGCGATCGATGCTCGCTGCCCACACGACAAGGATCCCAACCTGGTGATCAACCTGGGCACGAGCATCCCGTACGCCCTGAATGCCAAGGTCCACAAGCCGGTCTCGTTCGACCAGACGGAGGCCTATCAGTGGCGCGGGCAGGATCGTGACGAGTTCGCCGAGCTGAACAAGAAGCAGGAAGGGATGAGCAACCTGGACTGGCTGCACCGGGTGGCCGCCGCGGCCCGCTCCTCCTCCTCCACCGTTCGCCGCGCGGCACGCAACTACAGGCCCAAGGCCACGTACCCCCAGCGGGGCAACCAGCTGGCGACCCAGCTACGCACGGTAGCCAGCCTGATCGTCGGCAAGCTCAGGACCCGAATCTACTACGTCTCGATGGGCGGCTTCGACACCCACGTCCGACAGAAGACGACCCACGACCGCTTGATGCGGAACTTCGGCGATGCGCTCGCCGCGTTTCTCGAGGACCTCAAGCGGCAAGGCGTCTCCAAGAAGGTGGTGGTCGCGGTCTTCTCCGAATTCGGCCGTCGGGTCAAGGTCAACGCCAGCCAGGGCACCGACCACGGCGTTGCCGGTCCGATGTTCGTCATTGGCGACGACGTCAAGGGCGGCCTGAAGGGCACCTACCCCAGCCTGACCGATCTGGACAAGGGCGATCTGAAGATGTCCGTCGATTTCCGCACGGTCTACGCCTCGCTCCTCGAGGACTGGATCAAGGTGGAGCATCAGCGGGTGCTCGGACAGAAGTTCGACAAGTTGAGCCTGTTGTAAGACGTGCAATCCGTGCCATCGGTGGGTAGAATCCCGCCGATGGCAGATGATCCCGAGCATCACTCCCATCCCACTCCCCTGTGGCTGTCGTTGATGCTGCTGAGCGCTCAGACCGGCCTCTACGTGGTTTACCCGCTGCTCGTATACGACTGGGAGTTCTTCGTGACGGTCATCCCAGCCGTGGCGCTCCAGGGCTTGATCCTCTGGGAATGTCGCCACTGGATCGAGAACAAGACGATGCACCTGATCCACGGCTTGATCCTGTCGGACACGCTGATCGAGGGCCTGCTACAGCCCTGGGCGCGAAAGCCTACCCGGGTCAACCTCTACTGCGTGGCGGCGTTCGCGCTGGTGATCGTGCTCTACCGGCTATTTGAAAACAGGGGCAAGAGCTCTTGAGCACCCAACTATCCAAGGAGATCGGGCTCTTCGGCCTGATCTCCTTGAGCCTGGGAGCGATGATCGGCGGGGGCATCTTCGTGCTGCCCGGTCTGGCTGCGGCCAAGATGGGGCCTGCCGTCTGGATGGCCTACGTGCTCGCCGGACTGCTCGTACTGGCACCGTCCCTGGCAAAGGCTGAGCTGGCCACCGCGCTGCCCGGCGCCGGCGGGACCTACCTGTTCCTCGAACGCAGCCTGGGACCGCGCTCCGGCACCGTGGTCGGCTTGGGCGTCTGGATGATCCTGGTCCTCAAGGGCTCATTCGCGCTGGTGGGCGTGGGCTATTATCTGGTCCTGGTGTACAACCTGCCGATTCTGCCGGTCGCCCTGATTCTGCTGGCCGGCCTGACGATCCTCAATCTGGTCGGCGCGAAGAAAGCGGCGCAATTCCAGCTCCTGGTCGTCACGACCTGCCTGCTGACCCTCGCCGTGCTGGGGGCCGGCGGCCTGAGCCATGCGACCCACGAGGTTGGGGTGAAGATGACCCATGGCTGGGGCGGACTGCTCTCTGCCACTGGTTTTGTCTACATCTCCTACGCCGGCCTCAGCTCGATCGCCAGCCTCTCCGAAGAAGCCCGCAACCCGAGCCGAGACCTGCCCCTGGCACTGATGGTCTCGATCGCGGTGGGCATGGCATTCTACGCCTTCATCGCCTGGGCTCTGATGGGCGCCGTGGACTCGGAGGTGGTGACCCAGAGCATGCGACCGATGAGCTTGCTGGCCCGAACCGTGTTCGGCGACACGATGGCCAGGGTCGTCGCGATCGTGGCCATTCTGGCGCTGATCTCGATGGCCAACTCGGGTCTGATGACGGCCTCCCGCTACCCGATGGCCATGGCACGGGACGGGCTGATGCCCGAGTTCCTCGAACACCAGTCGGAGCGATTCCGCACCCCGTCAGCCTCGATCTTCCTGACGGCCGGGGTGATGGCGATCGCCATCGCATCAGCCGACGTGGAGAGGCTGGCCAAGCTGGCCAGCACGTTCAAGCTGCTCGTCTTCGCGCTGGAGTGCCTGGCGGTGATCCTGTTCCGGGAGAGCGCACCACAGTGGTACAGGCCGACCTTCCGCACGCCGCTCTACCCGATCTTGCCAGCGATCGGGCTGATCTCCTGTCTGGCGATGATCCTCTTTCTCGGCCCCCTGGCGATCCTCGGCTGCGGGGTGCTGCTGGTGATCGGACTGCTCTGGTACCAGATCTACGGCAAGCGCCACGTCGATCACCAGGGCTTGATGCAGCAGCTCTGGAAGCGCCAAGACCTGCTGCCGCCGAAGGGGATGGCGACCGCCCAACTCAGGCGCTCCGACATCGTTGAGACGACCCGCTCCCGCGACGGCAAACAGCAACTGGAAGACGCGCAAGTGGTGATCCCGATCCTCGGCGGAGAGGTCTCGCCCGACATGCTGCTCGAGGTGGGTGCTGCGCTGCTCGACCCGGAGAAACGGATCGAGGTGCTGCACCTGTACGAGGTGCCGCTGCAGACCGCGCTCTCGGACGCCGCCCATGCGGAGAAAGACCGGATCCAGGCACTCGAGCGGCGCATCGCCAACGTCGCCGAGACCCTGCACGTACGAGCCGCCTGCGACTCGGTGATCACCCGCGACGTGCGTCAGACGCTCTACGACTACGCCGCACGGGTGCACTGCGAGTGGCTAGTGATGGAGTGGATCCAGCGAGAGAACCGAGGGATCTTCTTCCGCGACCCCCTCTCCTGGTTCCTGACTCACCTGCCCTGCAATCTGGCCCTGTTCAAGGACGCCGGCGGCTTCCATGGCCGCCGAATCCTCGTGCTGGCCGAACCGGGCCCTCACGACGGGCTGGTGGTCCACACCGCGGACCAGCTGGCCTCGATGCACGATGCCGAGATCACCTTCATGCAAACCTTGCCCGAAAAGGCGGAACCCTGGCAGGTGGAGGCGGTGGTCGACTACCACGAACAGCTGGGCCAGCTGTGCCGCGTGCCCACCGAGAGCCAGATCGTCCGCCACCGCAACCCCGTGTCCGCAGCGATCCAGGCCAGTGGCGACTATGACCTGCTGGTCACCGGCGCCCCGCCGGAGCGACCGATCTGGGGCCTGTTCTTCGGCTCGCATACCGATCGCATCATCGAGGAGTCGATATGCTCGGTGCTGCGGCTGAAGACCCCGCGCAAAGCAACCCACCAGGCGATCCAGAGCAAGCTGGAGAAAGACGAGAGGGGGGTTCTCAAGATGCTCGAGGAGCCGACCGTCCTGACCGGCGTCTCGGCTCCCAACAAGGAGAGCCTGTTCAAGCAGATCGCGCAGAGCTTCGCCACGGCGCACGAGCGTCTGGGCTCCGACGATGCGATCGAGCAGGGTCTGTGGACTCGGGAGAAGATGCAGAATACGGCCATCGGCGACCGACTGGCAATCCCGCACGCCACCCTACCCGGACTCGACCGCACCTACTTCGGGCTGGTCACGATGACTGAACCGGTCAACTACAGAGCGGACGGTGCGCAGCCGGTCGACCTGGTGTTCGTCACGATCGGGCCACCCAGCGACCGACAGGCCCACCTCAAGCTGCTCGCGCAGCTCTCCGGGTTGCTGATCAAGTCCGACCTGGCGAGCGAACTGCGCGCCGCGGACGGCTTCGACGCGGTCCGCCTGGCCTTCAAGAGAGCTCTAACCCAGTCCCAGAGCGCGTAGGATCTCCACCGTCTCGCCCGGCCAGTGCTCCGGCCGTTCCAGCCGGTAGTGGGACAGCTCCCAGCGCGGCGGTCGATCCTGGCGCAGACGCCAGTCTGCCCCGGAGGCCTTGAAGCGTTCCGACTCGGCCGCGAGGTCGTAGACCTGGCGCAGCACTCCCGCCAAATCGGTCGGACCGGCGATCCGCGGGTCGGGCGGCGGCGGCACCAGCTCGAACGACTCGGGTTTGCGGCCCAGCCATTCACAGAACTCCTGGTATACCATGCGGACCATCGCCGCCTTGCCATCCAGCGAATGACCCGCCACGTGCGGCGTGGCCATGTCGGCCAGCGCCACGATCGCCGGCTCTGCAGGCTCCGGGTCATAGACGTCGAGCACCAGCGGAACAGCATCCAGCGCCGACGCGGTCAGCACCTCGCCCCGAGACGTATTGATCAGGCCACCCGCACTGCGCGTGATCAGCCCCTCGGTGGTCGCGTCGAGCGGCACGTGACAGGTCAGCCAGTCGGCGTCGAGAAGCTCGTCGAGCGGTG
>PVBE012838092.1_pt1 | contig 11182 bp, 7 predicted proteins | sample 1631181 | NCBI WGS metagenome assembly PVBE01 (sample SAMN08397723, study PRJNA350692) | Marine metagenome, whole genome shotgun sequencing project. | isolation source: water | place: Pacific Ocean | collected 2012-04 | reverse complement strand
GGCGCGCTTGGGCGTGCCCATCTGAAAGCCGTGGACGCAGAGCACGAGAGGTCGCGGCTTGCGGGCGTCGTGCCGCCAGAGCAGCGTGTAGCAGTCCTTGTTTTCGGGATACGCCGCGAGCGTCGGCTCGAGCGCGGGCTGCTTCACTTCGTAGCCGCTGGGGTAGGTGAGTAGGACCTGCTCGCCGTGGGCGTTGATGGCTGGCCCGTCCACCTGAAAAGGGCGCGTGCCGAGCACTTGGTGCGCGGGCGCAACCGTCGGCATCGGATCAAAGAAGCGCGGCGTGGGTCCGTGCCCGTACCGATCGTAGTAGGCGAGCCGCTCTAGATATTCGTCGCGTCCGAGAGCGTTCTTTTTGCCATCGAAGAGCAGCCCGTCCCTCATGATGAGGTCGGGGATGCCGCCGACGACGTTCTGCGCTCTCTCCAGCACGACCTACGCCTCTCCCCGGGTTTGTGTCCGAGTCGCGGCGGTACCGTTCGCCGCGCTCTTCTTCTTGCTGCGCGCCGGCGCCGTCCAGGTGTCGCCCGTGATGCCGTCCTTCTTGAGTTCGTGCTTCATGGTCCGGTGCGTCCCCGTCTTTGGGAGCTGGTCGACGACCCGAATGTATTTTGGCACCGCATACTTGGGCAGCGCTGCCTGCGCGTACTTGTAGAGCTTGGCCGGGTCCACTTGGCGACCCTCTTTGGGTTGCACGACCAGCAGGATCTCATCTTCGGCGAGCTCCGAAGGCACGCCCAGCGCGGCGCTCTCGAGCACGTCTTCGTGGCGATCGATGACGTTCTCGACTTCGAAGGCCGAGACGTTCTCTCCGCCGACTCGCATCGAGTCCGTCGCGCGGCCGACGAAGTAGAGGAAGCCTCCTTCGTCTGCGCGCATGAGGTCACCCGTGTGGACCCAGCCGTCGTGGGTCTTCTCCGCGGTCGCCTCCTCGTTCTTATGGTATCGGATGTCCCCGGCGTCGCGGCGGCCGGGTTTGCCGACGAAGTGCAGCAGTTCGCCGGCTTCGCCCACGGGTACGTCCGTCCCGTCCGCATCGACCAGGCGGAACGCCTTCTTTCCGAGCGGCTTTCCGATGGATCCGACGGGCGCGTTTCCGGCGTTGATCGTCATGAAGCCGCCGCCGTCGACGGCGCCGTAGCTCTCCGTGATTTGGAGGTTGAAGCGCTCCTCAAAGTCTCGCCACAGTTCCGCGGGGCAACCGGCACTGACGACCAATCGTATGCGGTGTTCAGCGGCCTCAGGGTCGTAGGGCTGCTTCATCAGGATGGGGATCATCGTCCCAATGGTGTTGAAGACGGTCGCGCGTGACTCGCGGATCTCGCGCCAGAACTTGCTCGCGCTGAAACGTCGCGAGAGCGCAATCTCCGCGCCGACGTAGAGTGCCGCCACCGAAGTCACGAGCAGTGCGTTGGCGTGAAAGAGGGGGAGACACGTGTAGTAGATGTCGTCCTTCTTGACGGTGAAGTGGGCTGCTGCGCGCAGCACTTTCATCTGAGAGCCGCCGTAAGGATAGACGACGCCTTTGGGATACCCTGTGGTGCCCGACGTGTAGAGCAGCAGGCTGATCGCGTCGGAGGGGATATTCCCGAAGGGTGCCGGTTGGGGCGCGCTTTCGCGGACCGTCTTGTAGTCGACGCACCCTGAGCCGGCGTTGGCAGTGTCGTCGCCGTAGCGCTCGGGCACCACGATGACTCGGAGCTTCTCCCTCAGCTCGCGACGAATGGTGTCCAGTTGAGGCAGCAGACGCTTCACAGTGAAGAGCGTCGTGATGCCCGCATTCTCGATTATGAAGGAGAGTCCGTCCGCTTTGAGGCCCGTGTTCATCGGAACGGCGGTGGCGGCGACCCGCTGGGTCGCGAAGAAGATCTCAAGGAAGGGCGCCACGTTAGGCAAGAAGAGACCGACGCTCTTGCCGACACCCACGCCCTGTAGGTCGAGGTATTGGGCGACTCTCGCCGCGTTCTCGTTCATCTGAGCGTAGCTGAGGGACTCTCCCTCAAACGTCAGGAAGTTCTTATGTGGCTGGCGCTTAGCGCGCACATCGAGTTCTTCCCCGAGGGATCGGGTTGGAACGAAGGTGAGGGTGCGGTTCTTCACGCTCGCTCTGATGGTTCCGGCGAAAGCCGCGAGGCCTTCGTCACGGATTTCTGCGCTCGCGAAGCGGGCCAGGCCGCCTAGGCCGATCTTGGCCATTGCCCGCGGGTCGCGAATCTCGTCAGTCTTAGCTCGACTCATGGCTGTCCTCAGGTCTCTTCTCGGGCAACATTCGCTGCGTCAGGATGCACACCAACGCCGCTGTGAATGAGCGTCATGAAAAGGTCGATCATCGTCCGGGCGGTCTCCTCGGGGCGATCGGATAGGCAGATTTGCCGACCGGCGGTCGCGATCAGAGCGTTGATTCCGTGGGAGAGCGCGCGGACGTCGAGATCGGCCCGGATGAAGCCCTTCTCTGCTCCGTTCTTGAAGTAGCGCTCGGTCAATTTGGCGGCGAACTCGATCGCCTTCTCGACGCTATCCTTCAGTTCAGGGGATACCGCGATGGATCCAAAGAACATGAGTTGTGCGAGTTGGGGATCGTCGAGGAATACATCGACCAATCGTTCGGCCACGCGGCGTACGGCGGCGAGGTGATCCTCGAGCGTATTGATCTGGTTCGGATCCTCAGCGGCGTTGGCCTCGACCAAGAGGAGGGCGAGCTTGTCGTTGACCAGATAGTCGAAGATGGCAAACTTGCTCTCGAAGTAGAGGTAGAAGGTACCCTTGCTGATCCCGACGCGCTCGGCGATGTCCGCGACAGTGCTCTCGTGGTAGCCTTTTTCCGTGAAGATATCGTAGGCGGCGTCCACGATTTCTAATTTGCGCTCCGCCGGGTTGCGACGCGTTCGCGGTCGCTTCTTGGCGGGTTCAGTCTTGCGTAGCGCTGCGCTGCTGGCTGGACGAGGAGGAGGCATGGTGGTGTCTTCGAATCGGGCCCTGGGATGCGGGGATGCTGGAATTGACCGAGGTCAATTTTTCTCTGTCTCTTCAACTAGTTATAACAGTACTGACCCGTCAGTACCAGTCAGCGCCCTGGGGTGAGGACGACGGAGCGAGGTAACGAATGATTCCGCGCCCTTGTCGCAGGGATGAGAGCGACGTCTGCGAGTCAGGCGGGCAGCAACGCGCCGATGAGCCCCGCGATAAGCATGGGAACGAGCGGGTTGAGTTTCGTGAAAATCGTAACGAAGAAGGTGGCCGTGCCGATGGCGACGAGGATCCAGTCGCTCCACGAGTGCTTTCCGAGCATTACGGAAGCCGCAGCGATAAGACCGATGCCTACGGGAGCGAGACTGGCCTCGAGCAGAACTTGCCAAGGGCGACCCTTCCAATGCACCCAGGCCTTGGACGAAAAGTACATGAGTGCGCTCGAGGGCACGAACATACACAGCGTCGCGAGCACAGCGCCGGAGATCCCAGCAGCTTTGAACCCCACGATGGCGGCGATTTGGGTCGAGGGTCCAGGCATTGCGCGGGCGAGCGCAAACGCGTGCACGAACTCCTGTGGCGTCAGCCAGTGCATCTCCTTGACCGCATGGTTGAACATTGGCGGAATGACCGCGTTCCCGCCACCCAATGCGACGAGCGAGAGCAGACAAAAGAGGATGACGATGACGAAGAGCGTATGCATCAGGCCCGCGACTTCCTCCAGTGCTGCAATGCGATCGATACCGGTGTCAGCACGATCAACGTCGTGATGATCGAGAGATCAAATCCGCCCATCATTGCGATAGCAGCCGCGACGATCACATAACCTTCGGTGCCGAGGTCGGCCTTACGCCCTAGGTTGAAGGCGGTCGCCGCAATGAGTCCGACCGCCGCGGCGCCGAAAGCGCCTAACGCGTGGGCGAGGTGCGGCGGCGTGCTCTTGGTGAGCAGCAAGGCGCCCACGATCACCACTGCCACGGAGGGAGGGAAGACCACCCCAATGAACGCCACGATGGCTCCGGCTCCGCCGCGTAGGTGGCGACCGATGTACACGGCCAGGTTGGGCGTGTTTGCGCCGGGCAGGAAGACGCTCAACGTGTATCCGGCTAGAAACTCTTTATCCGTCATCCACTTCTTGTGGACCACCACGCTTTTCTGTACGTAGGCGGCGACGGAGCCGCCGAAGCTCGTGAGACCGATCATCAGGAAGAGCGCGAAGAGCTCCCACAACGACGGTGGAACCACTCCCGGACTTTCGGGCGTTGTCGTCTCACCGCTCGAGCCTTCGCCACCCATCGACCCAGTCGCGTCGCCGGCGTCCGACTTCGCCGCCGTGTTCACGGGGCACCCAAAGGAGGCTCTGGTAGCCCAGGATTCCCTGGGTTGACGCGTTTGGCGGCATCCCAATCGATATCGAACGCCTCTCCGAGCCGCTTCATCGCTAGCCGGTTGGAGATGATCAGGCTGAGCTCGCGGCGATCTTCGAAGGCGCTGGGGTGCATATTATGGGAACCCACGATGGCCGACTTTCCATCGGCGAGGATGAGCTTGCCGTGGGGTTTGGGCTTCTTGAGTGCCCGCACCTCAATCTCGACGCTGTGAAGGAGTCGAAGTGCCGCTTTGCCGAGGAGTTGGTAGGGGGGATCCAATTCGCTGATGGGCGGAATGACGATCCGGACTTTTACGTTGCGTGCTTTGGCTGCGACGATGGCCTCGATCACAGGAAGGTCACAGATCTTCTCGTGTTCGATCACTAAGGTCGACGTTGCACTGTAGATGAGTTCCAAGAACCGATAGCGATCCATGGGGCCCGGCGAGAAGATGACCTTTCCCGAGTTGTCGGGCACGAAGGTCTCGTCGTTCTTCCAATCGGCTTTGAAGCAGTCAGCGATTCTCGCGACCGACACGGGATCCTTAGTCATGAACCCGAAGTCGCGCTGGTGGAAGGCCTTGTCCTGCCAATTGAACCCGAAGACGTACGCGACCTTGCTATCGATGACCATGCTCTTCTCATGCGTCACTGAGAAGCGGTCCGGCGTGAATCTGGTCGCGATCATATGCCCCGCGAAAGCCGCGAACGCCGCGTCGTTATCGCGCGGGCCGTGCGTGTGCTTCGCGTTGAGCAAGATCCGCAGCTGCTTGCCTGCCTCGTGGGCTTCGACGAGCGCCTGAAATAGATTGCGGTTCGTCAGCGCGAACATCTTCACCCAGATGGTCTTCTTCGCGCTCTTGATCGCCCTCACAATCGGCTCTTCGCCATCGTCGGGAAGAAGCACTAATTTGTTGGTCATTCGACGATCCCCCTTCGTCTTTCGCTGGATGAGTCCCGTGTTGGAGCATAGCGCTTGAGCTTGCTCGCGCAGGCGTCAGCGATTTGACGCCTTGGCATCTACCGAACGCCTCACTCATTCCGATTCATCTTCAACGTCACCTCGTCGTGCTCGCGCATCACTTTGCATTTCATGACGAAGGCTTTGCTCGTGAACACTCGGAACGCGACGATCGAGAGAACTCCGATGGCGATGAAGAGGAACCACCCTCCAATAATCTCGTGCCCGCCGTAGGTCTTCGGTCCCAGGAATAGGAGCCCCGTCAAAATCCACAGGAAGCCTAGGAAGGGCAGGCTGGTCATCACGACGTCTGCGAACGTGTAGCCCCCCGCCTTCGGACGGTTGATGATCATGAAGACGATCATGAATAGGGTCGCGGCGATTGACAATAGGAACATATCCATCGCCCCGATGAAGGGCATGATCATCGCCTGCACGACAAAGAGCAGCGTGCAGATAGGGGCGGCGAGACGCAACTTGAAGGAGCGCTCGAGATCAGGATATGCGTGGCGCATGCCCATGATGGCAATAGGGATCACCATGTACATCAACACGATCAGCGCGGTGATGAAGAGGATCAACCGCGCCCAACTATGGAAGAGAACGAGGAAGATTATTGCGACGCCGAAGTTGAACGCCATTGACGCCTTCGAGTAGCTGAGCTTGGGGTCGATATGCGAAAACACTCGCGGCATTTGGCGCTCCGCCCCCATGCCGTAGAGCACGCGTGAAGCACTGCCAACGAAGGTAATGCCCGTTCCCGTCGGTGAGATGCACGCGTCGGTGTACAGGATGATCGTCATGAAGTTCAGGCCGAGCATCGACGTGAGCTGCACGAAGGGCGAATTGAAGTCGATACCTTTCCAGCCGGATTTCGCTAGCTCTGCGTGATCAAGTGCGCCGATGAACGCCGTTTGCAGAATGACGTAGATGAAGAAACAGATCACCAGCGAAAGGATCATTCCCAGAGGTAAGTTCCGTGACGGGTTCTTTACCTCACCCGCAAACGCGGTGGCGAGCTGAAATCCATTGAAGGAATAGATCATGCCCGCCGTGGTAATGGCCGCGACCACCGAGCCGAATTCGTAGGGCATATACTCGTGGTGGTAGCCGCTGAAGTTCCCCCAGTCGAAGGACACCGCCATGATGATGAAGGCTGTCGCTAGCGGAACGATCAACTTGTAGATGGCGATCGAGTTATTCACCTTGGCGAAGAACTTCAGCCCAAAGATGTTTATCAACCAATAGATCACCAAGAACCCAAACGTCGCCAACAGTCCGAGGAATGTGAGTGAGCCCTTCTGCATCAGCGCTGCCGAGACACCCGGCGATAGGCTCGATAGGTATTCGACGCTGGCCTGCGCCTCGCCCGGCATCGATCCCACGAGCTCGAGCCAAATCGCGAACGAGAATATGGCTCCGAAGAAGCGGTTGTGAGAGATCGCCCCGATGCGCCCCACGAGTCCGCTGACCGGAAACATGGAGATCATCTCCGACATGGCCAGCGCCATGAGCAGGAAGAAGACGAGGGTGAACGTCCACGAGAGGTACACCCCGGATCCCGCGGCCTTTGCGCCGATATAGGCGCTGAACAGCCACCCGCTTCCGATGATGCCGCTCACGCAAATGGCGACGATCGAGAGCAGCCCCATCTGTCTCTTTTTCGGCTCGGCGATGAAACCCCCTACCGTTTGGACTAGTCCCCCTCCTAGGCGGTCGCAAGTCGGGAGGGGGAGCTTGTTTCGAGGAAGTTATCAAACAGGCGTTGTCACGCGCAAATTCGCTCACCACACGCGCGCTGGACAACTGCCGGACACCCCCGCCTAGACCGCCGCGCGGTCGCTGGCGAGGACCGACGGCGCCTTGACGCTCCCTCCCGAGACGTGCCGATCAGTCTTCGTGTAACACCGACCGAAGCTTCTCTAAGAATTGGGCGCTGTCGAAGGGTTCGGAGAGAAAACGAGTGCCCTACGCGAGGATGCCATGCTCCGCCATGACGCTCCCGATGTACCCCGACATGTAGAGTACCTTGAGTTGCGGACATAGCGTCGCGAGTCGGTCTGCGAGTTCTTTGCCACTCCTCTGGGGCATGACCACGTCGGTGACGACAAGGTCGATCTCCTCGCGGTGCGGACAGCCTTTGCGTCCTCGACGACCCGACGCGCGGACACTGCGCCTCAGAGGCCGGAAAAGAGTGCGCCGGTGCTCGGTTGCCGCTCGGCCCAATGGCGGAGTAGCCGCGCCGCGCCGATGCTGATATCGCCACCATCCCTATGCAGACCGCGCGCCTCCTCCCCCTCGCCGCTCTTGTAATAGCGTGCAGCGCAGAAGCGCCCGCGCCGCCATCTGAAGCCGGCGTGCCCGACGTCGTCTTGCTTCCCAGCGTCTGCGACGCGCTCGCGTCGCTCGCCAGCGAGCCGCCCATCCCGGCCATCCCCGCGCAAAAGGAGACGCTTCCCGCGGTCGCTGCGTTCACTGCTGAGGAGGCGACGGACGCCGTCACCCTAACGGGCGGCGGGCTGGAGATCGTCGTCACCAAGGCCCCCTTCGCCATCCAGGTTCGCCGCGCAAGCGACCAAAAGGTGCTGCTCTCCACCGCGTCTGCCGCGTCTGCCGCGTCTGTCGCGTCTGTCGCGGACGCCCAACCCGGATTCGCGCCTCTCGCGTCGAACGTGAGCGCGGGAACCTGGAGTCAGTACCTCGACACCTGGTGGATGTACGAAGGAAAGAACGCTGCCTGGCTTCATGCCGGCTCGGTCATCGCAAGCTGCACCCAAGACGACCGCGTCTCGTTCAGCGTCGGCGCCGGTTCACCCAGCGGCTCCGACAGCGAACTCGTCGGCGCCGGCTCCGCTGCCTCGCTCAACGGCTCCGACAGCGAACTCGTCGGCACCTATCACGTCGTCGTCGGACCCTTCTACGACGGCAGCGTGCGCCTCGCCGTGGCGGTCGCAGAAGCGGACCGCGACGTCAACCGTCTGGCCATCACGTTCAACTCCCCCGCGGACGAACATTACGTCGGATTCGGCGAGCGCTTCAATCGCGTCGACCAGCGCGGCATTACGGTGCGGAATTTCTCAGAAGAAGGCGGCATCAACCCCGGCAGTCGAAAAGAGGTCATGGCGCCGGACGAACCCGACGAGTACCAATGGCCCGGCGGGCAAACGACGAGTTACGCGCCCGTTCCCTTCTTTATCTCCAATCACGGCTACGGCTTGCTCGCTGACGTTCCCCATCCAAACGAATTCGATCTTGCCGAAACCAACGAGAACCTCTGGCGCTTCACCGCCGAATCAAAACAACTCGCACTCATCGTCTTCGACGGTCCCACGCCGGCCGAAGTGCTCAAGCGCTACACCGATCGCACTGGCCGTTCGCAGGTCCCGCGACCGTGGGTCTTTGCGCCGTGGAATATGTTCGTTGGCTATTCTCAGGGCGGCACCGTCGGCGTCGCCCGCCTCTTTCGCGAACAAGATATTCCGGTCTCGGTGACCCATAGCTGGACCGATATCTTGCCTACCGGCTCGCATCGCGGAAACCCGGAGGGGCTGAAGAACACCAACAACGAACTGCACGATCTCGGCTTCAAGCACCTCTGCTACATCCAGCCTCGCGTCGATCAGGACCGCTACCCAGAGCTCTGGCACGACGGCGCAGAAAAAGACGTCTTCATGCGCACCGCCGACGGCGAGCCCTACCTGACGCGGCTCGTACTCAACGCGATGGGCACCACGGCGTTCATGGTGAGCCTCGTCGACTTCACCTCCGATGGCGTCGAGCCCTGGTGGCGCGCCATTCTGCAAGAGCCGCTCGACCTCGGCTACGACGGCATGATGTACGACTTCGGCGAGTACACACCTCCCGACGCGCACTTCCAAGACGGCCACGATGGCCTCTACTGGCATAACCCCTATCCGCTCAGCTATCAGCGCATCGCCCATCGTTTCTTCATGGAACTCGACGACGATCCCGACGACGGCCTCGCCCCGGACTACGTCTGGTTTCATCGCTCGGGCTACGCGGGCTCGCAGCATTGGACGTGGGCCATGTGGGGCGGCGATCCCGAAGCGGATTGGTCTGTTTCAGACGGCCTGCCGGCGTCGGTCACGGCGGGCATCAACAACGGCCTCTCGGGCATGCCGTTCTGGGGCAGCGACATTGGCGGCTTCCACGCCATCTTCGTACCCGCGCCCACATCGGAGCTCCACAAGCGCTGGGTGCAATTCGGCGCCTTCAGCGGCCTAATGCGTGACATCACGGCCGACCAGATCAGCGGAGGCAGCCGCATTCACGTTCTCGACGAGCCCGAGCTAACCGCCATTGTGCGCCGATACCAGAAGCTCCGCACGCAACTCGTTCCCTACATTACCGCGAGCGCGTGGCAGGCTCACGAGACAGGCATGCCAATCATGAGGGCGCCCCTGCTCATGCGGCCCGATGACCCCAAGACATGGGAGCAGAGGCGCGAGTTCTTTTTTGGGGATGATTTCTATGTGGCGCCTGTGGTCGAAGAGGGCGCAACGGAACGAACGCTCTACTTGCCGGAAGGCAAATGGGTCGAACTTTGGCGCAGCACCGAATACGAAAGCAGCGTCGGCCAAACGAACTCCGGCGGGTTCCGACTGGGCGGCAAGCCCATCGACGGGGCCGTGACCTTGACGGTCTCTGCGCCCATCGACGAGATCCCCGTTTTCGTCCGGTGGGGCGCGGCCATCCCGCTGGTGGATCCACAAGTCGACACGTTCGCCCCCGTCATGGCGGCGCCGCCCGACGGCTCGAACCTGGACACCGCTGATGCGTTCATGCACCGGTTGCACGTCTGGGTGCTGCCGGACGGCCCCGCGACCGCAACCCTCGCGGACGGATCGAAACTCGACGTGCAGGTCGAAGAACTCACGCCGACCACCGGTGCCGTCACTCTGACGAGAAGCATCACCGGCGACGACCGCGCCGTTATCGCGCAGGTGATTTGGCCTCCCGGCTGGGAGCCTCCCGCGAGCATCAATGGCCTCACGCACGTGGCGGACGCCGACCCGCTCACGCTGGCCCCGGGCACGTGGACGTGGAGCGCGGCGCGAAACGCCGTCGCCATCCACACGCTCCCCGGACAGGGTGCGCTCAGAGCCGAGTCCGGGAGCTAAGGGCTCCGGACGGAGGGCTACCTGCAGAGCGCGACCGCGGAGTCGCGAGACTCCTCCGCCGATTCGGCGGTGAATTTGGTGCCGGTGTGGGCGCCGTACGTACAGACGCACCGCCGCGCGCCGGCGGGCGGCATGCTCGCGGCCCTTTTGGCAGCGAAAGTTGGCGTTTTCGCCAGCGGCCCGAAGTGCTACGTACTTCTGCCGAACGAATTCGGAGCCGTGGCCTGCTTACAATACCAAGCGCTGACGAGCCTCCTACCCGTCGGAAGTCGCCGGAACAGCCTGCCTGTACGGCCCTGAGAGCGCCGCCCAGAACGCCACGGGGCCGCTCACTTTGGTTTGAAAGATCGGGAAGATTACGGGTTGTTCCCGTGTTGAACCCTTCCAGCCCGCCCGCCGAACGAATGGGCAAATCTCGGAAAAACCGCCTCTCCCAAACAAAAGCGATGCTTCTCGCGTGCGCTTGCCAGCACGAACGCGCTATGAGGACTATTGGAACTCCTGACAATGCCTGACACCACACCCGCCATCGCGCGCGACGTTCCCATCGATTGGGAAGCCCTCGAAGACGCAGTCGAGAACAACGCGCCGGAGGTGCACAGCTACCTACATTTGGCGACAGGCGAGGTCTTGCGCGTTGTCGACGGCATCGCCGATCCAGACATGCATTCGCGAATTGCCGCCAGCAGCGCGTACCTGCGGCTTGAGCCCGTGAGTTCGCGCCAGCAATACCAGTGGATGGAG
>PVBE010703724.1_pt1 | contig 11182 bp, 10 predicted proteins | sample 1631181 | NCBI WGS metagenome assembly PVBE01 (sample SAMN08397723, study PRJNA350692) | Marine metagenome, whole genome shotgun sequencing project. | isolation source: water | place: Pacific Ocean | collected 2012-04 | reverse complement strand
TGCGCACTCTTAGTGTCGGAACCATCAGCCTAGCACGTTGGTACGTAAAATTCCAGTTTTCCAGGGCAAGAACATCATAAATTAAGTTGTTTTTAATCACTCCTTATCCAGGAGTGCCGGTTAATTTGATTATCCCAAACTCGATTTGTGCCGTGAAATATCCGATGCGTTCAGGACATGCATATACTGCCATGCGGCGACACAAATAACGTAACATGATGAAATTTTTCAGCAGTCTTTTTCGAACTCGTTCAGATTCGCGTGCTCGACCGCGGGTGGTACTCTATACGCGTCGAGGCTGTCATTTATGTGACATCGCAAAAGAAACACTGGTGCAATATGGTCAGTTGCCCGAGGAGGTTGATATTGATGGTGACCCCGAATTGCGAGCACGCTTTGATTGCTGTGTACCGGTAGTCGAGATTGATGGAAAAATTCGCTTTCGCGGGCATGTCGATAAACGGTTGTTGCGGCGGTTACTCTGAACACTGACAATACAAAAAAATCTTGTTTGCTGATTGTCGCGGAAAGACAATTTAAACCCAAGTTCCCCAAAGGTTGGTTGTGGCCGCATCGCCTCCTGAACCGGGGGACCGGCAACTTGGTGTGCTTGCCAAGTACTGGGACCCAGGAAAAGTAAAAACTAGGTTGATCCCATATTTTGGCGCATCTAATGCAGCGGTTTTGCATCAAATTTTTCTCGAGACAACCCTGCGACGGTTTACCAACTTAGCCGATCGTCAGGTTTTGTGCTTCACTCCTGAAGTACATCGGTCTAGTTTCGAAGCATTGGCTGCCGACCAATGGGATCTGCTTCCTCAGCAGGAAGGTGATCTCGGGGCGCGGATAGCGAGCTATTTCCATGATGCCTTTGCCTGCGGAAACAAGCGAGTGTTGCTTATCGGGGCCGATACACCACACCTGCCTGCTCCTTACATTGAAGAGGCTTTTATCGCATTAGAGCAGCATGATCTGGTGTTTGTTGTAAGCGAAGACGGAGGATATTGTCTCGTCGGTGCGTCGCGACCTGTGGATCCACTGACGATTGATATCGATTGGGGTAGTTCTCGGGTATGGGAACAAACCAGGAAAAAAATAGAGACGTTGGGTTGGTCGGTGCGGCAGTTGCCCTCATGGTATGACATTGATCGATGCGAGGATGTGAAGCAATTACAGCGAGATTTCACAACACATCCGCTTATAAAACTCCCTGCGCGAGATACTTATTTGTATGAGTTGCAGGCAAATTTAAAAAAAATCTGTGGATGATTTCTCGCTCGCTTACGAGTCACCGATTTACTGATTGCCTTATCGCTCTCTGGCTTCAAGCTAGACTCTTTGCAGGATTTCCGATCGGGGGTAGATTGAGTTCATGAGCGATTGTGCTGTCATCGGTGGTGGAGCTGTTGGGCTTTCGATTGCCTACGAATTGGCCCGGAGCGGATGTAAAGCGGTGGTGATTGACCGCGGGCGATGCGGCCAGGAAGCCTCTTGGGCCGGCGGCGGGATCTTGCCAGCTTCTGTTTTTAATGAGCAAGACACCTCCTATGAGAAATTGGCCGGTTTAAGTGCCGAATTGCATCAACGGTGGGCAGAGGATTTAAATGCGGAAACCGGCATCGATACCGGCTATCATCGCTGCGGCGAGATTTTTTTCAAACACGAAGAGATTTCTGGGGATCCTCTTTCGCGTGATCTGCCCAGCGTGGCGTCGCGAGGAATTCACGCCGAGCGTTTGGACGCCACTGCACTTCGAGATCGAGAACCGAATATTGCACTCGATGAGGGCGATCAGGATGACCTTTCAATTTATCATACACCTGACTCGGCACAGATTCGAAATCCTCGACATTTGCAGGCTCTCAAAGCGGCATGCTTGAAGATGGGTGTTTCGATTGTCGAGCAGGCAGCGGTCGATGCGTTTGACGTGCAGGGCGAGCAGGTTGTTTCGGTTCACACTACCGCGGGGCGATTTTCAGCCGACAGGTTTTGTCTTGCGGCGGGAGCCTGGACCTCGCAGTTAACCAGTAAACTAGGTTTTTCCTTACCCGTAAAGCCGATTCGAGGTCAGATGGCGCTGCTGCAGACAGAGAATCAATTGTTGCGAAGTGTGGTGCATCAGGGAGGCCACTATCTTATCCCCAGGCTGGATGGCCGGATGCTAGTCGGGTCTACGCTTGAGGATGTTGGTTTTGAGAAAAAGACAACCGATTCTGCAATTGCGCAACTTTTACGGTTTGCCGAAAGGCGTGTGCCACTTCTCCGAAACGCGAAGCTAGAGAAATGCTGGGCGGGTTTCCGCCCAGCAAGTCCAGATGGCTATCCTTTTCTCGGTGCTTTGCCAGGTTTCTCCAACGCGTGGGTTGCCGCAGGCCATTTTCGATGGGGTTTGTTCCTCTCGCCTGGAACCGCTGTGCTCATAAAACAGCTAATGCTAGGCGAAGATTTATTGCTGCCGCTGAATGACTTCCGTCTAACTCGTTGCGGTGACTCAATTGCGGAATCGGTGCAATAAGTGAGAATTCGAGATGCTAATTTGCCGGACATGCGGTTTTTCGAAGTCATTCGAAGTCAACGGAAAACGTAATGAGTCAACAATCGCCTACGATTGCTGTCATTGGTGCCGGGCCGATTGGTCTCGAATCGGCACTTTACGGCAGATTTCTCGGCTACGATGTACAGTTGTATGAGCGAGAGGAGGTAGGAAACCACATCCTGCAATGGGGGCATGTGCATTGGTTTACCCCGTTCGGCATGAATCATTCACCGCTTTCGGCAGCGGCACTGAAGGCACAGGATCCCAACTGGAAATTACCGAATGATCAGGAGCGACTCACCGGGCGCGAGTATGTCGATCGATTCTTAAAGCCTCTTGCGGAAACCGATTTGCTCTCTCGATCGCTTCGTTTGCAAACCGAGGTGGTGTCCATCGGACGCCCGGATTTAAGTAAAGCGGACTTTGGCCAACAGTATGATCGAGGCAACTCTCGCTTCCGCTTATTACTACGCGATAAAAAGGGCGAAGATTCGATGGCCGAAGCCGACATCGTGATCGATGCGACCGGTGTTTATGGTCAGCATCGCTTTTTGGGTCGGGGCGGCCTGCCGGCAGTAGGCGAGCAGGCGATGGCCCACGCAATCCATTATCGACTGCCACAGATCATCAATAGTGCATCATCTCCTTTTGCCGGTCGTCACACGCTGGTTGTCGGTGCTGGCTATTCGGCAGCCACGTCGATCTGTGCGCTTGCAGATCTGGCAGAAAGTGTGCCGGACACACGCATCACTTGGGTGGTGCGCAACCCGCGAGGTAAAAACGGTCCCATGCAACACATTCCTGAAGACCCTCTTGCGCACCGCGCGGCATTGACCGCTGCGGCCAACCGGTGGGCCGATTGCGGAGAACGCGTTCATTACCTTCCCGGAAAAAATATTGATGCGGTTTGCCGAAATGATGAGACAAGCGCATTTGAGGTTGTCCTCGGGGGTCGGCATGCGGGGGAGGACGTGATGCGTATCGCATGTGATTTCATTTTAGGTCATACCGGGTACCGTCCCGATTGCACCCTTTTTGAAGAGTTGCAAGTGCAATTATGTTATGTCACCGAGGGGCCTATTCGACTTGCAGCACACCTACTGCAGGAGCAGGGGGGTGATTGCTTGAATCAGACCCTGCCAGCGGAGGGTCTGTTGACGACATCAGAACCAGATTTTTTTATTCTGGGAAACAAGAGTTATGGAAGGGATCCAAACTTTTTACTTTCACTCGGGCTCGAGCAAATCAGACAATTGTATTGCCAGATTTCGGGTGATCCGGCATTGAATCTTTATGAATCGATGCAACGTAATGCAACGTCTCTTGATATTCCTTGATTAAGAAAATTATCGATCCACAGAGGACACGAAACGATGGGCCAGGCTCCTGATTCAACTCCCGAAGGCCCACACATCTCTCTGACTCATTTGGAGCATCTCTGGTTCCAGGTTGCGGGGACCCGCTGCAATTTGAGTTGCCATCATTGTTTTATCAGTTGCCATCCGGCCAATGACTCCTTCGGTTTTTTGTCACGCGTGCAGGTGCAGCGGCAGTTGGCAGACTCAGTTGCTATCGGGGTCAAAGAATATTATTTCACCGGCGGTGAACCCTTCCTTAATCCAGAGATGGTTCCGATTTTGATTGATACACTCGATTATGGTCCGGCAACGGTTTTAACCAATGGCACTGTGTTGCGTGAAAAATGGCTACACCAGCTTGCCGAGGCGGAATCGCGCAGCCGATTCAGTCTCGAATTCCGTGTTTCAATTGATGGTGTTTCCCCTGAGCAAAACGATCCGATCCGAGGCGAGGGGACCTTTGATCGTGCCATGAAGGGTGTGGTTCGTTTGAACCGGCATGGATTCATGCCGATCATAACGACCGCTCGCAGTTGGCCATTAGAGCAAGAGGAACGCGTGGTCGAAGCCTTTATTACCCGCTTAAAGATGGCAGGCTGTGAGCGTCCGCGGCTCAAAATTTTGCCGATGCTGCAACTCGGTGCGGAGGTGACGCGGAGTGGTCCTTATGCCGAAGATGATCGGATTACCGAACGTATGTTGCTCGAATTTGACCGTTCTCACTTGATTTGTGAACATAGCCGCATTGTTTCTGATCGGGGAATTCATGTCTGTCCGATTCTGATCGAAGCCCCAGATTCACTGTTGGGTAAAAATCTTTCCGAATCAAAACGTTCGTTTGCATTGAATCACGGCGCTTGTTGGACCTGTTATCAGCATGGCGCAATTTGTTCCAATCCCTCGCAAGGCCGATAGACGGAAACGTTAGTCAGGTGAAACCAATGAACGCACCTTGCAACCGTATGGCGATTCTGGGTGGGATTTACAGCAACTATCTCGCCCTTGAAGAGGCTCTACGAGATATCGATCACCGTGGCGTGGACGCGATTTACTGTCTCGGTGATTTGGGTGCCTTCGGACCTTTTCCGGATCGCGTATTTCCCTTATTAGATGCGTACGGTGTGCAGTGCATCCAAGGAAATTATGATCACTCGGTCGGTCATGCTCTGGACGATTGTCAGTGCGGTTACACCGATTCACGTGATAACTATTACGCACAGAAGAGTTATGATTACACGCTTTCGAATACCTCCGATGCAAATCGAGCTTTTCTTCGTGACCTTCCAAAACAGAGGAATCTTGAATTTGGTATGCATCGGGTGTTGCTCTGCCACGGCAGCCCACGTCGAGTTAACGAATTTTTATGGGAAAGTACAACCTCCGATCACTACTTGGATTTCTTGCTTAATGGCCTAGAGGTCGACTGTGTATGCGCGACGCATACAGGAATCAAATGGAAACGTAATTTGAGTGCGAATAAGCAATTTGTAAATGTGGGCGTATTAGGTCGCCCTGAGAATGACGGTCAATCCTGTGTCTGGTACACGCTTTTTGCGGATCATGGAAATGGTCCGGTGGACATCGAATTTGTGCCGATTCACTATGATCATCATCGTCTTGCTCGCGAAATGGAAAGCGAAAAATTACCGGAAGCATTCCAACAAACCATTTTGAGCGGTTGGTGGACCACGTGTCTCGAAAGTTTGCCGTCCAAAGAACGTAAAAAAGGGCGATTTTGAGCGTGGCTGTACTTCGCAGCGGTGATCACTTGAGTAGAATACGACCCGCGGTGCAAACATCCGTCGTTGAGTATTTCCGGCAACACTGAAGACAAGAAAGAGGTTCAATCATGTTTTTTCTCTGCAAAAGAGACTTGCGCTACTTGGGTGCCTTTCTCGGACTCTGTTGCCTTGTCGGTTCACTCTGGGCGGATGAAGAGAAATCCAAGGCAGATGGAGAGCAAGGTGCTGCTGCAGCGGCGAGCGGAGAATCCCCAATCGAGTTGGTGGAGCGATTGCGGCAGTTGAATCGACAGACTCCCAAGGGAGATACCCGGGAGGAGATGTTTGAAAATTATCGCCAAACACAAGAGGAAACCCTTCAGATTGCACGGCAACTCTATCAGAAAACCATTGCCGCCAAAGATGCTAAAGAATTAAACTTTGCTGCGATCGCCCTGCAGGCGAAATTCCGGGCGACCATGATCCTTGGCAGATTGCAAGAAAATCCACCGGCAGCCGATCCATTTCTCCAACTCGCAGATGAAGGTGAGGCCCTCTACAAAGCAACACAGGGAGCTGGTGATTTCCAGGCTGCCGGAATGAGTGTGCAGATCGTGGTCGAGACGTTGAGAGCTGCCGGCCTTTTACAATCGCCGAACGCGGATGAGAAGCTGAAAAATTTCCTGGAACAGGTCAGTCAGGACAGCCGTCCGCAGGTCGCTGCTTTTGCGAAGCAACAACTGTTGCAGTCGCAGTTACAGCTCACTCCGAGTTCGGGTAAAGCAGCGGTTGATCGTGTTGTTAATATTCTGGAGACAGAGTATGCCGATCGACCTGTCGAAGCGGAAGATGTGCAGGTCATTATGGAGGTCCTCTCACAAGTAGAGCAGCTTAATCAGACGCCCGCAGCAATTCGTCTGAGTAATTTCTTTGCGGACAAATTTTCTCAAAGTGACAACCAGCAGATTAAACAGTTTGCGACGGTACTGGCGGGTACGGCACGACGTTTGGAATTGCCGGGAAAAGATATCGAACTTTCCGGAACTTTTATGGACGGCACGCCACTGGATTGGTCGTCATACCGTGGGAAGGTGGTGCTGATTGATTTTTGGGCCACTTGGTGCGGCCCCTGTCGCGCAGAATTTCCGAACGTGATCGCTAATTACGACAAATATCACAAAAAAGGTTTTGATGTAATCGGCATTAATCTTGATGATGAAAAATCGACGGTTGAGGCCTTTTTGGACAAAGAAAAATTGCCGTGGAAAACCCTGTTTAATGATCAGCCGGGGGAAACGGGCTTCAATAACAACCCGTTGGTACGTCGTTACGGTATCTCGGCCATTCCCACCGTGATTCTGGTGGATCGTGCAGGAAAAGTTATTTCACTTAACGCGCGTGGGCCTGAATTGGGCCGGCTGCTGGCCGAGCAATTTGACGGTGAGTCGGGAAAAGGATCCTAGGTTCACCGCCTTGACCGTCAACCAGGGCAGGGTGATCCGCATCGATCTAGCCACGTGCCGCATCGATCCAATGCCCGATACGTTCGGGTGTAAGCTCGGCCAGATGCGAGATAACGTGATCGGCCTCGGTATATTCTGACCGTTCATGTCCTGTGCTGATCAGCCCGATGCTAAGCATTCCCGCTGCATTGGCGGCCGTAATTCCGGCTGCGGCGTCCTCGATGACCGCACAGTTTCGCATGTCAATGTCGAGTTTCTCGGCGGCTCTCTGAAAAACTTCGGGGTGCGGCTTGCCGTGCTGCACATCCGATCCACTCACTGCTGCAGCAAGCGTATGAATGTCGCCAAGTTGGCTTCGCAGCATCTCGACGTTCTCTCGCGGACCTGAAGATCCGACCGCGAGTTGATATCCAGCATTAGATAAGGCGGAGATCAATGTTAAGGCACCGTCCATCCAAGGATAGTCGTCGCTGACAATCGCGCGGAACGCGGCTTCTTTTTCCTGATCAAATGCCTCCACGTCTGCATCACTCAGAGCGACATCTTTCCAGAGTTGTCGGATGATTTCACGACTGGTGCGACCGAAAGTTCGGGCAAAATCTTGTTCGGTCATCTCACGGTCGTGCCGCTCAGCTACTTGTTGCCAACTCCGCAGGTGTGGTTGGTAGGAGTCAATCAGCACTCCATCAATGTCAAAAATGACAGCCTTCGTCCAATTTTTTTCGCGATCCATCTCTTGGCTCAGCTTTGTTGTGTCTTTAATGATTCAATGATTTGACGGATCGTTTCTTTCAACAACGGTTCGCCGCCAAAACGCATTCCGAGGTTCTGAATCTTTTGCGTTTCAATCGTGTTTCGTGGTTGTTTCGGCTTGCCCGAAATCTCACTCGTGCTTCCCACAATCTCGGCGACCATCTTTGCGATATCAAATTCAGAGATAAAGCGGTCGCAGCAGTTGTAGATCTGGCCATTGATTTCCGGTGCGGTAAGTAGGATGGAAATGGCTTTTGCCACATCTGCCGCATGTACTTCCTTACCACCACCCGTACACGTGACCGATTGGCCGCGGACAATCTTTTCAATCAGCGGAAACCATTTGCTGTTTTCAGGAGGGGTGTTCAGCCCATAGATTCCCGTGGGTCGCAGTCCGCAGATCCCGTGACCGCTTCCGCCGAAACTCTGAACAAACTGCTCTAAGGCTGCTTTATGTGCACCATAGTGGGTACGCGGTGTGGTGGGGTGGTTTTCATCTAGCGGTCGATCCTCCAAGATCTGTTCATGTACAGCACACGTCGAAATAAAAATAACACGGCAATCGTTGGCACTCAGGGCCGCCTCAAAAAGGCCAAGGCTGCCAAGCAGGTTGGTCTCGGCGAAGGTTGCCAGGTCTCCCTCGCTGCCTCGAAAGGTTCCAGATCCGGGCATCCGATACAGGGCAGCATGGACTAGGGCATCGCATCCGGAAACCAGTGTGGCATGCGAATTAGATTGGAGTAAATCGCCCTCGATCCAATCTATTGCGGGATGCGGATCGGGTGGCTGTGTGCTAGTTTTTTTTCTCCACCAGCAGCGACACGTATGGCCTGCTGCCAACAGTTCTTGCACGATATAGCGGCCTAAAAATCCTGTCGCACCCGTCACAGCGATTCGCATAAATTCATACCTCTTCGGTCTTCATGGACGCCAGACCGTAGGTTGGCGAGGCCGCATCTCTTCTGTTTATAGGAGACAATCATGGCACATGACAGAAGGGTTTGCCAGACGACTATGTCCAGTATCCACGCAATCTAACAAGGCTTTTCGAGGAGGTGCCCTTGACCGACGACGCTATAAGGGTTTTTCTTTATTCCCATCGCGATCAAACCTTTAGCTCAGTTTCGGGAGATAACGATGACATCCGTTGATCCTATTGTTGCAGCTGGAATTATCATTACCCTCGCTGCCATCTTCGCCTACGCGAATGAGCGATGGTTGCAATTTCCAGAAACCATTGGATTGATGGTTGTCGCCATGCTGATCACCCTGCTATTGGTGCTCGTTGGTCTTTTTAATCCACGGATGGTTGAGCTTGCTCGTGAATTTGTAGAACAGATCGACTTCAATGCGACACTTATGCACGGAATGTTGGGGTTTTTGTTGTTTGCGGGTGCACTCCACGTAAAGCTGGATGATCTGGCCGAACAAAAGTGGGTGGTCACCATCACGGCAACAATCGGTGTGATCGGTTCGACACTCCTGGTCGGAATTCTGACGCACTATATCCTTTCTGCTCTCGGGATTTCGATGGCATGGCCTGTCTGTTTGCTTTTCGGAGCACTCATTTCTCCCACGGACCCAATTTCCGTTCTGGGAATAATGAAAAAAATTGGTGCGCCAAAGAGTATGGCCACCAAGATCTCCGGCGAATCCTTATTCAATGACGGCGTGGGAGTCGTTGTCTTTCTTGTTGTGCTCGATGCCGCATCTGGTGCGAGTGATGTATCCGTCGGACAAATCGGCTGGTTGTTGCTGCAGGAAGTGGGTGGCGGCGTGCTTCTGGGTTTCCTGCTCGGAGGCATCGCCTTTTATTTACACCGCACAGTGGAGAGTGTGCATGTCGAACTGCTGATCTCTTTGGCAGTCGTCGCCGGCGGATATCCCCTGGCGCTCGCGCTGCATTGCTCAGGACCGATCGCAATGGTGGTCGCCGGTCTATTGATTGGAAACCCAGGAAGACGTCATGCGATGGGTGAAAGTGTTCGGGCACAAGTCGATACCTTGTGGGAGATGATCGACGAAATTCTCAATGCAATTCTTTTTGTGCTACTTGGGCTCGAGGTGATCGTGCTTGCTTGGCGCCAGGAATTTTTACTTGCAGGTCTGATTATGATTCCGGTGGTCCTGTTTGCCCGTTTTGTGACGGTGGGTGCCGCGGTAACCACCTTGCGCCGCTTTCGTGTATTCAGCCCGCGTGTGATCCGGATTCTTACGTGGGGTGGTTTGCGAGGTGGGATCTCCGTTGCTCTCGCGCTATCGATTCCGATGACCATCGAAGCGATGGATCAAACAACGACATTTCCCGCACGAAATTTGATTTTAGTGATGACCTATGTGGTGGTCGTGTTCTCAATCGTTGTTCAGGGCCTCACAATCGGCCCTTACATCCGTCGATCACTTTCAATTCCGTCCCAATCGTGATACGTCATCGGGCCTTTTCCCGTCGTGGACGATCAAGCGATACTCGAGTTTTAATGTTTGGTCTTTGGTGATCTTCACCGGACCTTCGGCCACGATACAAGGGTTGATCATTGCAATAGAAGTCAGGTTATGCCAACGCGTGGGTGGATTACTTGAGGGATTCACCACCGAAATGCCGGCTGTCGGTCCGTCATCGAGGGTAAACGTGTAATCGTAAAAGGGGGCATTCGGCCAATCGGTCTCTGGCTTGAGGTGATGGGGTTTCGGTTGCTGCACCTCACCTTTCGGATCAAAAAAGGTACGTTTCCCATCCTGTCGACTTTTTACACAAAATCCGCCGAAGGCAGATTGATCCAGCGTCATGTTCTCGGATGGCGTGAGTCGGTATTTCAGATCGATCAGAAATGTTCCGTCTTTTTCCCGAGTGGTGATCATCAGTTGTTCATCGACCACCTTGCGATTATCAATTTTCCAGTCATTTTTGATCATTATGGTGCCAAATTTCGGATTGCTTTCCAAAAGGCTGATTTCGCGATTGATGATTTTTCGTTTTTCAGTCGGCGCCATTTCTCCCCATCCCCAGAAGTCGGCCCGATCTGCAAATTCCATCGCATGCCAGGCCAGAAAAACTCCTAGATGGTGGCGGTGGTCTCCAGGCGCAAGATCGACCACGCGGACACCTTTGGGTGTGAACAGAGGATAAAGACAGCAGGTACTATTTGCGGAGAGATTCGTCCCTTCCGGTTTTTGCGTCATATATTGAAACACGATGCGACCATCGGGCGTCAAAAGATTTTTACCGTGCGCTGACTGTTCGAGGCGAAATGATGCCGCCTGTTCACCAAATATAAAAGCGGGTATCCACAGCATCATGCATACTGCTACCAGGCATCTTCGAATTTGCCGCCAGTTGTTCAACATTTTGAT
>PVBE010601404.1_pt1 | contig 11182 bp, 8 predicted proteins | sample 1631181 | NCBI WGS metagenome assembly PVBE01 (sample SAMN08397723, study PRJNA350692) | Marine metagenome, whole genome shotgun sequencing project. | isolation source: water | place: Pacific Ocean | collected 2012-04 | reverse complement strand
ACCCGAAGTCCGTCCCGTTTCGATTCACCCATCGGGTGTGCCATGCCAACCACTCCATCAACTCCTCAACATATTGATTCTTATAGCATAATCTCCATCTCAGGGCATCGATTAACGAGTTCATCTGGGAAATGGGGGTTTGAATCACTTTTTGACGCTCTTGGGAATTCCTTAAATGTCAACAGGCCCTAGCCCGGCCAAAGTCACTTCCCAGTCATCGGAGTTGTGCATGCTGCCGTCCGCCCGCTGGCGATGACGCATCCTAGCCCAACCTTGTCCGCGGACCCCGGATCGGCGCCGGGCTGGCCGCTTGAAGGCCTGCGGCTCGAACGCTACCATGGCGCTCCACCACGAGGATCCGTGCCTTGCCCGAAAGCCCGTCGAACGGGCCCGAAAGAGACGGCGAGTTGGGAGCCGTGCGAAAGCTCCTGGGGCGCCTCCTGTGTGCGATCGGAATTCATGACAACCGAATCCTGGATGCCTCTTTCGGGTTCGGCTCCGGCGGCACGGTGCAAAGGCGGCAGTGCAAGCGTTGTGGAGTGATGACCACGCGACCGGGATGAGCCGCTGAATTCAATCCTCGAGAACGAGGTGAAAGACCGACGAATCAACCGCCAGGGCCACTCGCAGGTTGCCGCTGGTGCGGATCGATACGCGCTCGCCGTAGCGCGCAAGCCGACGCAGCAACCTGTTGATGTGAGGCCGCTGGCCCTCCGCCAGCTCTTCGATGTGCAGCGTGAGCTTGACCGTCGATTGCCTTAGAAGCCGCTCCAGCCGGCGGCCCGTGCGGCTGAAGAATTGGGGCTCCACGTAGCCTCGCAGCGTGACTTCCAGGCGGTCGAAAGCGACGCCGGGCACCGAGGAAACGAGCAAGCTGCCACGGCTCAGGCAGGCCGCGAAGCGGCCTTCGATGAACTCCATCGTGGCTTGAGCGGTGGGCCTCTGGCGCCGGCGATCGCTGCCCAACCGGCGCTCCACGTAGTCGCGCATGGCGAGGCCGGAAATCCAGTCATTGATGATCAGCGGCCAGGTCCGCGGGGCATTGGCGCCGAGCGTGCCGCAGAAGCGGAACCAGCGCTTTGGCCCGCCCGGCAACACGCCCAGCGCCATCAGGCGGACAATGATCGAGAGGCGCTTGGCGAGGGGATAGTCACCGCGGTAGACGGGTTGACGGAGATCACGGGATTTGTTGTGGATGCGGGCCGAGATGGAGCTGTCGCTGACCAGGTCGCGGCAGAGCTTCTTGTAGGCACCGACCATGTCCCCGTAGCTCATGCGCTTGGGTATGATGTTGCTGCCCGTGCCGGTGTTGTCGCCGTGCGGTGCCTCGGGAATAAGTCTCTGCTCGCGGGCCAGGCGTTCAAAGAGAGGCGTCCGCGGCAGCGCGGTCAGCAGCCCGACCATGGCTACCTGGATGCCGGCCAGCGTGATGAATTGGCGCTGGCGGGAAAAGGTCTCGAGGGTGTCGTTGTCGAAGCCCACGATAAAGCCGCCCAGCACGTCGATGCCGTGGCTGTAGATGCGGCGCACCGAGGCCAGGATGTCCTGGCGCGTGTTCTGCGACTTGCCGGTCTCCCGCAGGCTCTCCTCGTCCGGCGATTCGATGCCGATGAAGACCCAGCCGAAATTGGCGGAACGGAGCAAATGCATCAGTCCGTCGTCGCCGGCCAGGTTCAGCGAAGCCTCGGTGCCGAACTGGAAGGAATAGCCCTGCCGGCGTTGATAATCCACCAGGTAGTGCAGCAATTCCTTGGCCTTGGGCAGGTGGCCGATGAAGTTGTCATCGACGAAAAACACGTCCTTGACCCCTGAGGCGCGAAGCAGGTCGAGCTCGCGCCCTATCTGCGCCGGCGACTTGGTGCGAGGCTGGCGGCCGAACATGACGATGATGTCGCAAAATTCACAACGGTAGGGGCAGCCACGGGAGAATTGCAGGCTCACGCTCAGGTACTTGTCGAGCTGCAACAGATCGAAACGCGGCGTCGGAGAATCGGCCAGATCCACCGTTCCCGATTCCTGGTACAGGCGCTGGGGCGCGCCGGCCATGAAATCGCGGCAGAAGGCCGGCCAGATATACTCTGCCTCGCCCGACACGACGCTATCGGCGAGCGCCTCCAGGCGCTCCGGGCAAAGCGAGGCGTAGCTGCCTCCGGCGACGACATAATGCCCGCGCTTGCGATAGTAATTCAGCAACTCACTTTGGCGCGTGAGTTGGACCGCCATACCGCAGACGCCGACGATGTCCGCTTGCGGCTCGAGAGGTATGCTCTCGATGTTCTCGTCGACGACCGTCACGTCCCAATTCGGCGGGCACAACGCCGCCAGGGTGGCCAGACCAAGCGGCGGGTTGAGCGCCCGCTTCCCCGGCAAGATCTTGTTCAGCGCCCAGCGAAAACTCCAGAAGCTTTCGGGAAATCGGGGATTGATGAGCAACAGCCTGACACGAGGTTGCGCCCAGGGTGCCGTTGGCATGGAGGCGCCGGCCGGAAACGCGCTCACAGCGCGGGTGTTCCCCTGAAAAACTTCAGAGGCTGAAGGAATTTGCCATTCCGGCCAGCGCTGGACAGAGCCACGCTTACCTCCCTCCCTAACCCGTTATGCCGCACCCTTCCCCATTCCCTGGTCCACATTCGAAGCGAGCCCCCGGAAAGGTAGCACGGACTGACATCGAGCCGATACTCCGGCCGCTTCGATCCAAGGAGCGGTCGTTCTTCGTACACGTTCCGGGGACACCCGTTCCGCACGTTCCGGGGACAGCATTGGACTGCACCCCTAATGTGAGACAGGGAAATTAGGGGTGCAGTCCAATGGTGTCCCCGGAACCTGTCCCCGGAACCGTCCCCGGAACCCCCGGAACCTTGTCCGGAACCTGTCTCGGAACCTATTGCCTTTCGTGGATGACCGTCCGGCGCGGCGCCACCATGGCGCTCCGCCGGTCACTTCGCTATCCTTCCGTGTCGGGATTTCTCACATCCCCGCTATGTCATTTGGTGGGGCTGGGCCCCGGAAGCGAGCAAAAAAAGGCGGGGCGCATCGAGCCCCGCCGAGGTGTTTTCCGAGGAGGGAAACGTTCAAGCCGCCAGCAGATCCCCGGCCGCCGTGAAATCGCTGTTCAAGGCTTCGGCGACCGCCGGATGGACGATGCGTCCGGCGTGCACGTTGATGCCGGCCAGCAGGTTGGCATCGGCGGCGCAGGCGCCCCGCCAACCCTTTTCGGCCAAGGCCAGGATGAACGGCAAGGTGGCGTTGTTGAGCGCCAGGGCCGAGGTGCGGGGCACGGCGCCGGGCATGTTGGCGACGCAATAGTGCACGACGCCGTCGACGACGAAGGTGGGATCGGCGTGGGTGGTCGGCTTGGAGGTCTCGAAACAACCGCCCTGATCGATGGCCACGTCGACCAGGACGGTACCGTCGGCCATCTCGCTCAGGTGTTCACGGCGCACCAGTTTGGGGGCCGCGGCGCCGGGCACGAGAACCGCGCCGATGATCAGGTCGGCGCTTAAGATCAATTCCTCGGTGGCGTCGATGGTGGCATAGCGGGTCTTGAGGCTGGCCCCGAAGATGTCCGCCAGCTGACGCAGCCGGGGCAACGACTTGTCCAGGATGCTAACGTCGGCGCCCATGCCCAGCGCCATCTGCGCGGCATTCGTGCCGACCACGCCGCCGCCGATGATCGCCACGCGGGCCGGCGGCGTGCCCGGAACGCCGCCCAACAGTTTGCCCAGCCCACCCTGGGCCTTCTGCAAGGATACGGCGCCGACCTGGGTCGCCATGCGCCCGGCCACTTCGCTCATCGGGGCCAACAGCGGCAGGCCGCCGTGATCGTCGGTCACGGTCTCGTAGGCGATCGCCAGGCAGCCGGATTCTTGCAGCAATTCCGCCTGTCTTGGATCGGGCGCCAGATGGAGGTAGGTGAACAAGGTGTGCTGCGGGCGCAGCATGGCGCACTCCTCGGGCTGCGGCTCCTTGACCTTGACGATCATTTCGGCGCCCGCGAAAACCTCGGCCGCATCGGCGGCGATCTCGGCGCCGGCGGCAGTGTAATCCTCGTCGCCGCAGCCGATACCGGCGCCGGCCGTGCTCTCGATCAGCACCTCGTGGCCGTGATGGATCGCCTCGCGAACCGCCGCCGGGGTCATGCCGACCCGGTACTCGTGATTCTTGATTTCCTTGGGCACGCCGATGCGCATGGTCCCGTCCTTCGCCAAGGTTTTTCACTATGGCCGATGATGGCAGATCCGGCCCCGAAGATGCTTGCAAAGGTACGAAGATTCGAGAGAAAATCGGCAGATTACATCGGCGATGACAGAAATTTTCGGAGATTATTCGACTCAATGGCCCTTGATATAATCGATCGTCAGATCCTCGCCCTGTTGCAGGCCAGCGGCCGCATGTCGAACGCCGATCTGGCGGCGCACGTCAATCTCTCGGCCTCGGCCTGTCACCGCCGGGTGCGGCAACTGGAGGCGAGCGGCGTCATCGGTCGCTACGTCGCCGTCGTCGACCAGGCCGCGATCGGCCGGCCGACCAGCGTCTTCGCCGAAATCTCGCTGGAGAGCCAGAGCGAGGAAGCTCTCGAGGCCTTCGAACAAGCGGTGCGGGATTGCCCGGACATCCTGGAGTGCTACCTGATGTCGGGCGACGCCGATTACCTGGTGCGCGTCGCCGTGGCCGATGCCGGCGACTACGAACGCATCCACCGCCGGCACCTCTCGGCCTTTCCCGGGGTCTCGCGCATCCGCTCCAGCTTCGCGCTCAGAACCGTCTGCCAGAATACCGTGCTGGAGGTCTGACGAGGCCCCAGTGTGATGATTCTGAAGTTCGGCGCATTTCATGCGCCGAGATTCGGGATCTGAATCACACTAGATTCAAATGTTTAGTGGCCTGCTTATCCCAGAAATTCATCTTATGAATTTCTGGGATAAGCAGGCCACTGGGAAGGCTCAGCGCACCGTGGATTTCGCCGTCGGAATGATCCGCGTCACCACATTGTTGGGCCGGTCGAGGTAGTCCGGTATTCTGCGTCACCAGCCGTTTCATAACCGGACGATCGCAATGGCGCCCGCAAGGCAGGGGGCAGGGTGAGGATGAGTGTGCCGTTCCGGATCGCCGCCTTGGTCGCGATCCTGATAATCGTGTTTCTAACCATCGATCTGGTTATCCCGCTGGGCCTGGCTGGCGGCGTGCTCCATGTCGCCGTCGTGCTACTCGCGATCGGGGTTTGCGCACTGCTGGTGGTTCAGCGCCAATGTGTTGAAGCAATGCTTGGGCTGTGCCGCACAAGAAGCAACCCTCCGAGACCGTTTCCCGTTCCATGAGCACGCCAGTCCGGCACACCGGGCGCTTGTCGCCAACGTGGTGGCTGGTCCGGCGGTCGAGGAGGTGGAGCGCCTGCGCCGCATCGCACTCTCCAGTATCGATACCGGCACCACCGGCGGCGTCACCGGGTCGCACTGGTTCGGGACCATGACCGTCAAGATCAACCTGATGAAAACGGTAGAAGATCGTTTGGCAGCCGATCTCGTTGCCGCGGCCGGAATTATCCGGACCCAGGCCGACAGCGAACTTCTGGCTGTTTCACTGCTGACGGTGCTGCTGCTGGCCTTGACCGCCCTGATCAGCGTGATTTGCGTCCGCGACATCACCCGGCCGTTGGCCGATCTGTCGCAAGCCATGGTGCGCTTGGCCGGGAACGATCTCGAAACCGCCGTGCCGGCGCTCGAGCGCCGTGACGAGTTCGGCGACATGTCGCGCGCGCTGCTGCTCTTCAAGGAAAGCGGGGCGCGCTATCGTTCGCTGATAGATTCGGCGCCCGTCGGGGTGGTGATTTTTGTGCACGGCAAGATCGTCCTGGCGAATCGCGCCGCCGCCGATCTGTTCGGCGTCGAAAGCGCCGAAAGCCTTGTCGGCAAGACGATAGCGGAGCTGGCTCACCCGGAGGAAGTTGAAACGGCGCAGGAGCGACTCGACACCATCGTGGCCGAGAAGATTTCGGCGCCAAGCGCAGAGCGAAAGATCGTCAGGGCGGATGGCGGCATCCGGGACGTTGGCGTACGCAGCAACTATTTGCGTTGGATGGGAGAGGATGCCGTCCAGAGCATCCTGAGCGACATCACCGAGCGCAAGCAGCTACAGGAACAGCTTGTCCAGTATCGGAAGATGGAAGCCGTGGGCCGGCTCACCGCTGGCGTGGCCCATGATTTCAACAACGTTTTGATGGCCATCATCGCCAATCTCGAAATGCTCGAGGACGACGCCGAGGGTGATGAGGAACACCTCGAGATGATCGCAACCGCCACCGAGGCCGCCCGGCGCGGCGCCGAAGTGACCGCTCGGCTATCGGCGTTCTCGCGCCAACAAACCCTGGCACCCCAAGCCTTGGACTTGCCCAAGCTGTGCGCCAGTGTGGTTGCCCTCTTGAAGCCATCCTTGGGCGAGAACATCGAGATCGAAACGCGGGACCGCGGGCTGCTTTCGCGGGCCTACGTCGACCCGGGCCATTTGCAGAATGCGCTGGTCAACCTGGCGGTCAACGCCCAGGACGCCATGCCCGAAGGCGGCAAGCTTAGGTTCGAGTTGGCTGACGTCGATCTCGACAGCGAGCAGTTGTCGGATGCACCGGAGGTGGCGCCCGGCGCTTACGTCATGGTGGCGGTGCAGGACAGCGGCACGGGCATCGCCGGCGAAATCCTCGACAAGGTTTTCGACCCCTTCTTCACGACCAAAGGCATGGCCAACTCGAGCGGGCTTGGGTTGTCCATGGTGCAGGGCTTCGTGCGTCAATCAGGCGGCCACATCGAACTCAAGAGCGAGGTTGGTGCCGGCACCACGATTAGGCTCTACCTGCCTAAGGCCGTGGCGACGGACCAAGCCAAGGTCCGGCGGGAAGCACGGGAACAACCACCAGGCGGCCAGCTATCGATCCTGCTGGTGGAGGACGACGCGGCCATCCGGGGAACCTTGGCCAAGAGCCTGGGGCGGCTGGGCTACCAGGTTGTCGAAGCCGAGGACGGCCCTTCGGCACTGACGTTCTTGAAATTGCAAGCGCCGGACTTGGTCATCACGGACCTGATGATGCCCGGGGGCATGAACGGCGCCGAATTGGCGCGCCAGGCCAAAAACCAACACCCGGATCTCGGTTTCATCTTCATCTCGGGCTACGCCGATGCCGCGAACAAAGTGGCCGCCGATCTGGATCAAGGGGTGCGGGTGCTGGGCAAACCTTTCAGTCAGGAGGACTTGGCTGCCGCGCTGCGGGATGTGCTGGACGAACAGCGCGGTGGTTGACCGAGCCTGCCAAATCACGCTTTTTGTCGCTAGTGTGATGATTCTGAAGTTCGGCGCATTTTACGCGCCGAAATTCGGGATCTGAATCACACTAGAATCAAATGTTTAGTGGCCTGCTTATCCCAGAAATTCATCCTATGAATTTCTGGGATAAGCAGGCCACTAGGGATCGTCCGTCGTCGACAAGATGCCTTTGGTTATCGAGCGGGAATCTCGCGGGCTCCAACGTCCGCTGTCGACTTGGCGCATGAAGGTTTCGCAAAGCTGATTATAGAGCGCCGGCTCTTCCAGGTTACAGGTATGGCCGGTGCGCGGCAGCAAGGCCAGGGCCGATGACGTGACGCAGCGTTTGAGGAACAGACTGACGTCGAGGCAGGGGCCGTCTTCGTCGCCATTGAGGATGAGCATCGGCACCGTCAGAGCGCGCAAACTATCTTCGAGGTCATAAAGCGACGGCCGGTTGCCTTGCACGCCGCGCATGGTGTTGGCCGAGCCCAGGCCGGAATGCTCCCTGAGCCGGGTTTCGAACTCCTGCCAGCCGCGCCGGTCTTTGTTTTGAAACTGCACCCTGGTGGGCCCCACGGCGTAAGCCGCGCCAAACACATCCATGGATTCACTTTCCATGAGATCGGCTGCCATCGTCGTTTCGCGTTGAAACTGTTCGCGCACCCCCTCGCCGGCGCCATAGCCGCAACCGGCGACCACCAGCGACAGAGCGCGATCAGGGTAATGCAAGCCAAAATGCAGCGCCGCGAACCCACCCATCGACAAGCCGTTGACGTGGGCTGATTCGATTTCCAAACAGTCGATCACGGCCAAAATGTCGTCTCGGGCGCGGTCCTGGCTGTACATCGTGGGATCTTCCGGCACATCGGAAGGCGGAAATCCACGGGCGCTGAAGGTGATGCAGCGGTTGGTCCGGGCGAAGTGGCGAACCTGCGGTTCCCAACTGCGATGGTCACCGGCAAACTCATGCACGAAGATGATCGGCAGCCCCGTTCCGCTGTCTTCATAGTAGAGCTCGACGTTGTCATCGGTGGTTATTCTTGGCATGGCGTTCCCCTCCCCTGTCGAACTCCTCATGGTCCCGGGCCCCAATCGATGAGGCCAATGCCTTCGGAACGTGCCTCGAGCGAATAGATCGCACAGAGGGCGCCCGCGCCCTGCTTAAGTTTGCCACCGTGCGCACGGGAATCAGACGGCGACCCCCGCCTTGAGGCCCTCGAGCACCGCCTCCTCGACCGTCCGCGGCGCCGCGCAGTCGCCGATGTGGTGCACCGGGCCCGGAAAATCGGCCAGCGCTGCGTCGAGCTCCCGCAGCGATTGGTGGCCCAGGCTGAGGACCAGGGTATCGGCATTTTCGCAGATCACCGCCTCGCCCGACGCCGTGTGCTGAAAGTAGACGCTTTCGGCATCGGCCCCGGCCAGGCGAACCAGCGGGATGATCTCGACGCCCAGCTTGTGCAGCTTGCCCAGCCAGCTGTCGCGCACGTACTGCGGGATGGTCCAGCCCGGCATGTAGCCGTTGGCGCAGAGCCGTACCGACGAGCCCTCGAGGGTCAGTTTCTCGGCCAGGCCGAGGCCGATCCAGTCGCAGCGCCAGTCGGCGATGACCACGGCCGCACCCACGTTGGCTTGGTTCTCGAGGACCTGCCAGGCATCGACCACATGGGCCTCCTCGGCGCCCTCGAGGGGCGAGCGGAAGGGCCGCGCCCCGGTGGCGACGATCACCGCCTCGGGGGCCTGACTGGCGATCAGCGCGGCGTCGACCCGGGTGTTCCTGACCACCGTAACGCCGGCCAGTTCCATCTCGCGCTCCAGGTTGGGGATCAGGCCGCCGAACTCGGCCCGATCAGGCAGCAACTGGGCCAGCTTGACCTGGCCGCCGAGCCTTCCCGAGGCCTCAAAAAGTGTCACATCATGGCCGCGTTCGGCGGCCACGGCGGCCGCCTTCATGCCGGCCGGGCCGCCGGCTTCCGGGAAGCATAGGTTAATTCGCGCCCGGTCTCGGGATGCTGGATGCAGGAGATCGGATAGCCGGTCAGAAAATGGCCGATGCAGGCCTGGTTGCAGCCGATGCAGGCGCGGATGTCGTCGAGGCGCCCGGCGGCCGCCTTGTTGGCCATCTCGGGATCGCAGATCATGGCCCGGGTCATGCCGCAAAGGTCGGCCTCGCCGCCGGCCACGATCTTCTCGGCGATGCGCGGATCATTGATGCGCCCGGTGCAGATCAGCGGCCGGCTGATCCGGGCCTTGAGGGCCGCCGCATAGGGTGCCGTGTAGCCGATCTCATAGAGCATCGGCGGCACGATGTGGAGCGAGCCGGCGATGGTCGCGGAGGAGCCGGTGACGATGCTGAAATAATCAATAACTCCGTCGCCGTCCAAGGCCGCCAGGGCGTCTGTGACCTCGTCGTCGCCCAGCCCCTGGTGGCTGAGATCGTCGGCTGAAATCCGCAGGCCCAGCACCATGGCGTCGCCCACCCGGGCGCGGATGTCGGCGGCGGCCTCGCGGATGAAGCGCAGCCGGCCGGGCAAATCGCCACCGTATTCGTCGTCGCGCTGGTTGACGCGCGGGTTGAGGAACTGGGCCGGCAGGTAGCCGTGGCTGGCGACGATCTCGACGCCGTCGAGCCCCGCCCTCTGCATGCGCCGCGCGCCGTCGCCGAAGCCGGCGATCACCTCGGCGATCAATTCCCGGCTCATCGCCGCCGGCATGACGTGGAAGCGCTCGTTGGCAACAGGCGATGGGGCATAGCTGACGGGCGCCGAGCCGTCGAGCGAATCGATGATCTCGCGTCCGGGATGGAAGAGCTGCCCGAAGATGGCGGCGCCCTCCGCGTGGACCGCCTCGGCGAGGCGCCGGTAGCCCGGGATGCAATCGTCGGAATAGGCCGGGATGGGATGGCGCACGAACACCCCGCTCTCGTGCACCAGGGCCACCTCGATGATGATCAGCCCGGCGCCCCCGGCGGCACGCGCCCGGTGGTAGGCGACCATGGGCTCGCTGATCCCGCCCTCGCCGGCCATCGCCGTTTCGTGGCCGGTGGAAACGATGCGGTTCTTGATGGTCAGCCCGCGAATGGTGATCGGCGAAAACAGATTGGCAAACTGCTTGGACTCCATCGCCCTTCCTCTCTCCTGGCCTCAGCCGCGGCGGCACATCGGTCGGCCAAGTCTACGCGACGCTGAACCCTCCTCCAATCCTGACGCGCGCCGGCACCCCTGCGACTTTGGTTGAGTTGTGGCCGGGGGCCTCTCCTATCGTGTGGCCGGACAGAAATGGGAGACGACCATGTCAGACGCGGTGCGCCACAATGCAGCCAACGAGCACGACAGCTCGAGCCTGCGCTCCACCATCGAGTGGCTGCGCGCCGAGGGGCATCTGCTGGAGACCGAGAAGGAGGTCGATCCCGACCTCGAGCTCACCGGCCTGCAAAAGCACCTCGATGGCGGCTCGCCCATCCGCCTGGTCAAGGCGCGCATGGTGGATGCCTGGGCCCTGGCCGATGCCATCGGCGAGGCCGCCGCCTGGCAAATCCGGCCCCACGCCGAAATGGGCCCTATCGCCTGTTATCTGCCGGCCATGGCGCTCTCGGCCACGCCGCCGGCCGTCGGCGCGACGGCGCCGCTGCTGGGCCAGCACAACGACTACGTCTTCGCCGAGCTGCTGGGACTGAGCCAAGCGGAAATCGAGACCTACCAGGCCAGCGGCGTATTCGGCGCCTAGCCACAGGCAGCAGATATTCGAGGTCGCCGCCAATGCCGACAAGGTCATGCAGGTGATCGAAGGCGCCACGCACTATTACAAGGAACAGCCCGACAAACTGGTCGAGGCCGTGGCCTGCGTTACCGACTGGGTGCACGAGAAGGGCGCGATCGCCTGAGGCCCATTT
>PVBE010038345.1_pt1 | contig 11182 bp, 9 predicted proteins | sample 1631181 | NCBI WGS metagenome assembly PVBE01 (sample SAMN08397723, study PRJNA350692) | Marine metagenome, whole genome shotgun sequencing project. | isolation source: water | place: Pacific Ocean | collected 2012-04 | reverse complement strand
GTTCGCACGATATCCGCGACCAACGTCCTGCGAGTGCGGGAGAACTCGCGCAAAGGGCTGAACTGGCGGGGATCCCCCAAGACGTGCTTGTCGAGATTGCCCACGCGGAGCTTCTCCGCCAATCCCTACGCGTCGCCGATCGCTCTTCGGGCCTCGGCTCTGCGCGATCCCGGCCATCATCCCCGCTTCGGCGGTTCCGCAATTTCTTCCGGGGGCGACGTCTCGGCCTTTTCCATCGGGCCTCGTTGGATCATCGAAACCCCCTTGACCTGGGCGAATACCTCCTGGCCCGCCTTGAATCCAAAGGCCTTCAACGAGCGCATCGTGATGCGCGCGATCACTCGTGCCTCGCACTCGGGACCGAGGCCGAGGAGGATGTTGACCCTGCCGGAGTCGATGGGGTGAATCTCGATGATCTTGGCCCGGAGGATATTGAGGATGGTCGTCCTGGATGGGCGCTCGCTCGCGAGGCTGACGTCGCTGGCCGCGATACGGATCCTGGGTCTGGTCCCGAGTTCGGCGACCCGTCCCGGTACCATCAGTTTGCCCCCGGCGACCTCCAACTCCGTCAACTGATCCGTCTCGTCGAAGGCGGCAACCCGGGCCTTCAGGACGCTGGCCGTCTTGGGACTCTGCGCGATGAAGAGGCTGGGATCCGTCAGAATCTCGAGCAGGGGACCGGCTGCACGAACCTCACCCTTCTCCATCAGGATCATGTGTTCGGCCAGTCGCTCGACCTCGGTGGTGTCATGGCTCACGTAGAAGATCGGGATCGAGAGGGAATCGTTGAGGGCCTCGAGATAGGGGATGATCTCATCCTTGCTGAAGCGGTCGAGGCCCGAGAGGGGTTCGTCCATCAGCAGCAGGCGGGGCGCCGCGAGCAGGGCGCGGCCGATGGCGACGCGTTGCCGCTCTCCGCCCGAAAGTCTCCGGGTCGCACGGTCGAGCAGGGGGTCGAGGCCGAGCAGGGCGATGACTTCGTCGCGGGAAGGGCCGTCGCGCCCTCCTTTTCGTCGCCGGGCCCCGAAGGCGAGGTTGCGCCGTACGGAGAGGTGGGAGAAGAGGCTCGGCTCCTGGAATACATAACCGATCCGGCGCTTGTGGGGGGGCAGGAATTGATTCGCATCCTGCCAGATCTCCTCTCCCACACGGAGATAGCCCTCCTTCATGCGAATCAGCCCGGCGAGACAGCGCAGGATCGTCGTCTTGCCGCATCCCGATTGCCCGAAGAGGGCGATCAGGCCTCGCCCCGGCAGGCTGAATTCGGCGTTCAGCCGGAAGTGCTTCAGGTTTCCGACAAAGCGCGCTTCGATATTCGACGATGATCGCTCGTTTCCCTGCCGCGCTGTCATTCCCGCCGACCCCCTGGCCGCTTTTCAGCGATCATCATGCCGAGGATGACGAGAAAAGAGAAGAGGACCATGCCCGCCGAGAGAAGATGGGCCTTGCCCCATTCGAGAGCCTCAACGTAATCGTAGATGGCGACGGAAAGCACGCGGGTCTCACCGGGAATGTTGCCGCCGATCATCAGCACCACCCCGAATTCTCCCATCGTATGGGCGAAGCCGAGTACCGCGCCCGTGAGCAGTCCGGGTCGGGCCAGGGGCAGGGCGACGCTGAAGAAGGCGTCGAGGGGCGAGGCACCCAGGGTTGCGGCGGCCTCGAGGGGGCGGTCGCCGAAGGCCTCGAAGGCGTTGCGAACGGGCTGAACCACGAAGGGAAGCGAGTAGATCACCGAGCCGACGACGAGTCCGGCGAAACTGAAGGGAAGGCTATGGCCGAAGAGGGCGCTGGCTCCGCGACCGAGGGCACTCGAGGGCCCCAGGGCCAGCAGCAGGTAGAAGCCGAGAACCGTCGGGGGCAGGACCAGGGGCAGGGCGACGACCGCCCCCACGGCTTCCTTCCAGCGGGCCGGGGAGCGCGCGAGCCACCATGCGATCGGCGTTCCGATCAGCAGAAGCACGAGGGTGGAAATCGTGGCCAATTTCAATGTCAAGAATATGGTTTCCCACATGGGGGTCCCTCAGCTCAGTCTTCGCGGACGATAAAGGTGAATTGATGGCTTCAATTCAGGCCATATCCGTGGCTTTCAATGATGCGTCGGGCGATCTTGCCCTGGAGGAAATTCAGGAAGGCCCGGGCGGATCGGCTCTCCTCACCCTTTTCGAGGAGAACGGCCTCCTGGAGAATCGGGCCGTAGAATTCGTCGGGGATGCGCCAACTCGATCCCCTTTTTTCTCCCAGCACCTGCGAGAGGGCGATGAAACCCAGTTGGGCATTCCCCGTCGCGACGAATTGATAGGTCTGGGCAATGTTGTCGCCCCGAACGATTCTCGTTCTCAGCGCCTCTTCGACTCCGAGCCGACGCATGACTTCGAGCGCTGCCGCGCCGTAGGGAGCCGTCCCGGGATTCGCGATGGCGAGTTTGAGGAATCGATCCCCTCTCAGTACTTCGGGCCCATTCTCCTCAATCAGGGTCGCATCGCTGCTGTAGAGCACGAGTCTTCCCCTCGCATAGGGGATACGGCTTCCGACGACGGCCAATCCCTCGCTCTCGGCTCTTTCCGGGCGTGCGCGATCGGCGGCCAGGAAGACTTCGTAGGGGGCGCCGTATGCGATCTGGGTGAAGAGTTTGCCCGTGGAGCCGAAGCTCAACAATGCCCGATGCCCCGTCTCCTCTTCGAAAGCGTCGGCGATCTCCTCGGCCGTGGTCCTGAAGTTGGATGCGACGGCGATATGGGCCGTCTCTCCCCGGGCGGCCGACGCGATGCCGCTCATCAGGGCGAGGATCGTCAAGAGGGCTACCCAGGGTCCGATCTTCGGGCGCTCGTTCCCCATTATGCGACCGACTTCCCGCGTCGACCCAACTCCCCACTTCCCGAGTCGCCCGCCGCATGCATGCGAGAGTGAACCGACACCATTCGCGTCGATCTCTGGTTCGGGCGCCTTCGGACGCGGCCTCGGGCCACGGCCAGCAGGCAGAGTAGCGCCGCCCAACCCAATTCCCCCGCTTCACTTTCGGGAAGGGGCAGGGCCGGAGGTGTCGGATGCGCGAAGCGGCTCATGAATTGCCACGACTTGGCCGCTACGTCGTAGCCCGAATCGTTGAAGTAGAGGATATGGCCCGCGAAGTCCGCAAAAGCCGTGCCCGCGAAGTCGATTCCCACGAGGCTGCAGAGTTGGGTCTCCACCCCCTGAGCGCAGGAAGTATAGGTTTCGCAGCGGGCTTCACCGGCGAGGGGCAGAAGCGTATCCGCTTCGCCCTCCCCGCAGCCATTCCGATCTCGCCAATGGGCCAGGCTCTCCCGGGCATCGCCAAAAATTCCGCCCGCGTAGGGAATTACGACATCCGTAAGGCCCATCACCATGCTGATGGCGATCGGCCGTGAGGGTTGGCAGTCGGAGAGGGGGGAGAAGGGAATCGGAAAGGCCGCCGGAGAGACGGCGGCGAAAAGATCGTCGGCTTCACAGGCCAGCCGCTGGCTGATGGCGCCGCCATTCGAGAGTCCCGTGGCGTAGATGCGGGCGGAATCGATCGCGGTCTCGCTGGCCACGCGATCGACAATGGCGCGGACGAGTCCCAAATCGTTCACGCCGGGCCGACAGCAGATCCCCGCATTCCATGCCGACGGATTCCCCGAACCCTGGGCCCAGACCAGCAGAAAGTTCCCCGAATCCGCCTGGGCGAGGAAGCCCGAGATCTGTCGCTGCTCTTCTTTGCTGGAGCTATAACCGTGAAAGTCGAATACCACGGGCAGTCCGCCTTCGGGGACCTCTCCCGATGGGCGATAGACGTCAAAGGAGCGGGTCGAACCCTCCCATTCCAGGTTTCGCGTCTCGATCTTTCCCGGGGCGTATTCGGCGCTCGCCACACCCGACCAGATGCCCGGGGTCGAGAGCAGGAGCAGGAATAGAAACATTCGCAATCGCTTCCACCACATGCGCGAAGTCTAGCCGGGATCGTTCGCCGATGTCTGTCGCTCGCGCATGGGCCTGATGGCTCTCTTTTGATACGATGGCGGGCGCAGCCCCTGCGGGCCGGAGGTTATTTTCGATGCGAGTTATTCTCCACGGATCGGCTTCGTTCGGGCTTCTGGGCGTAGCGATTGGCCTGCTGGTATGCGTCATGGCCTGCCGCCCCGCTGACGAGCGACCCGGACTCTGGCTTGCGGGTACCCCCGCATCCGCGGGGGTTTCGGATTGGTCCTTCAGCAGCGAGGTCGATGAAATCTTCATCGAGACCCGGCCCTGGTACGGCTTGCCGCATTCCACCACGATCTGGTGTGTCGACTTGGATGGGGCGCTCTATATCGGATCGTATGGGGAGGAGAAGAAGACCTGGGAAAAGGCCGTTCGAGCGGATCCCGAGGCCAGGATTCTCGTCGCCGGCAAGCTCCACGAGGTCGTCGTGACCCCCGTCTCGGATCCCGATCTCAGCCGGACCCTCTCCGCTCGTTATCATGAAAAATACGATATGGAGGCCGTCTTCGGCGAAGAGGTGCCGGCGTGGTGGTTCTATCGCGTCGCAGCCTCGCCCGACTCCGTGAATTGACGACCGGGGTCGGTGCCCTCTCGGATCCCCGGATGGCGGGGGGTTCAAACGATGGAAACGATGAAGGAAAAGGGGTGGGCTTCTTCGGCTAGCCGCCGGGCGGGCCGGGTCTTCGCCCCCCCCTCCCCCCCCCCTCAGCCGCTGGATTTCTTCTCGTTGCGCGCCCGAAGTTCGGTCAGGTAGTTCGCCCCCTCCTCGGCTCCGTTTTCGCTATTCACGTAGAGGGCACGCGTCTGCGGGTCGAGGTCGTCGATGTAGTGCTGGGCTTCTTCGGGACTGACGGCCGCCACGCTGCCGTCGCTTTTCTGGATCACCACTCCGGAATTGCGCAATCGCTCGAGTCGTCGATCCCTTTCGCTGCGGCTGGCCGCGCAGACGAGATTGCAATTGCCACAGGTAAAGGGCACTTCCTTGCGGAGGAGTCCGTACATCAGGGGCTGCTCGAGGCTATGTCCCGGGAGATCCGGTCGCCGATGCCATTTGGCGACGGCCTCGAGGCTCGCCCGCCGCAATTCCTCATCCCTTCGTGGAATCGTCAGGCGCCCCGGGGACCAGGTGGACCAGCGGCCCGAGGGATGCAGTCCCGTATAGCCCGCACAGACGAAGTTGCAGCGTCTATAGCTGCGTCGCTTGCTGTAGCGAAATTCGATGCCTCCGAGGCGGACCGTCGTCTTTTCCTTCTTCCCGAAGCGAAAGAAACCCGAGGGGCAGGCGGAGTTGCAGGATTGGCATTCGTCGCAGTAATTATCCTGCGGCGGAAGCGGATCCGTGGCTTCGAGTTCCGCCTTCGTCACCATGCTGCAGAGCACGACGTTGGCGCCCGCCGAGGGGGTGAGCACGTTGCCCGAGAATCCGAACCATCCCACGCCGCAGCGCACCGCCAGCAGGCGGTGGGAGAGGTCGGGGAGCGATTCTGAGGCGCTGACCTCGGCGTCTTCACGGTAGATCTCATTCGCGGCGATGCCGATCGATTCGAAGCCGAATTGTTGGAGATAGCTGGCCAGTTGTGCCGCCAGGCCGGTCGCCAGGGTGCCCGTCCGGGAGAGATTGATCTGATGGCGCTCGCGGCTCTTTTTGCCGAGGTAGTCATCGATGGCCTCCGCGTCCAGCGCCATCGCAAAGGTGACGGCCGAGCGCGCCCCTTCGAGGAGATAGGAGAGATCGGTGGAGGGAGGTCCACCCTCCAGGCTTTCGACGGTATTGATGCCGACTTCGCAGGCTCCGTAGTTCCGCGCGAAGGCCCTCACCTTGGCGCTGAGTTCCGCCTGGCTGAGACTGCCGGCCGGGGCGCGCAGACGTCTCCCGCTCATGTCGGAGAGATTTCCAGCATGATTCTGACGAAATCCTAGCCAAAGCCGATCGGGGCCGCCCGGGATGCCGATGCCTTCTGGCGGGCCCCCCAGGCCTGTCTCCCGCCCCGTTCGCGATCGATCTCCAGGGCACGCCTGCTGGCGCGGGCGAGATAAAAACCGAGAATTTCATTGAGAAGTGGAGTTCGCGAACCTAATTTATGCGGCCATGACGGAAGCCCAGAAGTCCGAAAGATTCGCTACCGCGGTCGCCTGCATCGACGGTCGCATCCAGATTCCAGTGCTGAATCTCGTCCGTGATCATTTCGAAGTCGATCATGTGGATATGGTGACGCGGCCCGGGGTCGTCGCCAATCTGAGCCCCGGCGTGCTTCGGGATCTGGCCGTTTCGATCGAGCGCCATCAGAGCCGGGGAATCGCCCTGGTGGCTCATGCCGACTGTGCGGGCAATCCCGTCGCGGATCGGGAACAACAAGAGCAATGCCGCGCCGCCGCTCAGCGCCTGCGCGAGAGTTGGCCCACGCTGACGGTTCTGGCGTGTTGGGCGACCCCGGACGGCAAGGTGGATATCCTCGCCTCCGACTCAGGAACCCGTCCAGTCGACCCAGATCGGTGACGACCAGGCTCGTGGCTCGGCTTCTCCCAGGCAATCATCGGCCTTGCCCTCGGATCCCGGGCAGCGCTGCCAGTTGAGGTCGGCACCCCGCTGGAGGCCGTCGCCGTTGATTTCGGCCCGGGGGGCCTCGGCGACACGAACGTAGTAGAGGGTGTCGCGTCCGGCCCGGGCGTATTCGGGATCCTCGAATTCGACGCTGCAGCCCGCCGCCGAGGGTTCGCAGGGGAAACTGCGCCAGGGATCTTCGACCAGGGTTTCGAGGGGTTCGCCGGGGCGTCGCTGGGGGCGAATGCGAATTACGTCGATGCGAGTGATGGGCCTGCGTCGATCGCTCGGCCAATAGCATTCATCCTTGCAGAGCCCGGCCAGGCGTTCGCTTCCGAGTGCCTCGATGGATTCCCGGGGGCAGCCCGCCTTCTGCTCAAAGGATCCGGCGGCCCGCACGCGAAAGCGAGGGGGTTCGTGCATGAGCGCCTCGGATCCCATCGGACGTTCGCGCCCATCCGGCGCATTCAGCAGGTCGAACCAGAGCAGGATTCTCGGTCCGCTGGTGGCGTAGACCTCGCGTCGTTCGAGGGCATCCCAGATTGCCTCGCGATTGCGTCCTCGGCTATGGGCCGCGACCAGCCCGCCGGTGTAGAGGTAGGATCCGATGCGTTCGATATCGGAACGCGAAAAGTCGCCGAGTTTCCAATTGGCGAGGTCGAGGGGACGGGCGCGGGATTCTTTTTCCTCGGGTTGGGGCAGCAGGGCGGCCGCCATTCCCGTGTTTTCCGAGGGGGTCTGGGATTCCGTATTTCCGCTGCGATGGCGTTCCTTGAAGCCCGTTCCCGGGCGCGCGAAGTGGTTGTCGCTCGATGCGATGAAGCCCATTCGGAAGCGGCGGGGGGGTGTTTCCGGGCTTCCAGCGGGACTTTCGTCCCCGGGCGTGTCGAAATTCGAGAGCGCCAGGATGTATTGGGCCGAGCCGCCGGGCCGATAATTGAATGCCGGCCGTTCACAGTCCAGGCATTGTCCCGAATCTCCGAACTCGGACCATTGGCCTCCGGGTACGACCGCATGGGGGGCCGAGCCCGCCCTTGCCGAATAGAGCCGGGCCTCGGCGGCTCGCGCGTCGCATTCCGAATCGTCCAGGCCTTCGTCCAGGCAGCGCTCTCGGATGATCTCTCCGGCGCGCCAGCAGACGGGTTCGTAATCGGCTCGGGGCGCGGGGCATTGGAATTCTCCATCGGTCCCGATCTCCACCGCTCGCCAGTCGCGCAGGACTTCGGAATCTCCATGCCCGGAGAAGATTTCGATCAGGGTCTGGCGTTTCGGATCGTGCATCCCTCCCGCGAGTTGCTTATCCCAACTCGAGCCCTGGGGCGTATAGAGCCCCCAGGTGGTGCCGTGGGGAATCACGAGTGCCCGGGAGTTGCGTTCGTCGAGTTTGCGGTAGAGGTCTTCCGGCGTGGCGGCGACTTCGCGGCAATCCGGGGGGAGTTCGGGGGAGGGGACGCCTTCGGGACAATTCACGATCCGGGCCCGATTCGCCGAATAGGCCGCATAATCCGCGTAGCGTCCTCCCAGGCTGAGGGCGCCCAGGGCCCGGGCCAGGAAACCCGGGCCGATCCCCGCGGCCGCGGAGATGGGTCGAGCGGGAACGACGTCTGCATCCGTGCTCGGCAGGATGACGTTCTTATGCCCGTAATGCGTTTCGGGTGTCGGGCCCGCCTGGGTCCACTCCCAGCCGAGCAGGGCCACGGTATCGGGATTGGCCCCATCCCCGGCGACGGCGTTGCATTGGCGGATCGAATCGACGGTCTGGTGCCAGTGATCCGTCGAGAGGCTCTCGGCATGATCGTTGATCGACCAGAAGTCGAGGGCCGAGCAATGTCGCGCAAAATCGCAGGCATCGGCGGGCGGGTGGGCGCCCTCGCCCACCGCGAGGGGCAGGCTGAAGAGAAAGGCATCAGCGGAAAACGTGGTATGGACGTGGAGGTCTCCGAAGAGGATCTGCTTATTCGCATCCGCTCCCACTTCACGGGCGGTGGCCCGTTGCACCTCGATGCGCCGGGCCACGCCCTCGTTAGCCCGCGCGCGCGGAACGGGTTCGCCCGCCTTCTCCAATTCGCCCAGCCGTCCGCTGCCCGCGAACCAGATGCTGGCCGCCAGCACGAGCACTAGCAGGGCCGCCGCTGCAAGGATGAATCGGAGCATCGCCTATCCTTCTTTACTCTTCTCGCTGAGCACTGAGTGGAGTCGGAGGAATTCCGCGAAGTGGCGGAATTTCGCCTAGGCGCCGCCCTCGTCGTCGAGAAAGCGCTTCCAGCTTTCGAAACCCTCGGGCAGGCTGCCCATGCCCGTCGCATTCTCGGGCCAATTCGCCGGGGGCAATCCCAGGGGCTTCTGGTCGAAATCCGCACCGTAGAAGAGCAGATGCTGACGTCGTAGAAAATACCAATGTCCTCTGCGTTTCTCGTAGCGATCCCGATATAGGATCGCCTGCCGGATCCAACGTTCTCCGAGTTGGATTTCGGCTTTGCAGTAGACCGAGCCGCTGGCGTGGTCGGCGTCCTGAAAATCGATGACGTGGTTGCCGACGAAGAGGATCGAAGTCCCCAATTCTCTCAGCTGCCGCGCGAAATCCCTTCGCAGGGCCTCGCGTCCCGAAGCCTCGCGTCCCACGCGTACGTCTTCGACGAAGAGTTCGACCAGGGCGTCGAGGTCGCGGGAGTCCATCGCCAGGGCGTAGCGGGAGGCCAACTGGCGAATCTCTTCGCAGGCCAGAAGTTTTGACAGGTCGTCCAGGGGATGCTCCGGGAGCTCGGTTTTTGGGGCTGCATTCGAGAGAGGGGCTCTCGGCGTCTTTGCAAGGCCCCGGACATTCAGCGTAGCATGCAGGGCCGCCTACGGACGCCCGGGAATGACCGGGATCAGCAGGTGGGAAGGCTGCTCCGGACCGACGTGGATGACGTGCAGACCGCGATTACAGTCGTTGTCCTTGGCGAAGGGGGGGGAGGCTACGATTTCGTTGGGGGCGATCATGAGCCGAAGTCCCTCACCTTCGGCGAAGAATGTACTGGTCGGATTGAGGGGGATTTCCAGACGGACGATTTCCCCGGGCTGGAGTTTCTCCTCTTTCTCGCCCGTGAGCACGGGTTCCCAGGGCTCGGACTGCGATTCGTCGAGGGCGCGGCGGGAAGCCGCGATCAGGCCTCGGCTCATGAGATCGGCGTGATTGCCCACGGAGCCGAAGAAGGGCACGCGCGAGCCCGCCCGATCCAATTTGTCGACGCCGATGAAGAGCACCATATCGTCGGGTGCCGCCCTGGATTCATTTGTCGAGCGGGCTTCGACCCAGAGGCTGAGTTTCAGGTAGCCGCTCAATTCGGTATCGCGATCGAAGATATATTGGAAGCGCAACTCCCCGGATCGCGCGTGATAGCAGAGTTCATTCCCCTCGCTTTCCGGTTGCGTACCCAGTCGCTGGCCCCGGCCCGGCAGGAAGAGCTGCTGGTAGTCCGTGCGCGCCAGGGGCCACTCCCGCTCCTCGCGTACTTCGTGGATCGCGTCGCGCGAAGCGCGCACTTCGAGGCGTACGGGTGCCCGATCCAGAAAACCGTTTTCCCTCTCATCCTTGAGGAAACAGTCGAAAAAATCTCGAGTCAATTTCTCGACTTCCCTCGAATAGTAGGCATCCCATTTGAGGTCCCGATGTGTATAGACCCATTTTTCGCTGGACCGGGCCCGGCGGAAGGCCCGGAAGCTGCCCCGGGTATGCAGGCCCTGATCCGAGAAGCTGGCGCAGACCAGCATCGGGAGTTCGATGGCGTCGAGGTCGGGGGTCTTCTCCTTCCAATAGTCGTCGTAGAAGGGATGGATTTCCGCGATCTCCTGGGGCCGCAGACCTTCGCTTTCGATGAATTCCTCGAGGCTGCAGTTGATGGTCGGCCGAACCTCCGTATGCCACCAGAAGACGGGGAAGCCCTTCTCCCTCACACCCCCTTCGAAGAAGAGGTCGTGGTAGAGATTCGTAATGCCCTCCCAGGGACAGACGGCGCGCAAGCAGGTCGGCACGCCCCGAGTCGTCTGGCCGGCCGCGACCGCGTATTGGCTGATGGCCAGATAGCTGACTCCATTCAGGCCGACTTTTCCGGTACACCAATCCCGCGCGCCGATCCAATAGATGCCCTCTGCGAAGGCCTCGTTCTGCTGGGGAGAAAAGAGGGTCGGCTTGCCACCGCTATTCGCATATCCCGGCATGTTCATGTTGACGAGCGCATAGCCGGCGGGAATCCAGAAGTTCGGATCCGGGGCTTCCCAACTGGTGAGGGTTGAGAAAGTTGGTCGGCCGGCCTGGGGGATCATTCGGTATTGCTGGGGTGGACCGCCGAGGGGTGTCTTGCCCAGGGCCGGGATCAGGTGGTTGTCGTAGGGGTGAGCGCATAGGATGGCCGGTACTTTTTCATCTCGGTCCGCGGCTGTTCGGGAGCGGAAGACGTTGGCGGTTGCGTGGGTTCCATCCGAGAGGGGAATCTCCACGTCGTATTCGCAGAGAATATCGGGATGGGGCTCTTCGAGTTCGCATTGGGGACGCAGGATCTGTCCCGAGCGCAGGGCTCTTTTCAGCACGGGCCAGATCGCGCCCATCAATTCGCGAATCTCATCGAGCCTGGTCATTTTCTTCTCCCGCTTCCGCGAGGGCGGAGGGTAGCGCCGGTG
>PVBE012447961.1_pt1 | contig 11183 bp, 12 predicted proteins | sample 1631181 | NCBI WGS metagenome assembly PVBE01 (sample SAMN08397723, study PRJNA350692) | Marine metagenome, whole genome shotgun sequencing project. | isolation source: water | place: Pacific Ocean | collected 2012-04 | reverse complement strand
GCAATCGATCCATGGATCCTCCATCGCCCGCACCTCTCGTCTGCGATTCGGTGCTGGACAAGGAATCACGCGAGATTCATCCGACGCAAGTCCTTGTGTCGGAAAGTTCCAAATCAGACCAGATGTGGGTAATTGAAAGGTCTCCCGGACGGGTATGAGAGGGGGCCGGCGGTCAAGCGTTGACTTCCGGGCCGGCTCGTATTATGTGGCACTCGGGTTCGCCGGCCCATGTACAACGGATTTCGAACACGCGCCAAGGGGCGACGGCCGGCAACCGATCCGAGGGTTCGTGATCCTAACCGAACGTTTGAATGTCATTTGATGAATTAGGTTTGAGCGACGACGTCCTGAAGGCCGTCGCCGACGCGGGCTACACCGAGCCCACCCCCATCCAAGCGCAAGCCATTCCCCATGTCCTCCAGGGCAAGGATGTCCTCGGCTGCGCCCAGACCGGCACCGGCAAGACGGCGAGCTTCACGCTGCCGATGATCGACCGGCTGGCGGCTGGCCGCGCCAGGGCCAGAATGCCGCGCACCTTGATCCTGGAGCCGACGCGCGAGTTGGCGGCCCAGGTCTCGGAGAATTTCGAGACCTACGGCAAGCATCACAAGCTCTCGATGGCGCTGTTGATCGGCGGCGTCTCGTTCGAGGACCAGATGCGCAAGATCGACCGCGGCGTCGACGTCCTGATCGCCACGCCCGGCCGACTGTTGGACCACACCGAGCGTGGCCGGCTGCTGCTCCGAGGCGTCGAGGTCCTGGTCATCGACGAGGCCGACCGGATGCTCGACATGGGCTTTATTCCGGATGTCGAGCGGATCGTCCACCTGGTCAACCCGAATCGCCAGACGCTGTTCTTCTCGGCCACCATGCCGCCCGAGATCCGCCGCCTGGCCGACAAGTTCCTGAACTCGCCCGAGGAAGTGGCGGTGGCGCCGCCGGCATCGCCGGCCGAAACCGTGGAACAGAGCCTATCGATCGTCTACGAGGACGACAAGCGCCCGGCCCTTCGCGCCCTGCTGCGCTCACAGCCGGTGAAGAACGCCCTGATCTTCTGCAACCGCAAGCGCGACGTCGATGTCGTTTACAAGTCGCTGCTGCGGCACGGCTTCGACGCCGCGGCACTGCACGGCGACATGACCCAGGCCTTCCGCACCCAGACGCTGGAACGCTTTCGCCAGGGCGAGGTTTCGCTTCTGGTCTGTTCCGACGTCGCCGCCCGCGGCCTCGACATCGTCGGACTCAGTCACGTCTTCCTGTTCGACGTCCCCTACCACGCCGAGGATTACGTGCACCGCATCGGCCGCACCGGACGGGCGGGCATGCGGGGTCGTTCCTTTACCCTGGCGTGCCCGGCGGACGCCAAGTATCTTGCCGCGGTCGAGGATCTTATCGTGAGCCAGATCCCACGCTTCGAGATCGACGGCATCAAGACCGCCGGCTTGGACGAGGTCGAACGGCGCGGCGCTCGCGGCGGTGGCCGCCGGCGGTCCAGTTCTGGGTCCGGCTCGGGGGCTGGCGAAGGCAACGGCAAGACCAAGCGGTCTCGCCCGGAGCGTTCGCGGTCGGGACGCGGCCGGGAGAAGGCGGCGCAAGCTTCGGAAGAGAAACCAGCCCCGAAAGAGCGCAAGAGCACCGAGGCCGCCGAGAAACCGGCCAAGCGGCGCGAACGCAAGCCGGCGCCGCGCCAACGCGACGAACCGGTCCTCGGTCTCGGCGACCACGTTCCCGCCTTCCTGCAACGCCCCACCCGCCGCGGCTAGCTTTCAACCCTTGCCCTCGGCGCGGGGCTTGGAGGGGGCCGGCCGACTGCACTATCATGGCCCGAACCTGATTGTCGGGACGGGGCGAGGGCGATGCAGACGATCTTCGTGATGGTGAAATGCGAGCTGGGCCAGACCTACGACGTCGCCGGTCAGGCGGTGGACCGGGTCGAGCGAATCTCCGAGGTGCACTCGATCTTGGGCCAGTACGACCTGATGATGAAATGCCACCTCGAGGACGGCCATGACATCGGCCATTTCGTCACCGAGGAAGTCCAGCGCCTCGCCGGCGTCAAGGACACCTTCACCCTGATCGCCTTCAAATCCTTCAGTTGAGGTCGCTATGAGCCTGGCACAACAGTCCAACGTCGACATCGCCTCGGCGCTCGTCGAGGCCGAAGCGAACTATGTCGCCGGCAACCCGGAGAGCCGGGCCCGCTTCGAGACGGCCTGCGAGGTCATGCCGGGCGGCAACACGCGGACCTCGATCTTCTATTCGCCGTTCCCGTTGACCCTGGCAAACGGCGCCGGGGGCCGCGTCACCGATGTCGACGGCCACGAATATGTCGACTTTCTGGGCGAATACACCGCCGGCCTCTACGGCCATTCCAATACCGTGATCCGGGCCGCCATCGACCGGGCCCTCGACGGCGGCATCGTCTTGGGCGGTCAGAACGAAACCGAGGCGAAGCTGGCCGCCGCCGTGGTCGACCGCTTCCCGGGGATCGAGCGGGTGCGCTTCACCAACTCGGGCACCGAATCGAACTTGATGGCGATTTCCACCGCCCGCGCCGTCACCGGCCGGACCAAGATCATGGTGATGAAGGGCGGCTATCACGGTAGCGTCTTCTATTTCGCGGCGCCCGAGATGCCGATCAACGCTCCCTTCCCCTTCGTCCTGGGGCGCTACAACGACATCGACTTCTGCCGCGATCTGATCGCCCGGCACGCCGACGATCTGGCCTGCGTGCTGCTGGAGCCGATGATGGGCAGTGCCGGCTGCGTCGCCGCCGAGCCCGAATTCCTCGCCATGCTGCGCCAGGAGACGGAACGGGTCGGCGCGCTGTTGATCTTCGACGAGGTGATGACCTCGCGTCTCGGCCCGGGCGGCATGCAGGGCCGGCTCGGGATCACGCCGGACCTGACCTCGCTCGGCAAGTATATCGGCGGCGGCCTGACCTTCGGCGCCTTCGGCGGCCGGGCCGATATCATGGACCGCTACGACCCCCGCCGCGCCGATGCGATCCCGCACGCCGGCACCTTCAACAACAACACACTGACCATGAACGCCGGCCTCGCCGGCCTGACGGAAGTCTATCCGAAGGGCGCCGTCGAGGCTTTCAACGCCCGCGGCGACGTGCTTCGCGGGCGCCTCAATGGCCTTGCCGAAGCCCGCGGCCTGCCGCTCCAGTTCACCGGCATCGGCTCGATGATGTCGATCCACTTCCGGGACGGCCCGATCCGAGACTTCGACGACGTCCAGGCCGGCAGCATGGAACTCCGCACGCTGCTGCATTTCGACATGTTCGCGCGTGGCATCTATATCGCGCGCCGCGGCATGTTCAACATGATGCTGCCGATGACCGACGCCGACCTCGAGACCCTGGTGCAGGCGATGGGGGAATTTTTCGACAGCCGGGCCAGCCTGCTGAGCGGTTGAGAGACCGCTACGATACCGCGCCAACAGAAAAAATAAGGGGGGGAACGATGCGCCTTATCACGCTCGCCGTATGGCTGACGCTGCTGCTGCCGACCATGGGCTCCGCCGAGACGCCGTTGGAACGCGGCAGCTATCTGATGCGATCGATCGTCGCCTGCGGCAATTGCCACACGCAGCAAACGCCGACCGGGCCGGCACCCGGCATGGAACTCGCCGGCCAACTGGTGGTCAAGGACGAGACCATGACCGCCCATGCCCCCAATATCACCCAGGACCGGGAGACCGGTATCGGCGCCTGGACCGACGCACAGATCATCACCGCGATCCGCGACGGCAAGCGTCCCGACGGCAGTCTGATAGGCCCGCCGATGCCCTTCGGCCTCTACCGCAAGATGTCGGACACCGACGTCAAGGCGATCGTCGCCTATCTCAGGACCGTAAAGCCGGTGCGGAACAAGGTCGCGAAATCGGTCTACAACATTCCCCTACCGCCCGCCTGGGGGCCGCCGGTCGGCCGCGTCGCCGACGTGGCCAAGACCGACGACGACGCCTACGGCGCCTATCTCGCCGGCCCCTTGGGCCATTGCATCGAGTGCCACACGCCCATGGTCAAGGGACGCTTCGACTACGAGCACCAGCTCGGCGCCGGCGGCTTTCCCTTCGCCGGCCCCTGGGGCGTCTCGGTCTCGAGCAACATCACGCCGCATGCCGACGGCGTCGCCGGCTATACCGACGCGCAACTGGGGAAGGTGATCGCCACCGGCGTCCGCCCCGACGGCAGCCGGTTGATGCCACCGATGGGCGTCTACTACTACAAGAACATCGACGATTCCGACTTGCGGGCGATCGTCGCCTACCTGCGGACACTGAAACCGGTGCCGACACCGCAGTGAGACTCGCCCGGCGCCGGCGATGATCGAGGAGTGACGCCATGACATACGAATCCTTGGCCTATGCCAGCGACGGACGGGTCGCGCGCGTCACCCTCGACCGCCCCGAAGCCGCCAACGCCATGAATCCGGCCTTCTGGCAGGAAATGGTCGACGTCTTCGCCACCATCGCGAGCGACACGGAAATTCGAGCCGTCGTGATCGACGGTGCCGGCAAGCATTTCTCTTCCGGCCTGGACCTCGCAACCTTCGAAAGTCTCAGCCCGCCGAGCGGCGTCGCGCCCAGCCGCTGGCGCGAGCAGCTGCGCCGCATCGTTCTCGAGCTACAGGAGAGCTTCAACGTCGTCGAGCGCTGCCGGGCGCCGGTGTTGGCCGCGATCCATGGCGCCTGCATCGGCGGCGGCGTCGATCTGATCAGCGCCTGTGACATCCGCTACTGCACCACCGACGCTTTCTTCTCGATCCACGAGACCAACATCGGCATGACGGCGGACGTCGGCACCCTGCAACGGCTGCCGCACCTGATCCCCGACGGGTTGGTCCGCGAACTCGCCTACACCGGTCGGCGGATGTACGGCGAAGAGGCTCGGGCGGCGGGCCTCGTCAACGCCGTTTACGAGAGCAAGGAAGAGATGCTGGCGGAAGTCATGGGGCTGGCACGGTCGATCGCCGAGAAGTCGCCCCTCGCCGTCTCGGGCAGCAAGGAGATGCTCAACTATGGCCGCGATCACTCGGTCGCGGACGGGTTGAACTATATCGCGACCTGGAACGCCGCCATGCTGGACGGCACCGATCTCGGCCATGGCCTGCAGGCACAGCAGGAAAAACGACTGGCCGATTTCCCCGATTTGTCGCCGCCGGCGAAACGGGTCCGCAATCGCCGCGCCTGACCGCGTAGTTTCCTAATCCGGGCCGGAGATCCGCCGCAGCCGCGCGAGTGCCGCACCCGCCTCGGCGATCACGGCCTCGACCACGTCGCCCGCGGGCAGCACCGCCTCGATCAGACCGGAACTCTGACCGGCCGGCAGCACGCCCCGCTCGACCTCGCCCGCGATGCGGCCGAGCTCGGAAGCGGCATGCCCGACCTCCAACGCCTGCAGCGGGAACGGCTTGATCTCGGCCTCGCGGCCGGCCCAGGAATCGGTGAACTGGTTCCGGATCAAGCGGCAGGGCTTGCCGGAATGGGCTCGGGTCACGACCGTGCCGGCGCTGTCGATCTCGGCGATCCGGTGCTTGAAGTTGTCGTGTGCGCGGGCCTCTGTGGTGGCGATGAAGCGGGTTCCCATCCAGATCCCTTGCGCGCCCAGTGCCAGCACCGCCGCCAGGCCCCGCCCGTCGGCGAGGCCGCCGCCGGCCAGCACCGGCACGTCGACCGCGTCCACCACCGCCGGGACCAGGGCGGCGGTACCGATCTCGCCGACATGACCGCCGCCATCGCGACCGGATGCGATGACTGCGTCGACGCCGTCGCCAACCGCCCGGAGCGCGTGCCGCACCGCGCCCACCACCGACATGACGTAGATGCCGCGTGATTTGGCTTCCAGCACCACTTCGGCGGGGCTGCCGAGGCCCGAGATCAGGACCGGCACCCGCTCCTCCAGCACCACGTCGACCATCGCCCGCACCGCGTCGGTGTAGCGGGCCACTTGGTCGCCTTCGGCACGGATGGTTGCGAACAGGATGTCGACGCCGAAGGGCTGGTCCGTCGCCGCCCTGACCTGGGCGATTTCCTCCCGCAGCTCGGCCGCCGTCATGGTGGAGCCGGCACCGATCACGCCGAGCCCGCCCGCGGCCGAGACCGCCGCCGCCAGCTCGGCCCGCGCGACCCAACCCATGCCGGCCTGAAAGACCGGATAACGAATACCGAGATTCCGGCAGATCGGTGTCGTCAGCGCCGCCGTCATGGCCACCTCCCTCAGAGCTTTCGGATGTGCAGGCCGCCGTCGATGTGGAAGGCCTCGCCGGTCGAAAACGGCACGGCGCCGCTCGCTAGGGAAGCAACGGTACGGCCGATATCCTCCGGCTGGCCCCAACGGCGGATCGGAGTCATGCCCTCGGCGATGCGCCGGGTATAGTCCTCGCGGGCCGGTGCCGTCAGCTCGGTATAAATGGCACCGGGTCGGATCTCGTGCACCCGGATGCCGTGCTCGGCGAGACGGAGCGCGTAGAGCTGGGTCATCATCGAGACACCGATCTTGGAGAGACAGTATTCGCCCCGGTTGGTCGAGGCCACGATCGCATTGGCGGAGGAGATCGAGACGATGGAGCGCTCGATCCGGGCCTCGGGTTCGGCCAGCATCCGCTTCGCCACCCGCTGGGTCAGGAAATAGGGCCCCCGCAGGTTGACCCGCATCAGCCGATCGTAGCTTTCGGGCGTCGCCTCCAGCAGATCGCCCCGGACCTCGACCTGAACGCCGGCGTTGTTGACCAGGCATTCGAGGCCACCGAACCGCTCCCAAGCGCCATCGACCAGACGGCCGTGGCCGTCCAGGTCGGCGATGTCGGCTTGGATGAAGGCCCCCTCACCGCCCCGTTCGCCGATCCCGTCGAGGGTGACCGGCACTTCCTCGTCCTCGACGATGTCGGCGACGGTGACGTCGAAGCCGGTCTTAGCCAAGCTCCAGGCGATCGCGCGACCGATGCCCCGGCGACCGCCGGTAACGAGTGCCGCCGGTCGATTCGCAGCTTGCTCGGCCATCGTCTCAGGCCTTCGGATCGGGCCAGGTCTTGCGCGGCGGCGACTTGATCTCCAACTGCACGCTGTCCTCCAGCGTTTCATGGAAATGCGGCACGCCGGCCGGATGGATCCAGATGTCGCCCGGCTCGGCGATGAACTCCTCGTCCTCGATCACGACCCGAACCTTGCCGCTGACGAGGTAGCAGATAGATTCGTGATCGGGATGGCTGTGCTTGGGATCGGTGATGCCGGCCTGGCGGTGCACCTCCAGGAAGACCATGTCACGGCCCACCATCATCGGCTTGACGCCCAAGTTGGCGGCCAGCTTGACGCCTTCCAGGGCGTCGATCGACAGCGTTTCGACGGCGCTGCCCTTGACGAAGCGGCTCTCCGTCGGCGCCAGTGTACGGACATCCTCGCTCATCGCGCTTCTCCCCTGCTTGGAACGAATCCGGCCCTTCCGCTCAGGCCCCACTCGGGGCATCATGGCGAAGACATGACGACAGGGGAAGAGCGCGAGGAAGCCCAGTCGGCACGGCCGCTCGCCGGCCGGCATGCCGTCGTCACCGGCGGCGGGCGCGGCATCGGCGCCGCGATCGCGACCGAGCTGGCCCGCCTCGGCGCCGACCTGACGCTGACCGGCCGCAATCTGGCATTGGCCGAGAACCACGCCTTCAACCTCGCCGATCAGCACCAGATCCACGCCCAGGCACGGCGCATCGACGTCACCGAGTTCGAGCGCCTGGCGACCGTCTTCGCCGAGGCCCAGGCGGTACTGGGGCCGGCCCTGATCCTGGTCAACAACGCCGGCATCGCCGAAAGCATGGCCTTCGAGAAGAGCGACATCGCGCATTGGCACCGCCACCTGGAGGTCAACGTGCTGGGCGCCGTCGCTTGCGCCCAGGCGGTGCTGCCGGCGATGCGGGAGGCCGGCTGGGGCCGGATCGTCAACGTCGCCTCGACCTCGGGCCTGATCGGCTACCCCCAGATCGCGGCCTATGCCGCCTCGAAGCACGCCCTGGTCGGCCTGACCCGCTCGCTGGCGCTGGAGCTGGCCCGGACCGAGATCACCGTCAACGCGGTCTGCCCCAGCTACACCGAGACCGAGATGTCGGATACCGCCATCGCCAATCTGATGAAGGCGGGACGGACGGAAGAGCAGGCGCTGGCCATCCTGACCCGGCGCAACCCGCAAGGCCGCCTGGTGCGGCCCGAAGAGGTGGCGCAGACGGTCGGCTGGCTGGCGCTGCCCGCCTCCACCGCGATTACCGGCCAGGCCATCGCCGTCGCCGGCGGCGAGGTGATGTGAGGCCACGATCATGGCGGGCGACGCGCATCGCGACCAAGTGGTCGAGTTCTACGACACCCATCCGATCGACGAACGTCAGATCTTGGAGAAACTGGCGCGGGATGGCATCGCCCTCGAGGGGCTGAGCGAGGACATCCTGCAAAACTACGACCAGGACCACTTCGGCGGCGCCGAGGTGGTGGATGCGCTGGCTCGGCTGGCGGGCATCGACGAGACCTCGGACATTCTCGACGTCTGTAGCGGCATGGGCGGCCCGGCGCGCTATCTGGCGCATAATTACGGCTGCCGGGTCACCGGCATCGACCTGACCCGAAGCCGCGTCGCGGGGGCGGAACGGCTGACGCGACTGACCGGTCTCGACGGCCGGGTCGGCTTTCGCGCCGCCGACGCATTGCAGAACCCCTTCCCCGATCGACGCTTCGACGTGGTGATCGGTCAGGAGGCCTTTTGCCACGTCCCGGACAAGGCGCGCCTGGTCGCCGAGTGCGTGCGCGTCGCCAAGATCGGCGGGCGCCTCGCCTTCACCGACATCCTCGAAGGCACCGGCATGACCGCGGAGATCCGAGCCCGTCTCGGCCGCGAGATGGCGTTTACCGAACTCGAGACCCAGGACGGCTATCGCCGGCTGTTAAGGGCGAACGGCTGCACGGTCGTCGAGGTCGAGGATCTGGGCGCGCCCTGGACCCAGATCCTGCGGGAGCGCCTGGAAATGTATCGCGGCCTGGAGAGCCAGACGGTCGCCCGCTTCGGCGCCGCGCATCACCGCAAATGGGACGACACCTACAGCTTCTTCGTCGGCCTCTACGAGACCGACGAACTCGGTGGCGGCCGTTTCCTGGCGCGGCGGGATCGCTAGACCATGACCGGCGCTTCCACGTTGGCCGGTTGGCGCGCCGCCGCCCGGATGCACCACCACTACTTCACCGGGCTGTTGCTTTATCTGTTGCAGAAGCGGGGCGCGGCGGCGGGCTCGGAGCTGATCTTCCAAGTCTTCCGCCGCCAGCACGAGGCGAAGTTCGTCGCCGGGCTGGGGACGCTGGGGCTCGATGGCCTGCCGCCGGCGGTCGCCTGCGCCCGCTTCATCTACCTCGCCAATCTGGTCGGCGGGGTCAAGGTCGAATACGTGGCGGAGAGCGACGCCAAGGCCTGGGTCCGCTATCCGCCGCCGCGCTGGGCCTACGAGGGGCCGGCGATCTGCGCCGTGCCGCGCCAGACCTCGGTCGCCTTCATGCGCGCCTTTCATGCCCATTGCGGCGTCAGCCTCGGCAATCCCCGCCTCGGCTTCGTCTGTACGGGCATCACCACCGAGGGCGACCCCGGCCTCGAGGGCTATTTCATCAAGGAGGACCGGGAACTGGCCGAGGACGAGCGGCTCCGCTTCCGCCCCGACGAGAGCGGCCCCGACTTCGATCCCGAGGCGGCACCGAAGCTCGACTGGGACGAAACCCGCCTGACCAAGGCCCGGCGCAACTATGCGATCCAGTATATCCGCATGGCCTTGCCGGTCTTGGCCGCGCTCTTCGGCACCGAGGAAGGTGGCGAATTGGGCCGCGGCGCGGCCCGACTGGTCGGCATGCAAGCCTACGACGAGACGGCGGCGATGGTAGGGGTCGAGGGCAACGACGCGCCAACTTTCGCCGCCTATCTACAAGCCATGCTGGAAGGCTGCGGCGACGACGCGGAAATCGATGCGCAGGGCCTCACCGTCACCAGCCCCGACCTACGCATCCTCGACGGCACCGGCTTCGAGGCCTGGAACGGCCTCTGGGAAGGCGCCCTCGCCGTCCACAATCGGCACCTGGTGCTTGAGCCCGTGGCGCGGCGGGACCGGGGCGACGATGTTTGGCGGTGGCGGGTTGGGGGTGTCTGAGTTCAATCGCGTGCCAGCGATGTGGATACCATCAGAGATACCACTATGTCCGACGAATTAGCTGCTACGAGCATTTAAACCCTATCGATACGCCTTTCATCAATCCATGAAAGAAAAATTGGGTCCCCATTTTTCTCGGAAGACATCAGGAACAGCTTCCGTCAAGTGCGAGTGAGCGCCACCAGAAAATTACAGATCTCCTTATCTGATATACTGTCTTGGTCCTTTACAAAAAATTTATCATCAAATTGTGTAATGAATACATATTCTGCGGCTAAGCCTTTTGAACCTTGTATGGTTGCTGCCTTTATGGGGATATTTCTAATGGCGGGATCGCCTCCAGAGCGCGACTCAAGGTCTCGTTTCAATGCATCCTTCGCCAAATGTATTGGTTTAATACTGCATTTTTTTTGTATCTCATTAAGGTCTAATTCATCAATCGATCTCCCGTCTCTTATCTTCCTAACAGATGTGAGCAATGCTTGCACCCTTTTTCGGAAGATGTCATCAACGAAGATGTCATCAACAACGTCTACAAACTGTATGTCTTGGTCATCGCTTGTCTTGTGCAGAAAAAGCTCAAAATTTTCTTGATCTAGTAATTCCTTTGATACGATTCTCCAGCCTAAATTGCTTTTCGAATTTTTGAGTAAAACCTGTAATCCTTCCAAAAGAGTAGGATCATCTTGACCTCGACTTCGCGGAGCTTCAACATTAACAAATCCCTTCTTTCGAAGACCAGAAGCAATTGAAATCGCCTCTCTATTTATAGGCGATATGATCAGGACCGAAAATTTCCGTCGCTCTATCTGAGCAATTTTCTTTATCTGATTTTCAATGAACCAAGGAATCTGCTTCGCATAGACCTCAGCTCGAAAGCCCCGGATGTGACGCACCTGATCGCCGACGACATCCCGCCCGAGAAGCTTCAATGAGGCCGGGGCTCGAAAGCCCCGGATGTGCAAGTACGCCGTCGAGGGTCGGTACGTCTTTATCGAGCTTCAATGAGGCCGG
>PVBE010637378.1_pt1 | contig 11185 bp, 8 predicted proteins | sample 1631181 | NCBI WGS metagenome assembly PVBE01 (sample SAMN08397723, study PRJNA350692) | Marine metagenome, whole genome shotgun sequencing project. | isolation source: water | place: Pacific Ocean | collected 2012-04 | reverse complement strand
CATTTGAATTTGTAATACAAATAAGACCTTCTTTGGCAGAACGCTTCATTTTTTTTGAAGCTTCAGTTATTCCTTTAACCCTTAGATACTCAATTGATTTTGCAATATCTCCTTTGGTTTCTTTAATTGCGTTATTACAATCTTTAAAGCCAGCACCTGTAAGCTCCCTTAATTTCTTAATATTTTCATAATTACTTTCCTTTGGCATTTAAAGATTTATTTAATAATTTCAGAGTCTGATCTATTTGAAATATTTTTGGTTTCTTTTTTTTTCTTTGAAGATTCTTTAATTTCTGATTTATTGTTATTTTTACCTTTATCTTTATTTAAATTTACATTTTCATTTTCATCTACTGAATTATCTTTTTGAGCAGATAGTATGGTATTTTTTAATAAGTCGCAGTATAAATTAATAGCCCTTCTGGCGTCATCATTCCCTGGAATTGGATAATCTATTCCAGTAGGGTCTGAGTTAGTGTCAAGTATTGCTATTATTGGTATGTTTAGTTTTATTGCTTCTTTAATCGCTAGGGATTCATAGTTAGTATCTATAACAAATATAAGATCAGGAATTTTTTTCATTTTCGATATTCCACCTAAAGATCTTTCAAGTTTATCTTTTAGTAAACTCATTTTAAGTAATTCTTTTTTGGTGAACCCTCTATTTTCCGAGTTTAAGTTTAATTTAATTTTTTCTAATTTTTTAATTGAATTGGAAATTGTTTCCCAATTGGTCAACATTCCTCCAAGCCATCTATAATTTACAAAAAATTGTGAAGTATCTTTAGCTAAATTTGCAATAGATTCTGATGCTTGTTTTTTAGTTGAAACGAAAAGAATATGGCCACCATTTTTTATGATTTCATAAACTTTTACTAATCCTGTGTTTATTAATTCTATAGTTTGCGTTAAATCAATTATATGAACTGCGTTTTTTGACCCAAAAATATATGGTTTCATTTTTGGATTCCATCTTAGGGTTTTATGCCCGAGGTGAACTCCCGCTTCTAATAATTGTTGTAATGTTATTTTAGGTATATTCATAATCTTCCCGGTTAATCCTCCACAATCATTTCCATTTAAGGACCGGAGGCTATTAAACCACTGACTGTGTGCGTTTTATATTTATGCAACCATTTATAATTATATAAGAAAAAATACAAGCTTAATTTAATAGCTGATTCTTTTTAGATATGGCTCTTTTTTAAGTATTTTTAATATATCTTTGTTTATTTTACGCTTATCAGCTAATTTAAATACCAAATCTTTATTATCACTTTTAACTTTAATTTTAACATTTGTATCTCCTTTTGTTCCAATTAAATGGGATAATTTTTCTAAATTATCATAATTTGATATTTCAAGAACTATATTAGAAAAAGATTTATTTGAAAATTCTTTTAAGCTTATTAACTTTCTTACATTTATTCTTTTAAATCTATTTTCTTCATTACCTTTGTCTCGAAGAACTGTAATTAATAATGAATTACCTTCTATTAAAATATTTCTACTTTGTTCTAAAATATCAGAAAATATAAATAGTTCAAAAATTCCACCCAAATCAGTTAGTTTAATAATAGCGTATGACGTACCTTTTTGAGTTTTTTTTTCTTGTAATTTTAAAATAGTCGCAGCTAAGTTTACTTCATCAGCTTCAGATAATGTAAAGTCATTAAAATTTTTTATCTTATAAATATCAAATATCTCCTTATAATCATTTATTGGATGATCCGATATAAAGAAACCTAGTGCTTCAAATTCTTTGGTTAATCTTTCTTCAAATTTCCAATCATTTATTTCTTCTAATGGAAATTTTTCTTCATTATTATCAGAAAATAAATCTATTTGATTATTCAATTTATTTTCAGAAATAGATTTTGAAGATAATATTATATTAGGTATAGACTCTAACAAAGCCTTTCTATTTGTCTCAATTTCATCAAATGCTCCTGCTTTGACAAGTCCTTCAAGTTGAAGTTTATTCATATTTTTAGGATCAACTCTATTAATAAAATCATTAATAGATTTAAATTTTCCATTTTTTTCTCTTTCTAATACAACTTGATTAATAGCTTCAAATCCAACACTTTTTATTGCACCTAGTGCATAATAAAATTTATCTTTAGTTGATTTAAATTCTGCAAAACAGCTATTAACACATGGTCTCTGTGTATTAATTTTTAATCTTTTCAATTCTTCATAAAATTCACTTAATTTGTTTTGATTAGCTAATTCTGACGACATAGATGCTGCAAAAAATTCTCCTGGATAGTAAGTTTTCAAAAAAGCTGTTTGATAAGCTATAACAGCATATGCCGCTGCGTGACTTTTATTGAAACCATATTCAGCAAAAGGTTCAATTTTTAAAAAAATTCCAGCTGCAACATCCCATTTTATACCATTTTTAACAGCACCATTAATAAATCTTTCTTTCTGTTTTTCTAATTCTGCTCTTTTCTTTTTACCCATTGCTCTTCTAAGAATATCTGCTTCACCTGCAGTGAAACCTGATAGAGTTTGTGCTATTTGCATAACTTGTTCTTGATAAATTATTACACCGTAAGTTGGCTCCAATATTTTTTTAAGTTTTGGGTGAAGATAGTCGGGTTCTCTTCTCTTGTGTTTACAGTTATTATAGACTGATATATTGCTCATTGGACCAGGCCTATATAGTGCTACGAGAGCTATTATATCTTCTAATCTATTAGGTTTCATTTGTACTAAGGCTTCACGCATGCCAGAACTTTCTAGTTGAAATAATCCAACTGTAAAACCACTTGATAAAAGATCAAAAACTTTTTGATCTTCATAATTAATTTTATTTACATCTATAGCAATTTTGTTTTTATTAATTAATTTTTGTGTTTTATCAATTACAGTTAAAGTTCTTAAACCCAAGAAATCAAATTTTATTAAACCTGCTTTTTCTGCTGAATACATGTCAAATTGTGTTGAGGGTAGTAATAAATTTGAAGATAAATCTTTATATAGAGGAACAGTTTCTGATAGATTTTTTTCTGCAATAACTACTCCTGCCGCATGAGTTGCAACATTTCTATTTAACCCCTCTAACTTAAGAGATAAATCAATTAGTTTTTTAACTTTAGAATCGTCTTTCATCATTTTTTGAATTCGTGGTTCATTAGCCACACATTCTTTTAATCCAATAGGTCTGGATGGATCAAATGGAATCATTTTTGAAATTTGATCTACAAAACCATAAGGGAAACCAAGAACTCTTCCTATATCTCTTATGGCCATTCTTGCTTTAAGTTTACCAAAAGTAATTATATGAGCGACACTATTTCCATATTTCTCTTTCAAATATCCAAAAACTAAATCACGTTTTTCTTCGCAAAAATCTATATCAAAATCTGGCATAGAAATTCTATCTGGGTTTAAAAATCTTTCAAATATTAAACCAAATTTGATAGGATCAATATTTGTTATTGATAAACACCATGCCACCAAAGAACCAGCTCCTGATCCACGACCTGGACCTACGGGAATATTTTTACTTTTTGCCCATTTGATATAATCAGAAACAATTAAAAAATAACCAGAATATTTCATTGATTTAATTATATTTAATTCGTGCAAAAGTCGTTTATGGTAAATCTCATAACTTTTTTCATTTTTTTTAAAAACAAATTCTTTATATTTATTTTCTAATCCTTTTAATGCCAATTCATTTAATTCCTCATCTACACTCAAGTTCTCATTACTTTTAATATTTGGAAGTATTGGAATTGAGAAATTAGGTTTATGACTACACCTATAAGGAAAATTATAATTATTTTCTAAGGCTTCAGGAAGGTCTTGAAAAATAATTTTAATCTCTTCTGAGCTTTTTAGATAATGCTGATTAGAATATTTTAATCTATTTTTTTCTGTAACATAGGTTTTTTCACCAATGCAAAGTAATGCATCATGTGCCTCGTGCATTTCTTGATTTAAATAAAAAACTTCATGTGATGCTATTAATGGAATTTCTAATTCTTTAGACTTTTTTAGTAAAAAATTCTCGAATTCTTTTTCGTTTTCATCATTATGTCTTTGAATTTCAATATAAAAATTATCTTTAAAATGATCTCTAAATTTAATAAATAATTCATGTATTTCTGTTTCAAAACCTCTTACTAAAAGTTTTCCAAATAATCCATTTATAGTACCTGTAAGAAGAGTAAATCCACCTCTGTTATCAAATAAATCATCTATTTTGCAATGAGGATCACTCATTGAATTATTTTCCAGATATGATTTAGAGGATAGATTTACAATTTTTTTATATCCTTCAATATTATTAGCAATTAATGGTAAAAATCCTAAATTTTCTTTAAAAAAAAAATTAATTTGTGTGCCAATAATTGGCTGAGTACCTACTTTTGAAATATTTTCTGCAAATTCTAAAGCTCCACAAAGATTGGATGTATCGCTTAATCCGATAGCAGGAACTTTATTTATTTTACAATAATGTTTTAAATCATCAATTTTTATTGCTCCTTGACAAATTGAATACTGAGAATGAATTTTAAAATGATTAAATTGTTTAATAAGATTTTTATCCATTTACGCGTCTAATACTACCATCTATAATTGATAACTTGTAGTCTGCTTTATCAGCAAGTTGTCTATTGTGAGTTGCATAAATAATTGTTCTTTTTTTAGTTTTCATTTTTAAAAAAAAATTAAAAATTTCGTTAGAATTAAATCTATCTAAACTGCCAGTGGGTTCATCTGCTAAGATAAGTTCTGGCTCATTTATTAGCGCTCTTGCTATTGCAACTCTTTGTTGTTCACCACCCGATAAATCTACAGGAAAATGATTATATCTTTTGGATAAACCAACTTGGCTTAATAATGTTTTGGCTAGTAAGCTTGATTTTTTTTGTGTAGTGCCACTTGAAATTAATGCAATCTCAACATTTTCTAAGGCTGAAAAATCATTTAACAAATTATTTTGTTGATAGATTATAGAAATTTTATTACCTCGGATATTATCTTTACTTTTTTCTGATAATAATGATATCTTTTTTGAGTCAAAATAGATTTCACCTGCGCTAGGATGATCTAATAAAGCTAATAAATGTAATAAGGTAGATTTTCCTGAGCCTGATGGACCTAGTAAAGCTACCAAATCTCCCTTTTTAATTTTTATATTTATATTATTTAGAACATTCAATTTTTTATTTAAAAAATAACTCTTTGAAAGTTTTTTTGTTTCAATAATGTTATTCATATTTAAGAGCTTTTATTGGATCTAATTTTGATGCTTTAATGGAAGGAAATATTGAAGCTACAGATGTAACAATTATAGAACAAAGAGCTATTAGCATAATTAAATTGAAATCTATTTCTGATGGCATTTGACTTAAAAAATATATTTCTTCAGGAAATAAACTGAGATTAAAAAAATCTGAAAAGAAAATTTGAATATTTTCAATATAAAAAGAAAACAACACTCCTAAAATAACTCCAAAGACTGTTGCAAGAGTGCCTATGGTAAAACCAACTAGAAAGAATATTTTTGTTATAGAGATTTGTGAGACGCCTAGCGATCTTAATATTGCAATTTCTTTAGTTTTATTTTTTACAAGAATTGTAAGGCCAGAAATAATATTAAAAGCAGCAACAATTATTATTAAAGATAATATTATAAACATAACATTCCTTTCAACTTTAAGAGCTCCAAAAAATGATTGATTAAGATCAGCCCAAGTATAAACAAACTCATTAGTAAATATTCTTTGTATTTCTTTTTTTGAACTTTCAATTTGATTTGGATTTTTTAAAAAAAGTTCGAGAATTTTATCTTCATTACCAATATTAAATAAGTTTTTGGCATCACTTATTGTAAGAAAAATAATATTTTGATCAAAATCTGACAGACCACTTGTAAAAATTGATGATATTAAAAAAGTTTCCTGTTTTGGAAGATTGCCTATAATTGTTGAAATTCCACTAGGAGACATTAATGTAATTTCGTCTCCTATACTAACATCTAAATTTAAAGCCAAATCTCTTCCTATAGAAATGCTTTTGCTATCAAAATCATCTAACGAACCTTTTATTATACCTTCGTTTATTACATCTATTTTTGATATATCTTCTTTTTTATAACCTCTAACTAAAATACCTTTTGTTGTTTTTTTATTTATTAAAATTCCTTCCCCACTAATAGAAAATATTGATTTTGATAAATTTGGTAAATTTAACTTATTAATATCATCAAAATTTATAGGTTTATCATAAGGTTTAACGATGATATGTGCATTAAATCCTAAAATTTTACTCAAAAGTTCAGTTCTAAAACCATTCATTACAGACATGACTATGATTAAAACTGCTACTCCTAAGGCAATGCCCAAAAAAGAAAAAATTGAAATTATTTTTAAAAAACCTTCTTTTCTTTTTGGTCTTAAATATCTTAAAGCAATTTTTTTTTCCAATTCCGAAATCAAATTATTTTTTTTTAGTTGTTAAAATTTTTATAATTTCATTTATAGAAAGTTGTTTAGCTTCTTTATCAATTTCTTTAAATTCTAATAAATCTTGTTCTGAATTTTTGCCCAAAATTATTTGATAAGGTACACCTATTAAATCAAATTTTTTAAGTTTTGATGAAATATTTTCATCAGTATCATCCAACAAAACATCAATATTACTTTTTTTTAATTTATTATAAATATTTTCTGCTTTAATCAAATTTGTATCATCATTTTTATTAATCATGGGAATGACTGCAACATCAAATGGTGAAATTGAATAGGGCCACTTCATTATATTATTATTAAATTTAGCCTCAATAATGGCACCAACTAATCTTGAAACACCAATGCCATAAGATCCCATTTTAACATCAGTTTTCTTTCCATCTTGTAAATCAACACTGGCTTTTAGGGCTTTAGAGTATTTGTCTCCAAAATAAAATATATGCCCAACTTCAATACCTTTGGTAATTAATCTATTATTTTTTAAAACTTTAGATTCAAAATCCTTATTATTAAATTTATCATCAGTAACAGCATAATATTTTTCAAATTCACTTCTCATATCCTTTAATGAAACATTGGTAAGAGAATATTTTTCTGTTTTAATATCAAAAATTCTTTTGTCGGCAAAAATTTTGCTTTCTCCTGATTCAGCCAGAATAACAAATTCGTGAGATAAATTTCCTCCTATAGGTCCTGTATCAGCTGCCATAGGGATTGCTGATAATTCCAATCTTTGAAAAGTTTTAAGATAAGCGAGAAACATTTTATTATAAGATAAAACTGCATCATCATCATTAAGATCAAATGAATAAGCGTCTTTCATTAAAAACTCTCTGCATCTCATAATTCCAAATCTAGGTCTTAGTTCATCTCTGAATTTCCATTGTATGTGATAAAGCAATTGTGGAAGTAATTTATATGATTTTATAGCTGATCTAAAAATCTCTGTAATTAATTCTTCATTTGTTGGACCATAAAGCATCTCTCTGCCTTGACGATCTTTAATTCTCAACATTTCATCACCATAATCATTATATCTTCCACTTTCCTTCCAAATTTCTGCTGATTGAATAGTTGGCATAAGCAATTCTTGAGCACCAATTTTATTTTGTTCTTCTCTAACAATATTTTCTATTTTCTTCATTATTTTAAAGCCCATAGGTAGCCAAGAATAAATTCCAGATGAAGATTGTTTGATCATTCCAACTCTTAACATTAATTGGTGTGATTTAATTTGAGCTTCAGAAGGATTATTTTTCAAAATTGGCAGGAAATAATTTGATAGATACATTGTTTATTTAATTTTATGTCTTATGTTAATAAATACAAATCTTACAAGAATCTAAATAATAAACAAACAATAATTAATTAAATCATAATAGATTTATATCCTTACTAAATTAATATTAGTATAGGGTTTTTTACCAGTTTTTTCCTTGACTATTTTTCGACAACTTATTTTTAGTGCTTCAATTAAATTAGATTCTTGTTTTTTATTATTTAAAGAAAATGTTCTACTGATACTTTCGATTTCATCTTCAAGATCGTAAAAAAAATCTTGTGCTTCTTTTATTGGCAAACCTTTAAATGACACAAATGGCTTTTTGAATAACTTTCCTTTTCTATTAATTAAAATTGTAACTTCTAAGTAACCGTTGTTTGCTAAATTTTTTCTCTCTCTAATTGACTGTGAATCTTCATTCACACTTATAATACCGTCTAGATATAGTCTGCCTACTGGGGCTTTATCAAATACTTCTGGTTTTTGTCCAGGAAATAACCTTACAATATCTCCATTTTCTACTTGTACAGGATAAGGAACTTGCATTTCCTTAGCAAAGCTTATGTGTTCTGCCATATGCCTATGTTCACCATGTACTGGTATTACAGATTTTGGTTTTACCCAGTCATACATATCTCTTAGATCTTCTCTATTAGGGTGACCAGAAACATGTACAAAGTCCGTTTCTTCTGAAATTACATCTATTTGATTTTTTATTAACTGATTGTGCAATTTATAAAGTTTTTTTTCATTTCCAGGAATTATTTTAGATGAAAATATTACTGTATCTTCTTTTTCTATAAAAACATCAGGATGTGTATAATTAATTATTCTCATCATTGCACCCATTGGCTCGCCTTGGCTACCTGTACATAAATATACAATTTTTTCCCTTGATATTTTTTTAGCTTCTCTCGCATCTATTGGGCTAATAACATTTTTTAAATAGCCACATTGCTTTGCAGCTTTATAAATTCTATGCATAGATCTGCCAACTAATGAAATTTGCCTTTTTGTTTTCTCTGCACAATAAAAAATTGTTTCCATTCTTGCAACATTAGATGCAAAAGAAGTAATTATTATTCTCTTTTTAAGATTTGACATTAATTTTAATAAATTAGTTCTTACATCGGCTTCAGAGCCTGCGCGACCATGATTAAGAACATTTGTTGAGTCACAAATCATTGCTAAAACACCTTTATTGCCAATCTCTTTTAGTTTTGTTTGATCAATCTTATTTCCAATTAAAGGGTTAGGATCAACCTTCCAATCACCTGTATGCAATACTATTCCTGCGGGCGTTTCAATTAATAGACCATTAGGTTCTAAAATTGAATGTGTAAGTGTTATGAATTCAATTTTAAATGGGTCTAATTTAATATTTTCATTTAAGTCAACAATTTTTAAATTTTTTCCAATATCAATTTTTTTTTCTTTAAATTTTTCTTTAATTAAAGCTGCTGTAAATGGTGTAGCATACATTTTACATTTTAGTTTTGGCCATATATGGGCAATAGCACCAATATGATCTTCATGAGCGTGTGTTAAAACGATTCCTAATAGATCTTTTTTTTTATCTATTATAAAACCTGGATCAGGATATATTAAATCTATTCCAGGAATACTATCATCTGCAAAAGTTACACCTATATCAACAATAATCCATTTTTGAGCTTCTGGTTTACCATATGAAAATAAATTCATATTCATTCCAATTTCACCAGATCCACCAAGGGGACAAAATAATAATTCTTCTTTTTTATTGCTCATATTTATTTAAAATTTTTTTTAATTTTTAAGATTTTTACTAAACCTTTAATTGTAATGTCTTTATCAATTATAGCTTTGTATTTTAATGAATTCTTAAACAAATAGGAAAAACCACCAGTTAAAATAATTTTGAAATTACTTTTTGTTTCTTTTTTAACTAATTGTATAATATTATTAATCAATCCTAAATATCCCCAATAAAATCCTGATCTAAGTGCTGAAATAGTGTTTTTTCCTATTAAATTATTAATTTTAGTAATTTTAAATAAAGGAATTTGCTCAGCACTTTTAACTAAAGTTTCTAAAGAAAGCTTTATTCCTGGAGCTATAATTCCACCTCTATAAGCTCCATTAATAACTATATCAAAAGTAGTGGCTGTACCAAAGTCAATAATAATACAATTAGATTTATAGTAATAATAAGATCCTACAGCATTAGCTATTCTATCAGAACCAACTTGTTTTTGATTTGCTTTAATTTTTATAATTTTATTAAAATTAACCTTTTTTAATTCAATAATTTTTATTTTAAAATCTTTTATTAAGACATTTTTAATTATATTGAATACAGACGGAACTACACTTGAAAATAAAGAAAATTTATTAATGTTTTTGTTTTTAATTAACGAATTGATTTTTTTTTTTAAATAAGTCCTTGACTTAACATGATGCTTATCAAAAGTAATTTTTTTAATGATTTTAAAATTTTTATTTAAAAGACATAATTTTATATCTGTGTTTCCAATATCTCCAACTAAAGTATACATATTTAACATAAAGCAAGTTTTTTAGATTTTAATTTAAATTTAGAAAAATTATATTTTTTAATATTTTTAAAAAAATTTTCATATTTTTTTAGCACCTGCTCAGATATTTTATTTAAATCTGGCTTCATATTTGTTTCTTTATAAATATTTGTTGATGAATATTTTTTATTTTTGGGATTTGTAACAAGATTAATGCCTATGCCCACTATCAAATATTTATTTTTACCTTTAGTAATAACCTCTTGTAAGATTCCACAAATTTTTTTATTATTTACATAAATATCATTTGGTGATTTAAAATTAACTTTATTTTTTCCACAAAATTTTTTTATAACATCTATATTCAGCAATGGATTTATAATTGTAAACTGTTCTATTGTAGGATAATTTTTTTTCATTTTAAAAAATATCGTGCTAAAAAAATTTCCTTTTTTTGAAATCCATTTTCTACCATATCTTCCTCTTCCTTCTTTTTGTGAAGTAGCTGAAACAAAGCCATTATAGTAATTTTTTTTTCTAATTAAATACATTGCACTACCATTCGTACTTTTTACACTACCATATGAAAAACATTTAAATTTCATTAAATCAAATTAATATTTGAGATAAATTCAATTAGTGGGCTAGGATAAACGAAATAAGCAAGTATCAATAAAGTTGATAAAATTAAAGATATTTTTAGACCATAATTAGTGCTTATGTCAAAAGATTCTTTTGGTTCATCAAAATAAATTATTTTTACTATCCTTAAATAATAAAAAGCTGAAACTACAGTTGATAAAAGACCAATAATTGCCAAAAAATACATTTCTGATTTTATAACAGACATAAAAATATAAAATTTAGCAAAAAAACCTGCTAAAGGAGGTATG
>PVBE010021353.1_pt1 | contig 11185 bp, 10 predicted proteins | sample 1631181 | NCBI WGS metagenome assembly PVBE01 (sample SAMN08397723, study PRJNA350692) | Marine metagenome, whole genome shotgun sequencing project. | isolation source: water | place: Pacific Ocean | collected 2012-04 | reverse complement strand
TCGTCCGCCGGGTCCCACTCCAGGTACGCCGCCTCGGAGCGCGCGCGGTCCTCGTCGCGGTCGAGCGCGTCGAGCGCCCGCTCGGCGGCGGTGAAAAACCATCGCCCGGGCGCGAACGCGCCGTCCCGCGCGGCGCGCGACGCGACGGTGGGTGCGCCGCGCGCGCGATGGGCGTCGGCGGTGAAAAACCATCGCGCGCGCGCGTGCGCGCGAGACGCGCGCGAGACGCGCGTGCGATGCGCGCGGTGGACGCCGGGCGCGAAGAACGCACACCGCGCGTCTCGCGCGCGTCTCGCGCACGCGCGCATGGCGACGCGCGTCGACGCGTGACGAGACGCGAGCGAGGGGAACGGCGCTCGACTGCATGAAAACGCGCGCGCGCGCGCAGCCGCACATCGCGACCGGCGTCGAGAGTCGAGCGCGTTTCCATCGCGGTCGCGGTGCGCGCGTTCGAACGCGATGTCTGCGATGCGTCGAGACCTGTCGGAGACGTACGAACCGGCGAGCGGACCGACGAGCACGCCTCGAGTGTTGGGATGCGGCAACTTTGGCACGGCCAAGCTCATGCGAAGGAAAGCGACGGGGGAGCTGGTGGCGATCAAATACATCGAGCGAGGGGCGAAGATCGATGAGAACGTCAAGCGTGAGCTCGTGAATCATCGGTTGTTGACGCACCCGAACATCGTGAGGTTCATAGAGGCGGTGGTGACGGAGAAGCACTTGGCCATCGTCATGGAGTACGCGAGCGGCGGGGAACTGTTCGATCGGATTTTGAAAAAGGGGAGGTTCGAGGAACCGGAGGCGAGGTATTTCTTTCAGCAGCTCATATCTGGCGTGGCGTATTGCCACGCGAAAGGGGTGGCGCATAGGGATTTGAAATTAGAAAATACGCTCGTGCACGGGGAGAGCGTGCCGCGCCTGAAGATTTGCGACTTTGGATATTCCAAGAATTCTCTCATCGATAGCGATCCGAAGAGCACGGTGGGGACGCCGGCGTACATCGCGCCGGAAGTATTGGAGCGGAAACCTTACGATGGCAAGATGGCGGACGTGTGGTCGTGCGGGGTGACGCTCTTCGTGATGTTGTGCGGACGGTATCCGTTCGAGGATAAACGCAAGCCGCGCGATTTCAGAAGCACGATTTTGAAGATTCGTAGCTGTGATTACGCCGTTCCGTCCGGGGTGAGACTGACGAGAGGATGCTTAGACTTGATTCAACGGATTTTCGTCGTCGACACGGCGCAAAGAATCGATATACCGGGCATTCAGGCGCACCCTTGGTGTCTCACCGATTTGCCCGCCGAGCTCGTGCGCGGCGACTTTTCTCAGCTCGAGAGCGAGACGAGCCCGACGAGTACGATGTCCATCGAGGAAATACACGCGATAGTAGAAGAGGCGAAGATTCCATACGGTGGTACGGGTCGTGACTTGGTGGAGGACGGAGATCACGACATGGTGACAAGCGGTGAGTTCGACGACGACGACTTTTGAGGCGTCGACGCGTCGCCCCCCCTCCCCCGGAGTTCCGAGTCTCGCGTGGCGCGCGGGACGAACGGGAACACGATTAGAGTTATGAGTAATGCAGACTAGTCTGTTTCTCGTTACAAGGCGCAGCGCACGCCCGTTTTCCTTCTAAAAAATCTCCACCGCCCCTCCGGGCGGCGGACGCCTCGACCCCTATCCAATTAATCGTAAAACCAATTTAGAGCTTGATTTCCACATCAACGCCGGACGGAAGCTCAAGACCCATGAGCGCATCGATGGTTTGCGCCGTCGGGTTGTGCACATCGATCAATCGGTGGTGCGTGCGCGTCTCAAAGTGTTCCCGGCTATCCTTGTTCACGTGCGGCGAGCGCAAGACGCAAAAGATGCGTCGCTTCGTCGGCAACGGCACCGGGCCGGAGATGCGCGCCTCCGTCGACTTGGCCGCCTCGATGATCTTATCGCACGCGTTATGCATGTGGTTCGTCTCAAACGAGCGAAGACGGATGCGAATCTTGGACGCTTGCACGGCAGCCTGCGCGGAGGGCGGAAAAACCAATCGAGCTCAGTCAGTCTCAGTCTCTTCGTGTCCAGTCACCCCACGCGCGCGCGTCGCCCGTGGGTTTCCCGGACGCCGCGCGCGTCCACCTCGGCGCGAGTCCCGCGCGATCGAACGTAAAAATAATACCCATCGCGCGCGTCGAGGCGTCTCGCCACCTCCCGCGCGCCGCGCGCGCGATGCGTCGACGTCGCGCGCGCCGTCGCCGCCCTCGCGCCCAGGGTCTCGTCGAATGAATGAATTCGCGCGCGCACGCACCGCTTGCGCCGTCGTCGCGCGAGGTTTGGTCTGCGAACGAACAGGAAATAATTTTTTCACGTCAGTCTTCCCGTTCGCGATGAACGTCGTCGTCGTCGTCGTCGTCGCGCGTCTCGAACGCGCGCCGTCTCTCGACGTCACTCGAGGGTTTCGCGAGCTCGCGCGCGTCGGCGCGCGCACCGTCGCGCGCGATCGCGCCGGTCCCGCGCGGAGCGCGGAGGTAGATTGCGTGGTAAACATAGTCGTCGGCGCGGACATCTCGGCGTGCGTTCGACGCGAGCGCGGCGGCGTGTGCGGGGGCGCGCGCGCGGAACGGCGCGCGCGGGGGCGTGGAATGGCGCCTCGCGAGGTGGTGTGGTATGGTGTGGTCGATGAGTCATGACCCATCAAGAGTCCCTCGGTGGCGGCACACGCGTGGAACCTCGCGCGCGAGTTCGAGACGCGGCGTCGGAGGACGATGGCGACGATGGACGAGCGAATCGACGGTGCGCGCGACGCGAGGAGGCGACGTGAACGCGTTCGATTCTCGACGCGCGCGATGCGTGACGCGCGCCGCGGTGGATTCGACGGGGAGACTGACCGGATGGGCGTCGCTGTTGGATGTTTTTGAAATCGCAAAGCGCTCGTGTTGCGCCTGCACGACATCGAGGCGGTGAAGTTTGGTGAATTTAAGCTCAAGTCGGGCATCATGTCCCCGATTTACGTCGATCTTCGCGTCATCGTGTCGTATCCGGACGTGTTGACGTCCGTGGCGGAGTGCATGTGGGACGTGCTCTCGGCGAACGGGGCGACGTTCGATAACATGTGCGGCGTGCCGTACACGGCGCTGCCGATCGCGACATGCATGTCTCTGTCGCATAACATTCCGATGTTGATGCGTCGCAAGGAGGTGAAGGCGTACGGGACGAAGAAGCAGATTGAGGGCGCGTTCGAGGCGGGCCAAACCTGTCTCTGCGTCGAGGACTTGGTCACGTCCGGGGCGTCGGTGATGGAGACGGTGGAGCCGTTGGAGAACGTCGGCTTGAAGGTGAAGGATGTGGTCGTGTTGATCGATCGCGAACAGGGAGGTGAAGCGCGACTGGCGTCGAACGGCCTTCGTCTGCACTCCGTGTTGCCGTTGTCTCGCGTCTTGAAGACTTTGGAGGCTGAGGGTAAAATGAGGTGCGTGCGCGACTCGCTGCGAATCTACCCGAACGACCGTCGCGAGGGCGTGCTTCAGTCTTCTCGTTTGCGCGACTTCTACGCGTTCTCGAATTTTCATGCACGCAACATAGAATCTCGGTAGCTCCGTATTCCTTTCCCTCGGCGAGTCTGCTCATGATTCGCCGAGGTGGATATGCACCGACATCTCGAGCGCGCCGTCGCGCGTCAGCAAAGAATATCATGACTGACTCTCACGCTTCGTTCGTCATCGTTTCGATCGCAGCTCCGAACTCGTACAAAAAGTGAAGGACTTCATCGCGGCGAACCAAACCATGCCCGTCGCCGGCGCCGAAGCGAAGAAGCCGACGCGCATGTCGTACACGGCTCGCTCCGAGCTCACCGACAACGCGTGCGCCAAGCAGTTGTTCAACTTGATGGAGACGAAAAAGACGAACTTGTGCGTCGCCGCCGACGTGACTACGGCGAAGGAACTCCTCGAAATGGCTGAAATTCTCGGTCCAGAAATCTGCATGCTCAAGACGCACTGCGACCTGTACCCGGATTTCACCGAATCGTTCGGAGAGCAGCTCATGGCGATCGCGGAGAAGCACAACTTCATGATCTTCGAAGACCGTAAGTTTGCCGACATCGGTAACACGGTGGTCGGTCAATACAGTAGCGGTGTGCACAAGATTGCGGACTGGAGTCACATCACCAACGCGCACATCGTCCCGGGTAGCGGCATCATCGACGGGTTGAAGTCCGTCGGTCTTTCCAAGGGTCGAGGTTTGCTCTTGCTCGCGGAGATGAGCTCCAAGGGCACGATGGCCAAGGGCGAGTACACGGAAGCCGCCATCGGTATGGCGGCGCAGCACCCGGACTTTGTCATGGGTTTCATCTCCACCAACCCAAAGGCGTGGAAGGCGGAGTGGAGCAAGGGCTTGATCAACATGACTCCCGGCGTGCAATTACAAGTGGGCGGTGACGCTATGGGTCAGCAATACAACACCCCGCACAATGTCATCGTTGAAAATGGTAGCGACGTCATCATCGTCGGTCGTGGCATCTACAAGGCGGCTGATCCTGCGGCGGCGGCGAAGGAGTACCGCGCCGCGGGTTGGGAAGCGTACCAAACGTCCATCGCGTAGACTTTTGTAACGTTTAGTTTAACAACCGTCGGTTTTCTTATTTACAACGTATCATGACTACGTGTCCGACTCACGAGAACAATTTCTTGACGGAAATGTTCTTCTCGCTATCCTTTTGCATCACCTTCGAAACAGCCATTTCAAAGTCCTCTTGCGTGACGTGAACCCGACGCTCTCTAAGAGCAAACATACCCGCTTCAGTACACACCGCCTTGGACTCCGCTCCCGAAGCGCCGTTCATCTTGCTCGCGATCTTCTTGAGATCGATACCGCGAACGAGGTTCATCTTTCGGCTATGAATCTTGAGAATGTCGACGCGGCTATCCTCGGACGGGTTCGGGAACTCGATTTTACGGTCGATGCGGCCCGGACGAAGAAGCGCTTGATCGAGAATATCGAGGCGGTTCGTCGCCATGATGACCTTGATCTTATTCGTCGCCTCAAAACCGTCGAGTTGGTTGAGCAACTCGAGCATCGTGCGCTGCACTTCGCTGTCGCCGCCGCCTCCTCTGCCCGAGTCGCGAGCGCTACCGATGGAATCCACCTCATCCATAAAGAGAATACTGGGTGCGTGCTCGCGAGCCATGACGAACAATTCGCGAACCATTCTCGCACCTTCCCCTATGTACTTTTGAACTAATTCCGAACCGGAAACCCGAATGAAACAGCAGTCGGTGTGATGCGCCACGGCTCTCGCCAAGAGCGTCTTACCGGTGCCCGGAGGACCGTACAGGATGACGCCCTTCGGTTGCGCGATACCGAGCGAATCGAAAAGTTCGGGGTGCTTGATCGGTAACTCCACCACCTCTTTGATTTCCTTCACCTGTTGATCCAAACCACCGATCATATCAAAGGTAGAATCCGGCACCTTTTCCACCTTCATCAACGACACGAGCGGGTCGATGTTCGACGGCAGGATGACGTGAAGCGTGTACGAGTCATTTCTCAACGCCACTCGCGTCCCGGGCGTCAATTTCGTCACATCGATGCTCTTATCCATGTCACAGACGTATTTCCCCTCCGGATGCACCTGCACGCGCGCGAAAATCTCGTCAGTCTCCCTCTCTCTCTCGCTCTCTCTCTCGCATTCGCACCTTGACCAACACCTTCTTCTTCCCCATCACCTTGACCACCTCCCCGACGTACGATCCGGGCTCTTGCAACTGATGCAATTCCTCACGAAGCGATCGAACTGTGAACCGCGGAAAAACATCGCGACGCGCGTCGAGGTCAGTCGTTCGTCCTCGCGTCTTCGGATCGCGCGCCTCTCTCCCTCCCGCCCTCCCGTCGACCCTCTCGCGCGTGCTCCCACGCCCGCGTCCGCGACCGCGCCCCCGAGTCATCCACCGCATCGTCCTCGCCCACCTCGTCCGTTCAATTCGTTCCTCTGCGCCTCCAAACGTCGAAGATTCTGCGTCTTGTCTCGCAGAGCGACGCTCAACGCTTCGATCTTCGCGTCGTAATACGCGCGAAGACCCGTCGACGCGCTCGCGTCGACGTCCATGGACGACGCCACGACCGCCGTCATGGTTCGCGCTCGCCTCTCGCTCGAACGTTCGCGCGCGCTCGAGGCGCGGGAGGGACGGGCGGGAGGGAATGAGGGGACGGCGCGAGATCGTCCCCGAAGAGGGTGCGAAGACGCCGCGCGCGCGGGACGGACGGGGAGGCGACGCGCGCGACGACGCGCGAGCGATGGGTGAAGGAAATCGCGAGGGTGGATGGGGGAAAAACTAACCTAATGTGCGCGCGTGTGAATATTACCGACGTTGGCGCGCGCGAACGCACCGTTCTTCGCTCACGCGCGGCGCTCGGTTCGCGCGCGCCGCCGCGACTCGGCGTCGCCGCGGCGAAGACCGGATTCCCACTTCTTGGCAAACTTTTTATACAGCGCGAGCGTGGCCCTGGCGTCGTCCACGGAGGAGTGCTCGCCGCGCTGAATGTCTAATCCTAGGTGTTGGCGCGCGAGATCGCGAAGGGCGCGACATCCGCGACCGCGAGGCGCGCCGGGGACGCACCGCTCCTCCGGTCGAAGCGGACGCGTCAGTGGATGGTACAGACTCGTGTCCCTCGTGTCTCGCTTCGGGTGATCGAGCATGAGGACTCGTAAATCGTTCTTCAGCGAGTGTCCGACGAGGACGCGTCCTCGGAGAAGATGACTCATCTGCTCTTGTATCTTTTTAAAGGATTGCGCGCCGTTCGCCGCCGTCAAATCCCGAGGTCTCACCCCGGACACCGCCGTCCTGTAATCCGTCACTCGCTCCGTCGGCGCGACGAATTTATCCATGATGACGTTCCCGTCCTCGTTCACGATGGACACTCGCGCGAGGATGGATCGCTTCCCGTCGGCGCCGACGCCCACCATTTCGCAATCCAACGCCAACAGTTTCGTCACCGCCGTGTTCTTCCCCGTCGGCGCCGGTTTCTTCCCCTCACCCTCCCCGTCGCCGCGTGTAAATATACCACCACCGCTCGCGTCCTCGCGCGCGCGCGCGACGTCCTCCATCGCGCGCCGCTCCGCCGCTTTCGCCTTGGCCACCTTGGACGTCCCGGCGTTGATGCGCGCCTTGAGCGCCGCCCAGTTCCCGCCCGCGGCGCGCGCGGTCTCGGGCGCGGACGTCGACGCGTCCGCGCGATCGCGATTCTTCTTTTTACCCATCGCGCGCGCTCGTGCGCGCGCGCTCGCGCGAGAGCGACGCGGTGAAGTCTGCCGCCGCCACTCGAGCCGGGGAGACGCCTGCGCGTCACACGTCGCCGCGCGAGTCGCGTCGAGCGCGAAGGACGCGCGCGCATGCACCGGACGATGGCAATCGCGCGTGCGTGCGGAGGTGCCGTCTTCAGGGCGACGTCCGCGAGCGCCAGCGCGCGAAGAAGAGATCACTCGCGATGTGCGCGCCCGAGAGCGGTGTCGACGTCCGCGCCCTCGTCCGCGAGCGCGTCTCGCGTCGTCGCGCGGGCGAAGATGGTTGGAAAGACGGCGCCGGAGGAGGTGACCGCGGCGCTCGGCGTGGACGACGTCGAGGACGAGGATCCGGGGAAGAACTTTTCGGGGACGTGCGGCGCGGTGGATAGAGGCGGCGTGGCGGTGCTCGATGGCATGCGGTCGGCGGCGCCGTTCGGGGCGGTTCTGACGTTTGCGAATGGTGGTGGACGCGGTGTGTTGCTCAGTCACCGCGAGCCGAAGAGTTTCGCGCTGATGTTCGAGGAGGACGAGAGCGGGCGTCGGAGGGTGGACGCGGGCGAAAAGGCGACGGGCACGACGGCCGAGGCGAGCAAGAGCGAGTTCGTCATGGGACCGAGCGCGAAATCGACGCTCGGGAAGATTGTGAACGCGTTCGGGGAGCGCCTGGACGGCGAGAAGATGGTGACCGGGACGGAAGATTCGTCTCGGATGATTCGGGAACCGCCGAGCGTGGAGGATAGAAAGCCCATCACGACGCCGCTCGTGACCGGGATCAAGGCTGTGGATTTATTGGCGCCGATCGGTCGCGGTCAGTGCATGTTAGTGAGTGGTGAACCGGGAACGGGGCTGTCGGAGCTCGGTTTGACGTCCATAGTGGCTCAAAAGGGTACGGGCGTGCGTTGCGTGTACGCGGCGCTGGGCGCGCAGGCGTCTCGTGTCAATCAAGTCGCGAAACGTTTAGAGGAAGACGGCGCCATGTCTCACACCACGATCGTCACGGTGGACGAAGGGGCGAGCGATGGGGAACGATATGCCGCGACGTGCACGGCGTTCGCCATCGCCGAGGGTGCTCGAGCGATGGGCGAGGACGTGCTCTTGGTGCTCGATGATTTTTCCGGTTTGGTCAACTTCACCAAGGACATGGCTCGTCTCGCGCCGCAACTGAACGTAGAAGAAGGCACGGAAGAGCAAATGGAAGAGTACGAGGGCATGCTCATCAGCGCCTCGTTGGCTGAACGTCGTAGATTCTTAGGGTTGACTCTCCAGCGCGTGGCGAGACTAAACGACGAACTTAAGGGTGGTTCCATCACTTTGATGGGCGTCATGTATCACCCGCAGGGTGCTTATAAGAAGACCTTCAAGAGCGGCGTCGAGGGCGCTGGATCCGGTGGTGCCGTGCTTCCGAGCTCTGTGGAGTCGATCAAGGGATTCGACTCGATGCCCGCTGCCGTTCAGGAAAAATTGCGCAAGGCGCTCGCCGAAAAGGCTGCCGCCAGCGCCGCTTCCACGGGCGACTTCGACGCGCCGGAGTCTGCGTTCGTTCAATCGAGACCCATGGTCGAGGAATTCATGTCGATCACGGACGGTCAAGTCTTCGTCGATTCGTACACGCCGGAAAAGGGTTGGACCATCAGCGCGAAGGATTCCGTGAGTCGCATCGGAGCGCCGGGCGCCGCCGGTCCCTTTCGGTCCCTCAATTTCCTTCAACTTCGCCTTGACTTGATGCAGTCGGACGATATGGGTACATTCGGAAGCACCGGCTCAGAGAAGACGAAACTTCGTAGCCGTTCCGAGGCTATTCGCGGATTCCTCAAGCAAAAGCAAGGCGAAGTATCCTCCCTCGCCGAGCAAACCATCGGCTTGTTTGCGATTCAGAACGGTTTCACGAAAAATAAAACCGCCGAAGAAGTTGAAAGTATGCTTTCCGAAGCCTGGAAGCGTGCGTCGAGCGAGCTGAACGATGAGATCGAGTTCATCAACACCAATCAATCGACCGAGCTTTCATCAGAGGTGAAGATGAAACTCAACCAACTTCTGGAGAACCTCTGAAATGTTTCAGTATAGGATCGCGCGCATTTTATGATTCAGCCATTACATTCATATCTGTCTTAACTTTGCTTCGTCTCGTTCTTGCGTAACTTCAGGAGCGTGCTAATGTATTCTATCATTCCTTGTTTTGTGCGTGGTGTCTTCAGCGTTTCAGCGTTTTTGACTCGGCGTTTCGCTTCCATCGACGCTTTTTCCAAAGAATTGCGTCGCGTGCAAGTCAACTCCTGGTATTGTCCAGCCTCTATGAGTGCACACACCGTGGTTAGATGTTCAGGAATATCACTGCTTTTAACACCGCAAGTCTTGGCGATTCTCGATTTGAGCTTCGAGGCGTCGGATTGTGATGATTTTCGTTTCGCGGCGCTCTGTATGCCTTCGGCAGTCACTCGGCTGCCCAATACCGGCGCCGGTTCATCCTTTTCTTGACTATCAATCTTGGCGCGTTTACTGGGTTCGATGGTTTCTGGAGAAGATAATCTGCGTATGCAGGATGGCGATATATTCTTGGTGTGATCCAAGTCTTCGAAGGGATTACTTCCTGCCCCCAGGAACAAGTCGCCCTCGGACAAATCCTTGACGTAAGATGGCAGAGACGACGGCGTCGATAAGCTCACCGGGATCGTCGTGTGCGGGGAGAAAATTTCAGGAACCACATCTGAGAGATATTGCGATGAAAACGGATTGATCCATACGTCCATGCAGTGCGGCATGTGGTTCTCTCGAGCGGTAAACGCCGGCCATCCGGAGCGATTCTGCGAAGCTGTGACAAAAATCTCTCGATCGGGAAGCGTTGGACCACTTCGCGGCGCTACGTTTTGAGACATGAATGCGCACTTATTGATGTGAAAGCTCAGATGCGTCTGGAGAATGTTCAAGTTTGTCGCCGATCGAAGCCACGCCAAAATACTGTCGTTTGCGATGTTACTTTGTCGCGCCGTCAATTCCGTCGCACCCGTGCTCTTTAAAAGCAACGAAACTGGCCACAAATACGGAACGTCGTGACCTGGAAAACAGACGTCGCAGATAAGCTCCTGTTTTGAATCATTCACGTGGACGTACGGCGGAACATACGTGTTCAATCGAGCGGCGAACGCTAATCGGAATTCTTGTATGGTCTTGAAGCCGACCGAACGCGGCAGTTCGCGACGAAACGCGATGACCGCCACCTCGACGCCGATTTCAGGAGCCGCCTGAGCCATTATCGGCGTGGATGAGATATCGATGACGCTACTCCCGTGCACAAACTCTCGCATTTTTGCGTTGGACACGCCGACGTCGCGCATGGCGTCGATGATGGAACCGAATCGTTGTAATCGTAAAACCACCGCGTTGATCGATGGAAACATCAGTTCGATTTCACAATCCTCCCCGATGTCGCGATCGAGCGCCTGCGGTGCCTTGGTGACCGAAATTCCGCGCTCGACCTCGACGCCGTACGCTGTCACGATGGCGTTCGGCGCGTCGGGCCAAAAATCCTTATGCATGAACCTCGTCGCGTTCTCCGACTCCCCGAACGCGCACCACCCCTCGACCTCTCTGAACGCATCAGTGACGAGCTTTGGAATCATACTGCGCAGGACATCCATCTCCTCCCCCTTCCCCTGACACACTGACACCTCGGTGACTCGCCACGGCGTCTGCGCGGGCGCGTCTCTCGCCGTCGCGTCGCACACCATCTTCGTCACCTCCAGGAACCGTCTCGGCACCACGCACACGAACGTCTCGCTCGACATCGCGATCACTCGAATCGCCTTCTCCTCCTTCACCGCCTCTTCCTCACGAATCGCCGCGCTCAGCGTCGTCACCTCGGCGTTCAGACTCGTCTCGAGCACGCTTCGCAGCGTCTCCCTCGCCCCCGCCTCCTCC
>PVBE012924279.1_pt1 | contig 11186 bp, 6 predicted proteins | sample 1631181 | NCBI WGS metagenome assembly PVBE01 (sample SAMN08397723, study PRJNA350692) | Marine metagenome, whole genome shotgun sequencing project. | isolation source: water | place: Pacific Ocean | collected 2012-04 | reverse complement strand
CCACCGGGGCCGAAGCCCCGAAAAGACGACCGCCTGCCTCTCCCCACACCGAACCGCCACCCTGACAGAGGAGCAAAACGTGGATCATGCGCCCTACCCGCCCACCTTCTTCGAGTTTGGGCACCCCCCTGTCCCCGCCCGACCCGAGGAACAGCCGAAGTCCTTGTCGTCGCGGTACTACCGGGGCAACGACGAGCGGAACCCCGCGCTCTTCAACAACGGCTACTACCGAACCGCCACCTTCGACCTGCGCCTGGAGGACGCCTCGGGCGCGCCCGTGCAAGCGGGCCAGGACCTGGCGGGCAAGCAGCTCTTCGTCCACCTGCTCACGCAGCGGGCCCCTTACACGGCCGGGCGCTTCTTCCACCGGGAGGCCATGAAGACGATCTTCCTCACGCGCGTCGGCGACCCGCTGCTCGGCGTGTTCGAGCCGATCCCCGACCGGGTGGAGTGGACGGAGGTCAAGGAAGAGTGGACCTGGGAGGCCCGCTACCCCATCGGCCAGGTGGCGCCCAAGCGGGGGACGTCCCAGCGCGTGGATCTGCAGACCGCCAGCGCATCGGAGATCGCCTCGCTGCCCGGAGTGACCGACACCGCGGCCCGCTGGTTGGTGAAATACCGGGACTGGAACGAGGGCATCCAGAGCACCGCGGACCTCGTCGAGGCGGGCATCGAAGGCGCGCCGCTCAAGGCGCTGTCGAGCGCCCTCGATTCGGAGGTCTTTCAGGGCGTGGTCTACGTCGCCCAGCTGATCCCCAAGGGCGACGACCTGACAGACGTGCGAGGGAGCCGCTTCCATTTCGGGGTCGTCTTCGACGTCCAGCTGCGCGGCGCTCAGATCATGCCGGACTCGGACCTCTGGATGAACTACCTGTATCGATCTCGAAAGACCGCGGCTTGGCGGATCCCCACCACGGAGTGGTTCGACAACAAACCCATCCCCGAGCTGCCAGGCAAGGGCACACAGGACCCCCTCCTCTTGGGGCTCTCGGACGACGACCAAGGCCTCATCCCCGGGGCCGAGTAAGGAGCGCACGATCGACGCCATGGCCGCCCTGATCACCGACGCCCGACGGCGCACCCTCATCGCCTGCCTCTTCTTCCTGTCCGGGTCCACCGGCTTGGTCTTCGAGGTCGTGTTCACGCGCCTGCTCCAGCACATCTTCGGGAGCACGGCATACGCCGCCAGCACGGTGTTGGCCGCGTTCATGGGCGGCCTCGCCATCGGCTCCGCGGTGCTTGGGAGGCTTGCCGATCGAGTCCGGAGACCTCTGCTCGTCTACGGCCTCGTCGAGCTGGCCATCGGTCTGTACTGCGTCACCGCGCCGCGGATCTTCGACTACCTGACCACCCTGTACGTGGACCTCCACCAGACCTACAACCTGTCGCTGAGCTCCGTCACCGCGCTGCAGTTCTCGTTGTCGTTCGCGGTGATCCTGGTGCCCACCATCCTCATGGGCTTCACGCTGCCGCTGCTGTCGCGCCACGTCACCCACACGGAGGGCGACAGCGTGGGTGGGGGGGTCAGCCGCCTGTACTCCATCAACACCGCCGGAGCGGCCTTCGGCACGCTGACAGCGACCTTCGTGCTCACCGAGTGGCTCGGCACCGCCGGGACCATCCAGTGGACCGCCATCGCCAACACCCTGATCTTCCTCGTGTCGGCGGGCCTTGCGTTCACGCTCCCCCCAATGGACACGACCGCCGGGCCCGGCGACGGCGAGGCGGGCGCCGCCCCTGCCAGGCCGCCGCGCCCCGAAGGCCATCGCCTGATGCTGCTGGGGGCCTTCGCCTCGGGCTGCATCTCCTTCATGTACGAGGTCGTCTTCGTCCACACCCTGGCCTTGGTGGCAGGCACGAGCGTCTATGCCTTCGGGGCGATGCTCTTCGTGTTCCTGATGGGGCTGACGGTGGGGGCCCGGCTGGCCCGACGTCGCCTCGAGGAGGGGCGGGTCCCCCCGGCGGGGATGTTCGGCATCTACCAGATGTTCGCCGGTCTCATCGTCGTGTTCTCGCTGCCCCTGTGGGCCTACCTGCCCTATGTCTTCACCGCCGCGGGGGTCATCTCGCCGGGCTTCCTCATGCGCAGCGTGGTGCGCATCGTGGCCTGCGGCATCATGATGTTCCCCCCTGCGATCCTCCTGGGCACGGCCTTCCCGCTCCTCCTGGGGGCCGCGGCGAAGGACAAGCGCTGGGTCGGCCGATCGGTGGGCTCGCTGTACTTCATCAACACCATCGGGGCGATCCTGGGCGCCACCATGTCCGGCTTCGTCATCATCCCGGCGTTGGGCGCTCAAACGACCATGGCCGTCCTGGCGGCGTGCAGCTTGGCCATCGGCGCGATGTTCGTGTTGCGCTTCAACCCCGAGGAGCCCAAGCGCCGCGTCGTGCAGGTCGCCGTCATCGTCGCCCTGGGGGGGCTGCTCCTCCCGGCGTGGGCCCCCAAGGCGCTGAACTCGACCCAATGGCTGTACTTCTCCGGGCCCCGGGCCTTCGACCGGGTGGTGTTCAAGCATGAAGACGTTCATGGCGGCTTCACGACGGTGATCGAACGCGACTTCCCGGACGGCACACAAAAGCGGACCCTGCTGACCAATGGCAAGTTCCAGGGCGACGACACCACGCAGATGAACGCTCAGCGGGCCTTCGCCCACCTGCCCATGTTGCACACCCCCCGCCTCGGCGACGCCTTGATCATTGGCCTGGGCACCGGCGTGACGGCGGGGGAACTGGCCCTATACGACTTCAACCGGATTGACATCGCGGAGCTCGCGCCGGGGATCGTCGAGGCCGCCCGAGACTGGTTTGACCACGTCAACCGGCGAGTGCTCACCGACGATCCGCGCGTTCACATGATCGTCGACGACGGGCGAAATCACCTCATGTTGGAGGACGACAAGTACGACCTCATCACCCTGGAGATCAGCAGCATCTGGTTCGCCGGGGCGGCCTCTTTGTACTCCGTGGACTTCTACGACCTGCTCAAGGACCGCCTGACCGAGGGCGGAGTGCTGCAGCAGTGGGTACAGTTCCACCACATCGAGACACTGGACCTGATCCGCATCATCGGCTCGCTGCGCGAGGTGTTCCCCTACGTGCACCTTTGGGAGTCCGGGGCGCAGGGCATGCTGACCGCCACGATGAAGCCGCGTCCCTTCGACATGGCTCGGATCGCCGACTACGACAAGATGGTGACGGGGGCGGACATGATGGCGAACTTCCGCGAGCTGCTGCTCGAGCCCGCCGAGATCGACGCGGCGCTGGCCGACTACCGAGCCAAGGCGAACCGACCCGCCCACTTCCTCCTGTCCACCGACGAGCACCCGTATCTCGAGTACTCGACGCCGCGGGGCTACGTGCTCCAACACGCCGAGGTCGAAAACGTGCGCTACCTCTCGTCGTTCAAGAGGCACACGGAGCCCACGTTCAAGCACGCCCTGACGCCGACTGAGCGCGCGGCGCTGCGCGCGGCCCTCCGGCGACGGGACGCCGCCCGGGCGCAGGAGGCCAAAGAGCGCCTCGCCGAGAAGCGAGGCAAGAAGAAGACGTGAGGCTCGCGGCCTTGGCCGACGGGTTTGCCCGCTGGGGGCACCAACGTCCATGGACGGTCGTCGGCTTGGCCCTGCTGACCGCGCTGGCAGGGCTCGGCGGGGTGTCCCGCTTGGGGGTGGACCAGGATCTTCGGGCCCTCCTGCCACCCGACGCCCCGAGCGTCCGCCGCCTCGACATGGTCGAAGCGGCCATCGGGACCCACCAAGACCTCATCGTCGAGATCCGCTCGCCCGACCGAGCGGCCAATCGGGCGTTCGGCGCGGCGCTGACGGACGCGCTGAATGACATGCCCGAGATCCGATGGGTGGCCTTCCGCTACGACCTCGACTTCCTGGAGAAGAACGCCGCCCTGCTCGCGCCCCTGCCGGACCTGCTGCGCCTGCGGCGCGTGGTCATCGACAAGCTCGCGGAGGCCACCGAGGCCAAGATGCAAGTCCTCGACGCCCCGGAGGGAGCGCGGGGAGGGCCGCGCCCGGCCTCCGCGTTCGACGGCGAGGGTCTCGGCGAAAAGCTGCGCAAGAAGCTCGGCCTGACCTCCACCCCGAGCGAATACCTCGAGGCCGACGAGGGCCGAATCCTGGTCATCAAGGCGCGCCCGACGGCGGGCACCAGCGACATCGCCTTCGCCACGCGCTTGGTGGCGCGAACCCGCGGCGTCATCTCACGCCTGGCGCCGACGAGCTTCCATCCCAAGATGCGCGCTCGCATCAAGGGGGAGTTCCCCGAACGGACGCGACAGAGCGACGTGCTTCGGGGCGACATCTTGTCGACCCTGATCTTCGCCCTCGCCTTGCTGATGGCCGTCATCGGTGGCCACTATCGACGGCTCCGCGCGGCCCCCATCGTCCTGCTGCCCGTGGCCTTGTCCACGATGGTCACCCTGGCCATCGGCACGGCGATCTACGGCACGTTCAACATCGTCACGACGTTCATCTTCGCCATCCTCCTCGGTCTGGGCGTGGACTTCTCCATCCACTGCCTGTCCCGCTTCGGACACGAGCGCGAGCGGGGCCTCGATTCGGAGGAGGCCCTGCGGGTGGCGCTGCGGTCGACGGGCGGGGCGCTGCTCTCCGGGGGCGCCACCACCGCCGCCGTGTTCACCGCCTTGGCCCTGGGCCGTTTCCAGGGTTTCGCCCAGTTTGGCGTGGTGGCGGCCATCGGCGTGGCGCTGGCGCTGCTGTCGACCTTCGGGCTGACCCCGGCCCTGATCACGCTGGCCGAACGCCGCCGTCCGTGGACCGCCGGGCGCGCACCGAAGCCCTCGGCGCCACGGACGACGCGCCTGCGACCTGGGATCACCTCCTCTCGAATCGTCGTGGTCGTCGCCGGGGCCCTGGCCATCGGATCCCTGCTGCGCCTGGGCGACGTCCCCTTCGAGTACGACTTTCGCAAGCTCGGCCCGCCCAAGAAGGCCCCCACCTCGTCGGCGGGGCCCAGCTACAAGGACGCCGTGGGCAAGGTCACCACCTTCGCCCCGGCGGTGGTGGTCTGCGGCGACCGAGCCACCTGCGACGACGTCGCCCGCCTGTTGAGCGTCCTGCTCCGGGCGCCCAAGTGGGATGCGACCCCGCCCGGCCCGCCGAGCCCCAAGATCCCCGACGACGACGACGACGACGACGATTGGGGAGACGACGAAGAGGTGAACGAGCTCGACGCGCTCGAGGCGTCCCTGGAAGGCGGCCGCCTGCTCCCGGAGGAGCGGGCGCTCTTCGAGTCGCTGGGGCCCTGGAAGAAGCGCTGGATGGTCCACTACCTCAAGGCGTACCTCGGCTTGCAGTTGCTGATCCCCGAGCGCCAGGACGACAAGCTCAAGGTGATCGCCGACATCCGGGAGCGGATCGAGCGCAAGCGCGGGATGCTGTCGGCGGCCGAGCGCAAGCACCTGGATCGGTGGCGGCGCACCCTGTCCGTGAGCGAGCCCGTCACCGAGGACGACCTGCCGGCGTGGGCGAGGGAGCAGCTGTCAGGGGACGATGGGGGCCTGGGTCGCTTTCTCATCTTATGGAACAGCGGGCCCAAGACGAGCTACCGCACGGCCACCCGACTGCATCGGGGCTTCTTCGACCTGCCCGTGGAGGGCGGGGCGGCGGTGGCCCCCGCCGCCGCCAACTACTTCGTCTTCGTCGAAGTGATCGACACCCTCAAGGAGGACGGCCCGCGGGTGCTGGGGTGGGCGATGCTGGCCGTGCTCTTCTGTCTGACGGCCCTCTTCCGAAGCCTCCGCCTTGCGCTGCTCACCCTCGTCCCGCTGCTGACGTCGATGGCCTGGCTGGCGGGGACGCACGTGGCCCTCGACTGGAAGCTGAACCTCTTCAACGTGGTGGCGTACCCCCTGCTGGCGGGCATGGGCATCGACAACGGCATCCACGTGATGCACCGATGGCTGGAGGAGCGGGACGTCGGCGTCGTGCTCGCAGAGCTCCTCGGCCCCATCACGCTGACGACGGTGACCACGTCGATCGGGTTCCTGGGCCTGACCTTCGCCAGCCATCGGGGCATCCGAAGCCTCGGGTTGACGGCCGCCACGGGGATGGGATTGGCCTACCTCGGGGCCGTCGTGGTGCTGCCGGCGGTCTTGACGCTCCTCGGCGGTGGACAACCCGACGACGCCAGCGACGAGGCGTAACCCTCGATCAGGTCGGCGGAGTGCGTCTGCCACGCCTCGACGCGGCGCCGATAGGCCTGCGTCCGGGCCGGGTGGTCGAGCACGAGGTTGTGGGTCTCGTCGGGGTCGGCGAGGACGTCGAAGAGCATCTCCCGACGGCCGTCCTCCAAGATGAAGTGGAAGCGACCGTCGGCGAGGCCGATCTGAAAGCGTGGGGGGCGCCCCCCGAAGAGGGCGAGGCGGCGGGGCGAGGCCTGCGTGAGGTCTCGACGCTGCATGGGGCAGGGGACCTGTTGTCCGAGCAAGGCCAACAGGGTGGGGGCCACGTCGATCATGGAGGTCGTCGCCGACACGGCCCCCCCGGCCCCGCGGGTCTGGGGACCGAAGATCAGCGCCGGCACGTGCACGACCGGCTCGTAGGCGTTGCGGCCGGCGTGGCGTCCATGCCCCTCCCCGTGGTCGGCCACGATGACCACCAAGGTGTCCTCGAGGACGCCCTGGCCGGCCAACCCCTCCACGACCGCCCGGGTGGCGTCGTCGGCCGCCCGCAGCGCCCGCAAGTAGTTGGCCACCCGATCCCCCGACGGGGCCAGGGACTGCCGCTCCGTGGCGATGAAGGGGTGATGCCCCGAGACCTGCTGGTGCAGGATGAACCAGGGCTGGTCGGGGGCCTCCTTGCGGCGCTGCGCCACCAAGCCGAGCAGGGCGTCGACGGCGACCTGATCCTCCAACCCCCAAGGCGCGCGCCAGCGGCCCTCGCCCCCGGGCATCGTCTCGGCGTCCCACACGGTGTCGAAGGCTCGGTGCCGCAGGAAGCGCTTGAGTCGGTCGAAGTCCAGGAACTGAGACGTCACCATGGCCGTGAACCAGCCGGCCTCTTGGAGGGTGTTGGACAGCGACGCGCAGGGGATGGCCGGGTTGACGTACGACACCGGCCGATAGGTCGGATAGGGCATCTCCGAGCACAGCAGCGAGAAGAGGGCCTTGGTCGTCAGCGACCAGGTCGCGTGGTGCTGCTCCAGGGCCACGGTGTCGGGCGCCGACAGCCGGCCGCGCATGTAGGGCATCGGATCGTCGGGGTGGTCGAGGTAGCGGCGGCCGACGGACTCCTGCAGGACGACGAGCAGGTTGCTGGGCCGGGGTCGGGCCTCGGCCAGGGGCGTGAGGAGGGTCCCGTCGGGCTGCTCCAGAGGCGACCAGTCGAAGCGGAACTCCTTCGGGCGGGTCTCCCCCAACGTGCTCAAGGTGCGCAGGCCCGGGCGGACATAGGAGGCCACCAGCTCCACCCAGGGGCTGACCTCCAAGTCGTGCGTCTGCAGCCGCAAGCCGATCCCCCCCCCCTTGGCCACGGGGGTGAAGGCGAAGGTGGCCACGACGAGGGCCGCGAGCCCCCCGCGGACCCGTCGGGGCCACGCCTGGGCCAGGGGTGGTCTCAGGGCGGCGACGACCCCCCCTGTCGTGAAGAGCGCCAACAGGGCGCAGACCGGGGGGCTGAAGTATTCCGACGTGGACGCCGCCATCATGGGCGTCCAATCCGCGAACATCATGAACGTGAGGCCGAGGAACGAGCGGTTCAAAGGCCCCCCCAGCTCGACCACGGTCATCGTGGAGGCGGCCGCGATGAACGCGTGGGGGGCCTGAACCGCCACGGCCCAGCCCCGACGACCCCACGCCGCGGCCAAGGCGCCGACGACGGCGGCCCCGAGCACGTCCGCGCCCATCAGCAAGGGCAGCGCGGCCAGCAACTTGAAGGACGACCCCCAGCTGACGGCCTCCGAGGCCACGTACAGGGCGAGGCCCACCTTGAGGGGGAAGAGCACAAGGAGCGCCGCCACAAACTGACGTCGCCACCGACTGAGGCGCAGGTCGTCCACCGGGGAATGGTAGCCGGATTGGACGCATCGCTGTCGGAAGGTAGGTTCGGGCCGCCGATGTTCACCAAGCGCGCCATCAACCTGCTCGTCCTCACCCTGGGGCTGACCGCCTTGGCGTGGCTGGTGTGGAGCGTCGGACCGGCCGTCCTCTTCGACCAGCTGCTGGCCGTGGGGCCGGCCTTCCCCTTGGTGCTCCTGGCCGAGGCGTTGTCCAACACCACCTCCACCGTGGGCTGGCGGCACTCCTTCGACCCCGCGGAGCGCCCGAGCTTTCGGCGGCTGCTGGCCGTGTCCTTCGCCAGCCTGTCGGTGGCGGGGGCCCTGCCCTCGGGCCAGGCTGGCGAGGTCGCCAAGGCCAACCTGCTTCGCGGGGAGGCCAGCGGCCCCGAGATCCTGTCGTCGCTGATGGTCTACAACCTGCTGCACGTGGGCACGACCCTGGCGTGTGTCCTCCTCGGTCCCCTGCTCGCGCTGGGCGGCGACGCCTTCCCTCGAGATGTGATCTGGCTGACCTTGGCCGTGGCGGGAGTCCTGGCCCTGCTCCTGACGGGCCTGGGGATCGTGATGGCGATGGGAGTCTTCCACCGCAGCCTGCGACGCATCGGAGACGCCGCGTTCATCCCCTGGACCCCCTCGGAGGACCTGGAGAAGCGGGCGCGCGACGTGGATCAGCGCATGGGGCGCATGCTCAAGGAGCGGCCCGGCGACATGGCCCTGGGCGCCCTCGGGCTGCTGGCCGGCCGGGCCTTCGCCGTGGTCGAGATCCACATCATCCTGTCTGCGTTGGGGGTCGAGGGGGGCTGGACCACGGCCCTGATGGTCTTCTCCGCCACGGCGATGGTGAACTACCTGCTGATGGTGCTGCCCGCCCGGGAGGGCTTCCTCGAGGCCAGCACGCTGGGCGTGTTTCAGCTCCTCGGCCTGGCGGGCGCCGACGGTCTGTCGCTGGAGCTCACCCGCCGCCTGCGCAAGATCTTCTACCAGGCCTTGGGGGTCGGGCTGATGGTGAAGCTCCGGTGAGGGTCGCCCTGGTCACCACGTGGCCGCCGCGCGCATGCGGCATCGCCACCTATGCCCGCAAGCTGGTCGCCGGCATGACGAGCGACGACCCGGCAGGTCTCGACCTCTTCGTGGTGGCCGAAGAAGGGGGCGAGACCGGCGCAGACGGGGTGCCCTGCGCAGCGGCGTTCAGACGACAGGACGCGTGGGCCGAGGCGGTGATCGACGCCGTCACGGGCGGCGAGGCGCAGGTGGCCCACTTTCAGCACGCCCCCGACATCTTGGGCACGGGCAGGCCCATGATCCAGGCGTGTCGAGGCCTGCGCGAGCGGGGCGTGCGGGTGGTGGTGACGCTGCATACGGTGTTCACCCGGTGGAGCGGCCTGCTCGAGCGCCGACCCCTCGCCCCGGAGTTCCATCGTGCGCTGGGCGAGGCCACGGACGCCCTCATCGTGCACGGCGAGGGGAGCCGGGAGATCTTGGCCAATCAGGGCCTCGACAAGAGCCGGGTGCACGTGATCCCCCACGGCACGGACGCGCCCGTGCGCGGGGATGCGGCCGCCGGGCGGACGCTCCTGGGGCTCGACGAGGAGGCCGAGGTCATCCTCTTCTTCGGCTTCATCCACATCCAAAAGAACATCCACGTCCTGGTCCGCGCCCTGCCTCGCGTGATCGCCGAGCGCCCCGAGGCCCGCTTGGCCGTCGTCGGCAAGGTCGGCGGGGATCACTGGTACAACCGCCGCTACCTGGACTGGCTGCGCAGGCTCGCGCACCGCGCGGGCGTCCTCGAGCGCTTGGTGGTGGTGCCTCGCTTCGTCAGCGAGGACGAGCTGGCCGACGTCCACGCCGCCGCCCGGGTGGTCGCCCTGCCCCACGCGCAGCGCTACGCGTCGGCCAGCGGCGTCGTCCACGGGGCCCTCGCCATGGGGGTCCCGCTGCTGTGCTCCGACGGTCCCAAGTTCGAGGAGGTGGGGTCGCACCTGGGGCAAGACCTGCTCACGCCCGCCAACGACCCCGAGGCGTGGGCCCAGGGCCTGATCGGACTCCTCGCGAACGATGCTCGGCGCGCCGACGTCCTCCGCCGCACCGTCGACTATGCAGACGCCACCCGCTGGCCCGTCGTCGGCGCCGCGCACCGGGACCTGTATGCCGGCTGATCCGACCCCACCCCCCGGCCTCGCCCGCCGCTGGTGGGCCAACCTCTTTGGCGCCCTGGCGGTCCTGGTGGGGCTCAAGCTCCTGCTGGTCGCGGACCAAGTCGTGGGCTCGGAGGCATACGCCTCGCCTGCGGGCCTGCTGGCCAAGCTGCCCCTGCTGCTGGGCTGGGACGTCGTCGGTGCGGCGGGCGTGGCCACCCTGGCCGCCGTCGGACCGTGGCGCGCTTGGTCCGTGACTTGGCAGCTGCTCAACGGCCTCCTCGGCGGGGTGAGCTATCAACTGACGCGTATCATCGGGGGGCCGCTCACCAAGGCGGGCATCGACGTCGCCACGATGCAGGAACCCGGGGGGGGCGCGTCCGACGGTCCCGCCCTGGCGTCGTCCGTCGGGCACTACTGGACCTTCGAACGGCTGGGGGTGATCGGGGGCGCCATGCTGCTCGGTGTCGCCGTGTGGTGGTGGCGCATGCGGCGCCCCCCCCTGTCGCGCCGCCGGGCTCGGGCGTGGGGTGGCGGACTGACCGCGGCGGCGACCATCACCGTGTTGGCGCTGCCTTGGATGGTCAATGGGCACCTCTTCGGACTGCGCGTTCACACCTACGGCCTCGAGCGCAGCGCCGGCGTGGCCCTGGCCGGGTCGTATCTGAGCCCGCTGTTCGCCCGTCAGGCCGCCCGATCGGGGGACCCGTGGACCCTCGACCTCCGGGCGTCCACCCCGGCCCCCTCGACCCTCAACCCCCTGCGAAGGGCGCAGCCCCGCCCCACGGGGGTGGTGCTGGTGTCGATGGAGTCCGTGGGGGCCCCCTACCTCCGAGATCCCTCGGTGATGCCCTTCGTGTCGTCCGTGGGCGACACGAAGGGCGGGGTGCGCTTCCCGGCCCACTACAGCGTGTGGCCCCAGACGATGAAGGCCTTCTCCTCCCTGTTCTGCGGGGAGCTGCCCTACCCCGACTACCAAACCATCCCCTCGGTCAACCCCGCCATCCCCTGCACCAGCCT
>PVBE012092098.1_pt1 | contig 11186 bp, 14 predicted proteins | sample 1631181 | NCBI WGS metagenome assembly PVBE01 (sample SAMN08397723, study PRJNA350692) | Marine metagenome, whole genome shotgun sequencing project. | isolation source: water | place: Pacific Ocean | collected 2012-04 | reverse complement strand
GTTGGTCTATCTCGACAATGCAGCCACGACTCTGAAGCCGCAGGTGGTCATCGACCGCATCGCGCGGCACTACAGTCAGGAAACAGCGAACGTCCACCGAGGCGTGCACCGCATGAGCGAGGAGGCCACCGCAGCTTTCGAGAACGCGCGCGGCTCGATCCAGCGTCTGATCGGCGCCGCAGACCCCGCCGAGGTCATATTCACGTCGGGCACGACAGACAGCATCAATCTGGTTGCCCACTCTTGGGGGGTCGCGAACCTCGAGGCGGGCGACGAGATACTGCTCTCCTACATGGAACACCATTCCAACATCGTGCCGTGGCAGTTGCTGCGCCAGGAAAAAGATATTGTCATCAAGGTCGTGCCGATCGACGACGACGGCAATTTCCTGTTCGATGAATTCGAAAAACTGCTCAGCGATAAGACCAAAATGGTCGCCGTCACGCATGTCTCCAATGCCCTCGGCACCATCGTTCCGGTCGCCGACGTGATTAAGGCGGCGCACGAAAAGGGTGCCTTGGTGCTGATCGACGGCTGTCAGGCGGTGCCGCATCTGGCCGTTGACGTTCAGGCCCTGGGCGCGGATTTCTACGTCTTTTCAGGCCACAAACTCTACGGCCCCACCGGCATCGGCATTTTGTGGGGGCGGGAAGACATCCTCAACGCGATGCCGCCCTATCAAGGCGGCGGTGAGATGATTGCATCGGTGACGTTCGAGAAAACCACCTTTCAAAAGGCCCCGCACCGTTTCGAAGCCGGCACCCCGGCGATTGCCGAAGTGGTGGGCTTAGGCGCCGCCATCGATTACGTCAATGCCATCGGGCTGGACAACATTGCCGCCCACGAGCACGGCGTCCTGCAATACGCGACCGAACGATTGCAGGCCATGGACGGCGTCACGATCATCGGCAACGCGCGGGAGAAGGCGGCGATCGTTTCCTTCGCTCTGGATGGTATCCACCCCCATGACGTCGGCACCTTCGTCGATCGGGCCGGGGTCGCGGTGCGCGTCGGCCACCATTGCGCCCAGCCGGTGATGGATCGCTTCGGCGTGGCGGCGACGGCCCGGGCGTCCTTCGGGCTTTACAATACCCGCGCCGAGGTCGATACCCTCGTCGACGCCCTTAAGGAAACAAAGAAGTTTTTCGGCTGATGTTTGATGACCTTCGCGATCTCTACCAGGAAGTGATTCTGGATCACGGCAAAAGCCCGCGTAATTTTCGCCGGCCCGAGGATCACACCTGCCTGGCCCACGGCAACAACCCGGTTTGCGGGGATACGCTGGTGGTCTACATCACCCAGGACGATAACGGCAAAATCACCGATGCCACCTTCCAGGGCCAGGGCTGCGCCATTTCGGTGGCGTCGGCGTCGATGATGACGGGTATCGTCAAAGGCAAAACCATCGAGGAGGCCAATCGCCTGTTCGACGGCTTCCACAACATGTGTACCCGGGATGATTTCGATATTGCCGAGCTTGGCGATTGCGACGAAGACGCCCTTGACCGCCTGGTCATGTTGTCGGGGGTCAAGGAATTCCCGATCCGGGTCAAATGCGCGACGCTGGCCTGGCACACCATGCAGGCCGCGGTCAGCGGTGAAGAAGAGACATCGACGGAATAGGATTCGCGACATGGAACATTCAGGCATTCCCTATCACGGCGGCACGGCGGCCCCGGAATTCGGCGAGGATTTTTCCGCCACCGCCGGCGAGCCACTGGCCGCGGGCGTTACGGTGGCGGGCGAAGAGGCCGTTATTGAGGCGATGAAAACCGTGTTCGATCCGGAAATTCCAGTCAATATCCATGACCTGGGCCTGATTTACGGGTTCATTATCGATGCGGCGGGCGGGGTCAAGGCGGACATGAGCCTGACCGCGCCGGGCTGCCCGGTGGCCGGTGAACTGCCCCAATGGGTGGCCGACGCCATTGCCAAGGTTGACGGCATCGGCATGGTCGAAGTGACCCTGGTGTGGGAGCCGGGCTGGACGCCCGAACGCATGTCCGAAGACGCCAAGCTGGCGCTCGGCATGATGTAGTCCTATATAATCGGCAACGGAGATAAAAATATGACCGAGCAATCCTCCCCGACTGCCCAGATGATTACCCTGACCGATGCCGCCGCCGATCGGGTTAAAACCCTGATCGCGGGCAGTGATGAGCCGGTTCTGGGCCTTCGCGTCGGCATCAGCACCAAGGGCTGCTCGGGGATGTCCTACGTTTTCGAATACGCCAAGGAAAAACAGCCCTACGAGGAAGAAATCGACAGCAAGGGCGCCAAGGTGTTTATCGACCCGATGGCGACCATGTATCTGGTCGGCGCCGAGATGGATTACGTCGAAGACAAGATGAAAAGCGGTTTCGTGTTCAGCAATCCGAACGAAAAAAGCCGTTGTGGTTGTGGCGAAAGCTTTAACGTCTAACGATTGATCGAGCACCTTGCCAAAAATAACCTTCATAGAACCGGACGGCCGGCGGCGCGAATGTGACGCCGGCGATGGTGAGACCATTCTCGATGTCGGACAACGCTACGGGATTGACCTGGAAGGCGCCTGCGAAGGCGGGATGGCGTGTTCCACCTGCCATGTGATCGTCGATGATGAATGGTTCCCGAAGCTTGATGCGCCCACCGAGGAAGAAGAAGACATGCTGGATATGGCCTACGATTTAACCAAAACGTCGCGGCTCGGCTGTCAGATCCCCTTGGACGATGGGCTCGACGGTATTGTCGTCAGCCTTCCAACCGCGCACCATAACCTGTTGGACGATTAAGCGAATTTTCGATTAACCCATGACCAATACCCTTACCGGCTCGCTTCCCATCTTTCCTGAGTGACGAACATGACCGTACCGATGAATTCGCTGAATTTCGATAAACCGCCGGAAGCGACCCGCATCGTCGTCGCCATGTCCGGCGGAGTCGACAGCTCGACGGCGGCGGCGTTGATGGTGGAGCAAGGCTATGAGGTCATCGGCATCACCCTGCAGCTTTATGACCATGGCCAGGCCGTCGGCCGCGCCGGTTCATGCTGCGCCGGCCAGGATATCCACGATGCCCGGCGCGTCGCCGACGAATTAGGCATCCCCCATTACGTGCTCGATTATGAAAGCCGGTTCAAAGAACAGGTGATCGAGGATTTCGCCGCCAGCTATCTGGCCGGGGAAACGCCGATCCCGTGCATCCGCTGCAATCAAACCGTAAAATTCCACGACCTGTTGGGCCGGGCCAGGGAACTGGACGCCGACGCCATGATCACCGGCCATTATGTCCGCCGCGTTGACGGGGCCCAAGGGCCGGAGCTGCATCGCGCCCGTGACGCCGCCAAGGACCAGAGCTATTTCCTGTTCGCGACGACGCCCGAACAGCTTGATTTTCTGCGCTTCCCCTTAGGCGGCATGGACAAGGCGGAAACCCGCAGCCATGCCGAACGGTTTCAATTGCCGGTCGCCGATAAGCCGGACAGCCAGGACATCTGCTTCGTGCCCAACGGATCGTATGCCGGTATCGTCGAAAAACTGCACCCCGATGCCTCCGACCCCGGCGATATCGTCGATTTGGATGGCACCGTGATCGGCAGTCATCAAGGCATTATCCATTTCACCGTCGGTCAGCGCCGGGGCTTAGGCATCGCCGCGGCGGAGCCGCTTTACGTTATCCGGGTCGATCCGGAAACCCGGCGCGTCGTCGCCGGGCCGAAGTCGGCGCTGATGAAAACGCGCTTCCAGGTCGGCGAGATCAATTGGCTCGGTGATGGGCAGCGGCCTTCGAGCGGCTTGGAAATGACCGTTAAGGTGCGCTCCACTAACGAGCCGGTGGCGGCAAGCATCGAAAGCCTCATTAACGGTGAGGCCGAAATGGTCATGTCCGAGCCTCAAGGAGGCATCGCGCCGGGCCAGGCGTGCGTGTTTTATGACGGCGACCGGGTGTTGGGTGGAGGCTGGATCAGGCGCTAAAGCAAATCCCGAGCAAATGGACTCATTTGCGACGACGAATTTGCGTTAAAAAAGGCTCTAGTTTTCATCAAAGGTAATCGGCACGGCGTCTCCGTCCTGGGTGACGGAATAGCCTTGATCTTCCAAATCCACGCCCTTGACCGTGACCTCGACATCCTGGTCGCCGAACGCGATTTTGACGTTCTTTCCGTCTTGGGTCATGGCCAAGTTGTCTTGGGAAAACTCCGGCCCGTCGAAGCGCAGGACTTCGCCTTCTTGGTAATCCTTGATGACGTCGCGACCGGCTTGGCTGTCGAAGACGAAGGTATCATCGCCGCGGCCGCCCTTGAGCACGTCATCGCCGGCGCCGCCATGCAGCACGTCATCGCCGCCTTGGCCTTTGAGATCGTCATCGCCGGCGCCGCCATATAACTCTTCATCGTCGCCTTTGCCCTTGAGCTTGTCATCGCCGCTGCCGCCATAAAGTACATTCTCGCCGCCTTCGCCGCCTTCGCCGCCTTCACCGCCTTCGCCGCCTTCACCACCTTCACCGCCTTCACCACCTTCGCTTACAGGCGGTTCTTCGACCACCGGGTCTTCGACCACCGGTTCTTCCGTCGCCAGTTCTTCGGCGGGTTCCGGCGCCGTGGTAAAGGTTTCTTCGCGCGGGGTTTCGGTGAAAGAGGCGCCCAAATCCAGTTCAAGGGCCGCCGTGTCTTCCGTTTCCAGGGGGTCTCCCGTCACCGTTTCGAGTGGAGGAGGCGGGGGTTCTGAAGTATCCCTATCGGGGGGGGATCAAATCATCGGGGCCGCCGCTATCAGTGACGAAATTGTCCAGATCACCGTCACTTGAAGAGTCCTGGGTGTTGTAATCGTTAGCGTTGGATGTCCGGGGCAGATGCACCAGCGTCGATTGGAACATATTGACGAGGGTGGCATCATCGACCGAAGCCATAATGACCGGCGCAAGGGTGAAGGAGTTGGAAAACAGGACCTGGTTGGCCTGATTGATGACCAGAACGCCGGCTTAGTTGCGTAAGTAAACTTCGCCGACATAATCGTCGGCTTCGCGCATCATCACCAAGGTCAGGTTTTCGCCGTCGGTTAAATCAATACCGATCTGGGTGCCGCGAATGCCGATCGACCCGACCGGCGTATTGATGACCATCGCATCCGGGTCGGTTTTTGCAACCATGCCGCTGACCACCGTGTAAATACCCTTGAAGGCCATCAATGAAAGCGAGCCTTCCTGGGATTGGGGGTCATAGATCATTTCGTCCAGGGCCATGCGGCCGTCGCCGCCCATGGCGAGGGTGGTTTGGTCGGCAAAAACCACGCCGATGGCGCCGTCGGCACCGGTCTCTAAGATATCGCCGGCGAGCAGGACAGTGTCGATATCGACTTCCTCGCGGCTGCCGTCGACGCGAATAACGAAGACCGTGCCGCTGACCGTATTGACCGTACCGATGGACTCGGCGGCGGAATCGGTGCCACCCTGAACGACTTGATCAGAACTCGAAGCCCCGGCCAGCCGTTCGGCCATGGCGCCGGAAATCTGCGCGCCGCCTTCGGTTATCAAGGCCGGCGGGGTGTCATGGGTGTAAAAACCCTCAGCCACAAAGCGGGTTCCGTCGGCTTCGGTCACGATCATATCGTCGCCGGACCGCTCAAAAGCGGCGTCGGTCAGGGAAAAATCATCAGGCAACCTTATCGAACTATCAATATCCGCCATGTGGGTCTCCTGTTTATATCTCTCGTTATTATAGATAGTCTTATCGGCGGAGATTCTCCATGATCTTGATCAAATTAGTTTTTTCCCCGACAAAGGGAAAAATAGTCTTAGGGTTCATTAGCCAACGCCTCATAATCAATTATTGAGCGCCAAGGAGAGGTCATGGCCGACGAAGACGAAGAAGAACTGGAAGAGATCGAAGACGACGACGGCGAAGAGGACGGTGAGGAAGGGGAGCCCAAAGGGGGTGGGAAGAAGAAGCTCATCCTTATCCTGGTCGCCGTCACGATTGTGTTGTTGTCGCTGATCGGCGGCGGTCTATTTATTTCCGGTATTTTAGACCCGTTGCTGGGTATCGAGGAAACCGATGGCGAAGGCGAAGAGCACGCCTTGGGGACGGCTTTCTACAAACTGGAAGACATCACCTTGAATCTCGGCGGTGATGAGGAAAAATCCCGGTTCTTTAAAATTGGTCTCACCATCGTGTTGACTAATGATTTGGATATACCCGTCGTCGAAGCCCTGGTGCCCCGGATCATCGATAACGTCTCGGCGTATCTGAGAGAACTGAAACCCGGAGAACTCGCCGGATCGGCCAATTTTGACCGGTTGCGGGAAAATATTCAGTTGCGGGTGCGCGCCGCGGTTGCCCCGACGCCCGTGAGTGATGTTCTTTTTCATTCCGCGCTGATTCAATAATTCAAAAAAAATAATGTTATCCACGATCTCCCCGTTATTCACAGGGGGGCCAATTGACGGTTTTGGGCTACATTGTGTACTTGGGCATGATTTTTTATGGGCAAGTATCCTCCCAAAACCTATCCCGCCGGACGCGGCGGGGTTTTTTTGTCGCCATTGCGATTTATACTCAGATTCATGGTTCGGAAAATCAACCGAAGGGCGTTGGCGGCGGTCATCGCGGTCCTGTTAGGCGGCTTCGTTGCGGCTCCTTCACCGGCGCCGGCGCAGGAAGCGGGGGAAAAGTCGCTTCGGATCGGCGTGCTTGCCTTCCGCGGCGTCGAGCACGCCAAGCGGTCGTGGTCGCCGATGGCGAACTACCTTTCGGCCGGCATCGCCAACACCCGTTTTCAGATCGTACCCTTGCGGTTATCTGAACTGCGGAAAGCCACCGAGGACGGCGCCATCGACTATGTCTTCACCAATCCGGGTCAATACGTGGAGCTGGAAGAAGCGGTCGGGGTCCATCGCATTGTAACCCTCAAGAAGGCGATCACCAGCGGTATCAGCAATGTCTTCGGCGCCACCATCTTCGTCCGCGCCGATCGCGACGACCTCAAGACAATAAGCGATCTCAAAGGCAAGGTGTTCGGCGCCGTTTCCCCCAAGGCCTTTGGCGGATTTCAAATGGCCTGGCGCGAATTCAAGGCCGCCGGCATCGACCCTTTCAAGGATTTCAAGGAAATCCGCTCCATGGGCTTTCCTCAGGATGATATCGTGTTTGCGGTTCGAGACGGTTTGGTCGATGCCGGAACCGTGCGCACCGACGTTCTGGAGACCATGGCCGAGGTCGACAATATCAATATCGAAAATTTCCGTATCCTCAACATCCACAAGTTGGTGGGCAGCGGAATGTTGCTGTCGACCCGGCTGTATCCGGAATGGCCGCTGGCGGCGATGCCCCATGTCGCCGCCGAGATTTCGGAAAAGGTGGCGCTGGCGCTGTTGAGCCTGAAACCGGACAGTCCCGAGATGCTGGCGGCCGGCTATACCGGGTGGACGGTGCCGCTGGATTATAAACCCGTGCACGACCTGTTTAAGGACTTGGAAATCGGCCCTTATGTGCGGGAGAAACCCGGAATATTGGAATTATTGATCCGTCATTGGGAATGGGTGGTGTTCGCGTCGGTGCTGATGGTCCTGATTATCCTGCACGGCATCCGCACCGAATACCTGGTGCAGCGCCGAACCCGGGAGCTTTCCAACGTCAACCGGGAACTGGAACACGAAATCCATGAACGCCAAAGCGCCGAGGAACAGGTTCGCCTGCATGAAGCCGAATTGGCGCATGTGTCGCGGGTCAGCGTCATCGGCGAAATGACGTCGGGCCTGGCGCACGAGCTTCGCCAACCGTTGTCGGCGATCCGCAATTACGCCGAAGGCGGCATTCGCCGGTTGCAGCGTAATAACGGCGATGCCAACGACCTGGGCGAGGCCTTAAACCAGATTACCGAACAAGCCGGGCGCGCCGCCCAGATTATCGCCCGCGTGCGCGGTTACATGCGCAAGCGCGAACCGCGGCGCGAGCCCGTCAACCTGAACCATGCGGTCGAAGAGGCGGTGACCTTGTTCAGACACAATGCGCGCGACACCGGCGTCGTTGTCAGGCTGGAACTGGCGCCGAACCTGCCACCGGTTCTGGGCGATCTGATCGAGATCGAACAAATGATCATTAACCTGAGCCGAAACGCGCTGGATGCGATGGCGGAAACAAAATCCGGCGACGGGGATAAGCCAGGCGGAAATAAGCCCAGTCATCTGGAGATCGCTACAGCGGTATCCGACACCGGGGTTGTCGTTCGGGTTAGCGATACCGGGCCGGGACTGCCCCCGGGCGAGTTGGAAAGAATCTGGGAGCCCTTTATGACAACCAAGGAAAACGGCCTCGGCCTCGGCCTTTCCATCTGCCGGTCCATCGCCGAGGCTCACGGCGGGCGGATTTGGGCCGAGGCCGCCGAGGCCGGCGGACTGTCGGTGACGTTCCTGATCCCGGCGATCGACCCGGGTATCGACCCGGGCGTTGATGAGGAAACGGATCATGCGGCGTGACGTGAAGGTGTTTGTCATCGATGACGACGAAGCGGTCCTACGGTCGCTTTGCTGGCTGATCGAATCGGTCGATCATCCGGCCAAGGGGTTCGCGTCGGCCGATAAATTTCTGGCCGAATTACCGAAGACACCCGGCGTCGGGTGCATCGTCACCGATGTGCGGATGCCGGGAATGAACGGGATCGAGCTGCTTGAGGAATTGGCGGGGCGCGGCAGCAACCTTCCGGTCGTCGTGATTACCGCGCACGGGGATGTGCAAATGGCGGTCGAGGCGATGCGCCTGGGCGCGTTGGACTTTGTTGAAAAGCCGTTCGAGGAAAAGGCGCTGCTGGAGGTGGTCGAACGCGCACTCACCGAAAGCGAACAGCGGTTGCAGACCCTGGCTGTCGATGCCGATACGCGCAAGCGGTTCGAAGCCTTAAGCCCGCGCGAATCCGAGGTTCTTAAAATGCTGCTTCTTGGCCGGCCCAACCGCCGGGTCGCCAAGGACTTGGGCATCGCCGAGAAAACGGTTGAGGCGCACCGGGCCCATATCATGGAAAAGATCGGCGCGTCATCGTTCGCCGAATTGGTTACGCTGGCCGTTCAGTCCGGATTTCAGCTGAATTAAGGCTAAAAAGCCCGGTTGCCGGTAATATTGGCCTATTAGGGAATCCCCCAATATTTCTGAATGGCGGTACTGACTATACTTCCGCTTCGTGGCGAGGACGCCGGGTTGGCGGAACCGCTTTAGGGAATTCACGGGTTATACATTTTAGGGAGGTTTCCATGCGGAAATTCGGATTAGGATTTATCTTCGCGTCGTTCGCGGCGTTCATGATGCTCATCGGTTCGGTCACCTCGGCCGACGCCGGACGCTACGGCAAGCAGAAGGTCGTCTACCACATCAACTATCCGGGCGGTAAGGATAGCAAAAAATATAAGGGCGCGCTGCGCAATATTCAGAACCACATCAATGCGGTCGGCGCCAAGAATCTGGACCTTAAGGTTGTCATCCATGGCAATGGTATTTTCTTGATGAAAACCGCCAAGGCTCCCGGCAAGCTGCAGAGTGCCGTCGCCAGCTTGAAGTCTCAGGACGTTAGCTTCAGCGTTTGCGCCAATACCCTTAAGGGTAAGAAGATCGGCCAGGATGAGCTTTACGAAGTCTTCGATAATGACATCGTTCCGTCCGGCGTTGCCGAACTGACGTACCTTCAACAGAAGGGCTACACCTACATCAAACCGTAAATCGGTTTCGATAAGGTTCCGGGTCAGCCCCGTCCATCGGGCGGGGCTGATTCTTATCTAAGGGTGCATGGGTTTTAAGGAGACAACGATAATGGTGGGCCAAACCATCGAACAAGGTCAATGGGACCGGCGAGATTTTCTGAAAATGACTGGTGCCGGGGCGCTGGTCTTTACGATGATGCCGTTCGCCGCCGAGGCGACCCCGGAAATGGTGATGGAAGCCATGGCCAAGGTTGTCGGCGACAGGCAATTAAAGGAAGGCCGGATCAACATCACCCTGCCCGAGATCGCAGAAAACGGCGCCGCCGTCGCCATGCGGGTCGCCGTTGATGGCCCCATGACGGTCGATGACCATGTGTCCGCCATTCACATGTTCTCTAACGGCAATCCATTACCCTACATCGGCAGCTACCACCTTGGCCCGCGCAACGGCAAGGCGGAAATATCCCTGAGGATCAGGCTGGCAAAGACGCAAAAAATTGTCGTCGTCGCGGAGACCAGCAAGGGCGAGGTCTATCTGGCCCGCCGGCAGATTAAAGTCACCATCGGCGGCTGCGGCGGTTAAGGGAGGGGATCATGGCAACAAACATTAAACCCCGCGTCCGGGTAGGGAAAAACCTCAAGAAGGGTCAAATCTTCGAGGTCAAGACCCTGGTCAAGCATGTCATGGAATCGGGCATGCGCAAGGATAAGAAAACCGGCAAATCCATCCCCCGCAATATTCTCAATCGTTTGCAGGTGAACTATAACGGTAATGAGGTGTTGAACGCCGTCTGGCATCCGGGAATTTCGGCCAATCCCTACACGTCGTTTTTCGTCGTCGCCGACAAAAGCGGCTCCATGGATTTCACCTGGACCGACGACGCCGGCAAAACCTATACAAAAACGGCTACGGTCACGGTGGGCTAAGGCCCCAGGCTAAGACTTGCTAGCGAATTGCGGAGCGTTCCGACCAGTTTCCTTCGGTGAGGAACTCGGCTTGTTCTTTTAACCTCGCCGCTTCCGTATTGCGGCCCAGCCCTTCCAGGATATTCCCCTTCAGCAGCATCGAGCTTCGGTTGCTAGGCCTGAGGCGCATGGATTCATCGACCGCGGGCAGGGCGCGATCCAGATCACCGGTTATGAAATAGACCATGGCCAGGTTGTGGTGGACCTTTTGATAACCGGGCTCCAGCGTCCTCGCCTTGAGAAACAGTATCAGCGCCTCGTCCAATTTCCCCAATTGCGCCATCACCACGCCGAGATCGTCATGGGCTTCGGCATTGCCGGCGTCGAGCGAGACCGCCATCGACAGATCCTTGCGGGCGTTCTCGAAATCCTTCTTCCAGATGTTGCGCACGCCCCGCTTCGTATAGGCCAGGGAGCTTTCCGGGTTGCGCCGGATGAAAACCGAAAGATCGCTGATACCCTTGTCGATTTCACCGGTCCGGCCGAAGGCCATGCCGCGTCCGAAATAGGCGGCGTCCTGGTCGTCGTTGAGATCAATGGCCTTGGTGAAGTCGGCG
>PVBE011659003.1_pt1 | contig 11186 bp, 8 predicted proteins | sample 1631181 | NCBI WGS metagenome assembly PVBE01 (sample SAMN08397723, study PRJNA350692) | Marine metagenome, whole genome shotgun sequencing project. | isolation source: water | place: Pacific Ocean | collected 2012-04 | reverse complement strand
GGTCGGCAGCGCGGTGGTCCTCAACGCGGCGCCGATCTGCAATTCCCTTTGAAGCTGACGTTGGAAGAGCTGGCGAAAGGGGCGGGCAAGACGATCAGGTTGAAGCGGCTGTCTTCCTGTGAATCATGTAACGGGTCCGGCACGGCGGCAGGTGACCGGCCGGTGACCTGCCCGACCTGTCGAGGCGCCGGGGAAGTGCGCCAGATGTCCCCGTCTGGTTTCGTCCAGATGATCAACGTGTCGACATGCCCTGAATGTCGTGGCGAAGGTATGGTTATAGAAGACCCTTGCCGAACTTGCAGAGGTGGTGGTCGGCAGGAAAAGAAGGTGGATCTCAAAACCGAAATCCCAGCCGGTATTGCAGCCGGCCAGACGCTGGTGATGCGTGGCCAGGGCCATGCGGGCCCGCGAGGCGGTAGTTCGGGTGACGTACTGGTCATTATTCAGGAGGAGCCACACCCTCATTTTAAACGGCAGGATGACGATGTGCTGTATGAACTGCCGATCAGTTTCAGCCAGGCAGCCCTGGGTGATAAGGTGGAGATCCCGACACTGACGGGCAAGGTCCGGCTGACGATACCCGAGAGTACGCAATCAGGCAGGGTGTTTCGCCTGCGGGGCAAGGGTATACCACATCTTAACGGTAACGGCCAGGGCGATCAACGCGTGCATATTCATGTACAGACACCCGCCAAATTGGATAAGCGTCAACGAGCGCTGTTTAAAGAGCTGTCAGAGTTTGAGCAGAAACCGGAATAGGTGGCGAGGTGAGCGAATCAGCGAAACCTTCAGGAAATAACCTGAGTCGCCGAATCGCTGATTCGCAGCTTTATTATCTCCATCTCGGCAAACTCATCTCCGCATCCCGATCTTCGGGTCTCCCTGCCCATACGGCATTCTCCTCCGGCGTAGACCGTGCATACGAAGTCTTAAGGACATCCGGCAGATCGAGCGTATGGAAACGGGTGCGGAAAGTCCCATCCTCTTCTATCCAAATTTCTCGAAACCCCATCGGATAGCCGATCAAACAGGCCGTATCTAAGATCAGACAGTCGTGAAACAGGCTGATCCGGTTCCGGTGATAGTGCCCGGTCAATATCATCGAAAGGGCAGGATGTGTTTTAATCGTTTCCCGGATACGCCTCCCTTCAAGGATGACGCCAGGAGCTTCGGGGTTGTCCCATTGACTTTCATGCGGTACCACCCACGGATGTATACCCAGGATGAGCGCACGGCCGTCCGCTTCCGCCGTGCGGGCTGCGTTTCGTAACGCCTGGTCCAGTGCCTCGGTCCAGATGCCGCAGGGCTTGGATATAGGGCAACAATCGTGGTATACATTAGCGACGGCAAGCCGCCATCGAGGGCCTACATTTACTATATCCAGTATTTCGGGGATCGGTATGTGTTGTGCGAATAGGTCGTATGACGCCTGCTGGGCATCGCTGTCGTGGTTGCCCGGCACATGGTAGGTCGGTGCTTGGAATCGGCTGCATGTAGAGGCCACCTCCCCAACAGCCCGGGTATATGTGTCCCAGGGCATCTCGAATGAACTACCACCGCAGAGCAGATCTCCTCCGTGGACAACAAAATCGGGATTTAACGCATTAATAGCCGCTGGCATGGCATCCAACACGCGTTGACTCTGAGTCAACATCTTAGGAGCACTGAAATCTTCAGACGCATCCGGGTAATGATGGCTGTCGGTAACGAATAAAAAGTGCACAGGCATAGAAAGATCTCACATACTTAACTGTACTGTAAGGATTAAAAAAAACGAGAGAAGAAGCACGAATCTCAACAATTGAGTTTCGATATAATACATAATGATAGGAGCCTATTCCTGCGGGCGATCCTGATATGATCTGCACTGTCAGACTATCCATAACATTTAGATTGCTTATGACCAGCTACTTGTATCTGTTCATCATGTTATTCAACCGTATTCTTAAAAGATCCCAGATCATCCTCGGACCATGTTTTATTAAGCTGACAGATGATGTTTCTACATTACGAAGTATTACAGGACGTCGTTTTATAATGTAGTTGTGCTTAATCGCGATGAATAGAAGCTCAACGTCAAACGCGAATCCATTAATTCGGGCTAATGAAAACAGGTCTTTTACTACTGATCTCTTAAAGCCTTTAAACCCGCATTGAGTATCACATAACTCTCTAGAAAGCAAGGCTCTACTGAAGGATTTGAATATTGCACTTCCCCATTTCCTTGCAAATGAAACCTCCTTAAAATAACTCGATTCAGGCAAGGAACGATCGCCTATAACCAGGTCGGGATCTTCTTGCCCGAAATAGTTCATAAAATCTTCAAATGCGCTATATTCGAACGGAACGTCCACATCTGTATAAAAGCAGAATTCGCCGATAGCCCGATTCATTCCCAAACGAACCGCTGATCCCTTACCAAGGTTCTGATCACATCGTATATAAATAGCAGAATTCGCCAGCACAATACGTTCTGTCAATTCGACATTTCGGTCGGATCCATCATCTACAACGACTATTTCGAATTCCAGACATGTGCCTATCAAGTACTTTTTAAGGAGGGGTAGTTCTTTCTCCAGGATATGTGAGCCGTTATATGTAGGGATTATAATACTGATCATAACAGTAGTTTTCTTGGTGATCGTCTCGCTAAGGCATCGAAACATACAATAACCGTCTCGGAATCCACGACGCTACCCTCAACACAGTTGAAGATCAATCGGAAATCCATTCGGACGAGACAAATTCATGTAGACAATATATCAAGAGGGATAATCGATTTCGTATATATGATATCCTGACTCCGAGTATTTGCAACGAAAAATCATGTCATACCAAATTGCCGGTTTACATGGATCAGTAAAACCGAATATGGCGCCCAATGAAGCTTTGGCATAATAAAGCATATAACGAGGTCGATATACCTTCATATATGCGGTAATATCCTCTATTGCCTCATCCGTTGATCCGTAATCATGCGGTTTGTAAGAGTTCACCTGACTCCTTTGATACAGGTTGTTTACATTCTTTGCAAAATCGCGGGTGCCTCCGTTTAACTGGGTGAGGTCGTCCAAGTCACCATATAATACGATGCTGCTGGCGAATGGACCATCATCTGTGAGGATCTTTTCGCTGGCCTTAAGGTTATCTTTTAACCAGAAGCTAATCTGTTTATAACCATCCGGCACAACGTAACGGTACCTCAGATCCTTGTGTCCTGTTTTCCACACCGGGACCGATGATGGATTCTGCTCAGTAAACGATTTAAAGTAGTAATAAATTCCTATATTGCCTGCCAAATGGATAAACATAACAATAATTATCATCATCGCCTGGATTTTAGGGTCGTATTTTTGAACCATTTGATGTAATGTCCATATCCCTATAGGGATAAAAAACATGGTATAGTAAAGGGTGTAGCGTGAGCTGATTAACAAACTGTCTTTCAATGTTAAAAATACGATAAACAAGATGATCACAGTAGGCGTCAACATGAATAGAAGATGCTGTTGTTTACGAATGAAGCCAACCACGCCAGCAAGTGTGAGGATTATGAAAAGAGGTCCCAATTGCCATGTAGTTATCCAAAACCAACCGGCCAAGTTACGACCGACCTGAATCGTTAAATTCCAGGATTCAAAGAACCATTTGCCACTGTGGTCCATATGCGTAGATCGAAAATTATGAAAATAAAGGGGATCTCCCAATTCGATAAAATTGAGCAACATCCACATGGCAATACATAATGCCGGTAACAGGCCGAAACCAAACGTCATTGAAACGCTTTTAACTAAATCTTTAGTTGTTGTATATCGCTGAATAAATAGGAAAAGACAAAAAGGCATATACAAAATCCAGCCTTCATATCTGGTTAAACAAAGCAACGCCAGCATGACGGAAGCAATCATTAAATGCCGATATTGTCGTTCGATTTTATTGAACGACTTATGAAAAAAATAAACGCACGAAAACATCAATAATAAAGCCAGGGCATCTGAATAACTGATAATACTGTAATGGATATGAGTGATATGGAATGCTATGATCAAAATGGACAACACTGCCGCCATCGTGCTAAATTCTCGTTTAACAAGATAAAAATAAGGAATTGTAAAAATGAGACTGTAAATCAAACTGAGAAAACGAGGTGTAAAGGTTGGTTCATTGAAAACCATCAAACCAAATGCAGTTAAATAAAAAGGTAGTGGCAACCAAATTCCTGCAGTAATCCAGATATCATGCTCAAGTATATTCCTTGACATCAGAACTCTTGTCGCTGCATCGTCACCCCGTTCATCGGAAACAACGAAAAAAAAGATCCGAATGGCAATAAACACCAAGCTTACGATCACAGGAAGATATAATGTCTGTTCAATTTGATCGTACCATTTTTTGCAATAATAATACATCATATTTTGGATGCCCAGGGAAAACAACAGAAAGCCTATAGTTCTTTTGATAAGCGCTCGACAAATATAAACCAGTTGGAATCATAACAATAGTTCGGACGGTTCTCCTTGTGTTGGCGGCGTCTCTTACCGAGATTAGTCCTTTATCGATTATGGCGGATCTTAAGGAATCCAAATTAGTGAGGAGACGCCATGAAGGAACTCCTATTCCCCATATTATCAGATATGGCCAATGTTGGCAAGGTCCCAGTGTGATTTTTTAGAGACGTTGTTTCCAGCGATATTAGCGACAAGAGGTCATGTGAGGTTTCGCAACCTGTCTCGTTACAACGATTTTAATGTTAGTCATCTGTGATATGCTCTGGCAAACGGTGTTTACCCTGTCAGAATGATCTTGTTCCAAATCCTTCCGTGTCCTTCTTTCACTTTGCCAAGTTAGCACCTGCCCATTATATTATCTGTCCATCCGATCCAGCCTGTCACACCCTTTAAAATAGACTGTTTGCTCACCTGTTCGACCATCAAGGAGAATCTCACAATGGCTAACACGATCCGCGTGTTTGCAGGCACCTACACAGGCGGTAAAAGCGAAGGCATTTATGTGTACGATCTCAACGGAGAAACTGGGGCGCTAACGTACAGCAGCCATATCGGTGGGATCGACAACCCTTCATTTTTAGTCCTTTCACCGGACAGCAGCCACCTGTATGCTGTGAGTGAAACGGGGGATCCGGGTGGCAAGGTGTTTTCCTATGCGATTGATACGGACTCGGGGGCGCTGACGTATTTGAACAACAGGCTTTCACACGGCACCCTGCCCTGTTCCATAGACGTGGATAGAACCGGTGCATGCGTTCTGGTCGCCAACTATGGCTCCGGTACGATCTCCTCTTATCCCGTTCAGCCCAATGGGACACTGGGCGAGGCCGTGTCGAAGATCCACCATGAAGGATCCAGCATTGACGAAAGCCGGCAGCAAGAGCCACATGCCCATATGATCCGGCACGATCTGGATTACAACTATGTATTCGTGCCGGACCTCGGCATGGACAAGGTGATGATCTACACACTCGATCCTGCGACAGCAACCCTGACGGCCCATGGTGAGGCATCCGTACCACCGGGCTCCGGTCCGAGACATATTGATTTTCATCCCAACAGAAAGTACGCCTATGTCATCAACGAAATGGGGAACACGATCACCGCCTTCCATTATGATGCTTCGGCCGGCACACTGACCGAGATCGAGTCGGTCACCACGCTCCCGGATGATTATACGGGATCCAGTCATACCGCCGATATTCATATTACAGACTCCGGTAAATATATCTACGGATCCAACCGGGGGCACGACAGTCTGGCCATGTATTCAATCGACGAATCCACCGGGAGATTGACCCTGCTCGGTATCGAACCCACACAGGGCGAAAATCCCCGTAACTTCGGTATTGATCCGACCGGAACCTTTGTTCTGGCCGGCAATTCGGGTTCCGATACAGCCACGACGTTCCGGCTTAACCATGAAACCGGTAAGCTGATCGACATCGGCCAGATCAACGAAGTACCGGCAGCGGTGTGTTTGAAGATGGTTGTGGTTGACTGAGGATTTCAGGGTGGAAGGATGAAGGGGTGGGTCTTGTATTTGGCACGCAACGAAGGAGCTGATAATGAAAGCAGTAGGTCAGGCGCTAAAGCTACGGCCGGGTTGTTACGATGAGTATAAGAAACGACATGATGAACTCTGGCCGGAGTTGGCTGATGTGATGCGGTCCCATGGGGTGAATATGGCCATATACCGGTTTGAAGACACGCTTTTTATATATGGTACCGCCCCGTCGGCAGAAGCGTGGGAAGAGATCGCCGCTCATCCGGTGACCCCGCAGTGGAACGCGTACATGGCGGAAGTGCTGGAAACGGACGAGAACGGTGCGTTGATCCGACATATGCTGCCTCAAGCATTTGCTTTTGGCGATTTCGATTATGGGGAGTAAGGTCAATTGGTGATTGGCGATTGGTTATAAACCATCATACCTGCGTCTGTTAATGAAAATTGGCATTACTTTTCAAGGAGCCGTTATATGGCGTTGACCTCAAAGTTCGCTCCGGATGATCCCGTGCAGCAGGATAAAGCATGGTGCGAATACGTCGAATCGCTTCAAGGTACCGATTTGCCGTTTGAGGCCCAATGGAATACCTTCCAGGGCATCTTCTCTCTTCGTACGGAGGAGGACGGCCCCCCTGTTGTATGGACGCCCGATGAAACAACGCGGACGTGTTCCAATATCTACGCGAGCATGCAGTCGCTCGGTATCCCTTCCTATGCTGATTTTCACGCCTGGTCGGTGCGGAACAAACCGCGCTTCTGGCAGCATGTTCTTGATCGCCTCGGCATCGTGTTTACCAAGCCTCCTGAGACCATTCTGGATATCGCCAACGGTGTAGAACAGCCGCGCTGGTTTTCCGGGGCCGAAATGAATATCATCGACAGTTGTTTTACTGCGGCGGCAGACAAGCCCGCTATTATCTCAAGATCGGAAGATAACGAGATTCTGTCCGTGATAACTTATGGAGAACTCGAAAGGCTGGTCAACCGGATAGCCAACGGCATTCGAGACCTCGGTATCGAACCGGAAACGCCGATTGCATTATATATGCCCATGACCGTCGAGTGCGTTGCGGCCTATCTCGGGATTATTCGCGCCCGATGTGTCGCCGTATCTATCGCCGACAGCTTCTCAGCAATCGAAGTAAACACACGGATGCGTATTGCCGGCGCCCAGCACATCATCACGGTGGATCATTACATTCGAGCAGGAAAAACGATGGCCATGTACGACAAGGTGCTTGAAGCGGACGTGCCTGTTGCGATCGTTATTCCATCGAAGGATTCAACCGTCTCCCTTAGAAATGATGATCTGTTATGGGATGATCTGCTGTCATCCGAGGTGTCGTCCCCATCGGTTGCTGGCGATCCGTACTGCCCGATCAACATCCTGTTCTCATCAGGCACGACCGGAGAGCCGAAGGCCATTCCCTGGACACACCTGACCCCGTTAAAAAGCGCCATGGATGGCCACTACCACCACGATATCCACACCGACGATGTGGTCGCCTGGCCAACCAACATCGGATGGATGATGGGGCCCTGGCTGATTTACGCGTCCCTTATAAACGGGGCGACCATGGCTCTGTATGAAGGCGCGCCGCATACGGCGGGCTTTGCCCGGTTCGTTCAGCAGGGCGGCGTGTCTATGCTGGGCGTCATTCCCTCCCTGGTGCGCGTCTGGCGGACAGGCCACGCAACGGAGGCGGCGGACTGGTCCCGCATTCGCCTCTTCAGTTCCACCGGCGAACCTTCGAATCGCTACGACCAGCTGTGGCTCATGAGCCGGACCGGATATCGAGCCCCTGTCATCGAATACCTCGGCGGTACAGAAATCGGTGGTGGGCACCTCACCTGTACCGCACTCCAACCGGCTTCTCCGTCGGCCTTCACAACGCCGGCGCTGGGGACCGACTGTGTGATTCTTGATGAAAAGGGGCAACCTGTCGATGAAGGCCATACGGGCGAACTTTTTCTGATCCCGCCGTCTATAGGCTTGTCACAAACCATACTCAATAGAGATCACCATGAAGTTTATTATGCAGATTGCCCATCCGATCCTCATGGCAAAACGCTGAGAAGACATGGGGATCAAACCTTACGCTTGCATAAAGGCTTCTACCGCGCACAGGGCCGGGCGGATGATACCATGAACCTGGGCGGCATCAAAATCAGTTCACTGGAACTGGAACGGGTGATCGAAAGTCATGAGGCGATTTATGAAAGCGCTGCGGTCGCGATACAGCCTGAAGGCGAGGGGGCCGAGCAACTGGTGGTTTTCGCCGTACTCGATCAGGAGATAAGTTCGGAAACGCTCAGACAGGATTTGAAAACGATGGTCGCCAGAGAGCTTAACCCCTTATTTAAGATATATGATCTGGTCATCACGCAGGATCTGCCGCGTACAGCCTCAAATAAGCTGATGCGACGGACACTGAGAACCCGGTATCAGGAAATGGAACGCAAATGATGCGTTCTACAAAAGAGAGAACAGAATGGAAGCACAACGTGTAGCTGTGATCGCAGGCGGTCGTACACCGTTTATCAAAGTGGGAAAAGCGTTTAAAGACCTGGGACCATTGGCCATGAGCGTTCATGCTGTAAAAGGATTGCTCGATCGGCATCAGGTCGATACCAACGTGATCGAATCCCTTGCTATCGGCACGATGGTGCCTGATCCCGGCAAACCGAATCTGGCCCGTGAACTGGTCTTTGAAACGGGATTGCCGGCGCATATCGAAGCGCAGACGGTCGCCTCTTATTGTATCACCGGTCTGCGTACCATAACCCTCATTGCAGATGCCATTGCCAGCGGGCGGATCGATACCGGTCTGGCCGGTGGCGTTGATTCTCTGTCCCATTCATCGCCGGATCTGTTTCGCGAGCCGAGTACGGGCCTGTCGATGGGTGAACATATGGAACGGACCGCAAAGGCATGGCAAATTCCCCGCCGACGCCAGGATGAGCTTGCCCTGTCCAGTCATCAAAACGCGGTTGCGGCACGGAAGCAACTGACGCCCGAAATCTTTCCGCTACTGGGGGAGCCAAACGACTCCGGTCCTCGATCCGATACTTCTTTAGAGGCGCTTACAGGATTGAGAGGCGCTTTTGATCCGAATCACGGTACATTAACGGCTGGCAACTCTTCTCCCGTTACAGACGGCGCCGCCGTAGTACTTCTGATGAGCGAAGAAAAAGCGCGCGCTGAAAACCGGAAGCCTCTTGTTTTTATTCGCGGTATGCAATACAGTGCCCACGATCCCGCAGACGGCTTGTTGATGGCGCCCGCCATCGCTGTCCCCCGTCTATTAACGCGCGCTGGACTGAAGATGCCGGATATGGACCTGATCGAGATCCACGAAGCGTTTGCCGCCCAGGCGCTGGCCAACGTTGAAGCCTGGGAACAGGGATGGAAGGGCGAACCGACAGGGCCGGTGGATTGGAGCAGAGTCAATGTCAACGGCAGCTCCATCGCCATAGGGCATCCCTGGTCTGCCACAGGCGCACGTATCATAACCACCCTGGCCTATGAAATGCAAAGACGGAATGCCCGCTACGGGCTGGTCAGCATCTGTGCTGCAGGCGCTATGGCCGGGGCGTTTCTGCTGGAGCGGGAATCACAAAAGAGGTCGGCATCCTGAACGAATGACATGTACAAACCGCCGGAGGACAGCATGAATCTCGAATCAGACGCAGATGATCGACGCAGTCCGGATGTGCATCTGAATCTCAATGTACGTGGGTTACCATTATCGGCGACGCTGCGTATTAATGAGCTCAGTAACAAGATGCTCCGCGAAGGGCACCGGGTTTTCAAAATGGGTTTGGGCCAATCCCCTTTTCCGGTGCCTGTGTGTGTTCAGGAAGAATTGCGGGCGAATGCTTATCAGAAAGATTATCTCCCGGTGGCAGGGCTTCGTGAATTGCGGGCGGCTGTTTCCGAGTTTACTTTTCGGCATGAAGGGGTGCAGTATGCCCCCAGCCATATCATTATCGGGCCGGGTTCCAAGGAATTGATGTTTATTCTGCAGCTGGTGTATTACGGTGACTTGGTGATACCGACGCCAAGCTGGGTCTCCTACGCGCCTCAGGCTTCTATTATCGGACGTCATATCGGATGGTTGAATACAGACTTTGGCACCAACTGGAAAATCGATCCTCAGGCTCTGGAGGACCTCTGCCGCAAGGACCCGGACCGGCCGCGTCTCGTCATTCTTAACTACCCCTCCAATCCCCATGGAGGGACCTATGAAGCCCATGAACTTGAGGCGATTGCCAAAGTGGCCCGCCGATATCGCCTGGTCCTGCTCTCGGACGAAATATACAGCCTGTTACATCATGAAGGTACACATGTGTCGATCGCCAGGTATTATCCGGAAGGTACGATTATCAGCAACGGCATCAGCAAATGGTGCGGCGCCGGTGGCTGGCGATTAGGTACATTCGCGTTTCCAAATCAACTGGGCTGGCTCCGTGATGCAATGACGGCAGTAGCCAGTGAGACGTACACAGCGACCTGCGCACCGATCCAGTACGCAGCGATACGCGCATTTGAAGGCAGCGTCGATATAGAACGCAGTCTGGTGCAGATCCGGCGTATATTAAAAGCCCTCGGACAAATGATGACCGAACGTTTCAGGCGCGTCGGTATCAAACTGAATGATCCGAAGGGCGGCTTCTATCTGTTTCCTGATTTCAGTGGTCACCGGGAAGCGCTGGCGAAAAGAGAGATCACCACCAGTGAAACCCTCTGCAACCGCTTGCTGGAAGATACCGGCGTCGCGATCCTGCCCGGCGCCGATTTCGGTCGCCCGCCTGAAGAGCTGAGTGCCCGTTTGGCCTATGTGGATTTCGACGGCGCCCGATCACTTACCGCCGCAGAAGCCATTCCCACAGACCAAGCGCTGGATGAGACGTTTCTCAATACATACTGCCGTAACTGTCTACAGGCGACGGATCGCGTGTGTGCGTGGTTAGAAGAAATGGGTGATTGAGTGATGGCATGCGTCCTACGCACACGACGCGAGCACTTCGTGGCCTGGTGATTTGGTGATTGAAAAAACAAAGCGCGCAACGCGTATTGCATTCTAAAAATATCTCATAGAGGCGTTCATCACTTTCGATGACGTGTAGCAGCATCAATCACCAACTCACCAACTCACCACTTCCCAATG
>PVBE010610327.1_pt1 | contig 11186 bp, 11 predicted proteins | sample 1631181 | NCBI WGS metagenome assembly PVBE01 (sample SAMN08397723, study PRJNA350692) | Marine metagenome, whole genome shotgun sequencing project. | isolation source: water | place: Pacific Ocean | collected 2012-04 | reverse complement strand
TTCGATCGGACCGCGCTCATCGACGGGCTCGCCGATCACATTCATGATCCTGCCGAGGGTTTCGGGGCCGACGGGAATGGAGATCGGTTCGCCCGTATTGCGAACCTCCTGCCCCCGCATCAGGCCGTCGGTGATATCCATCGCGATGCAGCGAACGGTATTCTCGCCGAGGTGAAGGGCCACTTCGATCACCAGATTATCCTCCCGGTCGTCTATGCCGGGATTGCTCATTCGAAGGCCCGTCATGATTTCCGGAATTTCACCGGGCGGGAATTCCACATCCACCACGGGACCCATCACCTGTATGACCTTACCGCTCTGCATATCCTGTCTCCTTGCCCGCCGCCGATTTCTATTCTCCGGGGCAGTCGATTTCCTTTCGGGCGTCCCGCCCGAAAGTCTTCACTCGAGGGCCTGGGCGCCCGTAATGATTTCGACCAGCTCGCTGGTAATCGCGGCCTGCCGCGCGCGATTGTATTCCAGCGTCAGGCTCTCGATCAATTCCTGGGTATTCTTGGTCGCATTTTCCATCGCGGTCATGCGAGCCGCATGCTCGCCGGCCTGGTTCTCGAGCAGGGCGCGAAAAACCTCCACCTCGATCGCCTTGGGAACGAGAACGGAGAGCAATTTCTCGGCGCTGGGCTCCAACTCGTAGGGGGCGTCCTGCCCCGTCGGCTCCCCGTCTTCCGCTGCTTGGGGGAGAAAGGGAAGCAGCGGGACCACCTTGGGGCGCTGGCTCATCGTCGATTCGAATTCGTTGTGGACGATCAAGACTTCATCGACTTCACCGCTCTCGAAGCGCGCCATCAGACGCGATGCGATATCACGCGCCTGGGCGTACTCGACCCGGGCCCCCAGGCTCTGAAAATCCGAAATCTGTCCCGCGCGGTTGCGCCGGAAGAAATCCGCCGCCTTCTTGCCCGCCAGGGTCAGCAGAACTTCGCTGGCCTGCGCGTTCCGCTGGGCGATCAGGGCTTCGGTCTCCTTGATGATCTGACCGTTGAAGGCCCCCGCCAGACCCCGATCCGAAGTGATGACGAGCAACTCGATGACCTTCTTCTCCTCCCTTTCCTCGAAGAGGGGATGGCTCGAATCCGAACCCGCACTCCCGACTTCCTCGAGGGTGGCCCGCATGCGCTGCGCGTAGGGGCGTGCGGCTTCGATCGCCTCCTGGGCGCGACGCAGCTTCGCCGCCGAGACCATCTTCATGGCACTCGTGATCTTCTGGGTCGACTGGATGCTCGTGATCCGCCGCTTGATGTCACGCAGATTCGCCAAGGGTCAGGCCGCCTCTTCCGAACTCCCCACCCTGGCCGAGGGTTGGAAGAGTTTCCCGAATTCGTCGAGTCCGGCGATCAGCTGATTTTCCGTTTCCTCCTCGAATTTTCCCGAGGACTCGATCTCATCCAGGATCTTGGGCTGACTCGCGCGCATCCACTCGAGCAACTCCTGCTCATAGCGGCCGATATCCTCCAGGGGATAATCCCGGATCCAGGAATTCCGATCGCTCTGGGGGGTGGCGGCATAAATGGCCACCACCTGCTCGGGCATGGTGAGGGGCGAGTATTGCGGCTGCTTGAGGATCTCGGTCTGGCGCTCGCCATTGGCGAGCTGTTCCAGGGTGGCCTTGTCGAGATCACTGCCGAATTGTGCGAAGGCGGCCATCTCGCGATATTGCGCCAGATTCAGCTTGAGCTGTCCCGCCACGGCCTTGGTGGCTTTCGTCTGGGCCGATCCCCCCACCCTGGATACCGAGAGGCCCACGTTGATCGCCGGGCGAATCCCCGAGTTGAAGAGATCCGTCTCCAGGAAGATCTGTCCGTCGGTAATCGAGATCACATTCGTCGGGATATAGGCGGAGACATCTCCCGCCTGGGTTTCGATGATCGGCAGGGCGGTGAGGCTGCCGCCCCCCTCGGCGTCGGAGAGCTTGCAAGCCCGCTCGAGGAGACGCGAATGCAGGTAGAAGACATCGCCCGGGTAGGCCTCGCGTCCCGGGGGTCGCCTCAGGAGCAGGGAAAGCTGGCGATAGGCCACCGCCTGCTTGGAGAGATCGTCATAGATGATCAGTGCATGCCTGCCGGTGTGTAGAAAATGCTCCGCGATCGAACAACCCGTATAGGGCGAGATGAACTGAAGGGGGGCGGGGTCGGAGGCCGTCGCGGAAACCACGATCGTATACTCCATGGCTCCGTGCTGGGTCAGCTTGTCGACCACCTGCGCGACCGTCGACTGCTTCTGCCCGATGGCGACGTAAACGCAATAGACGTCCGTATCCTTCTGATTGATGATCGTATCGATCGCGATTGCGGTCTTTCCGGTCTGGCGGTCCCCGATGATCAATTCCCGCTGCCCGCGGCCGATCGGAACCATGGCATCGATCGCCTTGATGCCCGTAGCCAGGGATTCGAAGACCGACTTGCGCGAAACAATGCCGGGGGCCTTGATCTCCACCAACCGCGTCTGGCCGGTCTCGATCGGACCCTTGCCGTCGATGGGAGCTCCCAGGCCATCGACGACCCGGCCCAGCAATTCATCGCCTACCGGTACTTCGATGATGCGACCCGTGCGCCGCACCAGGTCGCCCTCCTTGATGCCATGGGCCTCTCCCATGATGGCCACGCCGACATTATCCTCTTCGAGGTTCAGCACCATGCCGCGAAGGCCACCGTCGAATTCGACCAACTCCCCCGCCAGGGCATTTTCCAGGCCGTAGACCCGCGCGATACCATCGCCCGCATTCAGAACCGTGCCGGTCTCGGCGACGTCGATTTCGCGGTCGTATTCCTTGATCTCGCGCTTCAGGATGTCGGTGATCTCACCGGCCTTGATGTCCATGCTCAGGATCCCTTCATGAGATTGGCCCGCAACTGTGCGAGCTGAGTGCGTAGACTTCCGTCGATCACCAGGTCGCCCACTTTCGCAATGGCGCCCGCGATCAGATCGGGGTCGAGTTTCAGGTCGAGGCGAATGCTTCGCCCCGTGCGATCAGAGAGCGCCTCGCGAAGCCGTTCTCTTCTATTCGTGTCGAGTTCGGTCGCGGAAGTCACCTCTGCGGTGAGAAGACCTTCCTCTTCATCCGCCAGCCGAGCGTATTCCGCCACGATCGCATTCAGGGCCACCAGCCTTCTCTGATCGATCAGGTAATTGCCGAAATTTCGCATCACCGGCGAGAGGGGAATTCTCTCGGCGACCGCGTTCAGAACGGCCTTGCGTTCGTCCGCGGGATGAAGGGGGGTGAGCAATGCGTCGCGGAGATCGCGATGATCCCCGAGCAGGGAAGCCAATGCGTCGAGTTCGGTGCGAACCTCCCGCACGCGGTTCTCATCCCGGCAGAGGGCAAAGAGTGCTTTCGCATATCGGATTGCAGCTTTGGAAGACATGATCAGATCTCGTTTCTCGAGTCGATGCTAATGGGTCGGACTGCGCTCTTGGTCTCCGGGATCCACGCGTTCGATGAACTCATCGAGAAGCCTCTCGCGATCTCCGGCGCCCACCTGCTCCTCGAGAATTTCTCGCGCCAGGTCGACGGCCAGATCCGCCGCTTCGGCCCTGAGTTCTCGGCGCGCCCTCAAGAGTTCCTGGTCGATCGCGGCAGCGGCGTCGGATTGAATTCGATCCGCCATCCTATGCGCTTCGGCCAGGATGCGGGTGCTCTCTTCCTCGGTCCGACTGCGAGAGGCCGCTTCGAGTTCCTCGAGTCGGCCCTGGAGTTCCTGGGTCCGGGCCTGGATCTCCCCGTGGCGGGACTCCGCCGCTGCGAGCAACTCCGCCGCTTCATCGAGATCGCCCTTGATGCGCGCATGACGACCCGCAAAGAACTCACGGACGGGCTTTCGGGCCACGAGGATCAGCACGACGATCAACAGGATGAAATTCAGGGCCTGGTAACCGAAGTCGCGCAGGGGGCTCCCCTCCTCCCCGCCGGCCCCGGAAGCGAATGCGGCCCAGGGGATCAGGCAGAGCAGTGTGACCCTCAATACGACGTGCAGGGGCATCAGAATTCCCTTCCGAGAATACGCTGGGCGGCGGCCCGGGCGAGGTCCCTGGAAGCCGCTTGGAGTCCCTGCCGGGCCTCGGCGAGAGTCTGCGCCAAGTCGTTGCGAGCCGTTTCGACCCGGGTTTCGGCTTCGGCGCGCGCCGCGGCGGTACTGCTCGACTGTTCGACTCGAACCGCGGCGAGTCTTTCCTTGCGGGCCCTGTCGGCATCCGCACGCGCACCGCTGATCGATGCATCGTAAGCCTCGAGCAGCGAATCGGCCTCGGCGGCGACCTGCTCGGCCTTTAGCCGCGCCCCGTCGACCCGGGCCTCGCGCTCTTCCAGGACCGCGAAGACGGGTCTGAAGATCAGCTGGTTTACCACGAATACGAGGGCGCAAAAAAAGACGATCAGGAAGATCAGGAGAACCGGGTCGGGCACCAGCACGAGATCCGCCGAAGCCGATGCGGGAGCGGCGAAAAGCAGTGCGACCGCGGCCAACGCGAAGCTGATCCGCCACCGAGCCCGGGGCCCCGCATCTCCTATCCGATCGCGATGCTGCATCTTTTCTCCCGTAAGACCCACGAGCACGGCGTCTGCCCCGCGGTCCCCTCCTCTTGCGACTTGCGAATCATCGGGCGTATCCCGCCTGCCCAGCGCGTCTACAAGATCGACCCCGCTGTAGCTCAAAGCGTGAATACACGACCGAATTCCAGGAGCCGAACCATTGGCTGACGGCCCCAACACCCCGGTGAATTCCGATCGATGACGGGCCCGGATGGCAAGAATCGCTTATGGGGCTGACTCTCGGCGCCGGGGATTCTTGCATAAGTGGGGGCAGATTCAAGGCATTCAAGTCGGAGGATCGGCATCGGCCTTCGGGGAGTGGATACGGCAGGCTCCGTCCACGACCGCACCGGCTTCAACCTTGAGGCTCGGGGCGCTCAGGGTGCCACGAAGGGTTGCACCATCGGCCACCGCCACCCGGGTTTCCGCCGTCACGGCCCCCTCGAGGCTCCCCGCCAATGCGAGGGTTTCGGCCTCGACGGCTCCCCGGACTTCGGCGTCGGCCCCGATCGACAGCAGGCCCCGGGAGTGAATCGGCCCCCGGACGCGCCCCTCGATCCGCGTGGTGCCCCGGCAGAAGATCAGACCCTCAAAGGAACCTCCCGGGGGCACCAATTCGACTTCGTCGGATCCTCTCTTCGCGTCCGAGGTCATTCAATCCTCTCCCAGCATCAGCCCGAGAATGCGGTGGAGTTCCTCGGCTTCGAAATACTCGATTTCGACACGCCCCTTTTCGGCATTTCCATTCAAATGAACTCGAGCCTGGTAGCGACGTTGCAGCGCTTCGACGACCCGGGTCAGATCGGGATCCAAGCGTTCGACCCGGGGCTCGCTGCTGGAACTCCGGCGCGGGCCAGCGGCTTTTCGCGCGAATTTTTCGGTGGCCCGCACGGAGAGGCCCTGGGCGATCACGCGATCGCGAAGCTTCCGCCTCTGCGCGGCATCCGGCAACTGCATCAGGGCCTTTGCGTGCCCCATGCTGAGGCGCCCCGCCTCCACGTCCGCCTGATGATCGGGCGCCAGATCGAGGAGTCGAAGGTGGTTGGCGATCGAAGAACGATCCCGGGCGACCTTCTGGGCAACTTCTTCCTGGGTGGCCCCGGAATCGATCAGGGCCCGGTAGGCGTGGGCGAGTTCCATCGGATTCAGGTCGTGTCGTTGGACATTCTCCACGATGGCAACCTCGAGGCGCTCCTGGGGGGCGAGATCGGCGATCACCACCGGAACCGTAGCCAGGCCCGCCGCCCGGCTCGCCCGCCAACGGCGCTCGCCCACGATCAATTCGTAGCGCGAGCCCGCTTTGCGAACGACCAGCGGTTGCAGAACGCCGTAACGAAGAATCGATGCGGCCAGGCCCTCGAGCTCTCCGGAGTCAAAGACGCGCCGGGGCTGATCGGGATTCGGATCGATATCCTCGACCCGCAATTCCCGTGTGGCCCCTGCGTCCTCCGGGCTTTCCGGGCCCCCGGAGCCCGCGCCTTCGGAACTCGGCTGCGGGTCGGATGCTCCCGCGAGTTCCGGGGCCGCTGGACCCGAACCTGAAATCAACGCACCCAATCCACGCCCGAGTGCCCTACGGCGTTCCGTCATCGTTCCGTCCTCCCTGGGCTTGTTGGGGGCTCGAAGGCGCTCCGATCACTTCCGATTGCGTTTCCCGACTTTCCCGGGACTCCCCTCCACGCCGTGCCAGGAATTCTGAGCCGAGTTCCCGATAGGCGACGGCACCCCTCGACTGGGCATCATAGAGAATGATCGGAAGGCCGTGGCTGGGCGCCTCGCTCAAACGAATATTGCGCGGAATTCGACTCCCGAATACGCGCTCTCCAAAATGCTCGCGCACCTCGGCTTCGACCTGGCGGCTCAGGTTGTTGCGTTGATCCACCATGGTGAGAACGATTCCCTCGAAGGCCAACTCCGGATTCACGTTGGCCCTGACGAGATCGACCGTCTGAAGCAACCGCGCGAGGCCCTCTAGCGCGTAGTACTCGCATTGGAGTGGAACCAGGAAGGAGTCGGCGGCGGTCAGCGCGTTGAGGGTGAGGATGCCGAGAGAGGGTGCGCAGTCGATCAGGATGTATTCGTAGCTTTCCAGCAGCGGCGCGAGAATCGTCCGCAACCTCCGCTCGCGATTCTCGAGGGAGACCAATTCGATCTCCGCTCCCACCAGGTCCGGGCCCGCGGTCGCGATCCGAAGACCGTCGATCACCGTATCCAGACAAACTTCGGATAGCGTGCACTTCTCGATCAATGCATCATATATGTGTAGTGTGGTTTCCGCCACCCCATACGCGCTGCTGGCGTTCCCCTGGGGATCCAGATCGACCAGAAGCGTGCGGTGTCCGCGTTCGGCCAAGCAGGCTGCCAGGTTCACTGCCGTGGTCGTCTTGCCCACGCCACCCTTCTGGTTTACGACGGCGATCACTCTTGCGCTCGACTTCAACTCTCAAAACCCCCAGCAATCGATGTAGCACATGGAAGCCGGATGGCGCTCCGGACTGCCGCCTTCACGGGGCTCTGCGGTCGTTATTCAGGGCCGATTCTGGGACTCAGCGGAATCTCGACCCCGACGCCCCCACCAAAGAGAGCGATTGGCCTCGAAACCGGGAACCGTGTAGAAGGCGATTCCCGATTCCACGGAGTCCTCCTGCACTGGAAACTTCGGAGCCGGCGCTTCGGATCCACCCGGAACCACCATGAGTCCATCCGGGGCCAACCAGCGCAATCCATGGGCGACAACCCATGAGGGCGGAGCAACCGCCTGGGCGAGAACCAGATCCGAGGCCACCGGGACCAGGGATTCGATCCGGCCGAGCCTGGGTTCAATATTTTCGATCCCGAGAGTTCGCCGAACGGCCCGCTGGAAATGGTGTCGACGCTCGCGACTTTCGACCAATACCACGCGGGCCCGGGGGCGGAGAATGGCCATCGGGATGCCGGGAAAACCAGCTCCAGAACCCAGGTCCGTGACATGTCTCCAATCGCTGCCACCGGGCAGACCCTCGAGGACCTTGAAGAGCGAAAGAGCTCCGACGACGAGTTTCTCGATCACCGATCGAACATCGCCATGCCCGCTCAGATTCCTCGATTTTCCCCATTCGACGACCATTTCCGAGAATGCCACGAGTTGCTCCTGGGCGAGCTCGTCGAGTTCCAACTCCAAGGCGGTCAACGCGGACGCCAGCGATCGCCTCGCGGAAGCACTACCCGCAGACCCTCCAGCCGAGACGTAGCTCCCCGTCACCCTTCTGTTCCACGTGGAACGCGCGTGGGGGAGGGGCCGGATGTTCCACGTGGAACGCGACCAGGGGGGGGCCAATACTTCGTAGAACGCCGATGCCCGGGAAGGCGCTCTCGCCCTTCCACCATGCAGATGGGGGCCCCTTGGGGAAGCCTCGCCTTTCCCTCAGGCGGAATCTCGACTGGCCTCTTCGTATTCCGGAGCGGACTCGGGAACCACGAGAACTTGCTTGTAGCGGCCCTCGCCACGGCTCATCGTGGCGACTCCGTCCATTTCCCGAAGGGCGATATGGACAATCCGTCGATCATGGGAATTCATAGGATCCAGGGCTACGGAATGCCCCGAGTCCAGAGCTCGTCGGGCGGCACGATCCGCGAGGGACGAGAGAGAATCGTCGCGTTCGTCGGATTGGCCTTCGAGATCGATGACGACCCTCGGCGCATCATCGAAAAACTGCTTGGAGGCCTGGTTGGCAATCAGCCTCAGGGCGTCCGCAATCCGGCCGCCCCCTGAACCGAGGGCATTGGAGGCGGGTCCCCGAAGCTGGCATACCAGAAAACCCGAATCTTCCTCCATGCTCTCGCTCAACTCGAAATTCCCGAGCGCCATTCTCTCGACGACGCCCAGCACATACTCCCCGATCGGCCCGACTTCGCCCAAGACGACTCCCTTGGACTCTTCCGCGGGCTGCTCCTGGGCCTCCGACGAGTCTTCTGGCTCTTCTCGTGGCTCTTCTCGCTCTTCCTCTCGCGCCCTTCGTTCCCCGCGGCCCCTTCTGTTGCCTCGGTCACGATCCCGACCGGGGCGGCTTCCTCGACCCTGTTCCCGGCCCTCTCGCCTTTCCTGGCCTCCACCGCTATCCCGGCCTCGGGGCTGGGGGGTCAGGCCCTTGGGCATTGCGACCACGACGACGCGACCGTTCAAGCCCGCCACATCTTCTGGAGCGGAAACCTTCAGCTCGCTCTTCTCAACGCCATAGAACCGAGCCGCACTGGCAACCGCGTCCTCGGCACTTTCCGCTACGAATTCATTTGCTTCTGTTTTTCTATCGTACATCGGGATCCTCTTCGTATAGATCTCTTGGTCCCTATTGCCCCGAAGCAGCCTGCATCTTGCGGCGAACCAGTAATTGGTGGCCGATTCCGAGCAGGTTGCTGACGAACCAGTAGAGGACTAGCCCGGATGGAAACGTGTAGGAAACGAGAAGCATCATACCGGGCATCATGATGAGCATCATCTTTGCTTGGGCGGGGTCCATCCCCGTCTGGGGCATCATTTTCTGTTGACCATACATGGAAGCGGCCATCAGGATCGGGAGCAAGCGTACCGGCAGGTCGGCCCCCGGAATCGTAAAGAGCGTTGCCGGCGCTGAGAGATCATTGATCCAGAAGATAAAATTCGCGTGGCGAAGATCAATCGAACTCTGCAGTGCGTAAAACAGCCCAATAAATACAGGCAGTTGCAATACCATCGGCAGGCATCCCCCGAGGGGGTTTACACTCTTCTCACGGTAGAGCTTGAAGGTTTCTTCGGATTGCTTCTGGCGGTCATCCTTATATTTCTCCTGCAATTCTTTGATCTGGGGCATGAGTTCGCGCATGCGCTCAGAACTCTTCATCTGGCGCGCCATGATGGGCCAGGTCGCGAGGCGAACCAGAATCGTCAGCAGGATGATGGCCAGTCCGTAGTTGGGCACGACTCCATGAACCATCCGCAATGCCCAGCCGAAAAAGGCGGTCAGCGGTGCCACCCACGACCACCCCTGGCTGATGGTCTTCTCGAGTTGATTGCCGACGGCCTTCAACTCGCTGGGCACTTTCGGCCCGATAAAGATCGAATAACGATGGGAGAGCGCCATCCCCGGAGCGAGATTCTCCTCGCGATAAGAGAGTCGAACCGCTCCGACCTTTCCTTTCTCCAGCGGGATGAACTCCACCCCCGCATCCAGAGGCTCCTCGGGAATAATCACTCCGGCGAAATAGCGGAGATCAAAGCCCGCCCAAACAGTCCCCGAGCGGGCCGAAAATGGCCCCTCATCACCTCCGAAAATTCCTCCCAGGAAGCCGCTGCCACCGAGAGAGGCGATCAATTCTCTTTCGACCTCTCCATTCGCCAGGGCGATCAGCGAGACTTCCTTGAAGTCCGGACGAGAGTTTTCACTCGCGGGTACAAAGACACCAAACTCCGGCTGCATGACCGAACTGCCGGCGTTGCGAATCTCGATCTCGATATCCATCTGGTATTCATCGTCGGGCCTGTAGAAGATCTTCCGAATCTCGAGTGCGCCGATTCGCAGTAGCAATACCACCCTTTCGGAGGTCGCCTGCTCGACTTCGTAATTCTCCTTCGAGAGATCCCCATATCCGAATTCTTCCAGGGGTGTGGTGGCCAAAGGCGGCGCTCCCCTGGCCAGATCCAACAACTCTACATTCACTTCGTTGCGGGGGGTCTCGTAATAATCGAGCAGCCTCCAACCCGTGACGACACCACCGCGATTGCTCAATTCGACGCGGACGCGCTCGCCCTCCAAAACACCTTTCCAGGGCTCGATGTCACTCGTTTGTGCGCGCGCGGTTTCCGTTTTTTCGACGCGCTTCGCACGCGTATCCAAACGCGCCGCCAGAGAGTCCTCGGCAACAATGGGATCGCGTTCTCTTTTATCATTTAACGTATTGTTATTATTGCTGAATTCTGTTTCGTTCTCAGAGGCTATGGCGCTCTGCTCCCCTTCCATCGCGGCGCGGCGAGCGGGCCCATGTCGCTGTTCCTGCCAAGCGATCCAGGCGGTAAAAACCGCCATCGATAGCGCGAAGGCCAATAACACATTTCGGTCCACGAAGTCGCCTCAGGGAACGGGGTCGTAACCACCGGGATGTAGGGGATGACAGCGAAGAAGTCGTCGGATCGCGAAGAAGAGGCCGCGAATAATCCCATGACGCTCTACCGCCTGTTGCGCAAAACACGAGCAACTCGGCTCAAAACGGCAGGCGGGGCCGAAAAGTGGTGAGATCCAGTGATGCCAGAAACCCAAAACAGCGATTACCCCTATTTGAAAAAAAGTCCTCCGGCCCTCGCGCTCGCTCGCGCTATCGCGCATGACTCTCTTGGGCCATCGGATCAACATCAGGAGTTCTCGCTCGGTTTCGCGGAATCCAACATCCTGTCCAGGGCGACAGATATTTGTCGTCCCCGCAAGCGGTTCGCCCCGGGACGGGCAATCACCACGATATCCTCGGCTCCAAACAGCTCCTGTCTGGCCGATCGAAACCATTCGCGAATATTCCGCTTGATATAATTGCGCTGGACTGCGTTTCCGACCCGCCGACTTGTCGTGATTCCCAGACGACTTTGACCAGCGGTTGCATTCGCGGCTCGCAGCATCACAAAAGATGCATTGGAAAC
>PVBE010163625.1_pt1 | contig 11186 bp, 6 predicted proteins | sample 1631181 | NCBI WGS metagenome assembly PVBE01 (sample SAMN08397723, study PRJNA350692) | Marine metagenome, whole genome shotgun sequencing project. | isolation source: water | place: Pacific Ocean | collected 2012-04 | reverse complement strand
TCTTGACTTTTGCCATGTTAAAATTCGACTGAGTCGTCGTCGACGAGTTCGTCTTCGCCGTCGGCGTTGGGTTGCAGTTTCTGTATTTTCAGCTCGGCTGCCTCGAGCTTGGCTTGGCAGCCTTTGGCCAGGCGCGTGCCTTCCTCGTAGCGCTCGAGCAGTTTCTCGAGCGGCAGATCGTCGCCCTCCATCTCCTCGACGATGCCTTCGAGCTTTTTCAGCCCCTCCTCAAAGGGTACCTCATCCGTTGGGTTGTCTTTTTTTTTCGCAGCCACGCGACCAGCAAGCTAAAGCAGCTTGGCCAAGCGGACAAGCGGTTAGGAGAGGACGGGGCGCACCACTTGGCCGTGCACGTCGGTCAGGCGGTGGTGGCGGCCCTGGAACTTGAAGGTCAATTGCTCGTGGTCGATGCCGAGCAGATGCAGGATCGTGGCCTGAAAATCGTGCACATGCACCGGGTCGCGGGCGACGTTGTAGGCGAAGTCGTCCGTCTCGCCGTGGACGAAGCCCGGCTTCACGCCGGCACCGGCCATCCAGACCGTGAAGGCGCGACCGTGGTGGTCGCGGCCGTACTTGGGTGAGTCTACTTTGCCCTGCACGTATGGCGTGCGGCCGAACTCCCCGGCCCAGATCACCAGAGTGTCTTCCAGCAAGCCGCGCGCGCGCAAATCCTGGATGAGTGCTCCCGATGCCATATCAGTGTCATCGCACTGCATGCGCAGTTGTTGCGACAAGCTGCCGTGCGTGTCCCAGCCAACGTGGAACAACTGGATGAAGCGCACGCCGCGCTCGGCCAGCCGCCGCGCAAGGATGCAGTTCGCTGCATACGTGCCGGGCGTGCGTGAGTGCTTGCCATATAGGTCGAAGATGTAATCCGGCTCGTCGCTGAAATCAGTCAACTCTGGCACGCTCATCTGCATGCGGTAGGCCATCTCGTATTGCGAAATTCGCGTGGTGATCTCCGGATCGCCCACTTCGCGAAACTTCATTTCATTGAGCTTGGCCAGATCGTCGAGCAGGCCGCGCCGCACCTCGCGACTGACGCCCTTCGGGTTGGACAGGTATAGCACCGGCTCGCCGGAAGTGCGGAACTTCACCCCCTGCAATCGTGACGGCAAAAAACCGGAGCCGTAGTAGTAGTCAAACAGCAACTGCCCGCACGTGCCGTGCTGGTCGCGCGACATCATCACCACGTAGCCGGGTAGTTCCTGCGACACGCTGCCGAGGCCGTAGTTGAGCCAGGCACCCATGCTTGGTCGGCCGGGAATCTGGCTGCCGGTCATGAAAAGTGTCATGCCGGGCGAATGATTGATCGCCTCGGTGTGCATCGACTTGATGAAACAAATCTCGTCGGCGACCGCACCGATGCCGGGCAGGAGTTCACTGAGCCAAGCGCCACTTTGGCCGTGCTGGCTGAATTTGAACTCCGTCGGCTGGATCGCCAGCTTTTGCTTGGCGGTCATCGTCGTCAACCGCTGGCCCATGCGCACCGACGGTGGCAGTTCCTTGCCGCGCCACGCTTGCAGGCCCGGCTTGTAGTCGAACAGATCGGTGTGGGAGGGCGCGCCGGACTGGGTGAGATAAATTACCCGCTTCGCCTTGGCTGGAAACTGTGGGAAACCTGTCCTCCCTCCGGTCGCTGCTTGGCCAAGGCCCGGCCCAAGCAGTGAGGCCAGGGCCGCCGCGCCGATACCGGTGGCTCCGCTCCCTAGGAACTCGCGCCGTGTAAGAGCCAACCGGTTGTCCGCCAAAAGATCCATTCTTGAACGGGGTTGAAGCTACACCGGTCACTTGGCCAAGCGCAAGCAGCTGCATTATCGACTGAGTCGATGATACCATTGATTTTATCAATTGGCGAAAATTGGCGCCGGCGGGTAGGCTTTGGTCCAGCAACCGAGAAAATGGACAACGCAAACCCAACCAACAGCCGGCCAGAGGGATCTCTCCGAGGATTCTGGAGCCTCTTCATTACCCAGTTTCAGGGTGCCTTTAGCGATAATCTCTATAAATTTTTAGCAATTTACTTCGTGATGAAGACTTATCAGGGGGACAAGGATAAAATCGATTCACTTATACCGATTATTGGGGCGGTCTTTTCTCTTCCTTTTATCATCTTCTCTTTATTGGGTGGCTATCTTTCGGATCGGTACTCCAAGAAATATGTCGCTGTTGGGACGAAGTTTGCCGAGGTGCTGATTATGGTCATAGCCACTGTGGCGTTAATCAACGGAAACTTAAATTTCATCATAGGAGTGATCTTTCTGATGAGTACCCAGAGTGCTTTTTTCGGCCCGGCTAAATACGGAAGTCTGCCTGAGTTGTTACCTCCAGAAAAGTTATCCTGGGGAAATGGCGTGATTGGCATGGGAACCAATATGGCGGTCATTTTAGGAATGGTGGCAGCTGGGTATATTTCCCAAAAGTATGGTGTTAACACGCAGGAGGCTGGGCTTTTATTGGTGATTTTAGCTGTCATTGGTTTTATCTTCAGCTTAGGGATCACTAAGGTTCCTCCATCAAACGAAGCTAATCAGCCTCAGCCAAATTTTTTGGGAGCCGTTAAAGAGTTGGTGCATAAGGTGAAACGAATTTTTCCGGACCGGCCTCTATTCTATGCTGTGCTCGGTGAGATTTACTTTTATTTCATTGCAGCGATGATTCAGATGCATGTAGTTATATATGCATTGGAATATCTTAAATTAGAAGAACTGGAAAGCAGCTATTTGCAAGCTACTATTGCGGTGGGTATTGCAGCGGGATGTTTAGTTGCGGGTTATGTTTCAGGAAAAAAAATTGAGTATGGCCTTATCCCATTAGGGGCTTTGGGAATGGTGGTTTTCTCATGTCTTATGTCATTGGAAGATCCTCCAAAGGTTTGGGCCTATGCTAATATTGGAGGTCTCGGATTCTTCGGTGGTTTTTATCTGATACCCATCTTGGCGATGATTCAGCAACGGCCCGACAAAAAGGATAAAGGTACTGTTGTGGCTGCCTCGTCAATGTTGACTTTTGTCGGAATCTTTCTTTCTGCCTTAATTTACTATCTTTTGACCTCGAGTGATTTTTTGGGTCTGTCAGAACCCCAGACCTTCTTGGCTATTGGGGGGCTAACGTTACTGGGAACAGGATATATTATTTATCTGCTGCCTGATTCGCTTGTTAGGCTGGTTGGTTTTTTTGTCACAAGGACGATTTATCGAATTAAGGTGGTGGGGCGGGACAATATCCCGGAGCGGGGTGGGGCGTTGTTTGTCTGCAACCACCTGTCATTCATCGATGTGCTGCTTTTGCAGGCGTCCACCGACCGACCGATTCGCTTCATCATGTATGCGGGGTACATGAAACAAAAAGTGATGGGAACCTTTGCTCGGATCATGAAGTGCATCCCGATCTCCTCCGAGTCGCGGCCCCGTGACCTAATTAAATCGCTCAAGGTCGCTAGCCAGGCCATCCGCGACGGGGATGTGGTCTGTATTTTTGCCGAGGGGCAGATCACGCGCACGGGGCAGATGCTGCCGTTCCGGCGCGGCTACGAAAAAATTATGAAGGACGTCGATGCGCCGATCATCCCGATTCATCTCGACGGCGTGTGGGGTAGTATTTTTAGCTACGCAAAGACTCGTTTTTTCTGGAAGCTACCACGGCGGATCCCGTACCGCGTGACGGTGAGCTACGGCGTTGCCTTGCCGCACAACGCTACCCCGGTCAGGGTGCGCGAGGCAGTGCAGGAATTGGGCGCGGACGCATGGGCGCATCGCAAACGCTATATGAAGCCACTGCACCGGAGTCTCGTGCGGGCTTTCAGGAAACATCCGTTCCGGTTCTTTGCGGCGGACGCCAAGCGCGGGAGCATAAGTTGCGGTGGCGCGCTGGTAGGTACGGTTGCGCTTGGCCAGGCGCTGCGCCGCAAGTGGGAGGGACAGGAGATGGTCGGCATCCTCATGCCGCCGACGGTGGCTGGCGCGCTGGTCAACTACGCTGCGTTGTTGACGGGTCGAGTGCCGGTGAATCTCAACTACACCCTCTCGGCGGATGCACTGCGTTCGTGCATTGAGCAGTGCAACATCCGCACGGTGGTCACGTCCAAAGCGTTTCTTGAGCAGCTGAAACTCGACGTCCCGGTGGAGACAATTTTGCTGGAGGACGTTGCCAAGTCGATCGGCATCGGCAGCAAGCTCACCGCCGCCCTGGTCGCATCGCTGTTGCCGGTTGGCCTGCTGGAGAAGTTTCTCGGCAGCAAACGCAGAGCGGCGATGGACGACCTGGCCACGGTCATTTTCTCGAGCGGCAGCACAGGCGCACCCAAGGGCGTGATGCTCTCGCACTACAACGTCGTATCGAACATCCAGCAGATTGGCCAAGCGTTTGCGCTGGATCGGAATGACCGGATTCTCGGCATCCTGCCGTTTTTTCACTCGTTTGGCTTCACTGGCACATTGTGGCTGCCGGCGCTGCTTGGCGCAGGCGCAGTGTATCACCCGAACCCTGTGGATGGCCGGGGTATCGGTGGCTTAGTGGGCAAGTATCGGGCGACGTTCCTGCTGGCCACACCGACGTTCCTGCAGATTTACATCCGCGCCTGCACGCCGGAACAGTTCGGCAGCGTGGAGTTCGTCTTGGCTGGCGCTGAGAAACTGCCGGAGCGCTTGGCCACGGCGTTCGAGGATCGTTTCGGGCTGCGACCGATGGAGGGCTACGGCACGACCGAGACCTCGCCGGTAGTGACGATCAATACGCGCGACTTCCGCACGGCCGGCTTCCGGCAGATCGGAGCCAAGCGCGGCAGCATCGGGCATCCGTTGCCGGGCATGGTGGCAAGCATTGTCGATCCCGACACTGGTGAACCGGTTGCGCTTGGCCAAGCGGGTCTGCTGCTCGTCAAGGGGCCGAATGTGATGCAGGGCTACCTTGGCCAAGCGGAGAAAACCGCCGAGGTGCTGCGCGACGGCTGGTACACGACCGGCGACATCGCGGCGATGGACCAGGACGGCTTCCTCGCGATCACCGACCGCTTGAGCCGCTTCAGCAAGATCGGCGGCGAGATGGTGCCTCACATCAAGGTGGAGGAGCAACTGCACGAACTAGCTGGGTTGACCGAGCAGACGTTTGCCGTGATCGGCGTGCCGGACGAGCGGAAAGGCGAGCGTCTTGTCGTGCTGTACCACAATCTCGACGAGTCTGCGGTGCAGTCGGTCATCGAGAAAATGACTGCCTCGAATCTGCCGAATATCTGGAAGCCGCGGAGCGATCAGTTCTTCAAAGTCGAGGCGCTGCCACACCTCGGCACCGGCAAACTGGACCTGAAGCAGATCAAAACCCTGGCCACCGAGTTGTCGCCGTGACGCCGCCTCGCTTAAGTGGGAAAAAATGAAAAAATAAGGCTTGCGCCCGGTCGCCGGCTGGCGTACAAATACTCCCAGCGGGCTTCTTCCGCGGGAACCAATTAATAAATCGCCTATTCAGGTAGTTGGTTTAGTTCTCAATTCTGAACAATTCATTCACGTTTTCCACGATTTTCGAGTTGTGAGTAGTTTCAAAGACAACAGTAGGTCGAACAGGAATAATTCCAACAGGAATAATTCCAACAGGAATAATTCCAACAGGAACCAGTCCAACCGGGGGCCAAAGCGCAAACGGCCCCTGATGGAGGTTCCGGATACCGGTGCCGGTTTTTTGGAGATTTCCGACAAGGGCTTTGGGTTTCTCCGCTCGGCGGAGAACAATTATCAGCCCAAGCCGTCCGATATTTTCGTGACGCCTGACACCATCAAGCGTACCGCCATTCGCGAAGGATCATTGATTGAGGGCAAACTGCAGGCGCCGCATCGTGGCACTAGCCCCCAGCTCAAGGAGGTTCTAAGCGTCAATGGCGCTTCGTTTCAGGAGTACGCCGACGTGGTACGATTCGAAAACCTCACCACCATCAATCCCATCGAAAAATTCAACCTTGAGACCACGCCGGATATCGTCGAGACGCGCATCATCGACCTTGTGACGCCGATTGGCAAGGGCACCCGCGGCCTCATCGTCGCCCCGCCCCGCACCGGCAAGACAACCATCCTCAAGCAGATCGCCAACGCGATCACCACCAACCACCCGGAAGTGCAGGCGATTGTGCTACTGATCGACGAGCGCCCGGAGGAGGTCACCGACTTCACTCGCTCGGTGGACGCCGAGGTGATCGCCTCATCGAATGATCAGGACCTCGAGACACACGTGCGCCTGTCGCGACTCGTGACCGACCGCTGCCGCCGCCTCGTCGAGTCCGGCAAGGATGTGTTCGTGCTGCTCGACTCGATCACCCGTGTGGCCCGCGCCTTCAACTCCGTGCACGGCGGCTCTGGCCGCACGATGACCGGCGGCGTGGACGCCCGCGCGCTGGAGATCCCGCGCAAGATTTTCGCCTCCGCTCGCAAGACCGAGGAGGCCGGCTCGCTCACGATTATCGCCACGGCGCTGATCGACACCGGCTCGCGGATGGATGAGCTGATCTTTCAGGAATTCAAGGGCACCGGCAACATGGAGTTGGTGCTCGACCGCAAGCTCGCCGAGCGGCGTGTGTACCCCGCGATCGACATTCCTAAGAGCGGCACGCGCAAGGAGGAGATGCTCTTCCCGGCCGAGCACCTCGACGCAATCCACAAGCTACGCCGCACCATGACCGATATGAATCCGATTGATGCCATGGAGACAATCAAGCAGGCGCTGGAGAAGTTCAAAACGAACGAGGAATTCCTGACCACGCTCAGGTAACGCTTGGCCAAGCGCCATGTCTTTCTACGGACCCATCCGGGTCCGTTTTTTTGTCTTTCGCTTTTGCTGGATGAGGCGGGGTGCTTGGCCTAGCTTGGCCTACGACATGGCAGCCAAGCGCAGACGAGTTCTTGAGCGAAACACCCGCCCGCCGATCGAGCGGATGCTCAAGATTCACAACCTGCTCAAGGACGGGCATCATCCCAATGCCACCCAGTTGGCGGTCGCGCTTGAGGTCACCACCAAGACCATCTACCGCGACATTACGTTCATGCGGGATCGCATGGAACTGCCGGTTGTGTTTGAGCCGGCGTACAACGGCTACTGCTACGATGGGGAGGTCGGGCAGTTCCCGACCGTGCAGATCAGTGAGGGCGAGCTGTTCGCGATGCTTGTCGCCGAGAAGGCGATGCAGCAGTACCGCGGCACCAACTTTGAGAAACCGCTGGTGAGTGCCTTCCGCAAGGTCACCGATTCACTGACTGATACGCTTTCGTTCAACCTCAACGACTTCGACCAAAGTATCTCATTTCGTACCAGCGCTGCGCCGGTATTGAATCTGGACGTCATCGACACCTTGGCCAAGGCTGCCGCCGGCAACCGGCAGTTGCAGTTCAACTATCGCAAGCCTGGTACGCGCAAGACCGAGTCGCGCGTTGTAGATCCGTACCACTTGGCCAACGTCAACAGCGAGTGGTTCTTGTTCGCGTACTGCCACCTGCGCGATGACATCCGCACCTTCACCCCGGCTCGCATCAGCGACATGAAGCCGACCGGCAAGAGGTTCAAGCCGCCGAAAAAGTTTTCGCTTGAGAAGCGCCTGCGCGGCAGCTTCGCCATCTTTACCGGCAATCAGGAGCAGGAGATCGTGATTCGCTTCAACGAGCTCGTCGCCGACTACATCCGCGAGAAGCGCTGGCACCCGACGCAGAAGCAGCGAAACCTTAAGGACGGCGGCGTGGAGTTGACCATGCGCCTCGACAGCCTCAGCGAAGTGCAGCGCTGGGTGATGACGTGGTGCGGCAACGCGCAGGTCGTCAAGCCTGCCGAACTGATCCAATCCGTTCAGGAAGCCGCCAGGCGCATCCTCGAGGATTGAATGCGAATGAACGCTCGCTTTGGGCGGGCTCAGCTCGCATGCTACCGCCCGTTCTCGAATCGCCGAGTTGCCATGGTTTCCCGAATCCTCATCCCGTTTTTTCTGAGTAGTGCCTCTCTGCTGGCTGCCGACGGAAAACTCGACTGGAGGAAGCTGCCTGATCTGCCGGGTGGTCTCGGCGTGGCCGGGCCGTTTGTCGGTGTGCACAACGACGCGCTCATTATTGCCGGCGGCGCGAACTTCCCCGACGGTGTGCCGTGGCGCAAAACAGCCAACGGTGGCAACTCGGCAAAGGTCTATTACGACACGATCCACACCGTCACGAGGGATGGCGACAGTTACTCGATCGCCGAGGCCAAGGCCAAGCTCCCCCGCGCGCTTGGTTATGGTGTCTCGGTCTCGATGGCCGACGGCGTGCTCTGCATCGGTGGCGAGTGGCGGGAGGGCGGTGTCGCCTATCGCTCGGCTAGGGTGTTCAGGCTTGGCCTAGTGGGTGGCGAAGTCACCGTAGACGAAAATTTCCCGCTGCTTCCCGTTGGCACGACGGCGGCCGCCGGGGCGCTGGTTGGCACGACGGTTTACGTCGCCGGAGGTGACAGCGGTGAAGGTGCGACCAAAAACTTTTGGGCACTCGATTTGGCCAAGCGCGGCAGCGGCGACTTCGGCTGGGCTGCATTGCCGCCGTGGGATGGTCATGCGCGGACGCATCTGCTCGCCACGGCGCAAAACGACGGGGTTACGGACTGCCTCTACATTTTTAGTGGTCGAATGAAGGACGCCGGTGGGCGATGGCTCATGCTCAGCGACGCCCACAAGTTTAATCCCAAGAGCGGCGAGTGGGAAAAAATCAGCGACATTCAGCCAAGCGGCGATGCCCAACCACGCTGCGTGATGGCTGGCACAGTGGCGCCGATTGGTGCGAACCAGTTGTTCGTTTTCGGTGGTGCGAATGGCAAGCGCTTTGTCACGCTTGCTGGCTTGAGCGAGCAAATTGCCGCTGCCGCTGCCGCCGGGAACAAGGCAGCAGCAGCGACGCTCACGACGGAGCAGCAAAAAATTCAGGACAGTCATATCGGATTCAGCCGCGATGTGCTGTTGTACAACACGGTGACTGATCGCTGGACGCGTTATACCGAGTTCATGGAGGACTCGCGCCGCGCCACCTCTCTTGGCGCGACGGAACGGGTGGCCATTGGGAGCCATGTCACGACGACGGCTGTGTCGTGGGGCGGCTCGATTATCATCCCCTCCGGCGAGAGCAGCCCTGGCATCCGCACTCCCAACATTTGGAAGATCGACTTGGCCAAGCAGGAGCGGGCCTTTGGTGCGGTCAACTGGATTGTGCTGGTATGCTACATGGGCGTGCTGGTCGGGATGGGTTTTTGGTTCTCGCGACGCAGCAAAACAACTGATGACTTTTTTGTCGCCGGCAAACGCGTTGTGTGGTGGGCGGCCGGCTTGAGTATTTTTTCGACACAGCTAAGCGCGATCACGTTTCTCTCCATCCCAGCCAAGGCGTTTGGCACCAACTGGACGTGGCTTATCCTTAATCTGACCATCCCGTTGATGATGCCACTAATCATTTTTTGTTTCCTCCCGTTTTACCGGCGGCTCAACATTACCACTGTTTATGAGTATCTTGAGATGCGCTTCAGCAGCAGTCTTCGTAAGCTCGGCAGCGCCAGCTTTGCAGTGTTCCAACTGTGCCGGATGGGGATCGTTATCCTGCTGCCGGCGATGGCACTCTCGGCGGTCACCGGCTGGGATGTGCGCGGGTGCATCGTTGCGATGGGTGTGCTCAGCACGCTCTACACCGTGCTCGGCGGCATTGAGGCGGTGATCTGGACCGATGTGCTGCAGACGATCGTGCTGCTTGGCGGCGCGTTTGTGGCGTTGCTGATTATTGTTGGCCAAATCGACGGCGGCTGGAGCGCCATTTTTCAAACTGCCAGCGAGCAGGGCAAACTCGAAATAGTGCAGACTGAGTTGGATTTTACGAAGAGCCGGGACACGATCTGGGTTATTCTCATAGGCGGGTTCTTTAACCAAATCCTTGTCTACGGCACCGATCAGGCTGTGGTGCAGCGCTACCTCACCACGCCCACTGAGAAAGACGCCGCTCGCGCGATCTGGACCAACGGTCTGTTGAGCGTCCCGGCGTCGCTGCTGTTTTTCTCCGTGGGCACGGCGCTCTTTGTTTACTTTCAGCAACAACCGGTGCAACTCGGCCCGGTTGCCAAGACAGACCAGATTTTCCCCCACTTCATCTTTCACCAAATGCCGGTCGGCTTGGCCGGGTTGGTGATCGCCGGCGTGTTCGCCGCCGCTATGTCGAGCCTCGATTCGAGCATGCACTCCATTGCCACGGCCGTGACCACCGATTTTCTCACCGGCGCACAGAACGATAATACCAAACTGCTGCGGACGGCCAAGTGGATCACCTTCGCTCTGGGCGTACTGGGCACCGTCTCGGCGCTCATCATCGCCGGGCAGGACAACACGAACCTTTGGGATACGCTGATGGGTTACATCGGGCTAATCCTTGGCACGCTCGGCGGCCTGTTCACGCTGGCGATTTTCACGAACCGCACCACGAGCCTTCACGTCTGGATCGGCGTCGTTGTTACTGCAAGCGTGTTGTGGTACGTGAAATTTCACACTGAAACCCACAGCCTGATTTTCGGCGGCATCGGTACCGTGACTTGTTTCGCAGTCGGCTTGGTTGCCAGTTACGTCCTGCCGGCCAAGCCCAAAAACCTTGACGGCCTTACCTGGGCAAAGCGCGCTTGATGCTTTGAAACTTGGCTTCGCCGGTTGGCTGAGGTAGGCAATGAGCCTTTACGCGGGAAGTGAACCAAGGCGCACCGATTAAGAACGTACGCTCCATCCATTTCGTCGGCATTTGCGGTACTGCAATGGCCTCAGTTGCCGCAGCACTGAAGGAGCGTGGCATCGCGGTCACCGGCTCCGACAAGGGCATCTACCCACCAATGTCCACTTTCCTTCAGGATCGCGGCATCGAGGTTCGGCCGTTTGACGAGGCCAACCTCGCGCACCAGCCCGACCTTGTCGTCGTTGGCAACGCCATTTCCCGAGGCAATCCTGAGGCTGAGTATGCACTTGAGCACAAGCTCGACTACTGCTCGCTGCCAGAGTTGCTCAAGCACCAGTTCTTGCGCGGCAAACGAACGCTCGTTGTTAGCGGCACCCACGGTAAAACGACCACCGCATCGCTGCTCGCCTGGTTGCTTGAGCACAACGGACTCAACCCAAGTTTTCTTATCGGTGGCATACCGAACAACCTTGGCCAAGGCGCGCGCTTCACTGACAGCGA
>PVBE011436827.1_pt1 | contig 11187 bp, 15 predicted proteins | sample 1631181 | NCBI WGS metagenome assembly PVBE01 (sample SAMN08397723, study PRJNA350692) | Marine metagenome, whole genome shotgun sequencing project. | isolation source: water | place: Pacific Ocean | collected 2012-04 | reverse complement strand
TCGAACCTCAAATAACGGTACCAAAAACCGTTGTGATACCATTTCACCAAGGGCCAACAATAAACAATAAATCAGTATACACTGTATCTGTGACAAAGTCAAGTCTTGACAATTTCTATAAAATGTAATATATTATTAATTACGTGATGTGGTGGAATCAAACACAACCCTACTCCAAAAGGTGGGGCGCCGGGAGACTGGCATTGTGAGTACCCAATCTCACCATCCGTACCATCGATCCTAGTTGGGGGTGTACTAGGCACCCCCACTTTAAAGAAAGGCATAAATGAATAAAAGAAATATATTAAAGAAGTACGTAGCATTTAAAAAAGCAGTTATGGGAATATCAATAATTTTTTTATTCTTTGCTTGTTTATCTTTTGTGCTTAATCTGATGAATCCAGCATAATGAAAAAATTATATATTATAATCTTGTCGTTGATGTTGACATCTTGTACAACAATGCAGTGTACTACGGAAAAGCCAGGCAATGAAAATGTCGTTTGTAAAAAAGTACATGACAAAAAGAAAACATTCAAACTGTTAAGATCAATCATATCCAACGGAGCATCACTTGAATAAGAAGTTCTTTGAACAACTTGCCAACAATATACCCAATTCAGAAATGTTTGGTGAAGATGTTCTAGACAGAGACCATATTACAGATTGGTTTGAACATCTACAACAAAATATTTGTGATGGAATAGAATCTTTAGAACAGGAATTCAATCCTAAACAATCAATCAAAATGGAAACACACCAGTCGCCCACAAGAAAAGGTTGGCGCCAAACGCACAAAACCATTAGAGGTGCTGTGTTTGAAAAAGGCACTGTGAACTTTTCAGCAGTGTCAGGAGTGTTTGATGAACAGTTTGCCAAAGAGATACCAGGCACAAGCAAAGACAGAAGTTATTACGCCACAGGAGTTAGTGTGGTGTTGCACCCTAGCAATCCCAAAGTGCCTGCCATGCACTTCAATACTAGATACATTGCCACAGAGATGGAGTGGTATGGAGGTGGTATGGACTTTACTCCTTGCTTACCAGATACAAAATTTAAAAAACAATATCATGCAGAACTGAAAAAGTTTTGCGATGAATACGATAAAAGTTATTATCCCAAGTTCAGTCGAGCCTGCGATGAATATTTCTACTTGCCACACAGAAAAGAAACTAGAGGCATAGGAGGATTATTCTTTGAATACAACAAACCAGAAGACATGAGTTTTGATTTTGTTCAAGCAGTAGGCACCAAATTCAATGAACTGATGTATAAAACTGTTAAACAAACCATGAACCTTGATTACACTGAACAAGACCGACAGGCTCAGTTGATCAAACGCGGTAGATATGTGGAATTCAATCTGCTGTATGACAGAGGCACACGGTTTGGATTTAAAACAGGCGGCAACATGGATGCTATATTGATGTCATTGCCTCCTGTGGTTAAATGGTTTTAGGACTCGTAGTTCAGTTGGATAGAACGCCAGTTTGCGGAACTGGAGGTCGCAGGTTCGAATCCTGCCGAGTCCGCCAAATTTTAAATTAAGTATAGATATGAAAAGATTATACACATTTGGTTGTTCGTTTACCCATTTCTTTTGGCCCACTTGGGCAGACATATTAGGATCCACTTATGATCATTATGAGAACTGGGCCTGTTCAGGATATGGCAACAGAGCCATTGTGGAAAGACTGAGTGAATGTGTTACCCACAATAATATCACAGCAGACGATACCATTGTGATTCAGTTCACCGATTTTCATAGACACGACATACATCAAGAAGGAATAGAACACAACAACATTTCAAATTGGAGATTGGGTGGCAACATCTGGGTTAAAGAAATAGAAATGGAATGGGTCAAAGACTTTTGGAGTGAATCTAGTTATGTGTACCACTCATGTAACTTTATCAGTTTGGCAATATCATTATTGAAAACACTGCCTTGTAAGTTTTATATCACAAGCATGATTGATTTGCGTCCAGACATAGAAAGATTACACCCTGGCTATATGAAATTATTCAATGATGATATCGAATGGAAACAAGACTTTCTATCATTCTGTCAACAAGAAAACTATCAAGGCATCAAACATAAACAAAGAGTTTGGGACGCCACAATTAAAAAATTAGTGCCACGTGTAAAAGTTGACAGGCACCCTACTCCTAAAATGTATTTGAAATGGCTAGAACAGAATTTTAATTTCAATGAATCAAACAGTTTAATAGAAAAAATAAAACAAATGCCTGACGATTATATAGACACTGATCCTAAAGACTTTTATAATGACTTAGGTTGGAGTGATTCGCAACACAGGATAAAAGGAATATGAGAACATTATTACAAAGAACTATTGTAGATAAAGAACCTAACCTTTATCCTATTTGGTTAATGAGACAAGCAGGAAGATATATGCCTGAGTACATGGCTATTAAGAAAGCCAGCAAAGGATTTTTAGACATGGCATTGGATCCTATCAAAGCCAGTGACATCACAATGCAACCTATCAAAGCATTCGATATGGATGCCGCTATTATATTTTCTGACATATTGATAATACCTTATGCACTTGGTCAAGGATTAGATTATGTTCCAGCACCTAAACTGGATCCGTTTGATCCTAAAATATTTGACACTGATATGAAAACATTTTTAGAAAAGTGCGAACCAGTGTACGAAGCCATTAGAAAAACAAGACAACAACTAGATCCCAGCAAGAGTTTGATTGGATTTGTTGGAGCACCTTGGACACTGTATAGATATATGACCGGCAATAAAGATGTTGCCAGCATGGATCCTTTCACTTCAAGAGATCATATTCAAAGCCTTGCTAGATTTTGTGTAGAACATTTGAGTAAACAGATTGAAGCAGGTTGTGATTGTGTACAGGTATTTGATTCATGGGCAGGTGATCTTGGTGAAGACTTTATAATAGATTATTGCTTTGATCCCACAGCACAAATTGTATCGGAAATAAAAACAAAATATCCAGATGTCGGAGTGATAGGATTTCCAAGACTGATTGGTAGAGAAGTAAAAAACTTTTCAGCATGGTGCGATCCTTATCTCGATTGTGTAAGTTTAAGTGGCGATGTGCCTATAAAATTCTTATACAAGCATCTTGGTTCTGTGGCACTGCAAGGTGGCATTGACCCAGAAGCACTATTAGGATATGATAAAGAAATCATTATGAAAGCCACTCTGCCTATTTTAAGACAGATGCAGGATATGGCTTATGTGGTAAACCTATCACACGGTGTTATAAAAGAGACTCCTGTGGACAGTGTGGCGTTTTTGGTAGAAATCATAAAACGTTTTAGAAATCAACCAAGGAAATAATTACTATATATGAGAATAGAAAACCTATTAGGACAAGAGCACTACGGATATTTGTTAGGCAAATTGGATCATCCAGGAGTATCATGGTATTATGCTGAAACAACTGCCAATACCTTTGACAAAAAATTACCATATCATTCCAGTTTTAGTCATTTAATTTTTAAGAACGATACTGGACCTATCAGTGAGTTATTTGAACCCACGTTTCCAATTCTGTTATCAGCATTAGACCGTCAAGGAAAAACACTCAAAGAATTATTAAGAATAAGAATGGGATTAATCACAAGAACACCTTACAAGATTGTTCATGCTCCACATAAAGATGGAAATGTTCCTCACAATACAGGATTATATTATTTGACAGATGCTGATGGAGAAACTGTGGTGTACAATGAAACAGAAGAATCAAAAGAATACACAGTGAAAGAAAAAATGACACCCAAAGGCAACACATGGCAAGACTTTGATGGAGCACATTTTCATTCAAGTTCTGCTCCATTAAACTTTGAAAAAAGAATAACCTTAACATTCAATTATCTAACAACTGACGACAAATGAAACCAATAGAAAAACCATACTTTTGGCAATTCCCAGCAGGCACAATACCTGATGACTTAATAGCATCTACCAAAGCATTGGCGGATAGCAAACAAAGAGAAGATGGCAAAGTGATGGATGGTTCTGTGGATAAAGATATCCGCAGTGTGGAACGAACTCCACTTGATGAGTTTGATCCTATTGGAATTTTTCTGTTTGGTTTGGCAGTGAAAGCCAATCAGGCATTGTTTAGATATGAATTGGGAGGACCTTGTCAGTTTGAAATGTTACACTATGACAAACAAGGTGATCATTACAATGGTCATACTGACACAGTTGAATATGACAACGGATTCAGTCGTAAACTGACAGTGATGGGATACCTCAACGATGATTACAAAGGCGGAGGGTTTTACTTTCAAACACTTCAAGGAGTTAAACACACAGTCGAAGTAGGCAAAGGCACAGTGTTGGTGTTTCCACCTTTCATAATGCATGGCGTTGAGCCTATTTCAGAAGGTGCCAGGGAGAGTGTGGTAGGTTGGATAACTGGACCGACTTTTAAATAAAATGCAACAAGACACATTAACAAACTTTGAAAAAGATTCTTACGTGGTGATAAGAGGATTGGTTGATCCAGAATGGTGTACAATTCTTTATGACTATTGTAGATACACCGCTTCACGTTGCGAACTTAAACAACACAACGACGAAGAAAAATACAGAGAAGCATGGGACGGAACATTTCAAGACAAACAGTGTCCAGGCAACTATTCACAGTATGGTGATCCCATGATGGACAGTATGTTGATGGCACATGGCAAAGTTTTTGAAGAAGCAACAGGAATGGAATTGGCTCCTTCATACACTTATTGGAGAATGTACACTCATGGTGCTGTATTAAACAAACACAAAGACAGACCCAGTTGCGAGATTTCAGCAACCATCTGTTTGGATTGGGACGATACCAATTGTGATGAACACTGTAAACCTTGGCCCATACATTTAAAAGATAAAAATGGAAAAGAAACTGCCGTTGAATTAAGACAAGGAGATGCCATGGTATACAAAGGTTGCGAAGTAGAACATTGGCGTGAATCATATCACGGAATCACAGCCGCTCAAGTGTTTTATCATTATACAGATGTTAATGGAGATAAATTTAATCCTTGGGACGGAAGACCACACGGAGGCATTCCACATGGATTCCAAAGACCTAAACAGGAGAAAAAGAATGATTAATGACAACAATGTATTGCCTTTGTTTGCTGTGCCATTGTGTAAAACAAAGATAGAAGAACCTAGTGCAGAGATACAAGACTATTTGAAAAACAAAATAAAATTTGTTAGAAGAAATTATTCGGATGCAGACAACTCATTGGAACTGCACGTGTTAAATGATCCAATCTGTAAGCCATTGAAAGATGTTTTGGTCAGCAAGATGAATGAATTTTTAGAATATTTAGATGTGGATTTGAGTAAGAATGAATTTTATATGACAACCAGTTGGATGAATAGATACAGTAAAGATCAATGGTCTGACTTACACTATCATTCAAACAGTTTAATCAGTGGTGTGTTATACTTTGATGATTGTGATGACACATCTGATATTGTTTTTTACAAACGTCAAGGGTTGGATAATATATTTTCAGACACAATCAACATTGATCACAAGAAAGAGTTTGATGTGAATAAAAAATCATATCTTTATCATCAAAGGAAATTAAATGTTAGTCCTGAGAAGTGGGATTTGATAATGTTTCCTAGTAATTTGAATCACAGTGTGAATCAAAATATACACGCCAGCAAAAATAGATACAGTCTTGCTTTTAATTCATTTGCTACAGGACAACTAGGTGCCAGTAGTAGTATTATGTTTTTGGATAAAAATAAAAAGTACGATTAAACACTTTTCTTTTTGAAGTAATCAAACAAACCTGATCGGTGAGCCCAAGGCTTTGTGAAGTTCTTGCTGAGATATTCTTTTCTTTTTTTAATTTCTGCGGGATCTAATTCTTTTTCGATGAAGTCTTTGTCTTCTATCACAGAATGGTCTAATATACCTGCCACCCACTTTTGATTCTCAAGGTCAATTGGTTCTTCGTTTGTGATTGCTGTGGCAACTGCCTGTGCTAAAATTTTATGATTGGACTTGATTAGATGATTGTATCTACCGTCAACGCCTTTCCATAAATCATATTCAGACAATCCTTTCACACATTCTTTTTGTTCAGCATGGGTCAATAGGTCTCCTCGACTTATTCTAATATGTGTGTACATGGCCCAATTGATATGTTCGTCCATTGGGTATTGTGTTTTTAGATACAAAGGAAAGCCACAAAGTAGTTGTGCTGGTTTGAGACCTCTCATGTGGCATTGTGCTTGAAGCCAACCCAATCTATGACTCAACTGTTGAATGTCCAATGGAGGTCTTTGAATCTGCATCATGTATCCTTGAACCGCCTTCATCTGCTCAGGTGTAAGTTCTTGATCAATGTTCACAATGTTGGGATTGGTCATTTGCGGTTTGTCATCGAAGTACCAATATCTGCCAGGGTGTGTCATCACAATCAATATTTGATCGTCTGGTTTTATGTCGTCAAGGTCTTGGGCCAGTTTCCAGAAACACCAATCCTGGCTGACGCCAATCATACTTTTGTTCAACACGTTCATATTCAACAATTCTCCTGTCTGTATGTACCATGGATGATAATCGTCACCTACTCTGTTGGGAGAACTGAAACTGTCTCCGACCAAATAAATCTTTTTCATATATGTACTTAATTATTTTTTGGAATCTAAAAAGTCTTTTTGAATCTCCACTGAAATTGGAAATCTCCATCTTCATCAATGCTGTAATATGAATTGTGGTTTTCGCCTTGGTGTGTGATACCCAATTGATCCAACGATTGTATATTGGTATCCCAAGTGAAGTTGCTGTCGTCTGGTGTGTATTTGAAATGCTTAAACTTCTTTAAACTGACATCGCCTTTGATGTCTGGCATGGGAATATCTTTGAATTTTTCTGGCACAAGAGTTTTTAGATAATGTTCTGCTAATTGTTCTACGCCTTGTTTGGTAGTCAGTGTTTGGTTGTCTGCTTTAACTGGAGCAGTAAGTAGAAGTAACAATGTAATCCCATGTCTGATCATACACTCTCTTTCAGTTTCGCCTATATAATATATAGCCGCGTTAAGTAATATAGTAGCAGAAATACCAAAATCTGTCAACCTACTAGATACCAATTTTAAGGGTCTTTTGTTGACACGATTGGTCAGATGTGCTACAATATAACAACAACAAGGACTTGTTAATTTACAGGGGTCTATGACGTTTTAAAGGCTCTTGAATTGGTATAGTAATATGACAAAAGGAAATTATGAAGAAACAATTTTTCAAAGGCAAGTCCAAGCCACGATGGCAAAAGAAAAAAGAAAAGCAGGAAGAAAAATATTCCCAATTCGATCCAAAGATACACACAATGAGTAAATCAGGAATCGGATTCAGTATGAAAAAAGGGCACAAAGCAAAACCTGGCGAGTCTTCGGGAGCGAATCTCAAAGACCTTTTCGCAAAGTGGAGTTGGACTAAACGTGAAGACTAAGGATCATCCAAAAGTCAATCACGGCAAACAGGGTGTGTTACTGGTTAATCTAGGCACACCCGACAGCCTTAACCTGTTGGACATAAGAAAATACCTAAAAGAGTTCTTGTCAGATCAAAGAGTGATTGAACTGCCTAAGATAATATGGCAACCCATATTGCGAGGCATCATATTGAATACAAGAATATTCAAAACAAGAAGTGCCTACAAAAAGATATGGCGAACAGAAACAAACGAGTCGCCATTAAGATATTACACAAGAAGACAAGCAGAATTATTAAAACCTAAAATAGACAATCCAAATGTGATTGTGGACTGGGCCATGCGATATGGTAACCCATCCATTGAAAGCAGATTGAAATCATTACAGCAACAAGGTTGTGAAAGCATAGTGGTGTTGCCACTGTACCCACAATATTGTGCGGCAACCACAGCCACAGTGTGTGACCAAGTGTTCCGAGTGTTGATGAAGATGCGTTGGCAACCACAGGTACAGATTGTGCCAAGATATTATGACCACCCCAAGTACATAGAGATGTTGGTGAGTCAATTGGAACGCAGACTGGAAAGACTGGATCATCAACCTCAACAGATTGTGTTGAGTTATCATGGTGTACCCAAACAGTATTTGGACAAGGGAGATCCTTATCACTGTCAGTGTCAGGTCACAACCAGACTGATCAGAGAACAGTGGCCCTACAAAGATATTCCTATTACAACAACATTTCAATCAAGGTTCGGACCCAAGGAATGGTTACAGCCTTACACAGACAAAACACTGGAGCAGTTGCCCAAAGAGAACTGTTACAGAATCATGATAGCCACTCCAGGCTTTGTGAGTGACTGTGTGGAGACCTTGGAAGAGATTGCCATGGAGGCAGTGGCGTCATTCAAAGAGTCAGGCGGTGATCATTGTGAAGTGATACCATGTGCCAATGACTCTCCTGAACACATCAGACTGATTCACAGTCTTGTGAAACCTTACATTATAGAGGCTTAAGAAATAGATTGATTGTGGTCCTACCCTGAGTGTGGGTGGAGCCAAAGTGACCATAACCTGAGTGTAGGTAGCCACCTGAATACATCACCAAACGATTCTGCACATACTTGATGTCAGTCACAATCTGTTGATTGGTGTCATAGATTCTGGTGCCTGAGTTGTAGTTGGTAGGGTTGATGTAGATGATGCCTGCGAGAGGTTCATTGTCCATGTGTACCCAATCTTCTGTGCCTTCTCCACGATAGTGCACCATGCAGTTGAAATGTAATCCTTGAAACATAGGAAGCCTATGGATCAGTTGGTGGATATGGTCATTTAGGTCAGGTTGGGCCACACTCAATATGTCACTCCTGCGTCCGGGCCAATCCTCTGAACGTTTAAACTGTTGGTTGTATTCGTCACACTCCATCAAGGGTATGCTGAAAGCATCACTTCGTACCTTCTCTAGGTCTGGAAAGAAATTGTCATGTTGTAGCAGAATCATATCTTCAACTCGGATCCACCCTGGGGGTCCAATGTGCCTTTGACAAATGTGTTGAAAGCAATGGTGTGCCTCTGAGTATCACTCAGGTTGGGTGGTACAGAATGTGCTAGATGTGAGGGCCACATGATTAACTCTCCCGCTTTGGGTATCACTGTGATCGCATCTATGTTGAGTGCATTGTGAGTCTTGATGGGTAGGTTGATGGTGTTGGGCCATAGGTTCACGTAGCCTGGTGCTCTGTGGAACTGTATGGGTGCTGTTTCATCACAATCCTCCAGATAGTACACACCTGATATGATGCTGTTTGAATGATGATGTTGATGTGTGAGGTCGCCTTTAGAATATTGGTTGACCCATGATGTGGTGATGTTCATTGAGATCTGATCCATGTCCACCCCTAGATGTTTCATGTATTCTTGGATGCCCAGATCAATCTTACCACGTAGTTCACGCAACTCAATCTGGTCCAAGATGTGTAGGTTGGTGCTGTTGAGTGCTTGACTTCTGCCCTCTGTCATAGCAACGCCTCGGATGTGTTCTTGTTCTGATTGTGTGGGTGCACCTATGATGGTTCTGTAAAGGGGTATGGCAAAGAGATCAAGATGTGACATTGACAGTATTTAAACTGCCCATATTATTCCACAGTCGAAAGCGACTGTGTTATATCACAAACCACAATATCACGAGAGTGACAATGATCACCCAACCTGCTCGGGTTTGACGATTGATGCGTCGATAAACATCACCAGACATAAACACCTAGATAGAATGCCACAATCACCATCACTGTTATTATCAAGCCTTGTATCACATATGACATCAGTCTCTCCCCATGTAGTCGTCCTCCCATGCTTCGTAGTGAGTCTTCTCTCGCTTGACCCCACTCTCAGCAATCAAGTCCAACAGTTTGCGTCTACGTTCTGCCCGCCTAATCTGATACGGAAGTACTCCTGCACGATATGATGAAACGAGTCCCATGCATACAGGAATCAGAACGAACACTGTTAATAGTATCAATAATCCCTTCATTGATGTGCCCCTTGTGCCAAGCAATCAACACACTCACTCCTATCATGATCCCAAAGAATAACAATAAGCCAAGTATTTCCTGCTTGGTGTTCATAATAATAGTTAGTCGGATTCACTACCAAAATCCAGAAGGGCAAGAGTCCAAGTTGCCCGTAGGGCGGCGACGCCAAAAATTTTGGTACTCAGTTAGACCCAATGGTGTGCGTAGCACACGCGGTAGCGTCAGATTGCCTATTGGCGCCTTTTGACTTGATATCGTATGTCTAGTGTCCTTGTGCTTGGCGTGGACTGTGTGTTTGGTGTGTAAGAGGTTCTTGTTTAGAAATATAGTCTGTATAGATAGTTGACTGAAGCAAGTGTGATGATGGTTACTAAACAGTACAAGCCTATGTAGTCCTGTGGTTTCATATGATGAACAGTACGGTGAACACGAACCACAGTATCATGATGCGTAGCAGGTAACCGTCCCGTGTGGGTGGGGTACCTTTCAGTATGGGTTGACTAGTGATCTCGTATGGGTTTTGATTTGGTTCTTCTGGTGCCATCCACAGTATATATTAAAGGCCTCGCTGTGGGGTCTGGGTTTTGGCAAGGCCTCGCTGTGAGTATTGCAAAGGCCTCGCTGTGAGTGGTAGGCCTCGCTGTGGGTTCTACAGTTTTTGAGTCTACGGGTGTGTGGGCATGGTAGCAGTCTATAGTGCTGAAAGTATTTGAACTATGCCTGTCGTCACCTACCGTTTCCAAATTTTTTACACTATTATTTTTACCCATTTCTACTGTTTCTGAACCATTTCGCCGGTGGGGTGGTGCTTTCCATACCCTGTGGGTACCATTGACAGTTCGGTTCAGAAGGTTGATTCGGTTCTGGACCGTACGCTACCCTGGCGTACCGTGCCCTAAAGGATCACGCTGTTGTGCCCGGTATGCTACACTGTGTATGTGCTTGCCGGGGTTGCTGTACTCAGTGCTATGTGCTCTATGTGCTCTATGTCCTATGCTGTGCTTCCTGTGTGTGTTGTGCTGTGCTCGTGTGTGTTGTGCTTATGTGGTTGTGTATCAGTGTGTTTTTTGCTTTTCTGTGTCTATTTTGGTAATCTTTTTGGCATTAACCATGAATGACCCGCCATTTTATTGACTTTTTTGACCCGCCAAAAACTTGACTTTTTTGGTGATTCCATGTTATAATG
>PVBE011138458.1_pt1 | contig 11187 bp, 10 predicted proteins | sample 1631181 | NCBI WGS metagenome assembly PVBE01 (sample SAMN08397723, study PRJNA350692) | Marine metagenome, whole genome shotgun sequencing project. | isolation source: water | place: Pacific Ocean | collected 2012-04 | reverse complement strand
TGATCAATTTTTCCGCTCCGGCAACGCGATACCAGGCGCGGTCTTTGCGGGTAAAGAATTCGGGGTAAAGCAGAAATGAGACATCGTGAACAGTCATGGCATACGGGAGCTTGGTCCGCAGGATGTTGATATTTGGAAATAGCCAAACGTCTGGCACTTCTGGGAGGAAATCTTCGAGATGTTTCCCACTTGGCGAGCGCAGGAGAGCGTAGAGGAGGCGATTCGACATTCGTTTTTTAGTCACGCGGACGTTTGGGGCGTCGAAGTCTGGAAGGTTCGCGAGTGTTTTGAGGCTTCCAGCAGCGAACAAGAAAAAAACGTCCTCAGGGGCGCTTTGTGCCATATGGTTGATCAGCTCCACGGTGTACCTACCAACGCCGGATAGGTGAGGCGTCGCCAGATGTCTAATATCGATTGCAATTTTCATAGCGCCCCCAAGACACGCCTTTGATGCTCTTCAAAACGCTCATCAACAAAAGCTTGAATCTCGCGGTGAAACCGTTCTCGCGAGAACTGCGTGGCGTGCTTCCGGATTTTTTCTGGATCAAACGCGCTCTGGTCGAAGTGAAGGACGGTGTCAGCGATCTCTGCCCAATTCTGCTTATCAAAGAGCACGCCCGTTTCGCCATCGAGCACCGTTTCGACCGCGCCGCCCTTTCGATAGGCGATCACGGGTCGCCCAGCTGCCATCGATTCCACCGGCGTGATCCCGAAGTCTTCTTCTTGCGGGTGCAAAAAGGCAATGGCCCCGGCAAACAGTCGAGCCCGTTCTTCGTTTGATACGCGGCCGAGAAATTCAATGTTTGGCTTGGCCATTTTTCGAAGCGCTCCCTCAGTTGGTCCTGAGCCGAAGACTTTGAGCGGGAGGCCGAGCTTGCTAAACGCTTGCACCACGAGGTCGTAGCGTTTGTAAGATACAAGCCGACCGCCGATCAGGAAGTAATTTTTTGGCCGATGGGAAATCGAAAATTGATGCACATCAACCGGAGGATGAATCACCGTACTTTCACGATGGTAATATTTTTTGATACGGCGGACGACCGTTTCCGAGTTCGCAACAAAATGATCGACGCGGTCGGCGGCGAGTCGGTCCCAGATTCTCAGGCGATTGAGCAGAGGTGGGAGGAGTTGCTTCACAACGCGAGGAGCATTGAGTTCCCTTACGTAGTCGTGAGTGTCAGACCAAAGATACCGCGTGGGGGTGTGGCAGTAGCAAATGTGCAGGGCGTCTGTTCCTGGAATGATGCCTTTTGAAAAAGCGCTCGTGCTCGAGATGATTACATCGAACTCCTTGAGCGGATAGCTCTCGGTCGCGGTTGGCATGAGCGGCAGATACCAACGCGGGCGCTTGAGAGCGAGCGGCATGCGCTGCAAGAATGATGGCCGAATGTCACGCCGGCTGAAAACACCCCCGGTCGCCTGCTCGTTGTAGAGAAGGGTAAAGGTGGGAGCGTCTGGCCAAAGCGCTTGCAGGGCCTCGAGCACACGCTCGGCTCCGCCGCTTTGGGTGAGATGGTCGTGGACCAGGGCGACTTTCATAAGACCTGTATTTAAGCAGGCCTAGAGAAAAAGTTCAATATTGACGCCGCCGTGGGTTTATGTGAAGATCGGCATGCACTTGACATAGGGGGTTATAGTGTCAGTTCAAACTGTCGCCGTGGCGATCGTGACGTCGTGGCATCCAGCGCAGCCAGATGGGGTGGGCGAATGGGTGGGGCGAGTCGCGAGGTATCTACACAGTGCCGCGAAGTCCATCAACGCGTCCAAGCGGCGCATCGTACTTCACGTCGGGAATGTTCAGGACCCGACGGCGGATGCAATCCGCGCTGTGAGGAAGCGGAACAGGTCGCGCCACCTCGTAATCGTGTTTCTCACGAGGCGGTGGAGCAAGCGGGCCATCAAGGTCGCGCGCGAGCACTCGGACGCGACGGTGATCATCCTGAGCGGCGCAGCATCCGACATTCGCACCGAAGGGGTACAGAATCTCCGATGCATCGAGAAGCGCGACGCTATCGACGCCATCCCAGAACTTCTTCGGGGATACGTTTCCTGAGGCCACACGTGCCGCCTGGCTATCCGGGCGGCGCTTCTTTAAAAAAGAATCACCCCGACAAGGTCGGGGCGTATTGGGGGTCGCGTAGCTCTCGATGATTAGTAAGCCCCGCGGCTCCAAAGCACCACCCACGGCGTCTTGAGCAAGATTACCGCGTCGAGCCAAGGGCTCCAGTTTTCAATGTAATACATGTCGAGCCTGACTTCCTCGTCAAAGTTCAGATCAGCTCGGCCGCTTGTTTGCGCCATGCCGCTCACACCTGGCTTGATCGTCAGTACTCGCCGTTGTTCAGGCTGATATGTCTTCACTTCTTCGGGGAGATGCGGGCGTGGTCCAACGAGACTGAGGCGACCCGTCAGAACCAAGAAGAATTCTGGAAGCTCGTCGAGGCTCAGCTTACGGATGAATTTTCCAACGCGTGTGATCCGCGGATCATTTTCGAGTTTAAAAAGTGGCGTGCCTTCGCGCTCATTTCCGTAGCGCTTGATGAACTCAGGATCAAACCGGAATTTATGTGCATCTTTCACCATCGAGCGGAATTTCAAGTGCCGGTAGACTTTGCCGCCCTGGCCAACGCGTTTGTGCACAAAGAAAACACTTCCAGGCTGTTCGATGAAAAGCGCGAGCGCCACAAGGAGTTGGATTGGGGAGGTGAGGATGATGAGGATTAGCGCAACGATCACATCGAATCCGCGTTTGTAGATCGCGCCCCAGCCGTCGAGCGGGGTTTTTGGCACCTCGATGATCGGCTGGCCGGCGAGCGTATGAATCGTCGGTTGTACCGCGGAGCCCGGGAACATTTCAGCTGAGTACATGAAGCCAAGGTGCTCGACGTCCGAGAAGTGTTTGAGCGCAGCGAGTTCTTTCATGGGCATGTTTGGATTTGCCACCATGATGACGTCCGCCGCTCTGCGCTTCTTGAGCGCGTGGATTCGTTTTCGCGTCTCATCTGAAAAGCTGGCAAAGTGGGCGGTGACCGTGAAGCCAACGCGTGGATGCCGATCGAAGTGTTCGTGAAGGGTGTTCCCCGATCGAGTTTTTCCGATCATGATCACATGTTGCGTTCCGATTTCAAAAACGCGGAGCGATCGCTGCACGCCGCGGATGAGTCCACGCTCGATCGTGATGAACAAAATCGAAAGTCCCCACACGGCGAGGACGATGAAGCGCGAATCGAACAGCTCACGCGAGAAGAAGCTAATAGCAAGCACGACCGCGATGCCCGTCGAGCACGCCAGAATGATTCGACTCACCTCGCTCGCTAAGCGGTGCGCGCGGATTGCGTAGAGGCCCGAGAACGCGAAGATCACGATCCAAATCATAGCGATCAGCCCAGAGATGCGCAGGTAATCATCGAGCGCCAGGTCAAAAATCACCGGACGCAGCTCGCGCAGGTACGGGGAAAAACGCAGGCTATACGCCGTGGCCGCCGCGCCGAGGAGGGCGAGATAGTCTAGCGGGACCAGGAGTGCGGCGAAGAAAAGGTGAACACGTTTCATACGAGAAGCAGTATACCAAAAAACCCCGCTTCAGCGGGATGTTTTGTTGTTCAGAAAACCGATAAGCCGAATTTTGTCGTGGACGACCATCTATCTAGCCTCATCGTTGCCGATGAGATCAAGCGAGCTACCAAATTTGCTCTTGCACCGAAGCGGGTTTGCCACACTTCCATGTCACCATGGAGCGAGAGGTGTAGCCGGATGACATCACCTCACTTTTCACGTTTCACCAGTGCGAGCACCGGTTAGTATAGTCTCTGTGGCACTTTCCCTAGGTTTGGTCGGAAGGTAGGGAACAAAGGGCAAGCCCTATCCAATTCCTCACATTCCGATTATATCCCGGTCGCCGTTAGCGACGCTTCTTATCCTCACCGAAGTGAGGGGTGTTCGGACTTTCCTCCCAATATCTTGCGATATCAGGCGGTCGTCTAGTTTCCTGAACGAGGGAAAGATAACATATTGGGCGAATTTTGTCAATGGATAAACGAAGCCCCCAGAACGCAATGTCCGGGGGCGAGTAGGTAGGTCTGTGGCCTTGTGCCTAGACGAACGAGCCCAGGCGGCGGCGACCCTTGATGAGGACCTGCATCTTGCGGTTCACCACGCGGGTGCTCACGATGGTGCCGGCCATGATCTGGCGGCAGAGGTCCATCATCGCGGAGCGCTTGGCGTCGGGGACCTGCGTCCGCTTGTCCTGGACGACCCTGAGGAGTCGGCGCTGAGAGTCGGTCGTCGTCGAGGCCTTCATGGCAGCGGTGATCGAGCCGAGCTCCTTGTGCGCCCGATTGCGCATGATGTCCGCGGCGGCCTTCCTCAGCTCTTCACCGTACCCGTAGTCGGGCAGGATCTTGGTGAGCGCCTCAGCGTCGGCGATCTCGCCCGAGACGATGCCCTGCATCGTGCGCGTGGCGAAGTCGATGTTCGGCGCGGAGTTCGCGAAGGCCTGCGCGAAGGTGAGCAGGTGCTCGAGCAGGAAGGTACGGTTGGGGTCCATGCTCTCGGCGATCGTCGCCTCAATGGAACTGAGAAGCCGCGAACGCGGCGAACTCTGGGACGGCCTCGGGAGGCCAGGCTGGACCGCATCCGGCAGAACGCCGGGGGTGGGGGGTGCGGTGGTAGCGGTCTGGGTACGGGGGGAAGCATCCACGTTTGGAGTCCTCTTCAGCTTGTGGGTTGTGGTTTTTCTGCGACAAGTCACCGAACATTACAGGTGACAAGCGCAAGTTTACAAAAAAAAGAAAAAGCTGTCAAGGCCTCACCAGCATAGAGGAACTAGAGGGGCTAGATGAACTATATGAGCTAAAGGTACATGGATTACAATACGCTCAAGAACCTCTAGTTCCTTTAGCTCCTCTGGCTCTTCTAGCTCCTCTCACAATGCCACGCCGATGCGTTTTCGGACGTCTTTCATCTTCTCCCGAGCCACTTCGCTTGCAGCCTCTGACCCAAGTCGGATGATTTCGATGAGTTCATTTCGATCTTCGAGCAGGGTTTTCATCTTCTCTTGGAGCGGCGCGAGATAGCTCACGAGTGCTTCCGTCGTTGCGTCTTTGAGATCCTTCGTCCCTTTATCGCGATACTGATTCGCGAGGTCATCGATCGAAGTACCTGACGCGAGCGAAAGAATCGTCAAAAGATTTTTCAGTCCCGGCCGATCATCACTCACGGTAATCCCACGCTCTGAATCCGTAACGGCCGAGGCAATTTTCTTCGCGATGACATCCGGCGCGTCCGTAATCGAAAGATAGCTCTTCGCACTCGGGGAGCTCTTACTCATCTTGCTCGATGGATCGCTCAGCGACAGGATCTTCGCGCCAGGCCCCTTGATCTGCGGCTCCGGCACCACAAACGTCTCACCAAAATCACGATTGAACCGCTCAGCTAAGTCTCGCGTGAGCTCAAGATGCTGCTTTTGATCCGCCCCAACCGGCACAACCTCTGCCCCGTAAAGAAGAATGTCCGCGGCCATGAGCATCGGGTACGTAAAGAGCCCAACGGACGATCGCGCCGCATCCTCTCCAGCTTTATCTTTAAATTGCGTCATCCGCTCAGCCTCTCCCATCCGCGCAACGCACTGCAGCACCCACGCGAGCTCCGTATGCTCGATCACCTGAGACTGTTGAAACAGAATCGTCCGTTTCGGATCAATCCCCCCAGCAAGATACGCCGCGGTGATAAAAAGGATATTCTCTCGAAGCTGATGCGGATCCTGCGGCTGCGTAATCGCATGATAATCCGCGATCATCATGTACAACTGATTCCCGCTTTGAAGCCTCGAAGCCGGCAGCAGAGCTCCGAAGAGATTGCCGACGTGGAGGATATTGGTTGGTTGGATGCCGGTGAGGACGCGCATAGTGATCGAATTATACGCACCCATTGACATTTTGGCGAATTTTTGCTATGGTTCCTGTCTGCTACTCCCGATTCGCGGGAAGGCAAAACACCGGCACGGCGGTTTCCGTGCAAGAGCTTTGCTACCCGCGACGTGGATTGGGGCCTTGGCCTTGGTCCGCTCATCAATGGTAGTGGAGGAGAGAACGATGAATGAAGGCAGTCCTTTCCAGGCTGGGTTAGACCTGCTGCGTCTGCAGCGTGACCTGTTCAAGACTCCGGGGCTCGGGGCGTCAGTCGACGCGCTAGAGCGCCTTGCCTCCGGACAGGCAAGCGCGAGTAGCATCCATGGCGTGATCGCGCGCCTGCCGCTGATGGCTCGCATCGCCGTCGCGGTGGCGGATGCGCCGGACGCCCGCGGTGAGCTCGAGCGCGTGGTGCGCGGACTCGAAGAGCAGTTCATGGATCAGCGTACCCGCCAGGCTCGCAAGAGCTTCGCGAAGTTCGGCGCAGCGCTGGGCGTCACGCGGTTCGAGGACTACCTCGGCGGCACCGACTCGCTCGAGCCGGTTCCTGAGATCACGGTCTTTGCTGACCGCCTCATGACCAGCTTCAACGAGACGCTTCTCGTCGATGGTCGCGTTCTTGATGACCAAGAGCGCAAGATCGGTCTCTCGGAGACCTGCAAGCTCGCCGGCCTCGCCTTCAACGGCAACGACAACACGTTCACGTCGCGCGACCCCGAAGTCGCCGGCTCCGGCATTCGCTGGATCCGCTTCCAGGACGGCAGGCGCAACCACGGCCGCAATCCGAGAAGCTGTATCGAGAGCTTCGCGGACTGCGAGGTCGGCGCGGACGTCATGGAAGGCATCGCCCGCTTCGTCCAGGACGAACTCGTTCTCTGGAAGCGCTTCATGGACCTCCCCGGATCGGTCCTCGCCAGTCACCGCGACTACTGCGCGTGCCTCGGTGTGTGTTTCGATGGCCCGAAGTTGAGCTGGCGTTGGGATGTCTTCGCGTTCCCGGTCTATGGCTCGGCCTCCCGCGGGAAGTGAGATCCTTCGCCCCTCGATCCTCACCACTTCTTAGTGCCCGACCTGTACAGGTCGGGCACTATTCTTTATCCTTTCCGATGAGAGTAGGGTCGTGTAGATAAGACTATGGTCTTGTTTCCCCGAAATCCTCGAAAGAGCCATCGTCAGAATCCCGCATCACATAAAGGGTGCAGGAGAGTACGATTCGGACGAGACACTTCTTGCCAGATTCTCTCGAGGACAGCCTCGGCATGAAATTCATCAACGACCTCGCTATGCGCGGAAGTTGAGGTGACTGTGGACGGAATTTGGCAACCTTGCGGATCGGTCAACGCCAGAAACCGCGACAACTGCGCGTACCTCGGTGTGTGGAACGATGGCCCGAAGTTGAACTGGAATTGGGATGACAACGCGAACCCGATCTATGGCTCGGCCTCCCGCGGGAAGTATCTTGAGAAAAACGCTCCGGAACATCTGGAGCGTTTCCGCTAGAGCGACTTTCTCCAGCCACCAAGCATACGGCCGATTTCCTGTAGTCGTTTTTCGAAATCGATGTATCTACGTTCGGGGATCTGTTTCAAGTCCAAAGCAAGCCGCACGAGTATTTTTAACTTTTCCTGAGCCAGTAAGGCAGATTCGAGCGGGGGTATCTTCCATTCTCGTTTCTGCTTTCCAGCGTCAATAATATACAACAATAAACTCAGAGCGGTATTTTCGAGAAGCTCTCCGAGCGTATATTTTTCTGCTTTTATGAAACGTCCGCGAGCGATGTGGAGTTCCTTCAGAAAATCGTACGAAGATTTAAATACGGATGATTCTTGTATGAGGGACATGTTCGATCAAATTAGTTCCTTAGAGAACCTTTTCGCCGCCTGGCGGGAGTTCTGCCGCGGTAAACGGGGTCGCAGAGATGTTCAGGAGTTTGAGCGAAATCTTGAGGATCATGTGTTTGGACTACATCATGAACTTATAAGCGGTAGCTACAGGCACGGTTCCTATCATCGGTTCCACATTTACGATCCCAAGCACCGCATTATTCACAAGGCAAGCGTGCGGGATCGTCTCGTTCATCACGCGATTTATCGCGTTTTGTATCCAGTCTTTGATCGGTCGTTTATTTACGATAGTTACTCGTGTCGAATCAAGAAGGGGACACATGCGGCGGTGAGGCGACTCGATGCTTTTACTCGGAAGTGTAGTAGAAGCTATTCACTGCCGTGCTTTGCGCTCAAATTTGATATCAAAAAATTCTTCGACTCGGTGGATCACGGGATCTTGATGGAGATCTTGCGGAGAAGGCTTGGGACAAGGAAAACGTTAGAGCTGCTCCTGGAAATCGTAAGTAGCTTCTCGAAGCATAGAAATCGTCAGGGGGGGGGGTCGTTACTTGAAATTGAACGCCCGGTGGGTTTGCCGATCGGAAATTTGACGTCTCAGCTATTTGCGAATGTCTATCTCGATGCATTCGATCATTTTATCAAAGAGGAACTGCGCGAGAAGTTTTATCTACGTTATACGGATGATGCCGTTGTTCTGCATCGTGATTCTGCGCATCTTGAAGCGCTCATTCCAATAATTTCCGAGTGGCTCGGTGTGAATCGACGACTCACGTTGCATCCAAATAAGGTCGAGATCCGTAAATTTTCACAGGGCATCGATTTTCTTGGATACGTTACGTTGCCGAATCATCGCATGTTGAGGACAAAGACGAATCGCAGGATGTTTACGCGCGTGAATGACCAGAATATCTATTCGTATCTTGGGTTACTGAAATATTGCGATAGCTGTGCTCTCAGGGGTGAGATGATAAAAATGGTTAAACACAACACCCAGCCATAGGCCGGGTGTTGCTTATCTTGTCAGGAGATCCCTCGGCTCCCGTTTCGACGTGGTCGCTCGGGATGACAGAGGGGTTACACCTCGATAATCACCGGGAGAATCATTGGTCGCCTCTCTGTCTTTTTGAACAGGAACTTTCCAACTTCGTCTCGGATCTTTTTTCGCATGTACTGCGGATCAGCTGCAGACTTTTTGTCTGAATTGTCCACTGACTTTTTCACGAGCGAGCGGGTGTCGTCGATTAGCTTTTTGTTTTCTTTCATGTGCACGAAGCCGCGGCTTACGATGTCTGGGCGGCCAACGACCTTTCCGGTCTTTTTCATGACCTGCGTGATCACGACTACGATGCCGTCTTCAGAAAGCATGTTGCGGTCGCGCAGGACGACTTCCGAAACGTCTCCGACGCCGAGTCCGTCCACGAACACGTAGTCCGTTGGAACTTTTTCCTTTGTGAGTTCGGCGTGCTCGCCCTTATTGTCCTTCCAGAGCTTCACAATCTGCCCATTGTCTCCAACGAGGACGTTCGACTCCTTCCATCCCATCGAGTACGCCACCTCTGCATTCTCGCGAAGCATGAAGTGATTCCCCTCGATTGGCATGTAGTACTTCGGTCGGAACAGGGAGAGCATCAGCTTGATGTCTTCCTTCTTGGCGTGCCCACCCGCGTGGACGTCCATAATATCTTTATGGATCACCGTCGCGCGCTTGCGGTAGAAGGTGTCCTTCAGGCGCTGTACGCTTGATTCATTTCCTGGAATCACCGAGCTCGAGAAGATGATGGTGTCGCTTTTCATAACGCGGATGCTCCGGTGTTCGTCTCTTGCAATTCGGCTGAGCGCCGCGCGTTTTTCTCCTTGAGCGCCCGTGCAGATGACGGTGATTTTTTCGTCCGGATACTTTTTAACCTGATCGATCGGAATGAGCGACTTATCACTCACGTGAATAAAGCCAAGCTCGCGAGCGATCTCCACATTCGTTTTCATTGAATACCCATCGAGGGCAATCTTGCGGCCGAGAGATTCACTTATCTCAATGATCTGCTTCACGCGCGAGAGAAGGGAAGCGAATGTTCCCACAATCACGCGGCCCTGGGCCTTCTCAATAATGCCGCGGAGTTCGTCTCCAATCACCTTTTCACTCGTCTGATGCCCGGCAAGTGGGGCATTGGTTGAGTCTCCCATAAGAAGGAGGACGCCATCCTGTCCGACGCGAGCGATTTTGTGAAGGTCTGCTGGCGGAGCGCCAACGGGGTGATAATCAAACTTCCAGTCACCGGTGTGGCAGATGGTGCCGGCCGGAGTTTCAATCACGATTCCGGCGGAGTCTGGAATGTTGTGGTTGATGTGGAAGAAATGCACCTTGAAGGTTCCGAGTTTGAGCTCGGAATCAATGTCGATAATTTCCAGGTTGATTTTTGACGTCTTGAAATCTTCTTGACGCTTTTTGATGATCCCTCCTGCAATCGGCAGGGCGTACACGGGTGGACTTCCAATGTGTGGAATGACGTGAGGGATGGCGCCAATGTGGTCGTAGTGACCGTGCGTGATAATGACCCCGCGGACATTTTTCTCTTTGCCCTTGAGGTATTCCATGTTTGGAATGATGTAGTCCACTCCTGGCATGTCTTCCTCTGGGAACTCGAGTCCCATGTCGATGATGATGATGTCGTTTTTGTACTCAATCAAGGTACAGTTGCGACCAACTTCTTCGAGTCCACCAAGCACAATCACGCGAACCGTTTCTCCGTTTGGAGCGCGGAACGTTTGTGTGCTCGGTTTATGCGCGCTCTTGCGGCGCGCATTGCCGCGATGTGGGCGACGTCCTTGTGAGCCTCGGCTTTTGTGGCGCGATGCTGGACGACGCTTCTGTGTTTTTTCTACCATAATGAATAAGGTTCGGACCCAGCCAAAAACGGCGGGTCGGTTAATGAATAATTGTCATGTTTGCGATAGTCGCAGGTCATGACGACCTTGGAGAAAAGCAGTCGGCGTATCTCGATTGATCGAGATCTATCGATTGATTTTCTCATTGGCCACTGGCCACCCGAAGCCTTGGCGTAGGGTGGTGGGCGAGAGAGGACTCGAACCTCCACGGGATTTCTCCCACATGGACCTGAACCATGCGCGTCTACCATTCCGCCACTCGCCCTCTTAAACAATCCCCTCCTTCACGATGTATCGAGAGAGCAGCGTATCACGAACCGTCCTCTTCGTCAAGGCCAAACACACTCTTTGTTTTAGTATACCATTCCCACACCCGACTGAAACGGTCGGCCGGAATAATGATCTGTCCGACCTGCATCTACTTCAACAGATTTCTCTACCGCAGGTAATTATGTTACTTTTGGTGATGATTATTACACATATCAAGTAGCTAGATATCGTCATGTAGTTAAGTATAGTGATATTGGTTTAAATGTAGAAGGAAAAGG
>PVBE010963218.1_pt1 | contig 11187 bp, 11 predicted proteins | sample 1631181 | NCBI WGS metagenome assembly PVBE01 (sample SAMN08397723, study PRJNA350692) | Marine metagenome, whole genome shotgun sequencing project. | isolation source: water | place: Pacific Ocean | collected 2012-04 | reverse complement strand
ATAATTTCTTGAGGCGACACCATGCCTGGTACCTTACCGGTTTCAGGAATTACTTTAACCTGTGGAAGATTCATAAATCTCTTCGCAATTGCCAGAGCCATCCACGCTTCAGACAACTCGCCGCGATTTGGATCTTCGGCACGCTTGCCCTGGATGACAACTTCCACTACAGCACCTCCTTGGACCACAGCACCGTCTAAATAAATCATTCCCTTTTTAATGTCGATGTAGGAATACTTGCTAAAACTGTCTGGCCCACAGCCCAAGTATGCCAACAACATCAGAGGCACTTCCAGCCAGCTATGCCGGTTGTCATGGTACATCCTTAAGCTCAACGATAGCTCATTGTCATCATTGATTAGCAGATGATCGCCCTCCACTAGGCAAGCAAAAATTAACGGGTCTAGCCCGTGTTTCAGTTTCATACAGTCTCCTCAAGGCTGGCCCAGCCAGCCTTATGATAGTACAGCTCACCTTAATAGTAAGCTTGGTATATTTCGTGGGCGATATCATCGATGCGTTGCTGATCAAAGCAATCGATAATGTTTTCGTTTGGATCGTATCCATCCTCACTGCAATACACTTCAAGGACGGTCAGGGCAACCTTGCCATTGCCCATCACTCCGACATCAGGTTCGCAGTCACCAACCTCAGCAACCACCCTGAGCGGTATCCGCTTGCCTGTTTCGTGGGTGATCCAATTAGGCAGCTCAACGTCAAAGCTTGAACTATCCATCTTCGTTCTCCTCTAAATTAGGGAATACCACGGGTAGGGGTACTCCATTTAAATTGCTTAGAACGGCTCTGGTGAAGCCGAAATTTCCCATTCCTCCGAAAAAACGGCCAAATACTGGGATTTCTCTCCGTCAGGCTGATCCATCCAGCAGCTAGACTTCGCCAGATTGTCAGCCCAATACGTTGCATATTTTTCCTCGATGCCATTTAACTTCAGAACCTTCTTCGCTTTATTGATTGCACGTTGTCGCTGCGCGATTCGATAAGTCTTTGTTCGCATAGTTAATCCTTGCCGCCCCGTAGGGCGGCGCTTAGAGTTTAAGGTTATGCTGCTACTGATGAGTCAGTAACAGTGATCACTCGCGGGTTCACCTGCTCAAGCACTTGGCGAGCGTAGTAATCTGGCGGCCCATCAAGAACAATGACCGCTCCAGCATCATGAACGTGCTGCATGTCGCTACCGAACATCTCAGCATCAGTGAACACTAGCGTAACGTCAGGCTCGTAGCCGTTGTCTGCGAGCCAGTCGATTCCCGCAGACATGTAAGTTCCGCCGCCGTCAGGAATCTCAAGATCAAGAAGCTCAGCGCCAGAGAATACCTCGGCATGACCTTCGTAAGAGTCACCACAGAATACAACCACCGCACCGCCAGAGGGCTGAAGCTCATCAATCGCATCGCCAAGCACGTGCATACATTCTCGCAATGAATCGCGATCAACGCTGTAAGACACATCCACCACGAAACCTATCTGATTAAGAGCGCCACGGGTAACAGGCGATACCACACCGCAGAGATTGAAACGGCGGCGATGTATCTTGGCATAAGAAATCTCGCTACCTTTACCTGATCTCTGAAGTAGATCAGCAAGCTCATCACTCCATGTCAGAGGTGCTGACTTACGCTGTGCTGCGGCCTTCAGTCGGCCACGCACATTGTCACCCATGCCAACAGCAGCGTGTTCGCCTTCAGCGATAGCCTGCTCCTGCTGCTCAGCTCCATCCTGCACCGCCTTGTCGATGGCGCGCTCATCGTCACGCTCAGCCGCCTCGATCTCCTCAGCAGTACCCTCGTACTGCGGCTCAAGGTGAACATCATGCCCATCGTGAGGCGTACCCGAGTCACCTGATTCACCAGACTCATCGCCTTCACCAGACTCATCGGAATCGCCAGCCTCATCACCAGACTCGCCGGAATCACCCGACTCATCGGAATCACCAGACTCATCGGAGTCGCTTGCTTCTGACTCGTCATCAGCAGGCTCGTCTGATTCTTCTTGCTCATCCTGTTGCTGCTCTTCGTACAGCTCAGCGTAAACTTCATCGACCAAGTGATCGCGAGTGAAGCGATCATCGAATAGACCGGAAGGGATAGGCTCCAGACCATGCGCTACCAGATCAGCATTGATCACATAGTCACCAGCACAGTTATAGGTCTTGTGATCGAAAGGAATCTTCGAGCCTTTGACCATGCGGAAATAGCCACGCTTGCGGAATGCCTTGCCACGTTGCGGGTGTCGCAAGATTATATGGCCGACCTCATGACCCAGCAAGAATGCTCGCTGGCTGTCGTTGGGCAGGCCAAGAAAGAACGCTGGATTGATGTAAATGTAAGCGCCATCAGTGCCAGCCGTTGGAATGCGGTCAGTCCAGATCACCTCGTGCATGACAACCAAGCGCCAGTAAATCCTCGCCTTGGCTGACAGGATGATCATCGCTGCCGCGAACTCCTTCGACTCGCTCATCAAAGGCGAGTCGTTGTCAAAATATCTCACTGCTTTCATAGTTATACCTCGATGTCTTTCGCTAGTTGAATTAGATCGGTGTGTGACTTGATGAAGTCCACCGCTGTTGTGCTGATAAGGATGTTGCCAAGTCGTGCGGACTTGCTGATCAGCCTTACACCCAGCTGCACCTGAAGGTCAGGACGCAGGCGAGTGATGTACTTGATTGCCGCATCCGCTGACTGCTCGTCATTGGCAATCTCAAGTGCGAGTGAGCCAGCCAGATTCTGGTAGCCTGTTTGATCTGGAAGCATTGCCGAATCAGGAGCGCTCAGAATCTCGTCAGCCGTGGGAATCTCGCCTTCGCAATCGAAATGATCTTCGATTATCTCAGCCGCATCCTGCCCGATCACCGCAGCGATCAGCGAGACCATAGCCACATCAAGCTTAGTCGTGCCTTTGCGCTCGATGTATGTGGAGATGAGGGCGCTGACATTAGTCAGCCCACGAAAGGAATTGAAACCACCATCTAAAGGAACCTGATCAGCAAAGAAACCATCGCAAGCGTGATTCTTAGCCACATCTATAAGAGCGGGAAGTACGCCGTTCTTGCTGGCGAAATCTCTATCCCACTGCGCGACAGTCGAATCGTTGTAGCCTTCCAGCTCAAACTGAATCACTCGATTACGCAAGTGACCCAGCGCTGGCCTTGCGCCTGATTTGTCAGACTGCTTGTTGCCCGTGTAACAAACAAATAGGCCGCCGCCTAAGTCGTGACCGCCCAGAGTATTTTCTTTGCGATCAAGCACAGATGACAGAGTCTTCTGAACGTCAGGCGCTGACTGCAACAGCTCATCGAGAACAAGAACGATATACTTAAATCCCTCCGCTCGCAGGTCTTCGATCTTGCGAACAAGGTCAGGCTTAATTGCTATCGTTTCCAGATCGCCCTTAGCGTCCTTGCGAGGCATCATAAGCCCAGCAAATTCAGCTGCCTCACGATCAGCGGTGCGATAGACCAGAACGCCAACCTTTTCGGGATGGACGTTGTTCGCAGCGGCCCATGTTTCCTTTACCTGATGTGTCATCAGGTAGGTCTTGCCCATGCCCGGCCCACTGATCAGACCAACCGACATAGCTGGATGAGTGTTCATGACGATGGGAAGGTGATGGTTAACTAGATCAGAATGTGTTGTTTGAATATTCATAATTTTCCTTTGCTTTCATAGAGTTAAAGTTAGATTAAATCAGCGGTGAGGTCAGGCAGTATTACTCCTGATGTGTCAGGAGCAGTAGCGACTGGCGCTGACTGCTGCATCCGCTTGAGATTTTTGACAGTGGTCTCAGCCGATTTTGCTGCTTCGATTTTCAAGGTCTCGCTGTTCTTCCATTCTTCCTTGCTGCTCACGTTGGCTATGCCGTTAAGCATGGCATCGGCAATGTCCTGTACTCGCGGGTCATTGTCATAGCCGTCAGCCATCTCGCGCAGCTTGACCGCTTCGCGCTTGACGTTAGTGATAACGGATTCGCTGAATCGCTGGCCTTCAGTGAGTTGTTTCAACGCTGTCTCGCAGACCTTCAGAGATGCCTCAATTGAGGTTTGCTTGGCTGCTTCGAGCTGGGCAGCAATCGCCGCATTAGACTGCTCGACAATCTTGCCCAGCATTTGAGCAGGGATATTCCAACTCCCGATTTGATCCTGATTGAATACAGGCAGCGGCTCAGGGTCAGAGATTTCAATCTTGAATTTCGCCTTAACCGCATCGCGAGTCGGAAACAATCGCTCTGCTTCTGCTCGCCACGTTCCGAAATTCTGGCTCAAAGCTTCATCGCGATAATAATCATAGTTTCCCAAAAATTCTTCGAGAGCATTTAGTGCGCGCCCCTTGAGATTGTCGAGCTTGGCAGCCACGTCAGGATACCTGAGCACGTTCACCATTTTCTTGCCACGGCGCTGCCCTTCACCTTCTGCCTTAGAATAAGGAATAGTCTCATCAGCCAGCACAGTCCTGAGCCTGCGGAAGTGCTGGTTAACTTCTTTAAGCTTGCCATGCCAAGCGCCCAGCAAATCTTTGTAGATGCGCGTTCCGGTTGCCTCAGCGCCTGCCGCTATCGCTGCCTTCTCAGCAGCAGCGGTGAGCTGGCCGACACCCGACCAGAAGCTGACCGATACATCGATCAGCAGAAAGTTATTCGCTGCCATTTTCACGGCATCGCTTACGGCGGCAACCTGCACCGCGTCCGTCAGTTCGTTATCTTTATTCATACTGTTGCCTCGTTGGTTTCATAGACTGTAAGGAGTTTAGTGATGCTTCCGACTTGCGCTGTTATCACTGTCAAGTCGTTAGCAATATGAGCGAATAAATTCGGACGTACTTCGCCGGACTTGGTTCGCTGCGGAATCTTGCGGCCATGCTGCACTGCGGCTGCAATTGCTTCGAGCCGATCAGTAAGCTGGCGCTCGCGCACTCGCTCGCTGAAATGCTCAGTTAATTCGTAAGTGATGTTCATGTTGCTACCTTCTTTGTTGCATAGATTAAAACCATAATAGAAGACACTCGATTGAATGCCTTCGATATGATTTCGCGGTGAGGTTCTCAGCACCTCGTTACTGGCGCACTCTTTGTAGGCAGCTTTAATGGCATGCTGCTGGTGCGCGTTTAATCAATCCTCAAAGCCTCACTAAGTGAAGCTATCCCATTGCATCTTGATTCGATGGACGGCGCTTGAGTAAGCCTCGCGGCTCTCTCTCCTGCCTGTCGATGACTAGGTCATCCTCCGGAGTCCAACCATATACTGGGCTGTTCAGTCACAATCCGATTTGCTTGGGTCTCAGAAAGCCAGCGTCCCTTGCTGCTGAGATGTGAAGTATAACAACAGTTATCGTCACAAGTACAACACTCTTTAACAATAAATCATAAATATTCTTTCTTCTATCTATAGGGAATAACACTCCCATAACAGCATTATGCGTTTTATGTAATGAATACAATGACTTACATCACTTCATAACACATGTAACATGGGTCGAAATCCGTCTAAGCAACGTTAGCGAGTCACAGATACTAGCGTTAGGGGTCACACTAACGTTCGTCACAGAGGCTCTCAGGCCGTCTAATGATGACTTGTCAGGAGGAGCTGGATATACTCTCGAAAAAATAACTTTTATTACTTTTAGATAAGATTTCTTATGGTGAATAGATGAGCGATAACAAACTGACCGCCAAGCAGCGCAGATTCTGCGAGCTGGTTGCTGATGGCAAGACGCAGGCTGATGCCTATCGAGAAGCATACGACAGTAATGGTTGCAGCCAGACCGTGAGGAATAGCGCTTCCAAACTGATGAAGCTGGATTACGTTCGGAGTACGGTTGATTCGATTATCAAGCGTAAGAGTGATCTTAACTTAGCTCGCAACGTGTCCAGCCAAGAATTGGTGACACGTACTCTGCGAGATCACATCACTGGCGCTATCGATCTGGAACCTACTCAGGTGCAATCCCTCTCTATACTCGCCAAGACCAGCGGCATGTACACGACACGCATAGAAGACGTAACCGAGCGTAGCAGTGACGATATCGCTGGTGACCTGAAGCGTAAACTGGGCGAGCTGGCACTTATAGCTGACGATGTTGCTGACGAGGAGTCAGGTGTAACACATTAGTCGTAAGGGGTCAGGTGTCTTATTACGTCAGGTGTCACACTTAATCAACAAGGGGTCACGTGTCACTCATTACCGTAAGTGGTCACGTGTCACATTTTACCCAGTCAGCCACCCCCATGATAACACCCCCCCCGAGAGCAGCGACTACCCGTGCATATATACATAGTATTCCACGCAAACGATTTCGCAAATTTCATCTAACCTCACTTTTCACGCATCACTTGTAATATGTCTCAACCCTTTTTTTCGTCAGATAGTGCCACACAAATATCGGCAAAAAATTTTCTGCAAAATTTTGGAAACCGTACCTGAATCTTAGGATTTCTTACTAAATCTAACGAAATCTAACGAAATCTAACGAAATCTTAGGATTTCTTAGGAATTCTTATTTACTACCCATGACCTGTCAGCAGTAAGCGTTTAACCTCTATCGAAATACCCTATTTAAATTAAAAACGTCTGCTGTAACACTTGACATGTACCTGTCAAGAGCTACTATATGCTACACTTATCGAAGTTGCGCCAACGCACCACGTGATATCACGATCTGGAGTAACTGCCGAATCCCTTTGATGGGATTCGAGAGTGAGTTACGCAACGGTAATTAACGTAACGTAATATCACGTAGGAAGGCGCAACCTTCGGAGAAGCTATGTCTGTTAAAGTTGATCCTTCAGTGCTATCCACGATAGATCAGTTACCTCCTGAAAAGCAGCAAGAAATACTGGATTTATTAACCGCGTTGGATACTGCCAAGAAGCGGGAAGCGGCGCGGGAGCATTTCATTGATTTTGTTAAGTACATGTGGCCTGCCTTTATTGAAGGCCGCCATCACAAGATCATGGCCGATGCTTTTGAACGCATTGCCTGTGGTGATTTAAAGCGGCTGATTGTTAACATGCCGCCGCGTCATACAAAGAGTGAGTTTGCTTCCTATCTATTGCCTGCGTGGTTTTTGGGCCAATACCCTGAGAAGAAGATCATTCAGACTGCCCACACCGCTGAGTTATCAGTTGGTTTTGGCAGGAAGGTTCGTAACCTAGTGGATGACGCTGATTTTAAAAAGGTTTTCCCAAAGTTGGCATTAAGGGCCGATTCCAAAGCGGCTGGGCGATGGAGTACCAATAAAGGTGGCGAATACTTCGCTATCGGTGTTGGTGGTGCGGTAACAGGTAAGGGCGCTGACCTGCTCATCATTGATGACCCTCATAGTGAGCAGGAGGGACAGAGCATTGACCCCTCTGTCTTTGACAAGACTTATGAATGGTACACATCCGGCCCTCGCCAACGTCTACAACCCGGAGGAGCTATCGTTATCGTTATGACACGCTGGCATATGCGTGATCTGACCGGAAAGATAGTCAAGTCCTCAACTCAAAGAGAAGGGGTAGATGAATGGGAGATAATAGAGTTTCCGGCACTCATGCCGTCAGGCAATCCATTATGGCCGGAATTCTGGAGCCTTAAAGAGCTGGAAGCTCTCAAGAGCGAGCTGCCACCGAGCAAGTGGAACGCTCAGTACCAGCAGATACCCACAGCCGAAGAAGGGGCGCTGGTCAAAAAGGAGTGGTGGAGAGTGTGGGAACAGGAACACCCACCCCAATGCGAATTCGTAATACAGTCTTGGGATACCGCTTTTCTCAAGACAGAACGGGCTGATTACTCAGCCTGCACCACATGGGGCGTTTTCTACGCTCCTGATGACGAAGGGCGCACCAAGCCCAATATCATCCTTCTGGATGCCTACAAAGAACGTCTTGAATTCCCCGAACTCAAAAAAGTCGCTTACGACCTTTATCTTGAAATGAAGCCAGATGCTTTCATTGTTGAGGCTAAAGCCGCAGGCACTCCATTGATATTTGAACTCAGGGCAATGGGTATTCCGGTGGCTGAATATACCCCGACACGGGGTAACGACAAGATCGCAAGGGTTAACGCTGTTGCTGACTTGTTCGCATCAGGTGTAGTCTGGTGTCCAGAAACCAGATTTGCCGAAGAAGTTGTAGACGAATTCGCCGCCTTTCCAGTGGGCGAACATGATGACTTGGTGGACTCATCCACTCAGGCATTACTCAGATTCAGGCAGGGAGGCTTTCTAAGCCTGTCTTCGGATGAACCCGAAGAGCAGCACATGCCAAGAACGGCTAACTATTATTAATCATGGGAGTGTAATAGTGGTGCGAACCCACGGGTTAATCTATCGGAACCCTGCTAGTAGCCGCTCCCGCCAACTATTATTAATCACAGGAGTTAGAACCCTATGGCTACGATAACCCCGCACAAAGAAAGTGTTGATCCAACAATTTTAGGATTGGTATGCGATCCAAATATGCTGGAAGAAAGTGATCTTGCAGACTATAACGTACTCGAATCTCAGGTATTTCAAGCAGTATATTGCCTTGCACACAACGCAACAAACGAAGAGCCTACAGAGGCAATGAAATCTTCTCAGGCAGCGTTAAACTTAGCCAATGCGCTGGCCGTCTTGGATAAACTGACAAAACCCTAGAGGAGCGCTAGTTATGCATGAAGCACCGGAAACCTACAAGCATGACGACTTGCTAGACGTTAGTAAGATACCCAAACAGCCTCATTATAATTTAAAAGGCGGTCTCACCGACTCTGATAAAAGCAGGTTGCGGATGCGCCATATACTGCCCTATGGGGTAGAAGTCCATGATGGCAAAGAATATTTAAAGAATCGCAATCATGAAATCATGGCATCAAGAAAAGCTGTCTCTAAAAACTCAGGCTGTTTTTTCGATGATGGCTGCCCTCCGTGGCGACATTTAAATGCAAATTCTGACTCACGCCTGCGTTGCGAGGCTGTATTGGCGGCTTGGATATTAGATAAACCCCTTGATCCTTATTTAAACCCGAACCCATAGAGGTGAAATATGCCCAGTAAATACAACAGCACTGCCAAGAAGCCCGGTAAGGCAGTCAAGAAACCTTATAAGCGTGGCGGCAGAATGCGAAGAAACCTTCGTGATGAAGAGGCCAGAGTAATAGGTGTACAGGACGATGCAGCCGATGAGCTACGCAGGGTTCGAGCAAGACGGCCACATGACGCAAGAGAGCGAGCAGACAAGCGAGCCGAGCTTGCCCGTGTTGGCGCAAGAGGTCGTGATGCCCGTGAAGAAATGCACAGACTCAGAGACAAGGCTGTAGGGCTGGGCCTAAAGAGAGGCGGCAGAACAAAAGCGGATAATCCTGAAGGGGATGGCCGTGGAAGTTACCGTAAGTATATGGCAACCCGTAGGTTTAAGGGCTTGAATACTGGGGGCACAGCCAAGAAGCAGGGCTATAACGACAGGCTGGATGAATCTCTTGGTATGCGTAATCGCAAGACCAAGGCGGCTCCTAAGAAGAAAGCGCCTGTCCGAAGAACGGCAAGAGCGACACTGCCTAACGATATAAACCAGCACAAGCGCATGGCTATGGGCGAAGATGTGTTGACAGGAAGGATGCTTAAAAAGGGCGGCAAGGCTATCAAAAAGAAAACTGGTGGTCAGACCCTCAAGAGCAGAAGAAAGGAAAGCGAAGGAGCGGAGAAAGCTGCGGGACGCAGAAAGTATGCAGCCGTAGGCACAATGGATAAAGGCAACAAGAAGGTGAAAAGAAGCACAGGTGGTAGAGCGCCAGCTACTACGGGCGTTAGGCTAAACATGGGCGCACCAAAGTCTAAGACCATTAAGGCAAGAGGCATGGGCGCAGCAACCAGAGGCGGTAAATTCAGGACTAACACTTAGTGGCTATAGAGAAAGCTTTATACACCAATGGTGCGGGTCTCCCCACTGCTGACGAAATTGAGGTCGAGATAGTCAATCCCGAAGAGGTGACTATCTCTACTGATGATATGGAAATCAGCATGGACTTTGACGAAACCTCCACCGAGCATGGAGCTAACCTTGCCGAGTTCATGGATCAGGCAGAGCTGGACACACTGGGCAGTGAGCTGGTTGGCATGTTTAATGCTGACCGCACCAGCCGCCATGACTGGGAAGAGTCTTATATAAAAGGGCTTGATCTGCTGGGTATGCGCTTTGAAGACAGAACTACTCCGTGGGACGGAGCTTGCGGCGTGTTTCATCCTCTCTTGAGTGAGGCCGTTGTCAGGTTCCAGTCCCAGACTATTATGGAAATATTTCCTGCAAGTGGGCCTGCTAAAACCAAGATCGTAGGGACGCTCACTACAGAAAAGACCAAGCAAGCAGAACGTGTACAGGATTATCTTAACTACATGATGACGGTTAAGATGCCGGAGTACCGCACAGAAACAGAAAAGCTCCTCTTCTCTCTTCCTATTGCAGGCTCAGCCTTCCGCAAGGTCTATTATGACCCCAATTTAGGCAGGGCTTGCAGCATGTTTGTGCCAGCAGAGGACTTTGTAGTCAGCTATGGCGCTGCTGATCTGGAAACAGCCGAGCGAGCCACGCATGTTATGAAGATGGAAGCCAACGATGTGCTGAAATTACAGCAAAGTGGCTTTTACCGGGACGTAGAATTACCTGCTCCTGCTCCTGACACCACAGAGATAAGGGCAAAATACAACAAATTAACAGGCGATCACCCAAGTTATGAGGTAGATCAACGACATACGTTGCTTGAGATAATGGTTAACGTGGATTTACCCGGTTTTGAAGACCTCGAAGCGGGTGAACCGACAAAAATCGGGCTTCCTTACGTTATTACTGTCGATAAATCGTCAAGTATTATCCTTTCCATACGCAGAAACTGGAAAGAAGACGATGAATTAAAGCTAAAACGTCAACATTTTGTTCATTACCAGTACCTTCCGGGGCTGGGATTCTATGGTTTTGGGCTGGTTCACATGATTGGCGGCCTAACCAAGTCGGCAACCTCGTTATTACGCCAATTAGTTGACGCAGGTACGCTTGCCAACCTTCCCGGCGGCCTAAAAGCACGGGGATTACGCATTAAAGGCGATGATTCGCCAATTATGCCCGGAGAATTCCGCGATGTGGACGTTCCGGGCGGTGTTATCAGGGATAACATCACATTTTTACCCTATAAAGAGCCATCTGCGGTGTTACACCAGATGCT
>PVBE012734661.1_pt1 | contig 11188 bp, 10 predicted proteins | sample 1631181 | NCBI WGS metagenome assembly PVBE01 (sample SAMN08397723, study PRJNA350692) | Marine metagenome, whole genome shotgun sequencing project. | isolation source: water | place: Pacific Ocean | collected 2012-04 | reverse complement strand
GGGCAGCGGCCACCAACGCGATGATTGCTAATCCCAGAGCCTTGGATGGGGTGTTCGATAAAGCGCTTGAGAACAAGAGTGCTTCCCAAAATGGTGATGCCGTCTTCGGGGCCTGGATTTGCACTCAGAACAGCTGCATTGGCGTCAGTGGTGCCAGCAACGACCAGCATCTTTTCCGGCAGGTTCAGATTCTTGGCCCGTTCTGTTGCCAGGGTTCCAAGAATGCTGCCGCTGCAGACGATCTCTGGTAGTGCAGATCGCCAGGAGAGTTCCTCCATGCTTTTGGGCCAGGCTTGAGCATTGAGATCCCAGCCGAGCCTTAGGTTGTTGCCCTCTTCTCCCCAGCGCCAATCGCCGAGGAGCCAGCCGCTGATCCAGTCAGCTTGGTGACGCAGGAGCACGTTGGCTCCATGCTTGGCAGTAAGTCTTAGAGCTCTTGACAGACTGCTGCTCACGCTGGCGGCAAGCTTGCCATCAGGAATTAACTCGCTCAGAGCTTGTTTTTGCTCCAGGCAGCTGAGGTGGTAGGGCAGGGCTTGTCCTATTGGCTTGCCTTTGTGATCGCAGGCCAAAATGGTTCCAGAGGTGCCATCGACGGCCAACGCAACCAAGGATTGGCGATAGCGATTGGGCAAAGCCTGAATCAGAACTTTGCAACATTCCTGCCAGTCTTCTGGATCTTCAAGCCCTTTCTGATAGTCGGTAGAGGAGGTATGGATGAGTTCGCCATCCATATTCAATACCGCGATACGCACTCCGCTGGTGCCGAAGTCGATGCCAAGAACCAGGGCTGAATTGGCCATGGCATCGAACCTCAGAGGATTTGGCTTGATTCGCTTCGCTGCTTTTATATCTGGCGAAGTTTGGCGGCTTTGTCGGTGACGTTCTCCCAGGGGAGATCGAGATCCGGGCGTCCAAAATGTCCGTAGGCAGCAGTGTCTTGATAGAAGCGTCCACCTCGTTGTTGAGGAAGCTCACGGAGTTGGAATTGCTCGATGATGGCACCAGGTCGCAGGTCGAAATGCTCATTGACCAAGGCTGTGAGCTCAGGGTTCGTCACTTTCCCGGTGCCAAAAGATTCCACCAGAATGGAGACAGGCTTAGCCACGCCAATGGCATAGCTGAGCTGCACTTCTACACGTTGTGCAAGGCCTGCCGCAACAAGACACTTGGCCACGTAACGGGCTGCGTAAGCAGCAGAGCGATCCACTTTTGTTGGATCTTTGCCAGAGAAGGCCCCGCCGCCATGGCGTGCATAGCCGCCATAGGTATCGACGATGATTTTGCGGCCGGTGAGGCCTGCATCCCCTTGCGGGCCACCAACAACAAACTTGCCTGTTGGATTGACTAGGAAGCGCGTTGAATCAACATTCGGCTTGAGTGGAAGGTCAGCCGTTGCAGGCTCCACCACTTTGGTCCAGAGGTCTTTGGTAATCCGCTCTCTGATTCCTTCTTCATCGCTGAGACCCTCCACTTCTGCTGTGTGTTGGGTGGAGATCAAAATCGTGTCGATCGCTATTGGTCGATCGTTTTCGTAGACAACGCTGACTTGGGTTTTCCCATCTGGGAGCAGGTAGTTCAGTGATCCGTCATGCCTTACTGCAGCAAGCTGTCTGGATAGACGGTGCGCCAGGCTGATGGGTAGAGGCATCAGCTCAGGGGTCTCGTCACAGGCGTAGCCAAACATGATCCCTTGATCGCCAGCGCCAACCTTGTCAAGGGGATCGCCGTCGTGATCATCGGCTTCATTCACTCCTTGAGCAATGTCCGGAGATTGTTGATCCAGAGCGACCAGGACGGCACAACTTGTGGCGTCAAAGCCACCAGCTCTGGCACCGCTATAGCCAATATTTCGGATCACTTCTCGAACCAAATGGATGAAATCAACCTGTGCGTTGGTTGTGACCTCGCCTGTAATTAAACAGAGACCTGTATTGACGACTGTTTCACAGGCAACACGGCTTTTGGGATCTTTCGCTAGCAGTGCATCGAGCACGGCATCACTCACTTGGTCGCAGATTTTGTCTGGGTGCCCTTCTGTGACCGATTCAGAGGTGAAGACGTAACGACTCATAGTCAACTTGATTGTGCAGGAACTGTAGGGTCTGCTCCTACTCCCAGTTCATTCCAGTGATGGATCAGGTGTTGATGAGCTCTGAGAGGAGGAGTCTGACGCCAGCCAGCCATATAGCCGAGGATGATCCCAATGTTGGCTTGGTGTGCCATTTGCAGATCGGAATCTGCATCTCCAATCAGCGCACACTCGCTTGGTGCCAATCCCAACTGTTTGCATAGCCCGTGCACAGCGCCAGGGTCAGGTTTTGCGGGGCGATGGCCTGCGCTCCATAGGAAGGGGAAGGTGTCCCGGAGATTGTTGTTGATCAGAAAGCTCTCGATGCCTTTAGGGGTGTCATTGCTAATGACTGCACAAACAACTCCTGCTTCTTGCAGTTGCTGCAACAGAGTCAGGGCACCTGGCAGAAGAGTTGTTGCTCCACCTGGGGCACCATCTTCAGCAAGAGTGAGATCGACAGCATCGAAAACCTCATGGGCTAGTGCTAGGGATTGAGGCCAGGCCTCACCCAGGAGGCAAAAAACTGTGGCCGTGGAGATCAGATTGTGCTCTCTCGATGCAACGGCAATGGTTCCGCCAGGATGGATCCCTTCTTGGCTGAGTCCATAGGCACTTGAGAGCAAGTCCGCAAGCTTGCTCTGGCTTTGTTGATGAGCTTGGCCGCCTTGAAATCTCCTAACAGCAAGTTGAATTCTTGCCTCAGCAAGATTTGTGAGGTGCGGTTCACTATGGGAAAGGGTGCCGTCCTTGTCGAACAGCACCCCTTGAATCTCTCCAATAGACCTACCCCTAAGCAAAAGTTGGGGCATGGGAATGAATCCGTTCCAGTTAGACCATCATTCCTTCGCCGATCGGATCTTCTCCTTCCTCGGCTTGTTCAAGCAGCATTTGCTTATATCTGGCTGCCATTTCTTCGGCTTTGTCGAACACCTTTTGAGGGTCGGTGAGCATGTCACCTGGTTCGGGCTCGAGTGCTTTGGTGGAGAGAGAAATTCGGCCTCTCTCTGCATCGAGATCAATGATCATGACTTTCATCTGATCGTTGACGTTGAGAACGGAATGGGGTGTCTCGATGTGTTCGTGGCTGATCTCTGAGATGTGGAGGAGACCACTAACGCCGCCGATATCAATAAAGGCGCCATAAGGCTTGATACCGCGAACGGTTCCGATTACCACTTCGCCTACTTCCAGGCGATTCATCTTGCGCTCAACTAGTGCACGTCTATGGCTGAGAACCAAACGGTTGCGCTCTTCGTCGACTTCGAGGAACTTCAAGGGCAGGAAGTCAGCAACAAGTTCTTCCTTCGGTTTGCGCGTGCTGATGTGTGAGCCAGGGATGAAGCCTCTTAGGCCTTCGACCCGAACCAAGGCACCGCCGCGGTTGGTGGCAAACACTTCGGAGTAGATGGTTGCATCTTCTTTTTGCAGCTGACGAACCCGCTCCCAAGCACGTTGATATTCGATACGGCGAATGGAGAGGGAAAGCTGCCCATCTTCATTCTCTTCACTCATGATGAAGAATTCACGGATCTCTCCGGGCAGAAGCACATCGCTCAGCCCTTCGACCCGATTAATCGAAACCTCTTGTAGAGGCATAAATGCAGCCGTCTTGGCTCCGATATCGATCATCGCGCCCTTGGATTCAAGAGCAAAAACTGTGCCGTTGACAATGTCACCCGGCTTGAAGTTGTAGTCGTACTTGCTGAGTAGGGACGCAAACTCATCAAGGCTGAAGCCAGCACCATCAAGATCCTTCTTGGAGGCTCTGCTGCTCGGATCGTCTGCTGTTGGTACGTCCTCCGGAATGCTCAGGTCTTCGTCTGCAATCGATGCATTCACCGCATCGGTTCCCTCAGATGGGGTGACAGCCTCTTCTTCTGGACTGTTATTTGCAGCGGATTCCTGAACCGGTTCGGTGGAAGTTACAGACATCGTGGGATGGCGGTCTGCCCTAGGGCAGTACGACAGGGAATCCGACCGGCCCGCCGACCATTCGGAATTAAGGAAACACTCTACAGATTCGCTTCACAGGTTCAGCGAACGGACGCAAGCTCGCCTTTGCTGGCTTTGATGCATTCAAGGGCTGCGATGAAATCACTGATTCCACGGAATTGGCGGTAAACCGAGGCGAAACGCACGTAAGCCACCTCGCTAATGCCGCGTAAATGTTCAAGAACCATCTCGCCAATTTCCGAACTACTCACCTCTCGACCACTGTTTTGTTGCAGTTGGAGTTCGAGCTCGGTCACCATGACTTCAAGCTTTGCTGTTTCAAGGCCGGTTTTCTCACAGGCCCGAGTTAAACCATGAAGTAGCTTGCTGCGACTGAAGGTTTCTCTGTTTCCGTTGCGCTTGATGACGCTAATGGGAACCGTTTCAATCCGCTCGTAGGTTGTGAATCTGAAGTCGCAATTTAGGCATTCACGTCGTCGACGCACACTTCTGCCAGTATCGGCAGCTCGCGATTCCAGAACACGACTATCGGTGTTTTGGCAAGAGGGGCATTGCATGCCCTGAAAACTCCAAATTATGTACTTCTAATTCTATACAACGATTGCACTTATGAGAAGCCCTCGCTGACTTGATTCAAAGGGTTTTAGAGCGGAAAGCTTCCTGTTGGCGTTGATCATGGTGATGCATTCGCATTCGGTTGAGATGGTTGAAAAATAAATTCGTTGGCATGAAAAAAGCCCCGCTGGTGCGGGGCTTGCGATGAAGTAGGCGTGTTACTTGCCGCTGTCTTTGCCGATCTTCGGTGGATCGCGGAAAGCGATTGCGAAGAACAGTGTGGCAATTGCCAGGGTGAGTATGAGGATGTAAGCAAAGCTTTCCATATGGAATCTCCGAAAGGACGATTATCTAAGGGTGGTGCCTGCAGGGGGCTTGTAACCCTCTGGTAGGCGACGGGTGGAACGATCACCAAGTTTTTGGTACATGCCAAATTCAACCTGTTCACCTAGTTCTGGATCAATGCCAGCGAATACATCCCGATAGAGAGTTCTGGATGCATGCCACCAATGACCAAAGAGGAACAGCAGCGCAAAGCATGCATGAGCAAAGGTGAACCAGGTCCTTGGCGAGCTTCTAAACACACCGTCGGAGTTGTAAGTCTCACGATCGAATGTAAAAGCTTCTCCAAGCTGAGCCCTGCGCGCTAAGCGCTTGACTTGTGCTGGATCCGTGAAGGTTTGTCCGTCCATTGAACCGCCATAGACGGTGGCCGTGACACCAACTTGCTCAAAGGAATACTTGGCTTCAGCTCTTCTGAATGGAATGTCAGCGCGGACATTTCCATTTTGGTCTTCGAGAAGAACTGGGAAGTTCTCGAAGAAATTGGGAATGCGACGGACTTCTAGATCGTTTCCTTCCTTATCGCTAAAAGCGATATGGCCGAACCAACCTGTTGGTAAGCCATCACCATTAACCATGGGCCCAACCCTGAATAGGCCTCCTTTCGCTGGGCTATTGCCGACGTAGTCATAAAAGGCCAGCTTCTCGGGTATTGCTTTATAGGCCTCTTCTTTGGTAGCACCGTCATCCATCGCTGATTGGACTCGACGGTTGATTTCAGTTTTGAAGTAATTGGAATCCCATTGATACCTTGTAGGGCCAAAAAGCTCCACAGGCGTTGTGGCTGCTCCGTACCACATGGTTCCGGAGACAACAAAGGCAACAAAAAGGATCCCGGCAAGACCACTTGCAAGAACAGTCTCAATGTTGCCCATCCTCAGGCCTTTGTAGAGCCGTTCAGATGGTCGATTGGTGATGTGGAAGATGCCACCGATGATGCCAAAGATGCCCGCGCCAATGTGATTGGCAACAATGCCGCCTGGATTAAATGGATTGAATCCCTCTGCTCCCCAGGCTGGTTGGACAGGCCCAACGTGGCCAGTCAGGGCATATGGATCAGATATCCATATGCCTGGGCCTAGAGCTCCAGAGCAATGGAAGGCGCCAAAACCAAAACATCCGATCCCAGCGAGGAGCAAATGAATGCCGAAGATTTTCGGCAGGTCAAGCGCGGGTTCTCCGGTGCGATCGTCTATCCAGAGATCCAGATCCCAATAAGTCCAGTGCCAGATGGCAGCCAGCATCAGCAAGCCGCTAAAGACAATGTGGGCAGCTGCAACGCCTTCAAAGCTCCAGAAGCCAGGATTAAGACCGGTCTCACCAGTGACATCCCAGCCACCCCAGCTACCGGTTATTCCGATTCGGGCCATGAAGGGCATGACATACATGCCCTGACGCCACATTGGGTTCAGGACTGGATCCGAAGGATCGAATACAGCTAATTCGTAGAGGGCCATCGAGCCGGCCCAGCCGGCTAGCAGGGCAGTGTGCATGAGGTGCACGGCCAGAAGTCGGCCTGGGTCGTTGATAACGACTGTGTGCACCCGATACCAGGGCAATCCCATGGGTCAGGTTCGGGGGAACGAAGCTGCTTATGCAGTCAGACCTATTGATCGTAAAGCTTGCGGCCTAGGACATGGGGGACGTTGTCGCTACCTGCAACGTGTAGTGATATCCAAGCTGGCTTCATCAAGCTTTGCTACAGGGGGCGCTAAGCACGTGGGACTGACGATGCCTGGCTTCTGGATGCGGTCACAAATCGCAATGCCCAAGATTCACAATGGATTGGTTTCGTGTTTCCGGACCCATGCCAATTGTTCGCTTTGTGCGCGAAGGCATAGATGTTGATTGTTATCCCGGAGAAAATCTTCGGGAGGTGGCCTTGCGAGAGGGCGTTCAGCTCTATGGCTTGAAAGGGCAGCTTGGCAACTGCGGAGGTTGTGGTCAGTGCATCACCTGCTTCGTCTCTGTAGAGGGTGGACTTGGCGATGAGCCTCTAACTCCCTTGACGCCTGTTGAAGAGGTCAAGCTTGAGAAAAGGCCGAAGCATTGGCGATTGGCGTGTCAGGCAATGGTTCAGTCATCTCTGATTGTGCTGACAAGGCCTCAGGCCTCACTTGATTCTGCTGAAGCTCGTCTTAAGGACGCTCGTGAGACGGCTTTGCCTCAAGGCACGATGGCTTGGCCTGAGCCGGAGGAATCTCTCGATGAAGGAGAGGACATGCCTGAGGAAGTTGTTTTTGCCGCCAAGCCCGATGACAGGGCCTAAAGAGAATGCGATTTCGATTGCCTGGCGGTGATATCTTCACCTGATATCAATGTTTCTCTATGGAAACCAACCCTCTCGGTTTCGTCGCCAGTCTGCTTTTTATTCTGGTCCCGACGGTTTTTTTGATCGGCCTTTACATCTCAACTGGTAGGCAGGCCTGAATTGATTCTGGTGTGTTTAAGGACTGCCAAATCAATTCAGCGTCTACTTTTCTCAGGTTCTTTTGCAATTAGGACTGGAGCAGGCGCATGCACTCTGATGTAGTCGCTTGTTGAGCTGCCAAGCAGCTTCTCCAAATCCACTAGCGATCTTGCAAACATTGGCCTTCGATCTTGAGAGCCAATCAACACAAGATCTGCTTTCGTCTCAACAGCTGCATCGCAGACTCCGACCCCAATGTTTGGACTCGTGCGATGCATCGGCTTCATTTCTACCCCCATCCCTCTCGCTCGTTTGACAGCAGCATCAAGGATTTGATCGGGCTTGCTTCTGCCTCCACGCGTAGGCGTTAGGTCCTGTCTGGTTAGGTGAATGCCTGTTAGTTGGCCGCCGGGGATTTGACGCGCAATCTCACACGCAAGTCGAAGGGCGTCGTCGCCTACTCCGGTGCCGTCAATTGTGACGAGCAAGCTTTTTATATAGCGAATGTAGAGGTCGTCACGAACGAGCAGCATCGGACGCTCTGAAAGCTGGAAAACGTATTGGCTGGTGCTGTTCGACAGAATCGACTGAAGGCGACCAAGGCCTCTCGATCCCATCACGATTAGATCGGCGTTGAGTTCATCAGCAACCTTGAGAACAGTTTGCTTGGCGTCCCCTTGGCGAATGATTGTGTTGACGTCATTTGGGTTCAGGCGCATTCTTTTTAATGCTCCTGCAAGGGTTGCAGCACCTTCTTCCCATGCATTCTCTATGTCGGAAGCGCTTGAGGTGCTTTTTGCTTTGACGACATAAAGCAGATTGAGTCGAGCATCCCGGAAGCCTGGAAGATTGCGGAGCATGCCTATCATTTCTTCAACATGACCTTGGCCTGAATCCGCAATTAATAGGTTTTGGAACATCTCTTTCAGCAGTGCTTCACGCACCCTATGTCTGGATATCTAGTTGGTTTGCATGACGAGTGAGAACTTGCCACCTCGTCCCTGGCTCCTCTCTAAAAGGGTGCTGCCACAGCACACCGATCATGGTGGTGTGATGTGGCATGGGGCGTATCTGTCTTGGTTAGAGGAAGCTCGGGTGGAAGCTCTTGCTGCAGTGGGTCTGAGCTATCGAGAGCTTTGCCGCCAGGGCATGCAGATGCCTGTTGTGAGATTGGAGATTAAATACCTGCGTTCGCTTGCTCATGGAGAGACCGTCTCTTTAGAGAGTTGGTCGTTACCAAAGAAGGGAGCCCGTTGGCCTTGGAAGACTGTGATCATCAGAGAAGATGGCGAGATGGCGGTCCAAGCCTTAGTGGAATTGGTTTTGGTTCATCAGGTTGGTGGCCTGAGCAGAGTGTTGCGTCAGCCCCCAGAATCACTTGCACTGGCTTTGCGCAAGCTGCAACTAGGCCCTTTAGCACGTTCGTGACATAGTTGGTACACATGAACTAGTTGCTTGGACTCGCGTCGGTGGTGGTGGCTCTGGAGTCGATGCAAGGGCTTAGGCGTTGCACGCATGCGCGACCTTGAAGCATTGGCGAGGCAAAGCCAAGTCGGGCTGGCTGAAATATGGCTTTGGCCTGAAGAGCAATTGAGAAAGGCGTTGCCTTGGCCAGCGCATCTTTTTCAAGCGCTTGACTTGCATCGGCGTGAATGGGGAGTTGCGCCAAGCATCCAAGTCCCCGATGAGGCCTTATTGCCAATCGATTCATTTTGGCCAGATGGCTTGCGGTCTTTGAAACGCCCTCCCTTGGCATTGTTTTGGAAGGGGCGGGCGGCGCTTTGGCGTTGCCTCGGTGATCGTCAGGCCGTGGCCATTGTGGGCACGCGGCAGGCTTCTCCACATGGGGTTCGTGTGGCGGAAGAGTTTGGCCAAGCGTTGGCTCATTCAGGCTGGCCGGTCGTGAGTGGGCTCGCGGAAGGAGTTGATGCAGCTGCTCATCGTGGCTGTCTAAAGGCTGGAGGCGTTCCGGTTGCTGTATTGGGAACGCCTTTGAATCGTGCGTATCCCCTTCAGCACGCGGCTCTTCAATCTGAGGTTGAGTCTGCGGGGTTGCTGTTGACAGAGCAGCCAAAAAATGTGCCAGTGCAGCGTGCTTATTTCGCTGCACGCAATCGATTACTTGTGGGCTTGGTCAAGCTTGTTGTTGTTGTTGAATGTCCAGAACGTAGCGGTGCATTGATTTCTGCAAGGTTGGCCTTTGAGATGAATTGTCCTGTTGGGGTGGTGCCAGGTGATGCGAGGCGTTGGTCGGCTGCTGGTAGTAATGCGCTTTTGCTTGATCGGGCTTTCCCTTTGCTGAGTCCCGAATCTCTTTTGAGCCAGTTAGGTGCTGGGCCACTTGCAAAGTCCGCCGGTGCAGCTGAGTTATCCGGTGCAGCCGAGTTATCCGATTCAGCCGAGTTGGCCGATTCAGAGCTTGTCGAACAGGTTGGTGGCCAATCTCAGCATGAGAAAAATCACTTGCTGTTAAGGGCTTTGGGGGATGGTGCTTCGATGAAGGATTTGGTGGAGTGCCTCAAGCTTCCTCCTGGAAAGATTGCGGAAGATCTGCTGCAGCTTGAGTTGCAAGGTCTGTTGGTGGCTGAGCCTGGCTTGCGTTGGCGTCCGGCTTAGCCTCTACTGATGAAAAGGCAGGAGCTTCACGCCGAAAAGCTTCTGACATGGCGGCGTCAGCAGTTGGCGATTGGCGGTCGAGCTGTTGATCTCGACTGGCTGTTGGATCTCGCTGGTGGATTGGCTTGGAGTGCATTGCAACAGTTGTATCTCGATTCAAATCGTCCAGTGGAGTTGGGGGAATCCTTGGAGCAGCTGGAAAAGCTTTGGCGTCGTCATCTTGATGACCATGTTCCTTTGCAGCACCTCATCGGTCGTTGCCCCTGGCGAGATATCGAACTCGAGGTGAGTCCAGCAGCCTTGATCCCACGCCAGGAAACTGAGCTCTTGGTGGACTTCGCCCTGGAGGATGTCAAGTCCAAGTCCAGTGGGCGTTGGGCCGATTTGGGAACGGGATCAGGTGCCCTCGCCGTCGCTATGGCTAGAGCCTTGCCTCGTTGGCGTGGTCATGCGGTGGATTGCAGTCAGGAGGCTTTGATGTTGGCGTCGAGGAACCTCCAGCGGTTAGCCCCTTCCGCTTCTTGGACTGTGCACTGCGGTAGTTGGTGGGAGCCTTTGCAACCTTGGTGGGGCTCCTTCGACTTGGTGCTTGCTAATCCTCCCTATATCCCTCAAGCGCTTTTGGCTCAATTGGAACCTGTTGTTAGGGACCATGAGCCTCATTTGGCTCTTTCTGGTGGCATGGATGGCTTGGAGTCATGTCGCCAGGTCATTGCTGGTGCCACCAAGGCTCTTGGGCCTGGAGGATTGCTGTTGCTAGAGCATCACCATGACCAGAGTGATGCCGTGTTGATTTTGATGAGGGATCAAGGGTTAACGGATGTGGCCTTCAAATTTGATTTGCAGGGAGTCAGGCGCTTTGCTCTTGGTCGGCATCCTGTCTCTTTGCCTCTGCCTGGTTGAAAGATGAAACTGTCACCTTCTTCCATTCTTGATGCCAGCAGCCTGGCAGCGCGATTGCATTCGGGTTCAGTGGTTTTATTGCCTACAGATACCCTGCCTGCTTTGGCGGTTTGTCCAGAGCACGCTGCAAAGCTCTGGAGCATCAAACAAAGACCCTTGGATAAACCGTTGATTCTCATGGGTGCTAATGCGGAAGAGCTTTTGAAGCACGTTTCACCTTTGGCCTTGGAGGATGCATGGTTTATGGCAAAGCGTTATTGGCCTGGTGCGCTCACCTTGGTTTTGCCAGCAGCGAATGAATTGGTGGCGGCTCTGAATCCAGGATCTGAAACGCT
>PVBE011458407.1_pt1 | contig 11188 bp, 11 predicted proteins | sample 1631181 | NCBI WGS metagenome assembly PVBE01 (sample SAMN08397723, study PRJNA350692) | Marine metagenome, whole genome shotgun sequencing project. | isolation source: water | place: Pacific Ocean | collected 2012-04 | reverse complement strand
GGCGGCCGTGCCCGACCATGTACGAGCAGGAGGGCGTGGCGCCGATGAGCGACGCGCAGCTCGCGCGGCGCATGTGCGAGTGCGCGGCGGCGTGCGACGTCGTAGCGCTCCGGCGGGAGGTGGAGGTTGCGGCTGGATTTGGCAACCGCATCTGCCAGGTCGACTCGCTCAGCGTGATGGGTGTAATCGCGGGCATATTCGAGCAGTTGTCGTGCTGCCTTATCGATTCTCTCGAGCGCATCTTTGCACGAGTCGAGGTACGATTGTTTGCTCTCCGCTTTGACACGTCCTGAGCTCAATAACTTGATACAGCCCATCGCACCTTGAATGGGGCTGTGAACCTGATACGCTAAACCCGCAGCCAGTAGGCCGACTTTCGAGAGCTTTTCCGCGTGTAGTAACTTTACCTGCTCGCGACGCGCTCTACCGTGAGATTCCCGCAACGTGTGTTCCATCGCGCCAATCGCTTCGGACAGTGGACCTCGTGTCGCTATATCCATGGCGACTAAGCCGACGGGTGGCTCTCGTTGACTGCCTTGCTCGCAACTGGCAACGGTCTCAGCATATTCGGTGAGATTGCCCAATCCCCGCATGAGCTCGTTGTACGCCATCTCTAGCTCGACGACCTCTTGATCCCCTCCGGTAATCACCGTCTCACCGAGCTGGTAACGGCCCATTGCAAGCCCACGCAGCCTCGCAGACGTCTCCCTAATGCCGCTAGCAATCAACCGGGCCATCCGAGCGTAAAAAGCGAGAACGACACCCAAGAAGACGAATACACCGAAACTACTCGCCATCACCTTGGTTACCGCCTCGCTCATAGACTCGCTGCTATAGTGCAAAGTCGTCCTCAACGAGGCATCAATCGTTGCTAGACCATTGATAGCCGGGCTGTCATCAACTCGAACCGCGGCATCAATCTCAACCGGCCCAGCTCCCTGTTTGCGCAGCTCTCGAATCCTATCGATAGTTTCCCGATAAAGAACTGCGACTTTCCTAATGTCTGCCAGCGCCGCACTTTCTACTTTCGATAGCTCCAGGCCGGTGTATTGGCCGAGGGCTTCGAATAGTTTCGCTTCCGCGCCTCGAAAGCGATCCGCATAGACCTCGTCTCCACGCAAGACGTAGTTCTTTAGATTGTGAATGCAACCCCCGTAGCCCAATTGCGTCCGCATCTCCATCAAGAGACTCTGTCGTTGGAAAGTGTCTTCCATCTTCCGTGACCAAACTTCATCGATTTGCGAGAGCTCTACAGCGAGATAGGAGGCACCCGCGGTCAAGATTGCGACACTCAAGACGGTCATCTTATGAGTCTTACGTTGCAACGGGGCCACTTTCGTTTCCTCACTATCCAGACCAGGACGCCACACAGCACACCATCGACCTGCAGCCCCATTCAATCACTCAGCTCCACAACAGTGAGCGATTGCCCCGACCTCGAACCGCAGCCATCAGTGCATTGAGTAGGGTAACGCAAAAAGCATGTGCAAGTTACATACCGTTAGGCCCGCAACCACGCGGTAACATGAACACCATCACCAACTCCGCGTTACCAACCTCCGCAGTACACGGGTATTTCACAGCTACTCGCCCTGCCCGGGCCTAGGCCTCTCACCCCATCTCGCTAGATGATTGCGCCGAACGCGGACATGTTCACTCGCGCGAACAGTTTCTTGCCGCATGCGACAAGAAACTGTTCGCGCAAAGAAACCTGCCCCGAAGACAAGTGCTACCCTCGGGTAACATACGCCTCGTCGTCAAAGACGGTCGATCCGCTTCTTAGTCGCCAGGTGCGCAGCGTAGGATGCTTGGTTGTTTTCTGACCATCACCGGCCAAAAACTGGCCATATGAACCACTTCAGCGTGAAAACCCTCAATAACCGCGACAACCCTCGGGGACTAAGCCTGCTGTAATAGCAACAACAACTAGTTCGTCGCAGCTTGCTCATTTTCTCGATAAAACGAGGTCTCATTTGCGTTCCATCTTCCGGGTTCGAATTGCACTAATGAATACCAACAAACAGTTCGTTGAATCCGCGTAACCGGTCACCCGATTTGTGCCGTGTCGGCATACAACTTGCTTTCGTTCCATTGAGTACTCAATTCACCCGTCCTATATAAGTGGAGGTTCTCAGTCGTGACAAAGCTTCGTACTGTTTTATCAACAATATGCCTTGACAGTTTCGTTTTCATCATTGCTGTCGTGCTAGGCGCTAGCACCGCCTCGGCTGCAGATACCTCAGACTCTGAGCCTCTCAAACTCAGCGGCGATGTTCGTGTTCGAGGTGAACTCGACTCACGCGATGACGCTGAGAGTGACGAGAAAGATGGTTCCCGATTTCGTCCGAGACTACGAGCGAGAATTTCGGCCTCCTATCAAACGCCAGTCGAAGGGATATCCGTAGGGATACGACTTGCCACCAACGCAGGAACACCCGGCAACTCTCCGCACCAAACCATGGATCTTGGTTCGAGCGGTACAAATAGCATCTACTTGGACAGGGCATTTATAAGCTACGATCTCAAAGCCCTAACCGAAGCTCTCGAAGGCATGAGCCTCGTTTTTGGCAAGCAGGCCATGCCGCTCTGGGGTCAGACTGAGGCCTTCTGGGATGAAGACATCCAACCCGAAGGTGCTGCGCTACGCATCGCTAAGGGCTTGGGAAGTGCTGGTAAGCTCACCATTGCAGCCGGTCACTTCTACTTGACCAACAGCAGCTGGGATTCTGACGGCCCATTTCAGAATGACACACTCGATGTCTGGCAAGTCAGGTGGAATGGCGCGTTTGGTTCTATCAGTCCGACACTCGCATTTTCTGGTCTCCATACGTCCGATGGTGGAGAGCCGTCAAACAGCGATGGAACCAACACATTCGGCGCGACAGCGTTCTACATGGGAAGCATCCAGCTAAAGGCCACCTTTGGTGATGCAAAAGTCGTTGCAGGGTTCGATTATCACACCAGCACCGCAAGCGCGGATGGTCTCGACCCGAGCGCCCAGAACGGCTGGGTTGGACAGTTGAGAGCCGGATACGGACGCTACGAGCTACGACTTTACCAATATGCCATCGGGGAAGCCTCCGTTCCATTTTGGGGCACTGCCGTACTCGCCCAAGACAACTTCCCGAACTCGAACAGTACCGCACCAACCGGCTTCACTGGCCAGAGAGTTCAGCTGGGAGCGAAGCTTGGCAAAGGCGTGAGCATGGATGCTCGGGCATATCTCATGAAAGGTAACGATGACAACATGCTTGGCTTTTCGGAAGCTGCTGGACGAAGCATCACCCGTTATCAGCTCAATCTCAATGCTAAATTCTAATTGGTTGCTAGTCTGGCCAAAACCGGCCGTGGCAGTGAGATAACAAGACCCTTGATGCGTGAGTGGAATTTTCCAGCACGCCTCGTAACGAAAGAAAGTTCAATGCGTCAACATACTTTATTGCTCTCAATACCCTTTACTCTGGTTCTCATGTTGGCATCGGGCTGCGCCTCGACTCAATCGCTCGGTACCGCTGCATGCGCAACGTGCGCCAAAGGCAACTCCGGTGAGACTATCTGGTGCGATGACTGCGGAGCAGGCTATGTGAATGGCGAGAAGACCAAGTGCAAGTCGTGCTTCAAAGGCAAGAGCGGTGAGGCCATCTGGTGCGAGCACTGCGGGGGCGGCTATGTGAATGGTGAGAAGACCAAGTGCAAGTCGTGCTTCAAAGGCAAGAGCGGTGAGGCCATCTGGTGCGAGCACTGCGGGGCCGGGTATGTGAACGGCGACAAGATCAAATGCAAGGGCTGCTTTAACGCTCAGAACGGCGGTGCACCCTGCCCTGAGCACAAGCACGAAGGGCACAATCATCCTTGAGCGTTTCCCATATGTCGTTTTCACGCCGATGCTACTCGGGGGCTGCGCCCAGGCGGTTCAGCCCCCCCCTGTGCCGGTGGCCTTCATCGATGTGGAGCGCTCCCAGTGCCTAGAAGCTGTTGAGCGCTTTCGCTCGGTGAGAGGGGTGCGCGACATTGAGTTCGATATGTATCGGGTCAGAGCGATGATCAGATCAGATGCTCGAGCTACGACCAACGAGCAAGTCTCAGAGATTTGTGACGAGCTCGGGATCACCTGCAGAGTGCAGACGGACGACCATGGTCGCTATGTTGAGCGCACTCAGTTTCCCGCTGGCCTCGATGTTGCATGGCTTACCCAGAGCGGCGAGTCCGTAGATCTCGAAGCCAGTGCCGTGCCCGGTCGTGTGACAGTGTTTGATTTTTACGCAACGTGGTGTGAAAACTGCCGGGTCGTCGACGAGATGATGATTGATTATATGAGCCAACATCCCGATGTCGCCTATCGAAAAATAAACGTCGTCGACTGGGAATCTCCGGCTGGCAAAGCATTCCTCGGGGATGTTGCCGCACTACCGTACCTCATCATCTATGACCGTAACGCAAAACGAGTCGACGCTATCGTGGGCCTGAAACCCAAGCATATTTTGGAACGGCTCGATGCTGCACGAGTACCAGCTCCACAGAGAAACGGAAGTGAGTGAAGTCATGAATGACCCCGTTTGCTTTGACCGTCAGAAGATCTTGTCCATGGTTGAAGCCCTGCGCGCTCGGGGTGCCCGCTTGCCACGCGTATACAGCTTGGTGGGAGGGGTCATAGGCTTCATGCTCGGCCTCGCTCGCAACCCCTTGTCTGAAAGCGCGTTTTGGTGGGCTGTGCCCATGTGCGTAGCGGTATTGTGCGCCGGCATTGGTCGTATCCGAGGGCAGATGATGAACTTCAACCTCAACCTGCAAGGGCAAAATACACTCTGTCAGCTCGAGCTCACCGATAGTATTCGCCGACTCACTGAAGCGACCTCGGAACTCAGCCGACCAGATGCTCCCGTCAAATTCATCGAAACCGAGTGCACAGATCCGCACTCTGCTCGTATTCACATTTAGCGTTAGGCCTCAGCAAATGCATCACGAGCAAGACTATAGGGCACGACGACGAGCTAAACGACCTAACGAGATAATGGGTACCCGCTCGATAGATCCGGTGCCAACATCACTATTCTCGCTGATCGAGCGAGGCACCAAACCTCCGACTCGATGTTCGTACTCTAGTGGAGCACTTGCCTAGGTGGTGGCTAGGCATACGGAGTCTCGGCCCGTGCACGCACGTAGAAAACGGGGACGGGTCGAGGCTCTATCAAGGAGAAAGCCATGTTTGGATTAGGTATCGGTGAGCTCATGGTAATTCTTGCCATCTTGCTCTTGGTCTTCGGAGCGAATCGGCTGCCAAAGCTCGGTAAAGCCCTCGGTGAAGGGCTCAGCGACTTCACCAAAGCGCTGAAACACTCTGACGAAGAGTGAGAACATTGCCCTGAGCCGCTATGGAGGCAGAGACATGTTTGTCATCGACAAGAAAATCGAAACCCTGAGAGTCGCCCTAGCTGAGAGCACGGTGATGATGACCGAAGCAACAATGGAACGGGTGCGGGCTGGTACAACCCCCAAAGGCAATGTGGTTGAGCTTGCTCGCGTTGCCGGTGTAATGGCCGCTAAGAAAACCTCGGAGCTGCTTCCCTACTGCCATCCGGTTCCAATCGACGGCGTGCAACTCAGCTTCGCGCTATTGCCCGACGCCATCCGAGTGCAAGCGCGCGTGTACTCCGTGTCCAAAACGGGGGTGGAAATGGAGGCTCTCACCGCCGTAAGCGTCGCGACGCTCACGCTCTACGACATGCTCAAGCCCATCGACAAGGGTTTAGAGATCACACACACGAAGCTGCTCGAAAAGCACGGCGGTAAGAGCGATTTTCAAGAACACATCCCTCAGAACTTCAAAGCGGCGGTGGTTGTCACCTCGGATGGAACCCATCGCGGTACCCGCGAAGATAAACCAGGCAAGATCATCCAAGAGCGACTGGCAGCTCACGACATCACCGACATCACGTACATCATTCTCCCCGATGACCAGACGAAGATCCGAGACACTCTCTCAGAGCTCTGCGATGGGGGTACCCACCTGATCATCACCACCGGCGGCACGGGTCTCGGCCCCAGAGACGTCACGGTGGAAGCCACAGCTGAGGTGATCGAGCGTGAAGTAGTGGGCATAGCCGAGGCCATGCGGATGCACGGACAAAGGCGTACGCCCTATGCCATGTTGTCTCGAGGGTTGGTTGGGCTTCGTGGCCAGACGCTCATCGTAAACCTGCCTGGTTCATCGCGAGGAGCGATGGAGTCCATGGATGCGATCTTCCCAGCGGTGTTGCACAGCTTCAAGATGCTCCACGGGGATGCACGCTGATGGAGCTGCAGATACTGGTGCCACTTTTCGCCCTTGTCGCGCTCGTCTATTCGTCGGTCGGATTTGGTGGTGGTTCCACGTATCTGGCGTTGCTGGTTCTGGCCGGATGTTCACATACCAGCACACCGAAGATAGCGCTGGTTTGCAATCTCTTGGTGGTTGCCGGTGGCCTCGTACATCACATCCACGCCACCAATTTTCGACTACGACGAGCCCTACCCTTCGTATTTCTTTCGGTGCCCATGGCATATCTAGGCGGTCGTATTCCCATTGGCCGTACAACCTTTTTGGTACTGCTCGGTGTTGCATTGGCTGCCGCTGGGCTCAGACTTCTCTTCATAGACCCTCACCGATTCGGCTCGAAGAGCCGAGTCCGGCTCTCGACCCCGCTGTCCTTGGGAATCGGTGCCGCGCTGGGCTTACTCTCTGGCTTAGTAGGGATTGGTGGTGGAATTTTCTTGGCGCCCATCCTCTACCTATCGAACCGATATCCACCAAAAGAAATCACTGGACTCTGCAGTTTCTTCATCTTAGTCAACTCGGCTTCGGGATTGGCTGGCCAGATAACGAAAGACGCAGCCGGCTGGGATGTGCAGTGGATCTTGCCATTGGCTATAGCGGTGGTATGCGGCGGACAAGTGGGAGGTCGCTTGAGCACAGTAACCATGTCGCCAAGAAGTCTACAGCGGGTGACAGCCGTATTGATTTTGTTGGTATCGGCACGAATAGGATTTTTGGTGTAACCATGATTTCAGTAGATGAAGCTCGAGAGATCCTGACAAAGACCGTTACACACCTCAACGCCGTCTATCCCCTGGGCTGTGATTGGGTGTCGCTCACAGAAGCGCTTGGGCGTGTTACAGCCCAAGACATTTCGGCGAAGTTGGCCGTGCCGTTGTTCCACAACTCTGCCATGGATGGCTACGCGGTGCAGGCTGTCGATGCGACCCAAGGGGCTCGGTTGTCTATCGTGGGCGAACACGCTGCTGGGAGCAAGAACCACGAGGTCGTGTCACCAAGCACCTGCGTACGCATCATGACGGGAGCACCCCTGCCACAAGGCGCCGATGCCGTGATCAAACGAGAAGATGTGCAGATAGAAGACGAATGCATCGTCGTTCAGAGTGCGGTCCCTGTGGGCAACAACATCCGTCGTCGCGGAGAGGACATAGAAGAAGGGGCCAACGCCTTGTCAGCGGGGCTGGTGCTCGAGCCAGCGCTAACATCGTTCTTGCGCTCAGTAGGCGTTGAACGTGTACCCGTAGTGCCACATCCCAAGATCTGGGTGTTAGTGACCGGAAAAGAGCTGGCCGACGCTCCTGAGCAGCTGAAGCCAGGGCAGATCCTAGATTCAAACTCAGTCTTTCTGCAGCATGTTCTCAAACGAGAAGGCATCTCCCCCCACCGCGTCATGCGCGTAGATGACAACTTGGATGCCATGCGTAGAGCCATTGGGGTAGCACTGGACGAGGCGGATGTCCTGATCATCACCGGTGGCGCATCGGTAGGTGACTACGACTACACGAGATCGGTACTCGGCGAGTGTGGCGTACGAGAACTCTTTTGGAGAGTGGCCCAAAAACCTGGCAAACCCATCTATGCAGGGGAGAAGAATTCCACCCTGGTTCTCGGACTTCCAGGCAACCCGTATGCCGTGGCCGTTTGCACCTGGCTCTACGTACTTCCTGCTCTACGCCATCGTATGGGTAGAGAAAATGCAGCGCTGAGATCGGTGTGGTTACCCCTAGACCACAGTATTCGTAAGCGCGGAGATCGTACACACTTCCTGAAAGCGGCTCTGGTGCAGCGCGGGTCTGAGAGCCGCATCCGGGTGCTCGACCGACAGGGATCACATCAACTTCGTTCGCTCACACATGCGGACGGCCTGCTTTGCTTTCCTGATAACTTCAATGAGCTCGAAGCAGGCGAACTGGTATCGGTAATGCTATGGCCTTGACTTTGAATCTTCTCTATTTTGCACATCTTCGCGATCGCCTAGGCAGGTCCGAAGAGCAAGTCCAGATGAATGCTCCGTGCACGCCCACTGCGGTGCTTCAGCAGATCTTACCCAGCGACGAGGAGCGCCATTTGCTGCCGTCTCTAGGGGTAGCGGTCAATGGCGTTTACACCACCATGGATCACCCGCTCGAAGATGCGGACGAAGTGGTGTTCATTTCCCCCATTGCTGGAGGCTGAGTACCATGAATCCATCACACCTCTGCATGAGCGCAGATCCTATTCAAACCGAAGAGTTGCAGCGCACACTAGATGATATCTCCAGCGGTGGCGTTGTCACTTTCATTGGCCGTGTACGCAACCACCACGATGGCCGGGCAGTGCGGGCGCTCAGTTATGAAGCTTATGTATCCATGGCTGAGTCGGTGTTTCGAAGTATAGCGCAAGAAGCCAAGGACGCGTTCCAGATCACGCAGATCGATATCGTCCATCGCACGGGCGATCTGAGCATTGGAGATATCGCTGTGTGGATTGGCGTAGCTGCAGCCCATCGTAGGCCCGCCTTCGACGCGTGTCAGTTTGCCATCGACGCACTCAAAGCTCGTGCGCCGATCTGGAAGAAAGAACACTATCTCGATGGCTCGAGCGACTGGACCGAGTGCCAACATGCCACAACCTAGGGCTGTCGTCTTAGCCGGTGGCCGCAGTCGCCGATTTGGCAGCAACAAGGTGTGGGCCAACTTCCAGAGCAAGCCGATGATTGTGACCCTCATCGACACACTGCGTAGCTGCGGATTCTCCATTTCGATTTCCGGCCCCCCTTCGACGCTCTCCAGTCTCGGCTACCCAGTGATCCCTGACCACCTTCCCCACGAAGGCCCCCTCTGCGCCTTGCAGAGAGTGCTCGAACAATTGCCTGATGCGCATGTGCTGCTAGCAGCAGTAGACATGCCAGCACTTCACCCAGACGTAGTGAAGCTCTTGTGGTCGCGCAGAGCACACGCCCAGATCGTGGGGCTCGAAGACAGCGACGGTCGCCCCCATCCTCTACCCGCCGTCTACTCCCGCCGGATCTTACCCACCGTAAGCACCCTCGTGGCTGCAGGCGAGAGACGTCTCGGCGCAGTGCTCCGGCATCCGGAACTGCAGACAGAGAAACTACAGGCCCCACACTGGCAAGTCTTAGATCCACGCGGACAAACCCTACGGAATATCAATACGCCTGAGGCTTTAGCGAACCTCGAGACACTTCCCCCGCTTGGCATGACTCTTGAAAGTGTCTAGACAGGCTGCCCCCCGGGCAGATGGATGAACGGTTCACAAGTGAGGTCTCGCACATGTCCAAACCGATGCTCTCAATTGATTACTTCTCCGATGTGCTCTGTATCTGGGCGTACGTAGCCCAACCTCGGATCGACAGGTTCTACGAACAATTTTCTGGCCAGGTTCAGATGCAACATCGCTTTATACCGATCTTTGGTAACGCGAAACACCGCATATCTACCCTCTGGGCGGCTAAAGGAGGCTTTGGTGGATTCAACGAACACTTGCGCGCTATCAACGAGCAGTTTGATCACATCGACATCAACCAAGAATTATGGATTCACTCTCAACCCAGCACGTCAGCCACGGCCCATCTCTTCCTAAAGGCAATTGATCTATGGCAACGTGAGCAAGGCATCAGCTGTTCTCAAACCATCAACACTGTCGCCACCGAGATCCGTAGAGCGTTCTTCGACCATGCACGCAACGTGAGCCACCTCGACGTGCTCTACTCGATCATCGACGAGCTGGAGATCCCTCGACGAGACATCCAGCCATTTCTCGACGATGGCCGCGCACTCGCGGGCTTATACGAAGACTCAGAGCTGCAACACGAAAATAAGATTGAGGGAAGCCCAACTTTCGTAATCAACGAAGGTCGTCAAAAATTGTACGGCAATGTTGGTTACAAGATCATTGAGGCGAATATTCATGAGCTCTTGAGCGAACCCAACAAAGACCAAGCGAGCTGGTGCTGAGCACCTCACAACACCGCACTAGTCTAACGCCCCAACTAAGCTGACGGGAAATTTCTCAAAGGCCCTCGCCTCAACCTCAAACGGCACACCAGCGAATGCATCCTTCAGGGAGCTACCTTCCTTGAGCGCCCCGGCGATGTGGGTGAGGTAGTGTGCGACTACCATTTTCGTACCAAACTTGTCGTATTGGGCTAGGTGTAAATACTCATGGAGCGGAACCTCGTCGTGACCTCTCTTGCTATAGAGAGTGTTTCGAAAAGCGATGTATGGTGCACCCACCAGATTCGGTAACCAGTGATCACGCTTAAACTCGAAATCCTCGCCCTCCTTGAGTGCCAAATTATATTTCTGCTCCAGATAAGCGATGGTATAGTTCCCGTCGCGGCGATGAGTCACTTTCAAGCGCTCAAACAAGTCTGTTGGCGCTGTATTGGCGACCTTGGACCAACACTCGAGTGTCTCCTCTTTCGGCAGTGGCACCACCTCGACGTCCGCAAGCGCCTCGTTGACATCCGCAATGATGCATTCACGTACGGGATGGCTGCAGTGACACAAGAACTCATTCCAGATCTCTTTGAATCGTCGTGTCTCGATATTTCCAAGACTGGTCTTGAGTAGAGCGCATGGAGATACCTCACCCGTTGCGTCAATATAGGCCTTTTGACCGGAAGTCGCCGTACATCCAAAGCGGTGTGGAGCCTCGTTGTACCAAGGCAACACCACCGCAATTGGACGCCCTGATGCATTCTGAGTCTCGTAGTAGTCGATGAGCCGGCGCTGGTCGTCTCGTGTCAGGTAGAGTGTTGGATCATTTGAGTCGAGCGCTTGGCCCACTGGCCTGATCTCGTTGAGCTGAATTGAATGCGCGCCAAGCTCCTCAGCAAGCTCAACCACCCGAAACACGTCGCCTGACGCAAGG
>PVBE010364673.1_pt1 | contig 11189 bp, 9 predicted proteins | sample 1631181 | NCBI WGS metagenome assembly PVBE01 (sample SAMN08397723, study PRJNA350692) | Marine metagenome, whole genome shotgun sequencing project. | isolation source: water | place: Pacific Ocean | collected 2012-04 | reverse complement strand
CTCCGCCTGAACTTGGCGCAATGGTGTCTTTCGCCTCACTCTGGACCCATTGGTCGCCCTCCCTCTGATAGCCCCGAATCGATATTGACTCAGGGGGTTCGGGGTTTTCCTGATTGCTCACTTCTGAGGTCTCTTCCCACCATCGCTCGGGGCCTTCAGGCATGTTTAGTCGAACATAGTGAGTGATGCTCGGAGATTAACTTGCCTACGGAATCGGCTAATCGGATATCTCCACCAGCGGAGACCCCATATCGACCCGATCACCCTCCGAGAAGTGGACCTTGGTTATCTCCCCGGGCTTGGGGGCTAGGATCTTGTGCTCCATCTTCATCGCCTCCAGGGTCATCAGATGCTGCCCCTCGCGGACCCTCTGCCCCTCCTTGGCCATGACTTGGAGGACGGTGCCCGGCATTGGGGCCTTCAGCCCGCCCTCGTTGGCTGATGCCTTGCTTCCCTGCTCGTGGAAGAGGACCTCGTGGGCCCTGCCGTCTATGTGGATCCACCAGGAGTCGCCAGTCCTGGTCACGTGGGCCAGCTTGGACTGGCCTCCGACTCTGACGGCCACCCTGCCGGGCTTGCCCTCGGCCTCGACGGATGTCTCGGGGATCTGGATCTGTGTGCCGTCCCTGCTCAGGGATGTTATGGAGACCGAGCCCTCGCTCTCCTGCAATGAGGCCTTGTACCTCTCCTGTTGGTCGGGAACGCTCCACTCCATGGCATCACCTCAGGGGAATGTCCTCCCGAGGGTCCTGAACGGGTCCCCCTGGTGGCCGGTGTGATCGTCCAGGGCCTCGGTGCCTCCGGCATGCTGCCTGTCGATGCCGAGCCTCTGCGCCGCTGCGGCGATGGCCACCAGCATGTGATGGTCTGGCTCGGAGCCGCTGAGCTCGGCTGGATCGGTGGAGTCAAGGAAGTCCGTGTCTATTCTACCTCCCTGGAACGCTTCGTGGGATAGCGAGTTTCTCAGGAAGTCGATGTTCGTCCTCACACCAAGGACCACGAAGGAAGACAGGGCGTTGTCGAGCCTCCTGATGGCTGACTTCCTATCAGGTGCGTGGACTATCAGCTTAGCCAGCATCGGGTCGAACTCGATTGTCACCGAGTCCCCCTCGCGCACGCCGGAGTCCACCCTGATGCCCGGTCCCGATGGGGGCCTCCATACGGCGAGCTCGCCTATCGATGGGAGGAAGCCGCGGCTAGGGTCCTCGGCATACACCCTCGCCTCAATGGAATGGCCGTTCTGGGATACCTCCTGCTGGGAAATTCCCAGAGGCAGCCCCGCCGCAACCTCGAACTGCTTCTGCACGAGGTCGATGCCGGTTGTCATCTCGGTAACCGGGTGCTCAACCTGTATCCTGGTGTTCATCTCTAGGAAGAAGAACTCGCCGTTGCTGGCAAGGAGGAACTCAACCGTCCCTGCCCCAACGTATCCAACGGAGCGAGCCGCGGTCACTGCCGCGTGGCCCATGGCATCCCTGATGCCGGGGTTGACTGCAGGCGAGGGTGCCTCCTCGATCACCTTCTGGTACCTGCGCTGAAGAGAGCAGTCCCTCTCGTTGAGGTGAATCGCACCGCCATGGGAGTCGCATAGGACCTGGATCTCCACGTGCCTGGCCCCCTTCAGGAGCCGCTCGATGTACACAGTCCCGTCCCCGAAGGCGGCCGATGCCTCCCTGGCTGCTGCCTCGAACTCGCTCCTGAGGTTCTTCGGTACCGATACCGACCTCATCCCCTTTCCACCGCCACCGGCACTCGCCTTGATCAGCAGGGGGTAGCCTACCTTCGCCGCAGCACTGGCGAGGGCCCCGAGGTGATCGGCGCCCTCCTCTACTGGGATCTGTTCCCCGGGGATGACGGGCACTCCCGACTCGATCATCAGCGTGCGGGCGGATATCTTGTCCCCCATCGTCTCTATTGCATGTGACGAGGGGCCGATCCACCGGATGCCCGCAGCCTCGACCGCGCTTGCGAAGTCCGGCCTCTCAGAAAGGAACCCGTATCCGGGGTGGATCGCATCGGCTCCAGTTGAGCGGGCGGCCTCTATTATCGAGCTTCCATTGAGGTATGTCATCTCTAGCGAATCCCCCTCCAGGAGAACTGCCTCGTCGGCGATCTCGACGTGCAGGGATGATGAGTCGGACGCAGAGAATACTGCGACGCATGAGAGTCCGGCCTCCTTGGCTGCCTGGAGGACCCGTACGGCTATCTCGCCACGATTCGCGACCAGAACCTTGGAGAAGGGGCTGGGCGCATCGGACATCCACTCCATCGACATGTTCAGACTTCCCGGTCTTGGGACCAGGCTGGCTTCCTGCCGTCCAGGAATGCCGAGAGCCCCTCCTGTCCCTCGGGAGAGCCGCGCATCTTGCTGGTTAGGTCGAGTGTCCATGACCTCAGTGACTCGTCGTCCCCCTCCCAGCGATCCAACTCAGCCACCATCCGCTTGGCTGAAGTCACTGCTATCGGCCCGGAAGACATCACCTCTGAGATGACCCGGGAGACCGATTCGTCCATCCCATGGACGCTTTCGACGACCTCGTCTACGAATCCTATCCTGAGCGCCTCCTCCGACCCTATCCTGGATGCGAGCATGGCGAGCCTCCGGAAACCAGCGCTCCCTAGGCGACGGTAGACATAGGGCCCGATAACCGCCGCAGAAATGCCGAGTTTTGCCTCGGACAATGCGATCCTCGTCTTGGGCTCGGCGATGACGTGGTCCGAGCATGCGACTAGCCCGGCACCCCCTCCGAGGGCGACCCCCTGGACGCAAGCGATTGTGAAGCAGGGGTGGGACCAGAGTCCGTGGAACAGCCTGTCCAGCCTCTCAGAGTCCTCCCGATTCTCCTCCGGCGTCTTCCCGCCCCCGTCGCGCATCATGTTGATGTCGGCACCGGCGCAGAAGTGCTTGCCCTCCGATCTGATGACAATGGCACGGAGATTGGGAGAGCCATCTGCGGATAGGAGCTCTCCGGTGTTGCCGACGGATCTCGCTGCAGTCCATTCGAGGAGCTCCGCGATCTCGGAGATTATCTGCGCGTTGAGCGCATTGAAGACGTCCGTCCTGTCGAGTGTGAGGTTTGCTACCGCCCCATCCAGTTCCATCCTGCAGAGCTCGGTTTCTGGGATATGATCTCGGTTCAATGTCTCACATCCTGAATACGCCGTAGCGAGTCTCTGGCATGGGGGCGTTGAGGCTGGCGGAAATAGATAGCCCCAGAACGTCCCTGGTGTCCCTGGGGTCGATGACCCCGTCGTCCCACAGCCTTCCGGTGGAGTAGTATGGGCTGCTCTCGCGCTCGTACTTGGCACGGATCTCGTCCGGGTCCTCGTTGCCGACAGTCGACAGGACGCTGGCTGCCTGCTCGCCACCCATTACGCTGATCCTGGCATTGGGCCACATGAAGAGGAAGCGTGGGTCGTAGGCCCTGCCGCACATGCCGTAGTTCCCGGCTCCGTGCGACCCCCCGATTATCACGGTGAACTTTGGCACTGGAACGCAGGATACCGCGGTGACCAGCTTGGCGCCGTCCTTGGCTATACCTCCCGACTCGGCCTCGCGGCCCACCATGAACCCGGTGATGTTCTGCAGGAAGACCAGCGGAACGCCCCTCTGTCCGCAGAGCTCAACGAAGTGGGCCCCCTTCAGGGATGACTCGGAGAACAGGATGCCGTTGTTCGCGACGATGCCAACGGGGTATCCGTGTATCCTCGCGAACCCACAGACCAGGGTGTTCCCGTACCTGCGCTTGAACTCGTGGAACTTCGACCCGTCGACTATCCTCGATATGACGTCCCTGACGTCATATGGGGTCCTGTTGTCCCCCGGGATGATGCCCATCAGGTCCTCGACGTCGTACGCCGGTGGCTCGGATGGCTTGGAGTCCAGCCTGTGCTTGGGCGGGACGTTGAGGTTCTCGACTATGTTACGGACCATCCTGAGTGCGTCTTCCTCGTCCTCGGCGTAGTGGTCCGCGACTCCTGACTTTGAGGTGTGCACCTCGGCACCGCCGAGGTCCTGCGAGGAGACCTCCTCCCCGGTGGCGGCCTTGACCAGAGGCGGTCCTGCGAGGAATATCGTCCCGTTCCCCTTCACGATGATCGACTCGTCGGACATCGCGGGGATGTAAGCCCCGCCAGCGGTGCACGAACCTAGTACTGCAGCGACCTGGGGGATTCCCTTGCTGGATAGTATCGCCTGGTTCCTGAAAATCCGGCCGAAGTGAAGCTTGTCGGGGAACACCTCGTCCTGCATGGGGAGGAACGCCCCTCCGGAGTCAACCAGGTAGATGCACGGGAGGTTGTTCTCCTCGGCTATCTCCTGGGCCCTGATGTGCTTCTTGACGGTCATGGGGTAGTATGACCCTCCCTTGACGGTGGCGTCGTTCGCTACGAACATGCACTCCTTGCCATGTACGAGGCCTATTCCAGTCACTATCCCCGCTGACCTCGCCCTCCCGTCGTAGAGGCCGTCTGCGGCCAACGCAGATGTCTCAAGGAAGGGGGAGCCTGGGTCGCAGACCTCTGCTATCCTCTCCCTGGGTAGGCTCTTTCCTCGGTCCCTGTGCCTCTGGAATTGTGGTTCGTCCCCCGACCTCCTGACTTGGTCCAGTTTGGACTTCAGAACACCGGCCAGGGACTCGTTCATCTGCCTACGCTGAGCGAAGTCCCCGCCATTCGAATCGACCCCGTTTGGCAACCTCTCCATGTCGCTCGCTCTGCCAGAGTGCAGGGGAGTCTTCAATTGAATGGGCCGAGAGTCGTGATTTCACGATTTAGACGCCAAGAGTGAGCCTGCCGACGTCACGCAGACCGGGAGCCATTCCGACCACGAGCATTGCCACGCCTATCAGCATCCTGAGGTGCTGCTCCCTCCTCTCGAAGTTCAGGCTGTAGAATACGTAGTAGATTAGTCCGGCTAGGCCGCATTTGACCAGTGCGAAGAGCCAGACCCCCTCATCCAGCATTCCGTGCTCGATTCCGAGCTTTTCGTTGGTCCAAAGGCCGACGTCGATGACGCCCTGAGATGCGACGTGCTTCTCACCGAGCCCGGGGAAGCCGTCGATTCCGATCCATGTGGCAAGTCCGTCCAGTATCTGCCCCGCTACGGCGAGGAAAACCAGAGGCTGTGCCATGATTGCACGTGCCCTCAGCGGCTCGATGATGGCCTTCTCGGGGTAATCCTCTATCGTGGATTTCCTGTATTCTTCGTCGGTCATTCCGGTTGGCAGGATGCCAGCGACCAGCCCTTGTCTAGATAGTTCAGCGACGGCACTGCTTCCCTGCGTGTACATCCAGTAGCAGACAACGGCGGGCACCCCTATCACCACCACGAGAGGCCAAGTCCGATCCATTGGTGGTGGCGATTCTATGGCGAACGAGGCTAGCGCCCCGAAGAATATCAGAGACCCACCGACACCGGTCAGGTATACCATCCGCTGAACGTTGGAGAAGAGCCCGGAGAGTTCTCTGGACCATGAGACGAAGGCTATCGAGGCGATCACCCCGAGGATCATCGGCCAGAGGCTCAAGTCGCCTACCTTCCCCGAGATAGAGGAGGCGTAAATGACGAACTGGAGCAGTATGAGGCCTGTCGCTAGGGTCTCGAGGTCGTTCTTCTTGGAGGCTCCCTCCCTCTCCGCACGGTCCAGGGAGATTCCAACTGCACCGGCCAGAACGACCCAGAAGGCGGCTTGGAAGTGAATGCCAGGACTGACGAAGTATGGTGCCAGGCCGGCCCCGAACATCTCCGCATCCTCGGCAACCTCGCCGAAGACTGCCCATGTGATGAATGGGAGAAGGGCTAGCACGGAGGTGTCGCTCGGGTCGATCCCAAGGCCCCTTAGCCATGCGGAAAGTGCGACTACGAACAGCCCCAGTACGATAGCATACGTCAGCGTGTTGACCGCGTTGTAACCGGAATCACCAGTCGACTCACCCCTGATCTGGTCGATGAAGTACTCGTTCAGTGAATCGGACAGGAAGTTCTCTATTCCCGCCCACTCGAGTCCGAGGCCGAGGAATAGCAGTGCGAAGACTGCAAGAAGTGCGTTGATCGCCATTTTCTCATATGGGTGAGGTACGTCAAGCGGGTTGTTCACGAACCTACGGATGGTCATTATCCCTTATGCGTGACGGTGATTTATTCCTCTCCGACGCTGACCCTCTCGTCGTCTTCCGACCCCGGGCCCTTGTCTTCTGCCATTCTCTTTCGCGCTTCGGAGAATCCAGGCACCATTGACTCGAACGAGTCTGGGGCGATTGAGCTCTTGTCCCTGAATGTCTCCAGGTTCTTCGAGCGGAGCCTCTGCCTCCTCTTGTCCTGCTCCAGGCCGAAGAGAACCGTGCTGTGCTCTGAACCGCCTAGTATCCCCTCTATGGCTGGGGTGGCTAGGGATAGCGCGTCGTTGCCACCCAGAACCGCTACGGTCGAACCGTAGACGGCGATCTCGCATCCGGACATCTCCTCTATCAGAGTCCTGATCCTCCCGTTGGTTCCAATGAGTCGGCTCCTCATTCTGCGCGTCTGGTTTGGCTGCCGGCCCACCCACTCCCTGATGTCGTACATCCGTAGGAATACGTCGTCATCGAGTAGTTGTACTGCCCTCTCTGGGGAGAAGCCGCGGCCTATCGCGGAGATCACGTCTGGCACCTTCATCCTCCTGATCGGATCCGGGTCTCCGGTCCATGTGATGGAGACGTCGCCGGTCTTGGAGTCAATGCTCAGGTTCCCATTGCAGGCCTTCTCGATCATCTTCCGGGTCTTCCCGGACTTGCCGATGAGTACCGCTATCCTGTCCTTTGGTACCCTATTGAGGTGCTCCATGCTGGTTATGCGGCGGTAACTGTCGCTTTAATCCACGCGTGTATCCTGTGACAGGTCTGGGACGGGGCCGTCCAGCACCCTCACTAGGCTCTCTGCAACTTGGGCCTCGTGCCCCTTGCGGCCCGCCCATTCGGTCAGCCTCGTAACGTCCCTGACTAGGAACTCCTTGGCGCTCGGGTGCCTCGTGGTTACGGCTTGGCCGGCGTCGATTACCCACGGAACCCCCTGCCTCCACAGGATGTTGTATTCGCTGAAGTCAGCATGCACGAGGTCGCAGGTCTGCCAAATTACGGCGATTATCTCGAGCAGGTCTTCGAAGGCGGATGATGGGTCCTCCACCTCGATGTCCTTCAGACGGGGGCTTGGCGTGTCATCGTCTCCGATGAATTCCATGACTAGGACGTTCTTGAGGTTGAATAGGGGCTCTGGGACTCGAAGGCCGCTCTTCCTCATCCGCTTCAGGTTCCTGAACTCCTTGCGCACCCAGATGTTTACCAGTTCCCTGTGCCTCCTGGAGAGCCCTGAGAAGCGAGGGTCGCCGTCGATGTACTTGGCCAGTCCCTTGAACACCGCATTGGTGGTGTGGAATATCTTCACTGCCATCGGCCCGTTAGTGGAAGTAGCGCGGAAGACGTGGGCCTCCTTGCCCCTGGCTATTGGGTAGTCGATCGTCTCGATCTCGCCCTGCTGCATTAGCTTGTGAAGGGCCAGGAGGGTTGATCGGTCGAAGACTTGGTCGAAGACCCTCCGATCGACCCACTCGTACCTCCCTCGGCCCATCACGCCCTGAAGTGCGTACTCGATGTCGTCGAACATCCGCTTGTACTTTGGTTCGGAGATCCACTCGTGCTTCCTCTCGGAACGCATCATCATGTCCGGGTCGAACTCCTCCCAGTCCTCGTCCGAGGGCATTTTCTCACCCGAAGAACGAGTCGATGTCGTCATCGTCTACTGCTGGCTCTGGTGACTTCTTTGTGTCCTCGTCATCGGCCTCTTCCTCGATGTCGGGGGCATCGACTTCCTCAACTTCCTGGGATTCGGCTGCTTCCCCCACTTCCCGGGATTCATCGGTGGCCATTCCGAAGAGGTCGACTATCTCCGGGAGGACCCCCTTCCTTGAGAGGTAGAGTGACTGGGTCTTGGTGTAGCGCATGCATACGTTTGCCTTCTCGTCCTGGAACTCCCAGGGCTGTATGACTATGAGGTCGCCCTCTCTGACCCATTGGCGGCGACGCATCTTGCCCGGTATCCTAGCGAGTCTGGACTCGCCGTCTTCGCAAATCGATCGTACCCTGCGCCCTCCGAGGATGTTGTCAGCGATCGCGAACATCTCGTTCACCTTCCGATTGGGAAGGGGTACGCGTATCCTGTCTCCGCCGGATTCCATCTGAGCTAGCAGCTCAGTGTCCACCGACTCCTCCCTACGGGCCATCGTGCCCTCGGTCATGGGGCACCTATGTGAAGTTGAGCCTGCTATCACGACAGGAGTGCGGCTGCAGCGTCCTCTGCGAGGCCAAGCAGCCATTCGCTGGGGGGCCCGATGCCGAATGCCAGTGAGAGGAGCGCCATGGTGACGATCAGCGCACGGACCGCTGGGCTGCATGGGGGCGAGTCCGCTCCCTCGTTGGTCTCGAAGAACATCACCATGCCCATCCTGAGGTAGTAGAACATTGAGAGGGCGCTGTTGAGCACCACTGCCACGGCCAGCCAGAAGACCGGGTTGACGCTGGTGGCCCACGAGAGCATGGTCGATGCGCCTCCGGTTCCCGCGGAGACGGTGACTATCCCGTTGATCATCAGCAGCTTGGAGAGGAACCCGGAGAATGGCGGCACCCCAGCGAGGGAGAGCATGAACACGAACATGGATGCAGCTAGGAGAGGGTCCCTGCTAGCGAGGCCATTGAGTCCCGAGACCCTGTGGCTGGAGCCCTCCCTCTCTATGGATGAGAGCACCATGAAGGGGCCCATCTTGAACAGGACCAGGACGCATAGGTGGAAGATGACGGCCATCACGATGAGCTCCTGTGCGGAGGGGTCAGCGATGCCGGAGCCTATCGCGGAGACCGCTGCCAGCATGTATCCCGCGTGGGCGACGCTGGAGTAGGCGAAGACCCGCTTTGGGTTGTCGCTGGAGAGGGCTGCTAGGTTCCCCCAAGTCATGGTGATCACGGATATGACGGCTAGCGTGCCATACCAGAATGCCGCACCCGAAGCGGGCATCGCTATTGTGAGGAGGAGCCTGAACAGGGCTACGAAGCCCATCGCCTTCGATGCGGTGGCGAGGACCCCTGCCACCATGGAGGAGGTTCCCGAGTACGCATCCGGGATCGCGAGGTGGAATGGGGCTGCTCCCACCTTGAATCCGAATGCGACCAGCATCATCCCCACTCCCGCGGCTGCGAGTGGGTCCAGTGTCTCCATGGACTGCCAGGACTGCGACAGGCCGGAGACGCTGAGGTCACCGTTCCATAGGTAGAGCAGGGACATGCCGTATATCCCGACCGCGGATGCCACCGATCCCACGATGAAGTACTTCGTGCCCGCCTCCCCGCCCTCCTTGGACTCCTTGTGGAAGCCCACTAGGACGTAGGAGGAGAGCGAGGCGAGCTCCAGGCACACGAAGAGCATGAACAGGTGGGTGGACTTGGCCATCAGCGACATGCCGAGGCCGAGCGTGAGCAGGAGGATGTGGAAGTCGGCCTGCCTGCGGTTGTCGTAGAGTGCTGCTGTCTTGCGGCTCTCTGCCTCCTCGTCGTCACCGTCCGATGGGGCTGGGGCATCGGGGTCGGAGGGGAGCCTCTGAGTCGCGGATACCGTGCACAGTATGAGCACGCAGATGAACAGGTTCGTGAGCAGGGAGCTGAACTGGTCGACCTCGAGGGCGCTGCCGAACTGCCCGGACGCTGGTGGGTCCAGCAGGGCCATAGTCGAGGCGACTAGGGCTGCCGAGAGCGTGGCCAGCGTCATCCAGTTGGGGAGCCTGGGGTCCCTGGTCGCGGGGAACCTGGTCCCCCCGATCATAACGGGGATCCTGAAGCTCGTTAGGGGGACCCTGAACTTCGCGTCCCCTAGGTTCGGGATTATGATGATGGCAGCCAGTCCCAGGGTCAGGACCAGTTCGGGCAGGAGTAGCTGGATGTCCATCCCATCTAGCTCCGAGCTCACGGCCTCACCCCCTCGGACTGCATAGCCTCGGCCAGCAGTTGGACCACGACCTCGGTGCTCCAGTACGACATCATGTCCCAGAAGAAGAACGGCAGGATGCCGAAGAGGATGGTGAGGGCGCCCAGAATGGTCATGCCCGCGTTCTCATGCCAGGTTATGTCCCGGGGCTCGTGGTGGAGCGTGTCCGGGAGGATTCCCTGGTGCGGGTCGTTGGACTCGAATATCGTCCTCTGCATCGAGGTCAGGTAGTAGACGGCGGTGATCACTAGGGTCAGGGCTGGGAGGAGGACTAGCCAGCCGAATGTCATCCAGAAGGCGATCAGCACTGCGACCTCGGCGACGAAGCCTGCCATCATGGGGAGCCCGAGGCTGGCCATCCACCCTAGCATCATGTGGCCTGCCAGCCACGGGCTGTGGTGGGCTATGCCTCGCATCGAGCCGATCTCGAGCGTGTGGTAGTGGTGCTTGAATGACCCAGCGACGGCGAACAGTAGGGGGCTGATGATCCCATGAGCGAACATCATGAATAGGGCCCCCGCGATTCCCAGTGGCTGCATCGTCGCTATCCCCAGGAAGATCAGGCCCATGTGGGAAACCGACGAGTATGCCACCATGCGCTTGAGGTTTGACTGCCCCATGCAGACCCATGCGCCGTATGCTAGGCTGGCCATGCCGAGGAACACCAACAGCGGGGTGAATACGACGGTGGATGCTGGGAATGCGGTTACAGCGACCCTCAGGAACCCGTATGCCCCCATCTTCAGCATCACCCCCGCCAGTATCATCGAGCCTGCTGTGGGTGCCTGCACGTGAGCGTCAGGCAGCCATGTGTGGACCGGTACGCTGGGCATCTTGGTGGCGAACCCTATGAGGAGTAGGAACCAGACCAGGTGGCGAAGGCCCTCGCTCATCTGCCCCCCGCTGTCGAGCATGGCGATCATGTCGAAGGACCTCTCTGAGATGGATGCCCCCGTGTTGAAGTACATCACCAGGATTCCGATGAGCATTACGACGCTGGCCGTGAACGTGTAGATGAAGAACTTCATCGCAGCATAGCGCCTGTCCTCGCCGCCCCAGACCAGGATGAGGAAGAACATGGGTATCAGGGTCATCTCCCAGAACTCGTAGAAGACGAACAGAACGACCGAGAAGAACACGCCGATCATGGCACCCTCCGTGACGAGGAGCAGCGGGTGGAAGT
>PVBE010053519.1_pt1 | contig 11190 bp, 14 predicted proteins | sample 1631181 | NCBI WGS metagenome assembly PVBE01 (sample SAMN08397723, study PRJNA350692) | Marine metagenome, whole genome shotgun sequencing project. | isolation source: water | place: Pacific Ocean | collected 2012-04 | reverse complement strand
CGAAAAGAATATTGAGTTTTGTTAAAGAGTTTTGTGATGGAAAGGTCGTATCTATTTTAGAAGGCGGATACGATCTAAATGCTCTTAAAGAAAGCGTTGATTGCCACGTAAAATCTTTGATGGAATATCAATAAGAAATCGATTTCAAGTAAAGACCGCAAGCAGGAGCTGGAGGAGCACACTTTATACGGTTTTTGGACTGAAATGAGTTTTTGAAATCACTCAATTTCCACTTGCCCTCACCCAAATACTTAATACAACCCACCATAGATCTGACCTGCTGCTGTAAGAAAGATTTAGAAGCAAATGTCAGGATCAATTTATTTTTGTTTTTTTTGATTGAAGCTCTTTTTAGGGTTTTAACTGGTGATTTTGCTCCACATGATGAAGCACGAAAAGTCGAAAAGTCGTGAGCACCTATTAACAATTTAACACCTTTTTTCATAATCTTTAAATTTAGCTTTTTACGAATGTGCCAAGCCTTATTTTTTTGTAGAGCCAAAGACGATTGTCTATTAATAATAATATATTCATAAGTTCTTTTTTTTGCATCAAACCTAGAATGAAATTTTTTCTTAGTTTTTTTTATATCTAAAATCGTTACTGGATTCTTTCTCATATAATGATTGGCGCCCAATAAAAATTGGTTTTTTTTGATTTTTTTTTTCAAATCAAAATGAGCTACTTGGGCCAACGCATGCACTCCGGCATCCGTTCTTCCTGCGCCGGTTACTGTGACTTTTTCTCTTGAAAGTTGTAATATTGCTTTTTGAAGTATCTCTTGTATTGAAAGACCATTTTTCTGAAATTGCCAACCGACAAAAGGGGTTCCATCATATTCAACTATTATTTTATACCTTTGCATCAGGTTAAGAGAGAATTTTGACTAATTTTTTTTCCCAGTAAAAAATCTTTAGTTGATTGTTTATTTTTTCCTTCTCGTTGTATTTCCAATATTTGAATTGAATTGGATTGACATGCTACGGTCAAATTTTCATTAAGAACAGTACCTGGCCTACCATTAAGTAGCAATTTTTTTGCCTTCCAAACTTTTATACGTTCTTTCTGAAATTCAAACCACGCTCCAGGATTGGGATTGAGGCCGTGAATATGAGCGACAATTTTATCTGCATTTGAATTCCAATCTATTTTAGCTTCTTTCTTGTTTATTTTTTTTGCGTACGTGGCTTCAGAATGCAATTGTTCTACAAATTTTGAATTACCTTTTTCTATTGTTTGCAAACATTCGATGAGTAAATTAGCTCCAACATCTGAGAGTTTTTTTTCTACCTCACCGTAAGTTGAGTTAGAATTTAATTCTAATTCATGCGAAGCCATTATCGGTCCACTGTCTAATTTTTCTTGAATTTTCATAATGCTTATTCCTGTTTTTTTATCACCATTCATGATGGAACGTTGAATGGGAGCGGCACCTCTCCATTTTGGCAACAATGATGCGTGTATATTTAAAAAACCTAGTTTTGTAGCCTCTAAGATATTTATAGGTATCAATTTTCCATAAGCAACAACCACACCTAGGTCTGCTGATAAATTTTTTATAAATTCGTACTCATTATTATTTAGAGTTTCAGGACTTCTAAATGGTATATTTTTTTTTTCTGAAAAACTTTGTATTGGAGAAATATTAACTTTTTGACCTCTTTTTGATTTTTTTGGTGGCTGAGTATATATCATTAAGACTTCGTAATTTTGATCAATTAATGCTTTAAGTGTAGGTACCGAGAACTCTGGTGTTCCCATAAAAATTATTTTAAGTGGCATCAATTTTTCTGAATTTAAATTACAATTCTATCTAATTGTTCTTTTTGTTTCGAAAATTTTTTAACAATCATTGACTTTTTTAATTTTGACAAATAATCAATAAATAAAATACCTTCCAAATGATCTATCTCATGCTGGATACAGGTTGCGAGCATACCTTCGGCTTCAAATTCTTTGAGTTGTCCATGATAATCCAAATATTTAAAGCTACACTTATCAGGTCTAACAATTTCAGCAAACTGACCTGGTAACGACAAACAACCTTCTTCATAAGTTGAGTTATTTGAAGATTTTTGAATTATTTCTGGGTTTACAAAATACATCGGATTTTTAGGTCCATCTTTTTGGGCTATATCAAGAACGATCACTCTTTTAGGTATACCTATTTGAATCGCAGCCAAGCCAATTCCTGGCGCGGCATACATCGTTTCTAGCATATCGTCCATGAGTTTTTGCACGTCAGAATCCACCGATTCTACTTTTAAAGATTTTTTTCTCAAAATCTCATTTGGTTCAATTAAAATTTTTCTCAAAGTCATATCAATACGAATAAATTATAAGATTATTTTAGTCAAGTAATCGAAGTTTTATAAACAAAGGCGATTAGACTCTAACAGGAAGTGATTCGCTCAAAATTTTATTTCTTATTTCTATTAAATTCATTTCATTCAAAATCTTATTCAAAAAATATATTGTTTCGGGATCTAAATCTTGAATTTCATTATTTCCGATTATTTCTATAATATTGAGCATAATTAAACCTGTTTGGTTCTGATTTAAGAGATTTTCCAAACTCTCTGGCATCTTCAATCCTAATGAAGAAAAATTGCCATTTTTTAGATTTTCTGGCAGAGGAACTCCGGAAACACCGTCAACTCTGAGGGATTCTAAAACGGCAAAATCTTTTACTGAATAATAATATTTTTTATTCTTTTTTATTTTTTTATAAATTGTTTTAAAGTCCTTCTCTGTCCTACTTGTTTTTTCACTACCATCTAAGAAATGTTTTATAATTTTAGACCTATGTAAAATATCATTATTAAATCTAATTTGCTTTTCTGTTATTAGATCCTCATTTAGATTTGCCTCTACTAACTCATCGTAGTCTCTTGGAATTTTGTTGGGATCGATATTAGCTAAAATATTTCCTAATACTTCAGCATAAACTTTGAATAAACTATCCTCTAAAAATAAATCTTTAAGCAAGAAAGCAAAATTAAGTTTTTTTTCGATATTATCGTTTAATAGTAAACTTTGATAAATTAAGGCTCTAGCCTTATAATTTGGCAAAGTCTTGTAAACCTCAGATGCATGTAACAACTGATCAAAACTAAAATTTATTTTTTGATAAATCTCAAAAACTTCATCGTAATCAAAAGAATCATCTGCTGCAGCTTTTTCGTAAGTTAGTATTATTTCTTCGTCTGTAATATTATCCGTTTTTATAAGGTTAGCCGAAAAAAGATAGCGCCAAATATATCTATCTGTTCTGTCGGTTGGTTCATATTCAAAATTATCACTTGTAATATGAGACAAATAAAAATTTAAGAGATTGTCATCCAAAATTTCTTGATTTATTTTATCTGTGAACCCTAACAAAAAATTGATTTTATTTTCAAAAAATTTATCCTTAAACCCTCGCTCTTTTAATAGATCTAAAACTAATTGCGCCTCTTCTCTGCGATCATTATTGATTAAACAATAAATAGTAAATTTATCTAAATAATTATTTTGAACATTTTTGCTGATGAAATTTATTTCTTCACAAGCCGATCCTATATCCGCTCTTGAAAGATATTCGTCCATTAAAATTCTTATTATCTTCGATTCATGTCCCGCTTCTGGATTTTTCTTTAGTAAAGTTTCCAAATCTTGAAATCTTTGATTCTCAATCAGCCAATCAATTTTTATTTTTAAGAATTCTTTTGAAGTTAAATTAATTCTTGGTGGATAAGCGCTGGTAAACAAAATTTGGAAAAGCAAATCCTGTGAAAATTTTGATAAATTTAATTTATTAATCCTTTCCAATATATTAACAACATCTTGTCCATCTGATTGTAACCACATGTTTATATTGAAATTATTTTCAATTGGATCAAATATACCAATTATAGTCAGGTCGGAATCATCAATCTTCTCTTCATCTATTTGTACTGATATTTTGTTTGCATTTTCTAATAAAATTGGAGTTTTTATAATAGCATCCTTCTCTTCATTGATTTGTTCATTTTGATTTTGTTTACTTTCCCATATATCTATAGCTGTTGCCGCTAAGGCAGAGTTGAAAATTAGTAAAGTAAAAAAAATTGTAAATTTTATTAAATTATTTAAGTGTAATAAGCTTATCATTGCTAATTTCTTGCTTAATAAGTTTATTCGGTACTGGCATTTCTAATTTGTCTAGAAAAAATATTGCCAAAAAGAAAATTAAACCAAATAAAATAATCTTGATTACAAATTTACTTCTTAATATACCTTTCGTGGTTCTGAATTGTAATCTGCGTTGCATAATTATTAAATTGTATTTAAACTGGCAAATTAAGACAAAATTGTGAAGAATTAAAATTAAAATTTTCAGGATAATAGTGAAAAAAAACCTTGTTTTATTAGGAATGATGGCTGTTGGGAAAACCACTCTGGGTAAGATTGTGGCAAAAATACAAAGACTAAAATTTATCGACATTGATGCAAATATTGAAAAAAAGAATTCAATGTCAATTAATAAAATTTTTAATAAAAAAGGTGAAGAATTTTTTAGAACAGAGGAAGAAAAAGAAGTATTAAATTCTCTAAAAAAAAAAAAAATTGTGTTATTGCTCTAGGTGGGGGAGCTTTTGTAAACGAAGTAGTTAGAGCAAATGTTTTGAAAAATGCTATATCTGTTTGGCTAGACGTTGATATAGATATTTTGAACAAAAGAGTAAAATGGAATCAAAAAAGACCTTTATTAAAAGAAGAAAACAGTAAAAAAATATTAGAAAAATTATATGAAAAAAGGAAAGAATTTTATAAACAGGCTAATTACAAAGTAACGTGTAATAAACTTAATAAACAGGATGTTGTAAAAAAAATAATGACTTTATATGCTAAACAATAAAATTATCATTAAAACTAAAAGTAAATCATACCCAATTTATTTTGGACACGGAGTTTTAAGTATAATAGGTAAGCTAATTAATAAAAAACTGCCCAATACAAAAAAAATTTGTATTGTTAGTGATAAAAAAATACCACAAATCTTGTTAAACCGACTATGTAAATATTTAAAAAAATACAATCTAAAAATCTATAGGTTGTCGGTAAATGAAAAAACAAAAAGTTTTAAAGTTGTCAACAAAATAGTTGAAGATTTATTAGAAGATAATTTTAATAGATCTGACTGTGTAATTGCTTTTGGCGGTGGAATTTTGGGTGACTTGTCAGCCTTTATTTCAAATCTGACAAAAAGAGGAATTAAATTCATTAATATTCCTACAACACTTTTAGCGCAAGTTGATGCTTCGATCGGTGGAAAAACTGGAATTAATTCTAGACAAGGAAAAAATCTTATAGGGACTTTTTATCAGCCCGACTTTGTACTAACTGATATATCAATACTTGATAGCTTGCCTCATAGAGAAATGATTTGCGGATATGGGGAAATACTAAAACATTCATTAATTTTAGATAGAAATTTTTTTTTATGGCTTACTAAAAATGCAAAAAAAATAATACACCATAAAAATAGTAAACTTTTAAAAAAAGCTATTATAAAAAGTTGTAAAATTAAATCTAAAATAGTTAAAAGAGATGAAAAGGAAAAAAATTTAAGAATGATATTAAATTTTGGTCATACTTTTGCACATGGATTCGAGGCGGCAAAAAATTACTCAAAAAAATTAAATCATGGTGAAGCAGTACTAATGGGTATGATGTGCGCTTGTCAGCTATCTTTTCAAAAAAAACTTTTACCATTAAAAGAGTTAATTTTGATAAAAAAACACTATCTCGATTTAAATTTGCCAATAAATTATAAAAAAATTTTTAACAATAGAGGAATAACTAAAATTATTTCTTTTATGAAAAAGGATAAAAAAAACCTTAGTGAAAAAATAAATCTAATTCTTATAAAAAAAATTGGTAAAATATACAAACCAAATAATTTTACCATCGACTCTAATCAACTTAAAAAGTTTTTAATAAAACAAAATATTTAAAAATTCATTTTATTATTATTTCTAAAGCGTGAATCTTGCTTTTGATCTCATCGCTTAAAATCGAAAAAATAATTCTGTGTGCGTCAATTTTTTTCATATTTTTTAGCTTTTTTGATTTTATTATAATTCTAAAATGGAATTTGTTACTATTGAATGATTTATGTTTTTTATGAAGATTTGAGTTATCAATTATCAATAACTGCTCAGTTTTAATCTTATTATTAATTTTTGTTTTTATTTTATCTAATAAAGTGGTCATTTTACTTTTAAAACCCTAAAACATATAATAGTTGCAAACAATGAAAAACATTTGTGAATGGAGTAACTGCAAAGAGGATGGCAAATTTAAAGCCCCAACAGAAAGAGATAATATTAAAAATTTTAAATTGCTTTGCAAGACTCATATAAAACTTTTTAATAAAAGTTGGAATTATTTTGATGGAATGTCTCAATATGAAATTGAAAGTTTTATAAAATCAGATCTTACTTGGCACCGTCCTACCCAAACATTCGGTTCGTCAGATAATTTTTTTAACATACTGTGGAATAATGCTTTAAGTGATAAATTCAAAGTTTTTAAAAATGATAATACAAGACACATTAATAATAGTAGGAAGTTGTGTGAAAAAGACAAAGATGCTTTTAGAATTATGGATTTGAAATTCAATGATGACTGGTCAATAATACAAAAAAAATTCAAAACCCTTGTAAAAAAGTTTCACCCTGATAAACATTCTGGCAGTAAAAAACATGAAAACAAATTAAAAAAAATTACCCTAGCGTATAGTCACCTAAAAATGATAATGATGGAAAAACAGTAACGATGACTAACTTAGCAGAATTGACTCCAGATATTAAGGTTTCGATAAATCAAATTTTTGGAATAAATACTGATATGAAAATAGATGCTTTTTCAAAAAAAAATGAGTTTGTTCCTGAAATTGATAGTAACTACAAGTTTGACAGAGATACAACTTTAGCAATTATTTCCGGTTTTGCTTTTAACAAACGTGTTTTAATTCAAGGATATCACGGAACAGGAAAATCAACTCATATTGAACAGGTCGCCGCAAGATTAAATTGGCCTTGCTTAAGGGTAAACTTAGATAGCCATATAAGTCGTATAGACCTAATAGGTAAAGATGCTATTGTAATTAAAAAAGACAAACAAGTCACCGAGTTCAAAGAGGGTATACTTCCTTGGTCAATTCAAAATCCCGTCGCTTTGGTATTTGATGAATACGACGCTGGACGCCCAGATGTGATGTTCGTTATACAAAGAGTACTTGAAAACGAAGGAAATTTTACATTACTCGACAAGAATAAAGTTTTAAAACAACATCCTTTTTTTAGGTTATTCGCAACAACAAATACAATCGGATTAGGAGATACAACAGGTTTATATCAAGGAACTCAACAAATAAATCAAGGGCAAATGGATAGATGGAATATTGTAACAACTTTAAATTATTTAAAATTCGACAAAGAACTAGAAATCATCCTCGCTAAAACTAATAACTTTAATAACAAAGAAGGAAAAGAAATTGTGTCTAATATGATCAAAGTTGCAGATTTAACCAGAAAAGGATTTGTTAATGGGGACATTTCTACTGTTATGAGTCCACGGACAATTTTGTTTTGGGCTGATAATTCTGAAATATTTAAAGATGTAGGTTACGCTTTTAGAGTAACGTTTCTTAATAAGTGTGATGACCTAGAAAAAAATATAATTGCTGAATATTACCAAAGATGTTTCGGTGAAGATCTGCCTGAATCATCAGTAAATATCAAAATATAAGCTAATGAAATGGATGAAAAAGAACTTTTAAAAGAAAAATTCAAAGTCGCCGTTTCATCTGCAGTTAAAGTTATATCAGAAAAATTCGACATTGAAATCAAATTTGGCAACAACATTAGTTCAAAAAAAGATTCACTGACCTTGCCTGAAGTTGTAAGTCTAAAAAAGCTACAAGATTTCACAAATTTTAGAGCTCTTGCCGATTCCGAAGCTCTGAAACTAAAATATACAGATAATAAGACCTTTAATGAAAATGAACCTAAAGGAACAATAGCAAAAGCTTTATATTCTATCGCTGAAAAAATTAGGTATGAAAAAATAGGATCTGAAAAATTAAAAGGAGTCAAAAATAATATAATTCAATGCTATGAAAACAAATTTAAAGGTAGAAAAATTGACGAAATTAAAACAGAAGCAGATGTACCCATTACAGAAGCTTTTGAACTATATTTAAGAAGTTATTTTTTTAATATAAAACAAAACAACACTACAAAAAAAGTTTTAAGTTATTGGAAAGATTTGTTTGACAAAAAGCTTAAAAAAAACCTTAATGAATTAAATGGCTATGTTGAAAATCAAGCTAAATTTAACCGCATAATAGCTGAATTAATTGATAATCTTGAATTTGAAGATTCAGATTGCAAAGAAAAAGAAGAAGAAAACGAAACTACAGAAGACAATCCTTCATCTGAAGGTACTAATGATGAAAATAACTCAACAGATGAGGAACAAAATCAACAAGCTGATGATAGTTTAAGTGCTATAGACAATGATATAGATTCTCTGATCGAAAATGATAGTTTGAATCAAGATGAAACAGATGAAGCCGAAGGAAATCCAAGCACAATAAAGATAAAACAAAAAAATTTATTGAAAAATAAATACAAAATTTTTACCAACGAGTATGATGAAATTGCGGAAGCAAAAGATTTAGAAAATGAAAATGAAATTACAAGACTTAGGAAAAACCTTGATCAGCAACTCACCAATTTACAAAATATAGTTACCAAGCTAGCCAATAAACTACAAAGACTATTGTTGGCAAAACAAAATAGATCTTGGGAATTTGATTTAGAAGAAGGTATGCTTGATTCATCAAAACTATCAAGAGTGATTATCAATCCTTTGCATGCTCTATCTTATAAAAATGAAAAAGAAACCGAATTTAAAGATACCGTAGTTACACTTTTGATAGACAATTCTGGTTCAATGAGAGGAAGACCTATATCTGTTGCAGCAATTTGTGCCGACATACTATCCAGAACATTGGAAAGGTGTTCTGTCAAAGTAGAAATTTTAGGTTTTACAACCAAAAATTGGAAAGGTGGAAAGAGCAGAGAAAAATGGAACGTGAATAACAAACCTGCAAATCCTGGAAGATTAAACGACCTTAGACATATAATTTATAAATCTGCAGACGAACCCTGGAGGCAATCAAAAAAAAATCTTGGATTAATGCTTAAAGAAGGTTTATTAAAGGAAAATATAGATGGAGAAGCGCTTCTTTGGGCTTTTAAAAGAATTACAAAGAGAAAAGAAGAAAGAAAAATATTAATGATTATTTCAGATGGAGCTCCAGTGGATGATTCCACTCTATCTGTAAATTCCGGAGATTATTTAGAAAAACATCTCAAACAAACTGTTAAATGGATTGAGGACAATTCAAATGTTGAGATTCTTGCGGTTGGTATAGGCCATGACGTAACTAGATACTACAAGAAAGCTATAAAGATTGCTGACGTTCAAGAGCTTGGGGATGTGATGATTAACCAACTTACAAAACTTTTTTCTGAAAAAACAAGAGTTACTGTGCACTAATTTTATTATTAACTTCTGAAATTTCTCGAATATGAGAAAGTAATAATCTAAAAGGAACTAGCGCAATCAGAGTAACAAAAATTTTTACAGATAAATCGCCAAAAGATAAGGTTATCCAGTTCATCTCGGTCCCATAAAAAGAAATTGAAAAGAATAAAAAGGTATCAATGACTGAACCAACCAATGATGATGTCAAGGGTGCAATAAACCATGCTTTTTTTCTTAATCTATCAAAAATATGCACATCTATTAATTGAGCTACTAAAAATGCAGTTCCAGATCCAATTGCAATTCTAATTGATATCATTTCCGAGTAATTTGTCGAAAAATAAAGTGTTAAGAATATCCCTAGTGCAAAACCTAAGTATACAATTTTTTTTGCAATCTTTCTGCCATATCTTCTATTTGATAGATCGGTTATCAAAAATGCTATCGGATAACTAAAAGCACCATATGTTAATAAATTCTCTAAATTAAAATATCTTATAGGAAATTGGACAAGGTAATTAGACAAAGCAACAACCGAAGCCATCAACAATGCCAATAGCAAAAATAGTTGATTTTCAATCTTAATCATCAATGGTTAAGATTCTATCATTATTTTGTTTTTCAATTTTTTTGCTTTTGGAGATAACTTGTATGATTTAACGTTCTTTAAATAAAAATCTATCCCACCTGTGTAATCTACTGATCTTAGTGCCGAATTGCTAACGTTTAGCCTAATGTTTCTCTTAAGTATATCGCTTTTAAAAGTAACGTTTTTTAGATTAGGAAAGAACTTTCTTTTTGATTTATTGTTTGCATGACTTACTTTATGACCTTTTAAGGGGGACTTGCCTGTGAGTTCACATTTTCTTGACATATTCAATTTTCCTATGAAGTGTATAGATGCAGACAATAATACGGTCAAGATAATATATTAAAATATTGACAAGTTTAATATCGAGGAATAGGTATATTTTGATATTTACAAATGGAAGTATATCTGCCCATCGTTGGAGTTCAAATAAATGTATTATTAATACTTTTTGTAAGTTTTGTAATAGGTTTTTTATCTGGATTGTTTGGTGTGGGAGGTGGTTTTTTAATGACCCCATTTTTGATATTTATGGGAATACCTCCAGCTTATGCTATTGCAAACGAAGCCAATAACATTTTAGCCTCATCAAGTTCTGTTACTTTAACTCATTGGTTTAAGAAAACCATGGATCTTAAAATGGGTTGGATGATAATCGGAGGGGGTTTGATTGGAACAGCTTTTGGAATGTTAACTTTTGGATATTTTAAGGGCATAAATAAAATAGATATAGTTATCACATTAGCCTATATGTACGTTCTTGCCATCGTGGGAAGTTTTATGCTTAGAGATGGAATTATGGAAATTGATAGAATTAAAAAAAAGGTAATAATTAAAAAAAAACTACATACTCATTACTGGATACATGGATTACCTTATAGAACGAGATTTAAAACATCTAAAGTATATGAAAGCGCTTTGGTTCCAATTATCTTGGGTATAATTGTTGGTTTCATCGCTGCAATCATGGGTGTTGGTGGTGCGTTTTTAATGGTGCCAGCAATGATATATTTAATTGG
>PVBE012976188.1_pt1 | contig 11191 bp, 7 predicted proteins | sample 1631181 | NCBI WGS metagenome assembly PVBE01 (sample SAMN08397723, study PRJNA350692) | Marine metagenome, whole genome shotgun sequencing project. | isolation source: water | place: Pacific Ocean | collected 2012-04 | reverse complement strand
CTGGGTGACTATCATGGCGGAGTCGACGAAGTGGGCTTTATGTCCGCCATGATCGATGCCATGTCCGCTGACTACAACATCGATACTCAACGAGTCTATGCCGGCGGATACTCCCTCGGCGGCAGCATCGTCTACGACTTCGCCGCCTATCTGCCGGACCGGGTCGCTGTGATCGCTCCAGTAGCCGCCAACATGTGGGAGTGGACGTTGAGCGACGTGAACTGGTCGACCCCGGTCGCCTGCGTTCACCTGGTGGGCACGAACGACTTCTACGCTCCATACAACGGAAACGCCTACAGCATCTCAAGCAGCGCGCAGAACGCTCACTTCGTTAGCCTCAATGGAGCCCAGACGACTCCGACCACCGAGGACCTCGGTGGCAACATCACCCGATATACCTGGGATGCTGGCGAAGGCTGCCACGGCCATCAGCACATCGTCCGTCAGGGCGGCGGCCATGATGCCCCATCCGGCTACCCGCAGGGCGCCGAGTGGATCTGGGACTACGCCTCTCAGTACAACATCGACGGCTTGATCGATTGTGCAGGTCCTTCGACCTACTGCGAGGCTGGTGCGAACTCCAGCGGCTCCGGCGCTCAGATCGCTTGGAACGGATCAAGCAGCGTCTCTGCCAACGAGCTCGTCCTCGAGGTGGTGGCTGCCTCTGTGAACAAGCCCGGGATCTTCTATTACGGTCCAAACCAGATACAGGTGCCCTTCGGTGATGGATACCGGTGCGTAGGTGGCGCGGTGAAGCGGCTGCCTGTGGTGTTCACCGACAGCTTCGGAGATGTCGCATACGCCCTCGATCTCACGAACCCATCCCTGCCCTCGGGGACGATCGCAGTGGGTGAGGTCTGGAACTTCCAGTTCTGGTATCGAGACCCACCAGGGATCTCCTCGACGTTCAACCTCTCTGATGCGCTGAGCGTCCCCTTCTGCCCCTGAGGGTTCCGGCTACGCCAGAACGGGTAGAGGGGTCTTCTCGGTTTCGACAGCGTCTGCACGAGGGTTCATGATCCGGAACCAGAGCGGCGGGACGAGCGCGACGAGCATCATCGTCGGGTAGCCCGCGGGGAGGCAGGGGGAGTCTGGGCGCGCGCGCAGCTGGTCGTAAGGCCTGCTCGCCTCCATGTGGTGGTCTGAGTGACGCGTGAGGTGAAAGAGGTAGGCGCTCGTCAGCGCGTGGGTGCTGTTCCAGCTGTGATGTTCAGCGACGCGCTCCAAGCGCCCGTTGTCCAGCTTGGCTCGGGTCAGGCCGTAGTGCTCGATGTAGTCGGTCAGCTCTAGGAGGAGGACCGCCATGGCCGCTTGCCCGAAGAAGAACACGGTCACGAGCGGTCCGAAGATGAGGTGCAGGCTCGCGACGAGCGTGGTCTGGGTCAGGATGTATCTGAGCCTCCTGTTGCGGAGACTGAAGGTCCCGATCCCTGCTCTTTCGCAGCGCTTGCGTTCGAGTCGCCAAGCGCTCGTGACGCCAGTGAAGATCGCTCGCGGTATGAAGGCGTACACGCTCTCTCCTCTCCTCGCGGTCACAGGGTCTCCATGTGTGCCGACAAACCTGTGGTGACCGAGGACGTGTTCGACGCAGAAGTGTGCGTAGGCGACTGTGCTCATGAGCACCTCTCCCAGCGCTCGGTGCACTCGTCCTTTTCTGTGCATCAGCTCGTGCGCGATGGTGATCCCGCCTGCGCCAGAGACGCCACCCATGGAGATGCAGAGGCCCACGAACTCATACGTCTCGGGCTTGTGCTCCAAGATAGAGAGGATGGTCCAGGCGAAGACGGCGATCTGAGTTGGTACCCAGAGCTCTAGGACGAGATCGTGGAAGCGACCGCGCGGCTCATCGAGGTCTGCCTCCCGGGTCGAGTGTCCGCCGAGCGCGTCCAGCGTTGGCGTGATCACGAACATGTCTAGGAGGATGATGTAGGTCCAGGCGCCGCGGAGCTCTAGCCCTATGAGGTGAAGCAGGGGGAAGGAGTAGGCGAGGAGGAAGGGGAGGCGTGACACGCATAGATATTGATGAGTTTCACATCCTAGGGGGAGGAGGTTCCCGACTTCGGAGAGGTCGCTCTCTCACGGGAGCTCTGGAAGAAGGTCATCTTTGAGGCATAGAAAAAGTCCGCTCCTGTGGATTTCTGCGCCCCGCTTGATGGCCATTAGGTGGCCGCAAACCCCTGCTAGATAGGACCTTTGTAGGCAGTCGCAGAAACCTCACGCCTTAAATGCAACTTCCTATTAGACTTCGCAAGTACAGGATTGAACCAGGGGGAATAGAGCGCTGAATCACCCATCAAGGCGCGCCTCACAGGTCTCTCCAGCCGGATCTTCTTCCCAAGACCTTCGACTCGACTAGCTGCTGAATTCTACCGCCCCCATGATCTACCGACGAAATTCATCTCAGTATGTGAACGAGGGAGATGTCGTTGGATCGCCGGTCCGTGGATGGCAAGCGGCGGGCTCTCCTCAAAAGGACCTTCAGCAATCATCGTTTGGCTCCTCCCTGGGTGAGGCTGGTGGCATCAAAGAGGCGCAGCAGGGCCTCCTCGTTCGTTACTCAAGTCAGGAGGAGGACGAAGTCAGGGACGCCTATGTCCGGGCGCACGAGCGCTCCACGGTCTTCCATCTCTCTAGTTGGTCGACCGCCGTGGAGAGCGCTTTCCACGCTGAGCGCCGAGACCTCATCGCGACAGAGGGAGGTCGGATCGTCGGGATGCTCCCGCTCTCGAAGTGCAGGCGCGCCATCGGAGGGAGCAACTGGATCTCCGCGCCATGGGGTGTCTATGGAGGACCGATCGCTGACCGCCAAGAGATCGCTCAAGCGCTCGTTGACGCTGCTATGGAGCGGGCGCGAGAGGCCGACGCTAGGCGCCTCGACTTGCGCTGTCTCGAGGAGCCAAACATTCCAGGGCTCGTTAAGTCGAATCTCTACGTGACCTTCCGCAAGGCCTTACCTGCGACCGCTGAGGAGGTGCAGGGCACCTTCCCTAGGACCGAGCGCAAGTACCTGCGTCACGCCGTCGAGAGGCACGGGCTGAGCTTCGAAGAGGGGCACGGCTATCTCTCTGATCTCCACCGGCTCTTCCTGACGAGCAAGCGCAGCTTGGGATCACCCGGCCTGCCGTCGGCTTGGTGGGATGCGCTCGAGTCTCAAGATGGCCTCGACTATGTGCTGCACGCCGCACACCGTGGCTCTGAGGTCCTCGCCGTCACTCTGACCTTCCTCCACAAGAAGGAGGCGGCGATGTACTACGTCGGCACGACCCCGGACGCGAACCTCAAGTACCACGCGACGACCTTCCTGATCGCCAAGTGCATGGAGTGGAGCGTTGAGAACGGCTATGAGCTGTTCGACCTCGGGCGCAGCCGCAGAGACTCCGGAGCCTGCACGTTCAAGATCAACCAAGGCTTTGAGCCGACCCCTCTCAACTATCGCCACGCGCTCCTCAGCAGTGACGCCAAGGTGCCTTCCTTCACGCCTTCCAACCCCAAGACCGCCTTGCTGCGGAAGACCTGGTCGTGGCTCCCCCTCTGGGCTTGCGGGAGCCTCTCTACACGCCTGGCGACCTTCCTCCCCTGATCTTTGGGGAGGCTCCGACTTTAGCACTACGATCGCGGTCTCGGCGGAACCTCACCGCCATGGTCCTGTTCCTATGCCCGATGAAGATCCTCACATTAGCGCTCTTATGCCTCTTTACCTCCGCGACCGTGCAAGAGCCCGCACCGGAGCAAGAGCCTGCACCGGAGCAAGAGCCTGCACCGAAACAAGAGAGTAAGGCGACCGTCTCCACGATCGCCTGGTACGGGACCTGGGAGCAAGGCCTCGCCGAGGCCAAACGCTTGGACCTCCCGATCATCCTGCACTCTGCCGCACCTCGATGCGGCGGCGTCCCGGGGATGTGGTGACCGGGCTACCAGGACACGGACAAGAAGTACCTGTCCGATCCAGCCGTGGTCACGGCCTCTCGCAAGTTCGTCTGCGTTCGCCCCAAGTCCTACGAAGATCTGGATGAGTCAGAGCTCCTGCTCTCTCTCTTCAAGGGTCGTAAGGGGTTCTTGGAGAACACAGTCTTCACCGTCTTGGACTCCCAAGGGGAGAAGAAGCTGATGCGCAGCGGGCGCTCACCCAAGTGGGTCTCCTCGGGTGCTGAAGACTTCGCGGGGATGCTCGAAGAGCTCGCGAAAGAGCACGTGGAGACACCGAAGGGGAAGGAGAAGCCCAGATCATTGCCCTCCATCGAAGGCCTGAAGCTCGCCATGAACGTGGCGGCATGCGACTCCATGCCGCTCGTCGTAGCCGTCGGTAAGGACGAGGAGGAGGCGAAGAAGCAGCGGGAGCTCCTCGCGCCCCTCGCTTGGAGCGATGAGTTCGTGGGGTGCTTTCGTTGGGTCTCACTGCAGAGCACTGAGGGGCTAGACAAACACGAGGGCATGCCCACAGAGGCGGGGCTCTATGTCGTTCAGCCGGACCCTTTCGGGGTCACTTGCGAGGTCCTCGCGAAGGCGAATGCCGACGCGAAATCCAAAGACCTGGGAGAGGCTCTAGCCGAAGGCCTTGAGGCCTTCGAAGCTCCCCGTATCAGGCGCCGCGGTCTGCATGTCCGCGAGGGTGAGCGGAAGGGATACTCCTGGGAGCACGCTACCGGTCACTCGGAGCGTGTTCCTTTCACGGGGAAGAAAGACTGAGCTAGAGCAAGCAGGCCGCAGGCAGGGGCGCGGCGAGGGGTCGGTTAGAGTGGGCGCATGCAATGCCTCCTCCTCACTGCGCTCGCGCTCCCGCTCTTCGAGGTCCCTCTAGAGCTCCAGACTAAACCAGAGCCCGTCGTGCTTGAGCTCTGGCCCGACGGTGTGCCCGGCGCGCCCAAGACCATTCCTGAGGAGGTCTGGACCGGCGGACCAGGTGACGCGCACGTCGCCAACGTCTACGTCCCGAGCATCACCGTGCACCTGCCGAAGCCGGGAGAGGCCACAGGCTGCGCGGTCGTCATCTGCCCTGGCGGCGGATATGGACTCCTCGCCATCGACAAGGAGGGCCATGACATCGCGCGCTGGTTCACGGAGCGCGGCGTCGCTGGCGTCGTCCTCAAGTACCGGATGCCGAGGCCGGAGGGGCACGTCTTCGGGCACGAGGCGCCGCTGGCCGACTGCGAGCGGGCGTTCGAGATCACGCGCGCTCGCTCAAAGGAGTGGCAGATCGACCCCGCGCGTGTCGGCGTCATGGGCTTCTCCGCAGGAGGTCACCTCGCAGGCTCTGCCTCGGTTCAGATGACAGAGGCGCCGCCGGCCTTCAGCGTCCTTGTCTACCCAGTCATCACGATGCGCGCCGAGATCGCCCACAGCGGCTCCGGCAAGCGCCTGCTCGGCAAGGACCCCTCAGAGGAGCTGATCCTCCGCTTCTCAAGCGAACTGCACGTCACGCCCAAGACGCCGCGCGCCTTCCTCGTTCACGCTGCCGATGACTGGGTCCCCGTGGCCAACTCGCGCATCTATGCGGCTGCCCTTGAGGCTCAGAAGGTGCCCTATGAGCTGCACGTCTTCTCCAAGGGCGGACACGGCTTCGGGATGCGTAAACCGGACGCCTCGGTCGGTAAATGGCCGACCCTCCTCGAAGGTTGGATGAATGCTGAGGGCTTCCTCGGAGGCTGAACGTCCCCACAGAGGAGCTCTCCCGAGTAAAGTGCTCCCATGCAAGCGCTCCTCTTCACCGCACTCCTCCTCCCTGTCCCGCAAGATCCCCAGACCCTGACCGAACGCTTCGAGACGCCTGAAGGCGTCGTCGTGAGCCTCTGGGCGGAGTCTCCGCACCTCTACAACCCGGCCGCCATCGACGTCGACCCGAAGGGTCGCGTGTGGGTCGCGGAGGCCGTCAACTACCGCAGGTGGGGGGGCAGGAACCCTGGCGTCGATCACCCCGAGGGGGACAGGATCGTCATCGTGGAGGACACGGACGGAGACGGCAGCGCGGACAGCTCTAAGGTCTTCGTCCAGGACGCTGACCTCACGGCTCCGCTTGGGATCTGCGTCGTGCCGCCGCATGTCTATGTCTCTTGCTCGCCGAACATCTTCGTCTACACAGACGAGGACGGCGACGACGTCCCCGACAAGCGCGAGACCTTCCTCACGGGCTTCGGTGGATTCGACCACGACCACGGCGTGCACTCCGTCGTCGCAGGCGACGACGGCTGGCTCTACATCGCCGCCGGGAACGCTGGACCGCACATCGTCACGGGGAGCGATGGCGCGACTGTCCGCTCAGGGAGCATCTACACAGGCGGCTCGCCCTACAACGGTAGGAACACTCCGGGCCTCGTGAGCGACGACGGCATGGCTTGGACCGCGGGCATCATGCTGCGCGTCCGACCCGACGGTACGGGCCTCCACGTCTTCGCAGACAACTTCCGCAATCAATACGAGATCGCGCGAGACTCCTACGGGAACCTCTACACCGAGGACAACGATGACGACGGCAGCCGCGGCTGCCGGACGGCTTGGGTCGCCGAAGGCGCTCGCTACGGCTACTACTCCGCGGACGGCTCACGCACCTGGCGGGCCGACATGCGGCCAGGCCAAGAGGTCCAGGCTGCACACTGGCACGCGGAAGACCCCGGCGTCATGCCGACCTGGACCATCAACGGTGCCGGTGGACCGACCGGTGTGTGCGTCTATGAGAGCGGCCCGATGACGAGCCTCGAGGGCGCTGTTTTGAACTGTGACGCTGGCGTGGGCGTCGTCTACGCGCACATGCCCGTCGTCGACGGGTCGGGCTACAAGCTCGAGCCCTCGGTCTTCCTCGGACGCACGGACGCGAGCGGCCGCGCCGCTGATGACGGGAAGGGCAATTGGTTCCGTCCGAGCGACGTCTGTGTCGCTACGGACGGCGCCGTCTACGTCGCGGACTGGTACGACCCAGGTGTCGGCGGCCACGCCGCTAGGGATCGCGAGTCCTACGGCCGCATCCTGCGCGTCGCGCCCGAGGGGCAGACGTCCGAGATGCTTGAGGGGCTGCGCTCTCCCTGCCTGAGCGTGCGCGCGGTCGAGCGCGCCCGACTCATCGCGATGGGGGCGGACGCGGAGCAGACTGTAGAGGAGCTCTGGAAAGACCAGGATCCTCGGGTCGTCGCACGCGCCATGCAGCTCGCGGTCCAACACTCCCCTGGTGGTCGCGCCGCCTTCTCCAGCTATGACTTCGATTGGACGCCGGAGCTGAAGGTGACGGCGCTCCGCTCGATCTGGCTTCATGACCGCAGCATGGTCGATCCGATCTGGAGAGATGTCGCTTCGGACATTTCACCTCTCGTGCGGTCCTGTTTTGCACGTCTCCTTGGAGATCTCGACTGGGATGCCCGAGCCGAGAGGCTGCTCACGATCGCGCTGCACCATGAGGCGGGCGACCGCGTCTCGGTCGAGTCGATCGGGATCGGCGCGCGCGGGCATGAGGGCGAGCTCGCGCTCCTCCTCGCTGAAGCGCTCGCCGTAGAGGGCATCAAAGAGGAGGCATACAGGGACCTCCTCTGGCGCCTTCATCCCGTCGAAGCTGTGGCGCCGATGCTCGCTTACGCGATGGACGAGCGGCTCTCGCTCGACGCCCGCGCTCAAATGATTGACGGCATCGCCTTCTGTGATGCACGTGAAGCCGCCGATGCGATGTTCGTTCTTTGGCACGCCGGTCCTGGAGACACCCGTGAGAGCGCGCGCTGGTGGTTCAACAATCGCCTCGAGAACCACTGGCGTGAGTACGCGCCTCCTGGCGCGAGGCCCGACGCAGACTTCGGCGCAGCGACCGAGCGCTTCTCTAGCGGCGTCATCAAGGCGGGGCTCTCAGACGTAGACGTCGACGTGACGGGAGGAGAGCGGCTCTGGCTCGTCGTCACCGAAGGCGGTGATGGGCACGGATGTGATTGGGCGGACTGGATCGACCCGCGCTTCGTCTTGAAGGACGGCGGGATCGCGCCCGTGCGGACTTGGGACGCTGCAGAGCAGGGTTGGGGGATGACCCGGCTCGACAAGAACGCTGGTAATGGACCGCTGCGCGTCGGAGATGAGACCTTCGAGCGCGGGATCGGCACGCACGCCAAGGCGCAGATCCTGCTCCCGGTTCCGACAGGTGCGCGGCGCTTCTTGGCGTCAGTGGGGCTTGATCATGCAGGCACCAGCCAAGGCTGCGGCGCGACGGTCGAGTTTGAGGTCTGGGTCGAGGACGCCGACGCCGAGTCCGAGGTCGACCCCAGACGCATGACCTTGATGAACGCCGCCGCTGACTGGGCCGCGCGCGAGCGCGCTGCGAAGGACCTCGCGTCAGATCCTGAGGGCGGCTTGTTCCTCCTGGCGAGGGCTGAGGAGAGCGCGCTCCCAGCGCGCCTCGTCACCGCAGCGACGGACGCCATCTACAAGAACCCCGATCTCGGCGTGCGCGCCCTCGCGACGGCGCACTTCCCGCGGCCTGGCATGGAGACGCTGCCTCCGGTCGCTGAGCTCCTGGCTCTCGAGGGCTCTGCCCAACGCGGCCGTGAGGTCTTCCGCTCCGAGCAAGCGCGCTGCTCCTCATGCCACGCGCACACTGGCTTCGGCCAGGACATCGGCCCGGACCTCACCGCGATCCACTCCAAGTACGGCAGGGGCGAGATCCTCGACGCCGTGTTGAACCCGTCCGCGGCGATCACCCACGGCTACGACACCTACCTCGTCCAGACGACGGACGGCACGCTCGCCTCAGGCTTCGTGCTCGCAGACGGCCTGGACCTGATCTTGAAGGACACCCAGGGGAACCGGCACGTGATCGCATCTGAGGACATCGCCGTGAAGAAGAAGCAGGAGCTCTCGGTCATGCCCGAGGGGCTGACCATGGGCCTCGACCCGCAAGAGATCGCGGACCTCCTCGCCTTCCTCGAGCGCCCGAACGAGCGCGAGCCGGAGTTCGGCGAGCCCATCGAGCTCTTCAACGGCCAAGACCTCACGGGGTGGACCTATCAGCTCCGTGACGGCGGCGAGCGTGACGACGTCTGGTCCATCGTCGACGGCGTGATCCGGTGCGAGGGAAACCCCGTCGGCTACATCCGCACCGAGGCGGACTACGAGAACTACGAGCTCACCCTCGAGTGGCGCTTCGACCCCGACCGCGGCGCGGGCAACTCCGGCGTCCTCTGCCGCATGATTGGCGAGGACACGGTCTGGCCCCACAGCATGGAGGCCCAGCTGCAGTCCGGGAGCGCCGGCGACATCTGGAACATCGACAAGGTCCCGATGATCGCTGCGCCCGAGCGCACCAACGGCCGGCACACGCGCGGGAAGCTCCCCTCAAGCGAGCGACCGCTCGGTGAATGGAACAACTACCGCATCCGCTGCGACCGCGGCTACCTCCGCTTGGAGGTGAACGGCGCAGTCCAGAACGAGGCCATCTGGTGCGAGGAGGTCCCCGGCAAGATCTGCCTGCAGTCAGAGGGCGCCTACATCGAGTTCAGGAACATCGTCCTCACGCCGATCATCAACTAATTGGCGCTCTAGAGCCGAGGAATGCTCCTCAACGTCGAGGTCTGAGGTTCGACCGTTGGCACGAGATATGATTCAGGCCACATGATTCTCCTCAGCACACTCCTCCTCATTTCGCAGCCCGCTCCCCCGGTGACGGCGCCGTCGGCGTCAGTCACGCTCCAAGACAGTCTGGCGGACGCACGCAGGCTCCTCGCTGCCAGCGAAGAAGGTGAGGTCCGAAAGGGCATGCGCATCTGCGTAGAGCACAACTCACCAGAGTCCGTGGAGGAGTTGCTCGTTGTCCTGAGGACTACGACGGATCGTGGGCTGTCGGCAGAGCACTACCGAGACGTCGCGTGGGAGGGACTGCTCCTTATCACCGACCTCTACGCGAAGCAGGTGGTGGAGGCGGAGCTCAAGAACAATAAAAAGAGCGCGCCGGTGCGGCAGTGGTGCGCTGAAACGCTCGGCCTCTACGGCGACAATGACTTTGGCGACACGTTGAAGAAGGCCCTCGGCGACAAGGAGACCCGCGTGCGCGCGGCCGCGGCGCGAGCGCTGGGCAGGATCAAGTACGAGCCTGCGCTGAAGGACCTCAAGAAGAACATCAAGAACAAGGACGTCATCCTGAGGGCGAACGCGATAGAGGCGATGGCTCTGATCGCTCCCGAAGAGCACGAGGACATCTACCGGAAGGGACTCAGGGATAAGGACGGCGGAGCTCGCTGCGCGATCCTCGCGGCGGCTCCTGCGGCGTACCCTGAGCAGGCCGAGGCGTTCAGCGTGAACGCACTTGAGGATGACGATTGGAGACCACGTGTACAGGCCCTGGAGAACCTCTCCGGGATACGGACAAAGACGGCTGTGGACGCGCTCATCGGCGCACTGGAAGACGGCAGGCCGGCCGTAGTTGCCCGCGCGATCACTGCTCTGCAGATCCTCACATCCGAGAAGCACAGCCAGAAGGAGGTCTGGGAGCGCTGGTGGAAAGAGAACCGGGAGAGCTTTCAGTTCCCAGAGGGCGCAGGCGGGCGGGTCCGATCCAAGGCCGGGAAGACCGAGACTGCCTTCAACGGCATCAAGCTCGAGAGCGACCACGTCGCCTTTCTCATGGACAAGTCCAACGCCATGCGTGAGCAGCTCAGCTCACGCGGTAAGTCCAAGGACGACGCCGCGCACGAGGAGCTTCAAGGGGTCTTCGACAAGCTCCAGGGGCGCCTGACCTTCAACATCTTCTGCTACGAGATGCGGGTCAGGGCGTACCAAGAGCGACCCGCCAAGCTGACCAAGTCGGTTGCACGGAAGGCGCTCGAGTTCCACGAGAAGTCGCCCATCAACGGACAAAAGGACATCTGGGCCGCCTTGATGGCGGTGATCGACAACCCAGACCTCGACACGGCCTACCTGCTCTCTTCGGGAGAACCTGACGTGGGCGAGTATGTCCACTGGAACCGCGTGACCTACCAGCTCAAGGAGATCAACCGCTTCCACAAGGTGATCTTCCACACCATCGCGTACTCGGACAACAAGTGGTACCGCGATCAGATGGAGGAAATCTCGAAGGCGACGGGCGGCGACTTCGAATGGTTCGAGTAGCGCCTGGGAGCTGAGCTCTCTTCAACCGCCAGCGCCTGATCGGCGGAAGACGTAGATCGGGCGCCCCAACTGGTCGAGGGGGAGCTTCTCGGACTCGAGGTAGAGGACCTCGTCGTAATCGAACTCG
>PVBE012650881.1_pt1 | contig 11191 bp, 8 predicted proteins | sample 1631181 | NCBI WGS metagenome assembly PVBE01 (sample SAMN08397723, study PRJNA350692) | Marine metagenome, whole genome shotgun sequencing project. | isolation source: water | place: Pacific Ocean | collected 2012-04 | reverse complement strand
CGTCGCCCGGTCTTGTCCGACCAGGTGCCTGCGACTGGCCCGGAAATGATGCCGGCGATCTGCATGCTGGACATCGCCAGGCCGAGCATCACGCCCTGGAATCCCATGACGTCGGCCAAATACATGGGCAGGAAAATGAGGATGCCGTTTTGGGTCATGGTCCGGAGCCCAGCCATAAGACACAGCATGAGTACGGCACGCTGCTTGACCATGTCGGCCATGCCGCGGAAGTAGGCGCGTAGATCGAGCGCCGGCGCGGCCGCTGTCTCCGTGCGTTTTTCGTGGCGAGACATGAGCACCAAGATCAACAGGGCCAGCGCAAACATGGGCAGCGCGTTGGCCACGGCCGCGCCCTGCCAACCGACCCAGACCATCAAGCTCCCAGCCGCCAATGGTCCCAACGCATCACCCGTGTTGGCACCAAGCCCGTGGATCGACAGCGCAAAGCCTCGGTTATCCGGCAACCGCTTGGCAAGATAGGAAAATGCGGCGGGATGCCAGAAGTTGTTGGCACCGCCGATGATCATGACGCCCACCGTCAGGCCCAACAGCGACGGCACCAGGCCAATGCTCAGCAACGCCACGGCGCATCCGGCCAGGGCTACAGCCAAAAGGATCGCCCGCCGCGCGGTCATGTCGACCAAGGGGCCGGCACCAATATTGGTGGCGAAGGCGGCCACGTTCATCGCGGTGATCACCGCGCCGATCTCGGCGTACGAAAGGCCTAGGTCTTGGCGTACAAACGGCAACAGGATGTACATGGTGGCCATCAGCCAGTGCGTGCCGCCATGGCCCACCGCCACCAGGTAGGCGGTCAATTGGCCGGCCCGGTCGACGCCGGTGACCCGCTCGACGGCGGCGAAGGCCCAGTTCATGGCGACAAACCCACGGCCGATCCCCTAAGCACCACTCACGGCGCGGTGTATGTGGTCCTTCAGATTTTCCGCTTCGGGCGACTTGTCCGCGAGGCCGTTGGTCGTGTGGATGCGTGCGATGCCAACAAATTCGTAGCCGTTTATTTCCGGCATCTCGATGTTGCTGATGACCAGTTCGACGGTCCAATTGGCGGCCTCCCGCTTGGCCATGGCGTCGACGCCTCTGACCGTCCCCATGACCGTATCGTTCCAAAGGTTTTGCGGGACACGCACGATCAGTCCGCGAGCGAACTCTTCGTCGTCGACAGCCATTTCTGTCTGGTTGGCGAACTCGGTCTCGATCATGGGCACCTCATGCCGACATCATACCTCGGCGCATTCAACAGGCAATACAGTCGGCTGCGGCGACACAGTGCATCGGCGGATTACGCGGAAGGCCGCTTTCAAACTAAGTACAGCCTGGAGACCATGGCGCTCAGCTCAGATAAATCGCGCCATCATTCGCCTTCAAAGACTGGGGGGCGTTTCTCCATGAACGCAGCAATGCCCTCTTCGCCATCGGCGCTAGTGTTGATCGCCTCCACTTGGACGCGGGTGATGCCAGCTTGTTCGGTCGGCCCCTTGGGCAGGGCTTCGGCGGTGAAACGCTTCAGCATGCGCGACGGTAAGGGCGCCTGAGCGGCTATACCCTCGGCATACGCCGTCGCCGCCGAAAGAACCTCATCGGCCGGCGTGAGCTTGTTCACATAGCCCACCTCATAGGCGCGCTGGGCGGTAATGGGTTCCCCGGTCAGCAGCAATTCCATAGCAATCTTGTGCGGAATGCGGCTTGCCAGATTGGAGATCAAGCCGCCCGAGAAGCCAATTTTCACCTCCGGGTAGGAAAACATAGCATCGTCGGCCGCAACCATGAGATCGCACATGGTAGTCAGTACCATGCCGCCGCCGACGCACCAGCCTTGGACAGCGGCTACCACCGGTTTGTCCACGTACACGCCGATGCCCGGGATCGCCCGGTAAAGATCATGTGGGATGGCGTTCAGGTCGGCGCCAGCAGAAAAGGCCCGACCGTTGCCGGCGACAACGGCGACCCGCTCCCCATCCGTCGCCATGAACCGCTTCCAGGACTGATGGAGCGCATCGACGATCTCCGCGTCCAGCCGGTTCATACGGTCCGGCTTGTTCATAGTGATGGTGGCCACGTGGCCGTTCGTTTCGTAGGTGACGGCATCGCTCATGTTTCGGCTCCTATTCCATGATGGTCCAAACCGCCCGAGCGTCAACAGCCAGGGCGCCCTCACCCGCGGCCCGAACGATAACCGGGTTAACGTCCAATTCCTTCAGGCGCGGCCCTAGGTGAGCGGCCAGCAAGCTCACCCGATGCACGATATCGGCCAGCGCCGCCACATCCGCCTTGGGCCGCCCGCGCGCGCCGTCAAAAAGAGGAAACGTTTGCAGGGATTCAATCATGGCCTGGGCCTTGGCCGTGCTCACGGGCGCGGCGGCGAACTTCACGTCCTTTATCACCTCGACGAAGACGCCACCGGCACCGACGAGAACGCCGGGGCCGTGTTGCGGGTCCCAGGCTGCGCCGACAAACGCTTCCGCAACCCCGCCCACGGCCATCTCGGTGACCAAGCTGCCCTGGAATGCCGCCTCCAGCGCGTTGTCGGCAATGGCGTCTTGGATTTGGGCAAAGGCGCTACGCACGGCAGCCACATCAGGAATATTGAGTTTGATCACGCCAGCGTCTGACTTGTGGATGAGACCGCGTGCCACGCCCTTCAGAACAACAGGAAAGCCGATTTCCCGCGCCGCCTGGACCGCGGCATCCACGTCCGGGCAAATGACCTCACTGGTCACCGGCACACCGGCCGCAGCCAGAAGACCTTTGGCCTCAGGCTCCGTCAACAGGCCCGGCGACAACGCCGATGCCGACGCATCGATAGCCCCGGCGGGCGCATCCCCGATTTCTTGCGCAAGCCCTTCGTCCTGGAACTGACGATACGCCATCAGGGCCTCCAAGACCCTGTAGCAATCATCCAGCGACGTGTAGGTGGGATACCCCGTCACCCGTGCGTCCGCCTCCAGCTGATCACGTACCATACTCCCGGCCTTATTGCACAAGAGGGCGGGCACGCCGCGCATCGAGCCGATGTCGCGCATGATCTTGGCCAAACTTTCCATAGCCGGCTGAGGCGTCATGATCAGCAAGACCGCGCCCACGTCCGGCTCGTCGGCGAACGTCTCGAGTGTGTCACGCATCACCGCGGGATCAAAAGCGCGAAGATAGGCCCCGAAATCCACGTTGGCCGTCTCCTTGCGAACAGGCAAGTGTTCGGCCAGATGAGCAATAGCCCTCGGACCCAAGCGCGCCGCGTGAAAGTTGCCATCGTCGATGGCGTCCGCCGCCAATGCCGCCGCTCCGCCGGAGCCGGACGCCACAGCCACGCCGGACGCCTTGGGCGCGCCCCACCGTGCCAGGGCATCAGCACAGAAAACGGCCGTATCCGGTTGATCGGTTACAACAATGCCTAGAGATTCGCACAGGGCTGAGAAAGCTTCGAAGGATCCAGTGAGGCTGGCCGTATGGGAGTTCGCCATGGCCGCCCCGGCGTCAGTCCGACCGGCCTTGACTGCGACCACAGGCTTGCCCATCGCGCGGGCGCGCAGGGCCGCCCGCTTGAACCGCTCGTGATCCTTGAGGCCTTCCACATAGAGCAGGATAGCCTCCGTATCCGGATCATCGACTAGGTATTCAAATCCGTCGGACAACTCCAAGTCTGCCTGGTTGCCCAGCGTGATCGCCGACGAAACTCCAATACCCGCGTCAAAGGCGCGGATGAACATGGCCGTCTGCAGGGCTCCCGACTGACTGGCAACGCCGACGCGGCCCTTATGCAGCTTATCGACGCTCATGGTCACCGACGGCGACAAGCAAACACCGGCCGGGGTGTTGAACGCGCCCAGGCAGTTGGGTCCCAGGATGCGCATGCCAGCGGCTCGTGCCATGGCCACGGCGTCGTCCTGGAGTTTCGCCCCCTCCACACCCGTTTCCGCCAACTGACCAGTGATCACGATGGCCACTTTGACGCCCGCGTCGACGCACCCTTGCAGAGATGCCAGCAGGTGTTGCACCGGTACGGCCACAGCGGCGACGTCCGGCGGGGACGGCACGTCGGCGATATCGGGATAGGCCCTGTGGCCCAAGATCGCGTCCCGTTTCGGATTGATGGGATAGACCGTCCCCTGAAACCCGTGGTGCAGCAGATTGTGGATCAGCCGACCACCGAATTTGCTGCGGTCTTCGGATGCGCCGATGACGGCGACCGACCGCGCGTGCAAAAGGCGGTGCATAGCGGAGGGCTCAGCCACTGAGGGGCTTGTGGTCATGTCGTGTCCTCCCGGTGACAACGGACCGCAACAGTCACGATCCGAGGCGCCTTTGTTTTATCCCGTGGCCGCATCGGAACAACATAGAATGAAATCAATTTTCACCTCGTGAAAAGTTTCGAAGGGGGGTGGTTAGGCGCCGATGAAATTGGGCACTCGCCGCTCAGCCATAGCCTTGACGCCTTCCTTGAAGTCGGCGGTTGCCTTCAGACGTTTCTGAATTTCAAGTTCCCGCGCGGTCGCGGCCCGGACCCGGTCGGCCAACCCCTGACGTACGGTAGCCCGGGTCTCGTCCACGCCAAGCGGCGAGTTCTCGGCGATTTCCGCAGCCAGAATGTGCGCCGTGGCGCGCACCTCCTCCTTTGCAACCAGGACGTCGGCCAGGCCCATGGCATACGCCTCGTCGCCCTTGAAGCGACGACTGGTGAAGAACATAAGGTTCGCGTTCTGCTGCCCAACGATGGCCGGTAGGGTTTCCGTCAGTCCGAACCCAGGATGGAAACCCAGGCGGGTGAAGTTCGCCGCAAAGCGCGCCTCTGAACACGTCACCCGGAAGTCCGGGACCATGGCCAACCCGAGGCCGCCACCGATCGCCGGTCCCTCGATGGCACCGACGATCGGTTTCCGGCATTCGAACAGGCGCACCGCTTCCATGTAGAGGTGGCGGACCCGGTCCTCCTCTGATTGGCTCTTAAACTGGCCCTTCTCGTCCAAAGCTTCGCCGCCACCAAAGTTGGCGCCCGCACAGAAGGCCTTGCCCTCTGCACACAACACGCTGGCCCGGCAGTCATCATCGGCATCCAATTTCTCCAGCACATCGGCGATCTGGTTGATCAAAGAAATATCGAAGAAGTTGTGCGGCGGGCGCTGGATTTCGATGGTGGCGACGAGATTGTCTAACGTCACGCCAATGTCGTCATAAGTTACGTAAGCGGTCATGGGGCACTCCGTTTTACGATGAGGGCGTCTAAAACAGTGACGCCGCCGCCCTGCGCATGGACGCGCACGGGGTTGAGATCGATTTCGTCAATTCGGTCTACGTGATCAGCGGCGAACTGGGACAGGCGGATCATTATATCTACCAGGGCGTCACGATCCGCCGGTGGGGCGCCCCGGGCACCGACGAAGAGGGCCACTCCCCTCAGGTCGTCGATCATCGATTGGGCCATTTTCCTGTCGACCGGGACCGGCGCAAAAGCTACATCGTCCAACACCTCCACAAATACCCCGCCGAGGCCGAGCATGAGCATAGGTCCAAACTGGGCGTCGCGATGAATACCAAGGATCACATCCAACCCATCATCAGCTAGCGGTTGAACAAGCACGCTCTGGATATCTGCCGCCGTGTCATAGGCACGTGCGCTAGCCACAATCCGTTCGAAGGCGGCCGTCACCTCGGGCCCGCCCTTTACGCCAACGGCCACGGCGCCGGCCTCAGTCTTGTGAGGAATGTTCGGTGATTGGACTTTAAGGACCACTGGACGCTCGATCAGAGCAGCGGCGACCACGGCCTCCTCTGCCGATGTGGCCAGTGCCGTCCCTTCCGAACAAATGCCGTAGGGCGCCAGCGCGCGCCGGGCGTCAACTTCACAGACTATCGACGTCGGCCCTGCCAGGATGTCAGCAACCGACGGACGCGGCGGCAATTCCTTCACGGAGGTCGGCGCCAAAAAATCTCCGCGAAAGGCCATGTAATCGGCCATGGCGGCCGCCGTTTCGGCGCAATTCCGTAGGTTCTCCAACAAAGGTAATCCTGCGCGACTGACCAACTCGCGCACCGACGGATGCGGTAAGGTGTAGGCCCAAAGCAGGATCGGCTTCTCCGTCTCCCTACCGACCCGCAACAGTGTCTCGCGCTCGCGCTCCCATCCGGCCGGATTGCGCGCTGATGTGACGGCCAAAACCGCATCGACCTCGGGTGACCCAGCGATCAATTCGCACATTTCCGCATACCCCCGCTGACGGATGGTCTGGGCAGTAGCGTCCACGGGGTTCTGAGACGTACCATAGGGCGGCAGATGAACATCGATGGCGGCCCGCGTTGCAACGTCCAGTTCAGGTACGGTTAAACCGGCGTCCGAACATGCATCCGCCAGCCAACCGCCACCGCCGCCGCTGGCCGTGAAAATGCCGACCCGCTTGCCAGCCGGCAACCGGCCAGCATAGGCGGAAAAGCCTTGGGCCAGATCAACCATGTGGTCCTGGTCCCGGCCCTCGAGAATGCCATAGCGTCGGAACAGGGCGCGGTAGGTGCTGTCATCACCGGCGATGGCCGCCGTGTGCGATTGGGCCGCCCGCACGCCGGCCTCGGACCGGCCGATCTTGGTGACAATCAAGGGTTTGCCCGCGCGCATTGCCTTTTCTGCCACGGGTCTGAGAAGTTCAGGGGATTTCACGTCTTCCATGAAAATCAAGATCACGCCCGTCGCTGCATCATCGATGAGATGATCGACCACGTGCAGACTTTCGACCATCGCCTCATTGCCAGTCGTGACCACATAGCTAAACGGCAATTCCTTGGGGCGGCCGCGGTCGAAGAAAGAATAACCGACCCCACCGCTTTGCGCGACCACGGCTACGTGCCCATCCGTCCGCCAATCCGGCACCAGAGGTGTGGCGTCCAGTTCCATGGTCGGACTGAAGGTGGCGCAAAGCTTTGCCCCCATGTTGGAGAAGCCTTCCGTGTTAGGCCCGGACACAACCATCCCGTAACTGTCCGCGATGGCCAACAACTCGGCCTGCAGGGCATCGCCGGCGGCACTCGGCTCTTCGGCGAACCCCGACGCCAGGACCAGCACGGCCTTCACCCCGGCTTGGCCGCAGTGGCGCATTGCGTCGGCAATGGCATTGGCCGGAATGATCAGAATCGCCAAGTCCACCGGTTCTGGGCAAGCGTCCACGGACGGGTAGGCCTGAAGGCCCTGCACCACTTCGCACGAGCGGCTGACAGGGAACAGCTGCCCGTCAAAGGCATGCTGACGCATGACGTTCAGGATCCGTCCGCGCAGAATGTTTTGATCGTCAGAAGCCCCGACCAGAGCCACCGTCCGCGGCGCCAACAGCGGCGTCAGATCCCTCATCGCAGTCCAAGGCCGCGGGCGATAATGCCGCGGAGGATTTCCGTAGTCCCACCCTGAATGGTCAACTTCGGTGCGATACGCAACGCATGTGGCAACAGCGCATCGAAAGCCGCGCGCTCTTCCGGGGTGGTTTCGGCAAACGCTGCAAGGTCCCGTGCCTTCGTCGGCAAGATCTGCTGCCAAATCGTCCCCAAATCCTTGACGAGGGAACCCTCCAGTACCGGTTCATGGCCGGCCTGTAACATGCCGTTGACGGAGACGGACATGCGCCGGAGCGTGTGCAACTGCGCCACCAGACGCCCCAGGCCTTCGGCCTCACGCCGGTCGGGCTCCGGGCCCAGCGTGCGGGTCAGCTCAGTCAGGATATAAGCGGTCTCCAGAAACCGTTCGGGGCCGCTGCGCTCATAGGCCAGTTCGCTGGTCGCCTGTTTCCAGGCCCCGTCGATCTCTCCCAGTTGATGGGCGGCGGGTACGAAGCAGTCCGTGAACACGACTTCGTTGAAATCCGCACCGCCAGCCATATTGCCAATCGGGTTGATGGCAACCCCATCGGACTTGAGATCGATCAGGAACTGGGTCAGGCCATGGCGGCGGTTGTCATCGGTGGGCGATGACGTCCGGAAAAGCCCGATCATGTAGTCCGCGCACTGGGCGTAGGTAGTCCAGACCTTGGTGCCGTTCAGGACAAAACCGCGCGCCGTCTTCTCGGCCTTGGCTCGGGCCGCGAACAGATCGGACCCAGAATTCGGTTCGCTCATCCCGATGCAGAACCCGCATTCGCCGCGGGTAATGCGGGGCAGGATATCCATCTTGATCTCTTCCGAGGCATACTTCAGCAATACCGGACCGCTCTGGCGGTCGGCGGTGAAGTGAGCACGCACGGGGGCACTGACAGCGCGGAATTCCTCGGTGACCACGTAGCGTTCTAGGTAGCTGCGTTCTTGACCACCGTACCGTTTCGGCCAGGTCATGCCGATCCAGCCCCGTTCTCCAACCCGGCGGCTAAAGTCCCTGTCAAAACCATCCTGCATAGGCGAAGTCTGGGGATCGAAATGACCGGCGGCGATCTCCTCGGCCAGGAACGCGCGCACTTCGGCGCGCAAAACCTCGGCTTCGGGCGGCAGGCGGATGGGGTCGAAGCGAATAGGCTGGCTCATCGGGACGCCACCATCGGCCAAAGCCGATCGGCGCCGTTGGCCGCTATCATCGCGCCCAGGCCGACAGCCCATTCGGATTCGGAGCCAAAATCGTCGCGCCACTGGAACAGCCGCAGCGTGAAGCGGTGCAGTACGTATTCGTCCGTATATCCCATGGCGCCGTGGGCCTGATGGGCGATGGCCGCGCCTTCGGCGGCGGCTTCGCCACAACGAATCTTTGCGGCCGCTACCTCCAGAAAAACGGCGTCGTCAAAAGTCTCGGCGTGATGAACCGTATCGGCGGCGGAGGCAGCGACGGCCGAGGCGGCGGCGGTTTCCCCGGCTAGGCGGGCCAAGTTCTGTTGCACGGCCTGGAACTTCGCAATGGGCCGCCCGAAGGCCTCACGCTCCTGGGCATAGGATACGGACAGGTCGAGCACCGCTTGCAGGGCACCGGCCATTTGCTGCGCACGCACGGCAGCACCCATAAGCATCACGTCCTCAAGCCCCAAAGTGTTCGGTGCCCGCGCAGCGGCGATCGCCGGCGCGCCATTGAACACCATCTGGCCGAGCCCGTCCCCCGCCATGCCAGCGGTGGGCGTGATATCGGCAGATGCGGTCGCGACAAGCACGACCTGGGGGCCGCTCTCGCCGTCAGCCACACAAACCACGTGCTCTGCGAACGCGAGGAACGGCACACCTCGCGCGCGGCCATGCAGGTGCCCGCCCCTAATCCGCAGCGGATCGGCGCGGCTGCCCATAGCGACGGTCATGGGTCCCGGTGGCACCTGAAGGCCCCCCCGCGCCATCAGCCAGCCCCCCAGCAACGTCTCCGCCAGGGGCACGGGAACGGCGTGGCGACCGGCGACATATAGGATATCGAAGCCGTCACTAATCGCAGCGCCTGCACCGCCATGATCCTCATGGACCCAGGCTAGGGTCAGCCCCGATTCCTCCAGCGCATTCCACAGCGCTGCCTTCCAGCTGTCATCGACGGCGGCGATAACCGCCTGCGGATCAGCCAGTTCCTGGAAAATCCGAGCCGTTGTATCGATGATCAGGGTATCGGTGTCGCTCATGGTCGGGCAAGATAGTCCGCATCCCTGGGCGGCAAAACATCACCTTGTTTCAAAAGGCGCTGACGCGTGAGCCGATATCGATGACTTTGCCCGGGTTCATGATATTGGCCGGATCAAAGGCCTGTTTGATCCGTGCCATGAGATCCAGTTCTACTTCTGAGCGATAGTGCGCTAAGTCGCCCACTTTGTTGAGACCGATGCCGTGTTCGGCGCTGAAGGTCCCACCCATGGCGATGGCCAAGTCGTGAAGCTTCCGGTTGATGTCGCCCTTGAAGGCCAGGAAAACGTCGCGTTCCATATCGTCCGGCTGCAGCATATTGAAGTGCAGGTTGCCATCGCCCATGTGGCCGAAAGGCAACAGACGCGCGCCAGGAATGGTTTCTTCCACTAGAGCTCCCCCCTTGGCCACGTATTCGGGAATTCTGGAAATAGGAACAGAGACGTCGTGCTTGATCACCATAGATTCCATGCTTTGCGCTTCCGGTAGGCCTTCGCGCACGTTCCACAGGTTGGCTGCCTGCTGACCGCTTTCGGCCAGGACAGCGTCGGTGACGATGCCGTCTTCAAAGGCTTCGCCGAGCCCCGTCTCCACGGCCTCGCGGACCGCTGCCTCGTTGTCGTAGCAGGTCGCCTCCATGAGCGCATAGAGCCGGTGGCCATCGGTGAAAGGATCGTTCGCGTCGTCAATGTGGTCGACGGTGATCTTAATGCCGAGGTCCGTGAAAACCTCGAAAGCGACCAAGGACCCCGATAGGCGCCTGCGCATGATCCGGAACAGTTTCAGGAGGTCGTCCCAGCTTTCCGTGGCCGCCATGGCCGTGATCCGGTCTCGCGGTGCCGGGACCAACGAAAGGACCGCTGCCGTGATAACGCCAAGCGTCCCCTCCGCACCGATGAACAGCTGTTTAAGATCATAACCGGTGTTGTCCTTGCGGAGCCCACGCAGGCCGTCCCACACGCGCCCGTCCGGCAGCACTACCTCCAGGCCTAGGACCTGCTCACGGGTGTTGCCGTATCGGACCGTGTTGTTGCCGCCAGCGTTGGTGGCGATGTTGCCGCCGATGCGGCAGCTCCCCTCGGATGCTAGAGTCAGCGGAAACAGGAACCCGGCGTCGGCCGCCGCCGCCTGCACGTCCGCCAACAGACAGCCCGCTTCCACGGTCAGTGTCGCGTTGTCGGCGTCCAATTCGCGGATACTATTGAGGCGCTGGGTACTCAGGACGATGCCACCGTTCGGGACCGCGCCGCCGACCATGCCCGTGTTGCCGCCTTGGGGCGTGATGGGGATCCCTGCGTCGTGACAAATGCGGACCACCTGGGCCACCTGTTCGGTGGTGCCCGGACGTACCACCATCTGGCAAGTCCCCTCCAGGATTTTCAGCCATTCATTCACATAGGGTGCCATGTTAGCGGCATCGGCGAGCCAGCCGTTGTCGCCAACGGCCTCCTTGATAGCGGCAAGTGCGGCTTGCCCATCCACGGCATTCGTCACGATTTCGATCCCCTGGCCTGATAATTAGGGCCTCTCCTTGCCATCATCAATCCGGTGCGGCAAGTCTTGCGCGCAAAAACGTTCGGCGGACTTAGGGCGGCATATCCTAATCTATGCGCGCAACCGCCTGCAGTGG
>PVBE010392917.1_pt1 | contig 11192 bp, 10 predicted proteins | sample 1631181 | NCBI WGS metagenome assembly PVBE01 (sample SAMN08397723, study PRJNA350692) | Marine metagenome, whole genome shotgun sequencing project. | isolation source: water | place: Pacific Ocean | collected 2012-04 | reverse complement strand
GACCAGGGGCGGCTGCTGCTGCTCGAGGACGGGCATTGCCTCAAGGAACATGCGCTAGCGGCCTGCAACCGGCCCGAATTGCGTGCCAGCGCGACGATGATCGGGACCAGCCTGCACACCATGGTCCAGATGGTCGACAATGGCCTCGGCCTGACGATGCTGCCCGAAATGGCGATCGAAGCGGGCATCCTGCACGGCACCGATGTCGTGGCGCGCCCGCTCAAGGGCGACAACACCAGCCGCGAGATCGCGCTGATCTGGCGCACGAATTCGCCGCGCGAAGAGGAATTCAAGCTGCTGGCGGAAGAGCTGCGCGCAGGCTGATTTCGCCTGAGCCGCTGATGCCGAGCCGGCGCAAAGGCCTTCTCGCGCGCGTCAGTCCATGTGCTTGAGGCCGACGCGCAGATAATCCCAGCCGGTAATGACCGTCAGGATCGCCGCGCCCCACAGCGTCACCAGGCCGACCAGATGCGGGATATTGTGCAGCACCCCGCCCGCTGCGAAGTTCCATCCGGGCAGGCCCTGGCCGAGGATGAGTGAGCCCAGCGAGACCATCTGCAGCGTGGTCTTCCACTTGGCGAGCTTGCTCACCGGCACCGAGACCTGCAGCGGCCCGAGAAATTCGCGCAGGCCCGACACGGCGATTTCGCGCATCAATATGACCAGCCCGGCAACCACATGCATGTCGCCGACATAGGGTCCGCGCAGCACGCCTTGCGCCGCCAGCACCAGGATGACCGCCGCCACCATGATCTTGTCCGCGATCGGATCGAGAAAAATGCCGAGCTTGGACACCGTGCCGCTGGTCCGCGCGAGATAGCCGTCGAAATAGTCGGTGATCCCCATCAGGCAGTAGAGCCCGAAAGCGAGCAGGTAGCCCGCCGCCCAGCCCGGCCACCAGAGGAAATAGGCCAGCAGCGGAATCGCGAAAATGCGCGACAACGTCAGGATGTTGGGCAGCGTCAGCATGATGCCCGACTGCCTAGCGATATTCGGCCCATCGCAAAAGCCGCTCAATTCCCTTGTCCGCCATCACGATAGCTCTAGACTCGCGCGGGAGAATGGGTTTCGCCCGGGGGGTCATGCTTACATCCACGCATCTGCTGCGGCGCAGGCGATTCCTGCCGCTGTTCGTCACGCAGCTGTTCAACGCGTTCAACGACAATCTCTACAAGACCACGATGGTCCTGTTCGTGGTCTACGCGGTCTACAATGACGAAAGCACCGAAGCTGCCTTCAGCGGGCTGGCATCGGGGCTGTTCATCCTGCCGTTCTTCCTGCTGTCCGCACTGGCCGGGCAGCTTGCCGACATGCGCGACAAGGCGCGGATCATCCGCACCGTCAAGCTGTGCGAAATCGGCCTGATGACGATCGGCGCGGCAGGGCTCTACATGGCCTGGCAAGGCATATTGGTGCAAACGGTCGCCATCCCGCTGCTGCTGCTGGCGCTGTTCCTGACCGGGGTGCAATCGACCTTCCTCGGCCCGATCAAATACGCCATCCTGCCCCAACACCTGAAACAGGACGAGGTCCTGGCCGGGACCGGGCTGGTCGAAGCCGGCACCTATATCGCGATCCTCGCCGGGACGATCCTGGCGGGGCCGCTCGCTGTCGAGCACACCGGCTGGGCTGCGATCGGGATCATCGTGATTGCCTGTATCGGCTATCTGGTCAGCCGGCAGGTGCCCGCTGCCCCGCCCATGGGCGAGGTCGAGAAACTCGACTGGCACATTCTGCGCGCCTCGGTGAAACTGGTGCGCGACACGATGCACAACGCCGAAGTCTATTACGCCATCCTGGCGATCAGCTTCTTCTGGACGATCGGCGCGGTCCTGTTCATCCAGTTCCCGCCGCTGGCCAAGAACACCATCATGGCCAGCCCCGAAGTCGCCAGCCTGTTCCTCGTCGTTTTCTCGATCGGCGTGGCGATCGGGTCGGTGGCCATCAACACGCTGCTGAAAGGTCGCGTCTCGGCGCGCTATTCGCCGGTTTCGGTGATCGTCATGGGCGCATTCGTGGTCGCCTTCTATGTCGTGGCGAAGCTGTGGGAAGCGGACCAGCCGCAAAGCCTGCTCGGCGTGGGCGCGTTCCTCGCCTGGCCGATGGCGACCGTGCTGCTCGGCTGCCTGCTGGGGATCGCGATTGCGGGCGGGATGTTCGTCGTCCCGCTTTACGCCTTTCTCACCACCCGCGTCGCGCCGCACAAGGCTTCGCGCACGATTGCCGCGAACAATATCGTCAATTCGGGCGCAATGGTGGCCGGATCGCTGGTCGCCATGGCGATGAGCGCAATCGGCATTCCGATCACCGAACAGGTGCTGCTGTGCGCGGCGATGTGCCTGGTGTCCGCCTGGCTCGGCAAGCGGCTGGTTGCCGCCGAGAACGAGGCTGCCGACCTCGCCGCGGCAATGCGCATCTAGACGATAAAGGCGAGCACGGCGGCGAGCGTGGCGAAATAGGTCGAGGCGGCACCGCGGACGTCCTGCGCGGTCAGGCGCCAGTCGACCGGGGCAACGGGAGCGATATCGGCGAATGCGCGGCGGCGCTGCGGCAGGCTGGCGCGGAACCAGTGGCGGCTGGACTCGGTCGAGAGGACTAGAGAGCGTCGCATAGGAAACAGTTAACGAATTCTTAAGGATGTTGTCTCCTGCTCCGGCGCGGTTGTCCCCCGCTGGTACGCCTCATTCCATCTCCAGCATTGCGTGGCGCCCTCGCGCGGCGCGATTGCACGCCGCGACCAGCCGGGCTAACCGCTGCAGCATGCAAGCGCCCGATACGCCCGCCGCCGCCAAACTCCTCGTCGATTGCCTGGCCGAGCAGGGGTGCGACCGCGTCTTCACCGTTCCCGGCGAAAGCTTTCTCCAGGTCCTCGACGGCCTTGGTCGGCAGGACGCCATCGACGTGGTGACGTGCCGTCAGGAAGGCGGGGTCAGTTTCATGGCCTGCGCCGATGGCGCGATGACGGGGCGTCCCGGAGTGGCCTTCGTCACCCGCGGACCTGGCGCCACCAATGCGAGCATCGGCGTCCATGTCGCGCAGCAGGATTCGCAGCCGATGATCCTGTTCGTCGGCGATGTCGACAGCGAGATGCGCGACCGCGAAGGCTTCCAGGAAGTCGATTTCGCTGCCTTCTTCGGCCCGATTGCCAAGTGGGCCGCGCGGATCGATTCCGCCGATCGCATCCCCGAATATGTCGCGCGGGCCTATGCCACCGCGATCTCGGGACGCCCCGGCCCGGTGGTACTGGCCCTGCCCGAGGACATGCTCGGCCGCGAGACCGCCGCGACCCCGCGCGCACGGGTGGAACGCCCCGCGCAGGCCCCCTGCCCCGATGCCATGCAGGCGATGATGGCGCTGATCGGCGACGCCGCCGCACCGCTCGCCATAATCGGCGGCGCGGGCTGGAATGCGCGGGCACGCGCGCATTTCCAGGTGTTCGCCGAGCGGCTCGGTCTGCCTGTTGCAACCGCCTTCCGCCGCCAGGATGCAATCTCACCTTCAAGTAAGGTTTATGCCGGCAATCTGGGCTATGGTCCCAATCCCAGGCTGGTCGAGCGCGTCAAACAGGCCGACCTGATCCTGGCGATCGGCGCGCGGCTGGGCGAGGCGACGACCGATGGCTATACCGTCCCGCCCCCGACCGCGCCCGACAGGCGGCTGGTTCATGTCCATCCCGATGCGGACGAACTCAACCGCGTCTATCCCGCCGACCTCGCGATTTGCGCCAGCATAGACGAATTCGCCGAAAGCGCCGCGCTGTGGGATGATGGCGCGGTCGTCGATTTCGACGCCGGGGCCGAAGCGCATCGCGAGTGGGAGGAATGGGCCACCGCGCATCCCAATGGCCACAGGCTCGACATGGGCCAGGCCGTGCAGTTCATGCGCGATACGCTGCCTGCCGACACCATCATCTGCAACGGCGCCGGCAATTTTGCCGGCTGGTGGCACCGTTACTGGCGCTATGAAGGCTTCCCCACCCAGTTGGCCCCGACCTGCGGGGCGATGGGCTATGGCGTGCCCGCCGCGGTCGCTGCCGCGCTGCGCCACCCCGACCGCACGGTGGTTGCCGTGGCGGGCGATGGCGATTTCCTGATGAACGGACAGGAACTGGCCACTGCCGCCCAGCATGGGGCGCAGATGATCGTCATCGTGGTCGACAATTCCGCTTACGGGACGATCCGCATGCACCAGGAACGCGAGTTTCCGGGCGAGGACCGGATCAGTGCGACCCGGCTTGCCAATCCCGACTTCGCCGCGCTGGCCGAGGCCTATGGTGCATGGTCGGCGCGCGCTGCCACCACCGACGAGTTCAAGGACGCGCTCGTCGCCGCGCAGGGGCGCAGCGGCTTGCGCCTGATCCACTGCACGATCGATATCGAGCAATTGGCTGCCAGCGGTGCCAGCGTGAGCGGTTTGCGCGGGCGTTAGGCGGCTAAGCGGGTCAGATCCCCGCCATGGCGCAGATCACCGACCATTCGTCAGGCTTGATCTCCGCCACCGACAGGCGCGACAGCTTGACGAGTTCGCAATCGGCCAACTTGGGTTCGGCCTTGATCTGCTTGAGCGTGACAGGATGCGGCAGCTTGGTCTTCGGCTTGACCTTGACCGCGGCCCATTTGCCCTCGGGGTCGGTAGGATCCATGATCCCTGCCACGCTGACTTCGCAGATGCCGACGATCTCGAGCCCTTCGCGTGAGTGGTAGAAGAACACCTGGTCGCCCACTTCCATCGCCGCGAGGTTGTTCTTGGCCCGGTGGTTGCGCACGCCGTCCCAGGTCCCCTCCTCCTCTGCGACGAGATCGTCCCAGCTGTATTTGAAGGGTTCCGATTTCATCAGCCAGTAACGCATCGCGTAACCATCTCCGTCTACTCATTCGCGTGCCTGCGCCGTTAGCCGCTGCAGCGAGAGCTGACCACCCTGCGCAGCGCCGGGTCCCCGCCTTGCGGGTTAACCTGTTTTTAGGCGGCGCGCCTTAAGCAAGCGGAACTCAGCCAAGCCAGGGGGCGGGATTGACCGCGAACAAGACCACGACCAAGGACGCCCGATCCCCGCGAAAGGGCGTGCAGACGCGCCGCCGCGACCATGATGTCGTGACGCTGGGGATCGCTTTTGCGGCGATCATCCTGTTCGTGGGCACAGCCGGCGTGGTGCTGCCCAACCTGATCGAGGCATGGACGGGCGACAACCCCTCGCCCGATTCGGCGCTGACCAATGCCCTCCTGCTCAACATTGCGCTGATCCTGCTCGGCTGGCATCGCTACAAGGCGCTCACCGAAGAACTCAACTCGCGCCGCGAATCCGAGGAAGAGGCCCGCCGCCTCGCCGATATCGACCACCTCACCGGATGTCAGAACCGCCGCAGTTTCACCACTGCGCTGGGCGATCTGCTGCACGATCTGGAACGCCGCGAGGAAGCGCTGGCGGCGATCGCGGTGGATCTCGACAATTTCAAGCAGGTCAACGACCTCCACGGCCACCAGGCAGGCGACGAAGTGCTGCGCGTCACCGCCGGACGGATCCAGCGCCTGCTGCCCGAAGGCGGCATTCTGGCCCGGCTCGGCGGCGATGAATTCGTCTGCGTCGTCCCCTATCACCCGCAGGTGCCCGACCGGGTCGACCAACTGGCAACGCGGATGGTCGAGAACGTCGCGCGGCCGGTCGAATATGGCGACATGCCGGTGGATGTGACGATGTCGATCGGGATCGCCTCGAGCACGCAGATGGACAATGTGCGCGACGGGACCGCTGCCGCCCAGACGCTGATGCACAAGGCAGACATCGCCATGTATCACGCCAAGAAACAGGGTAAGAACCGCTTCTACTGGTTCGAACCGCAGATGGAAAACGAACTGCGCTTCCGCAACGAACTGGAAGCGGGCATCCGGCGCGGCATCGTGAACGGCGAATTCCTGCCCTATTACGAACAGCAGATCGATCTCGACAGCGGCAAGCTGGTCGGCTTCGAAATGCTCGCCCGGTGGGAATCCCCCGAAATGGGCGTGGTCGGACCCGATATCTTCATCCCCATCGCCGAGGAAATCGGCGTGATCGGCGAAATGAGCGAGGCGCTGATCACGCGCGCATTCGAAGATGCCAAGAAATGGGATTCGGACCTCTCGCTTTCGGTCAATATCTCGCCGGTCCAGATGCGCGACCCCTGGTTCGCCCAGAAGCTGCTCAAGCTGCTGGTACGCCACAATTTCCCCGCCAACCGCTTGGACATCGAGATCACCGAGAGCTGCCTGCACGAAAACGTCGGCATGGTCCGTTCGATGATCTCCAGCCTGCGCAACCAGGGCGTGAAGATCAGCCTCGACGATTTCGGCACCGGCTATTCGAGCCTGTCGCAATTGCGCGCGCTGCCGTTCGACCGGATCAAGATCGACCGTGCGTTCATTTCCGAACTCAAGCAGGAAGAGCACGGGGCCAAGCTCGTCGATGCGATCCTGACGATGAGCGACGGGCTGAACCTGCCGGTCACCGCCGAGGGGATCGAGAACGAAGTCGTGCTCGAAACGCTCAAGCAGATGGGCAAGATGAAGGGCCAGGGCTATCATTACGGCCGCCCGGAACCCGCCGCCAAGGTGCTCGAACGGCTCGACCAGCAGAACCTGCTGGCCAAGGACCGGCTCGACAATGTGACCGAAGTCGACTTCACCGCGCAGGAACATCGCCCCGGCGGCGGCAAACGCGCCGGCTGATCCGCACTGGACGCTCTGCGGGCGAATGCATAGATGCGCTGCACAATGCGCGTCGATTTCGTAAAAATGCATGGCTTGGGCAACGACTTCGTCGTGCTCGATGCGCGTGCGCAGGCCTTGCCGCCGCTTGGCGAGGGCATGGCGAGCGCGTTGGCCGACCGCCGCAGCGGCATCGGCTGCGACCAGCTGATCCTGCTCGAACCCAGCGGCGCTGCCGATTTGCGCATGCGGATCTTCAACGCTGACGGCAGCGAAGTGGGCGCCTGCGGCAATGCCAGCCGCGCGGTCGCCCTGCTTCATGGCAAGCCTGCGCGGGTCGAAACGGGCGGCGGCATAATTGCGGTCGAACCGCGCGGCGACGGGGCCAGCGTCGACATGGGCGAACCGCGCTTCGACTGGCAGGATATTCCGCTGGCCTTTGGCATGGACACCGCGCTGATGCCGGTGAGCTGGGAGGGCCTGGACCAGCCGGGTGCAGTCAATGTCGGAAACCCGCATGTCATCTTTTTCGTCGCGGATTGCGATGCCGTGCCGCTCGACCGGATTGGCCCCGAGATCGAAACAGATCCGCTGTTTCCCGAGCGCGTGAACGTCAACGTCGCGAGCGTGACCGACCGTGGGCACATACGGCTGCGCGTGTGGGAACGCGGCGCCGGCCTTACCCGGGCCTGCGGCACCGGCGCCTGCGCCACCGCGGTCCATGCCATGCGCCGCGGCCTTGTCGAACGCAAGGTGGCCGTGGCCCTCCCCGGCGGAACGCTGACGATCGCCTGGGGCGAGGACAACCGGATCCGCATGACCGGACCCGCGACCGAGGCCTATCGCGGCAGCTTCGAATGGGGCGATTTCGCGTGAGCGGCACGCAGGTCATCACGCTGGGTTGCCGGCTCAACCTGTCCGAAAGCGAACAGATCCGCGCGATGCTGGCACGCGAGGACGATCTCGTCGTGGTCAACAGCTGCGCAGTAACGAGCGAAGCGGTGCGCCAGACGCGCCAGGCGATCCGCCGCGCCCGCCGCGCCAATCCCGATGCGCGCCTGCTGGTGACCGGCTGCGCGGGCGATATCGAGCGCGACCAGCTGGCCGCGATGCCCGAAGTCGACGGTTTCGTCGCCAATACACAAAAGCTTGATCCGCGCGCGTGGAACGCCCCGGCCAACGTACCGCCCACCCCGCAGGACCGCACGCGCGCCTTCATCGCCGTCCAGAACGGCTGCGACCATGCCTGCACCTTCTGCGTCATTCCGCAGGGACGCGGGCCGAGCCGCTCGCTGACCATCGGGCAAGTGCTGGGCGAGGTCGAACGCCATCTCGATCACGGTGCAGCCGAAGTGGTGCTGACCGGTGTCGACGTGACGTCTTGGGGGCATGACCTGCCCGACACTCCGCCGCTGGGCGCGCTGGTCGAGGCGGTACTGCGCCGCTTCCCGCAGCTCGAGCGGCTGCGCATGTCCTCGCTCGACGGGATCGAGATCGATCCGCTGCTGTTCGAGCTGTTCGCCGGCGAGCGGCGGCTGATGCCGCACCTGCACCTGTCGCTGCAGCACGGGCACGACCTCATCCTCAAGCGCATGAAGCGCCGCCATTCGCGCGCCGACGCGATCGATCTGGTTACCCGGCTGGCAGCGCGGCGCCCCGACCTTGCCGTCGGCGCCGATCTGATCGCGGGCTTTCCGACCGAAACCCAAGAACACCACGCGGCCAATCTGGCGATCATCCGCGAACTGCGGATCGTCCATGCGCATGTCTTTCCCTATTCGCCCCGCCCCGGCACGCCAGCCGCGCGCATGCCGCAGGTCGATCGCGCCACGATCAAGCGGCGCGCTACCGATCTGCGCGATACCGCGCGCACGACACGCGACGCGTGGCTATCCACGCTCGTCGAAAAGCCGCATGCGGTCCTCGCCGAACGCGATGGTACCGGCTACACCCCGCATTTCGCACGCGTCGCGCTGCCCGGCACGGTACCCGCGGGCACGATCACCACGGTGACGCCGTCCAAGCATGAGAATGGCCTTCTAGAATGACCGAGAAGCAGAGCTGGAGCGACCGGCTGTTCGGCGGGTTTCGCAAGACCTCCGAGAAACTGACCAGCAATCTGACCGAAGTGGTCGGCACGGCAAAACTCGACGATGCCACGCTCGACGACGTCGAGGACGCGCTGATCCTGTCGGACCTCGGACCGGCCGCGGCTGCACGAATTCGTGCGAAACTATCCGAAAAGCGGTTCGGGCTGGAGATTACCGAGCAGGAACTGAAGGAAGCGGTCGCCGAAGAAATCGCCGCAATCCTGCGGCCGGTGGCCAAGCCGCTCGAGATCACCGCCTTTCCGCGCCCGCAGGTGCTGCTGGTGATCGGCGTCAACGGCAGCGGCAAGACCACGACGATCGCCAAGCTGGCACACCTGTTTCAGGAAGACGATTACGCCGTCATGCTGGCGGCCGGCGATACGTTCCGCGCAGCGGCCATCGGCCAGCTGGCGACGTGGGCCGACCGTGTCGGCGTGCCGCTGGTGCGCGGACCCGAAGGCGGCGATCCTGCCTCGATCGTGTTCGACGCGGTGAAGAAGGCGACCGAAGCCGGCACCGACGCACTGATCGTCGACACCGCCGGACGTCTGCAGAACAAGCGCGAGCTGATGGACGAACTCGCGAAGATCCGCAAAGTCCTCGGCCGGCTCAACCCCGAGGCACCGCATGACGTGGTGCTCGTCCTCGATGCGACGAACGGCCAGAACGCGCTGTCCCAGATCGATGTGTTCAAGGAAGTTGCCGGGGTCACCGGCCTCGTGATGACCAAGCTCGACGGCACCGCGCGCGGCGGCGTGCTGGTCCAGGCGGCCGAACAATACGGCCTGCCCATCCACGCGATCGGCGTGGGCGAGAAAATCGACGACTTGCGGCCCTTCGATCCCGATCTGGTGGCGCGCGTGATTGCAGGAGTAGCCTGATGACCGAGAGTGCCAAACCCAAGCCCAAGACCGGCTGGCTCAACATCCTCGTCGATTACGGGCCGCTGCTGGTCTTCCTTGGCGTGTACAAGTTTTACCAGCCGCCCGAAACGTCGACCTTCGGAGAAATCGCGGCGGTCATCTACGGGACGATCGCCTTCATGATCGCGGCGGTCGCCGCGCTGGTCTTCAGCAAATTCAAGTTCGGCCATGTCAGCCCGATGCTGATCCTCTCGACTGCACTGATCGTGGGGTTCGGCGGGCTGACCATCTGGCTGCAGGATGAAAAGTTCATCCAGATCAAGCCGACCGCAATCTACCTCTTGTTCGGCGTGCTGCTGATCGGCGGCTGGCTGCGCGGCAAGGCGCTGCTCCAGATCCTGCTCGAAGCCGCTTTCGAAGGCGTGGACCGCGATGGGTGGCTCAAGCTATCGCGCAATTGGGGCGTGTTCTTCGTGTTCATGGCGGGCCTGAACGAAGTCCTGCGGCTGCAGCTGGACTTCGAAAGCTGGCTGTGGGCGAAGCTGTGGGTGTTCATGCCGCTCAGCTTCCTCTTCACCTTCAGCCAAATCCCCATGCTGCTCAAACACGGACTGGCGATCGAAGACCGCGACGAAGTGGTCAAGGACGAGCCGCCTACGGCTTAGGTCCGGGAAAAACCTCAACCCAAATCGAAGTTCGGGTTCGACCCCCTGCTGGCCCGGCTTTCTCCCAGTTTTCTAGCCCGACCACGGTGAGCCTGCTGGCAATACCCAGCGGGTGGTCAATGCCGCACCCGGGGGGCGCTGCCCCCGCATCCTGCAATCAGATTTCCACCTGGCTGCCCAGTTCGACCACGCGGTTGGTGGGCAGACGGAAGAAGTCCATCGCAGTCGCGGCGTTGCGCAGCATCCAGGCGAAGATCTTCTCGCGCCAGATCGGCATGCCGGGCTTGTCGCTGGCGAGCAGCGTCTGGCGGCTCAGGAAGAAGCTGGTGTGCATCATGTCGAACTCGCCGCCACAGCGCTCCATTTCCTTCAGCCCCTGCGGAACATTGGTTTCCTGCATGAAGCCATAATGCAGCACCGCACGGTAGAAACCGTCGCCCAGATCGTGGATCTCACACCGCTTGTCGCTGTCGACATAGGGACTGTCGGCAATCAGCACGGTGAGGATCACCACGCGTTCGTGCAGCACCTTGTTGTGCTTGATATTGTGCAGCAATGCGCTCGGCACGCCCGCGGTCTGGCTGGCCATGAAGATCGCAGTGCCCGGCACGCGGGTTGCCGAATTCTTCGCGCTCTTGGCGAAAATCTCGATCGGCAGCGCGGTCTCGCTCATCCGGTCGCGCATCAATTTGCGCCCGCGCGCCCAGGTCGTGAGCAGCGTGAATGCCACGAGACCGACCACCAGCGGGAACCAGCCGCCATCGGGGACCTTGGCCAGATTGGCCGCGAAATAGGCGCCATCGACGATCAGGAAGAAGGCCACCACCGGCAATGCGATGAACCATTTCCATTTCCACACGCCGACGAACAGCACGCCCATCAGCAGCGTATCG
>PVBE011865149.1_pt1 | contig 11193 bp, 7 predicted proteins | sample 1631181 | NCBI WGS metagenome assembly PVBE01 (sample SAMN08397723, study PRJNA350692) | Marine metagenome, whole genome shotgun sequencing project. | isolation source: water | place: Pacific Ocean | collected 2012-04 | reverse complement strand
TTGTGCAGAATGTCGCAACTGGTTGTGAGGAGATCGCAGGGAACATCTGTCTGCAGTCAACCTTCTCAAAAAAACGGCATCGGCCGTCAATCAGCTGCAGCCCTGGTCATCGCGTCAATGGTCGGCGCGGGGATTTTCACGACTCCAGGTGCCATTGCAGCCCATGTCGGTCATCCTGTCGGAATCCTGCTGGCGTGGTTTCTGGGGGGAATTGTCGCGTTCAGCGGCGCCCTCGTCATAGCTGAGTTGGGCGCAGCAATACCTGAGCAAGGTGGACCGTATGCGTATTTCCACCGAATTTATGGGGACCACAGTGCCTTTCTTGTGGGAATTGTGACAGTAACCGTCGGCTACTTTGCTGCCGGGGCGGCGATCGCCTTGTCCACAGGAGCCTATGTTGCAGGCGTTTTTCCGACAGTCGATGCACGCCTCGTCGCGACCTTTCTTGTGTTGGGGCTCAACGTCATCCACTCGATGAATGTGCAAGCGAGTACTCGATTCAACGACATTGCCTGCCTCCTCAAACTGGCCCTGCTCGCCGCATTCATCGTTGCCGGCGCAGTCGCCACAGGACCGGAGCAACTGACCGCAATCGGCGAAGCAAACAGCACCGTTACAGTCGGCGGCCTTGCCACCGCCATGGCACTTGTCTTCTTTGCCTATTCAGGTTGGGACACAGCTGCCTTTGTCGCTGGCGAAATGAGAGAACCCCAGAAGAATCTCCCTTGCGCGATACTCTTCGGAACAGGGCTCATCATGGCCCTCTACCTCGCCATGAACCTTGTATTTCTGAAGGCAGTTACGCCCCAACAGATGGCAGATGTACACGATGTCGGACGGATTGCCGCTGAGACTCTCTTCGGAGATCACATCGCTCCCTTCTTTGTCTGGGGGATCATTCTCCTTTTGATCTCTACCTGCAGTGCAGTCACTTTTGTAGGCCCGCGCATTGTTGTTGCAATGAGTCATAACAGCCATGCGCCCGTCTTCCTGAGCAAACTCAATCGACGAGATGTTCCCTGCAACACGCTGATAATACAGGCAGTCTGCATGCTTGGATTCGTCTGGTTCACCGATATCGATGCGCTCTTTGAGTATGTCGGTATCCTCCTCAGCGTGTGCGCCGTTTTTACCATTGCCGCTGCCATCGTCTTTCGCAAGAAAGAACCAACCGTGGCCCGCCCCTTTCGGATGCCCCTCTACCCGCTCCCTGCCATCATCTTTATGGCGTTTTCTATCTATACCATTGTCGGGTCGGTTCAGGCGGCACCTTGGCCGCTGCTGGTATCTGCATTGACGCTCGTTGCGTTGACTGTTCTGCGTGCCGCCCTACGGCGTTCGACGTAGGCGATCCTCGATGGCCGCGGCCCGGCGCCTATCACCAGTGGCCAGGTACAGCTCACGCAGGGCCCCAAGCAACTCGCGATTCTCGGGGGCGATTGCAACGGCCTCCTTCATGCGAGCTAACGCCTCCAAATGCCTGCCCGCATCTCGTAGGATCGCGACCCGAGCCATGTGAAACTCCAAATCACGTGGTGCTCGTCTAATAGCTTCACCAAGAGCAGCGAGTCCCTCATCGACTCGGCCCAGTGCGACTCGAGCCAATCCGAGGTTGTAGTGGGCCCGGAGGTAATCAGGATTCAGACGGCAGACCTTCGACAGCAATCGCTCAGCCCGGGGCAGATCTCCATCCTCATGGACGGCCAATGCAAGGGCGTAGAGCCACGGAGCATTGTCACTCTGAAGACTGACGGCACGCTCAAGGAGCTTCCGCGCACCTCGAGAGTCACCCAACGCACTTTTTGCTACGGCACATCCATGCAGGGCGACCGCTGACCCAGCATCCCATGCCGCCGCTTTCTCGAGCCATTCAAGGGCTTTTCTGAGCTCCCCTTGACTTCCATTGCTGCGATCGAAATACCAGGACCCCAGCTGCATTGCTCCTGCAGGCTGATCAGCATTGAGTTCGAGGAATGCCATGAGTTCAAGAGCCGACGAATGGTCCTCGTCCAGAGTCCGTCGCAGCGCCCACGCCGCTGCAATGCGAACGGAGCGCACAGGGTCGTCCAGCAATCCACGCAGCCCCATTCGCAGTGAATTCTCATCCCCCGCTTCATTGAGCAGCTCACCTGCATTTTGTGCTGCAGCCCAACGTCTCAGAGCGTCATCGGACTGCATCCCTTCCCGCAGAAGTGGAATGGCTGCAATCGGATCATCTGTTCTTCCAAGAACGCCAGTCAACGCTGCCCGCCAAAACGGGATCAACTCCTGTTGCAACGCCTTCGCTACGAGCCTATGACTACCTGATTCTTGTTCGCGTACAGCATGAATGGCCCTCGCGCGAAGCAGTGCCTCTCTCGGTGTCCGCTTCGGAAACCACTCATCCAATGTCTTCTTCGACCACGAAGCGTCTTTCTCCTTGTGGCAACGGTTGCAGGCATTCGGGATGCCCATCTCAATCGTCAACTCAGGTGTCGGGATTGAGAACGAATGATCATGACGAGGATCGCGCTGCATGTAAACCGTCGTAGGCATATGGCAGTCCACGCAGTTACTACCAGCACCCCCTAACTCGTGATGAGCATGAGTCTGAGGATCGATTGTCTCGCCATGGCACGACAGGCACATCGCGTTTCCCTGCAGCCGCAAACCGGAGCCGTGAGGCTCATGGCAGTGATTGCATCGCACACCGGCAGCGTGCATACGACTACTGATAAAGGAAGTGTATTCGTAGTCCTCTTCGTTAATCTGACCATCCGGAAAAAACGTCTCGGTGGCATCGGGAAGTACCAGTGAGAAGTAGTCCAAGAAGGGCTGACCGGCTGCGAATCCGACCGCTACCTCAACCCGCCGCGCATGACACATTGCGCAGGCAGAATCGGTGTCGTCAGAAATCGTCTCCTGTGGTGGTGTCCAACTTCCTGGATTGCCGGCTCGGCGCTTCAACTCAGCTGGCGGCGTCCAGAATGCACCGCGCTGCACCGCCAACTCGGGCGCACGACCTGCCATCGCATCGACATGGAGGCTCATGGGGCCGTGGCAAGCCTCACAACCGACGCGAGCCTCCGAGTACGTACTCCCGTAGACATCTTCATCGGGAGAGTAGTTCTTCTGAAAGGCTGTCACATGACAGGTTGCGCACATCGAGTTCCAGCTCATCCCCCTCTTCGTCCAATGCCCCCATTCCGACGCCGTCCGTCCATCATTGCCAAAGACATCAAACCACTCATGGGCTTCCACGTCATAGGCTGCTGCGGTGGCCTGCAGACGGCCTCGCTCGCCAGGCACCAGAAGTTGCCAAATGGGTGCGACTCCGATCACACGCACTGGTTGTCGTATGTCACTGCTCTTGTCTGACAGCACACGTTCAATGGTCGCCCTCTCATTTCGCCGCAAGAGCCTAGTGGTCTCGCCTCCGCCCTGAAGCTCCACTTGAGACGCAAACGCAGGGCCATGCGTCGCTTCGTCAAAATCGGATTCCGCGAGCGCGTGGTGATCAGCACTCCACATGGAATGCGCTTGCTCATGGCAAGGCCTGCACGTCTCGGATCCAACGTATTTCGGCGACGGCTTATCCTGCCTGGACACTCTCTCATCGGAGTCGGTACAACCGAACATCAAAATCAGCAGTCCCGTCAACGCGCCAAGCACGAGCAACGGTATCGCCGACTGGCCGGTCTCTTTATCCAACCGCCAGGACTGCGGCGGTTCAGGTGAAGGCAAATCTCCCCGCATAAAGAGCAGGCTCGCGGTGAGCTTGTAGAAGAACTCCCAAAGAGGTTCGATCTTCTGACGTCCGCAGACAATCTCTGCTGCGATCAAGGCTGTCTCAAGTGTGCAACGGTGATGCGCTTTTCTGGTTCTCCGCAACCTCCATATTGCTGTCTCAGTGGGAACAATGTGAAAGCACTTCAGTCGCTGGATGCAAGGCAAGCGTTGACGCATGTGTGAAGCCTGGGCCCAGGTGCCGTCCAGAAGCAGCAAGCCACCGGTTTGAATATCGTCGATCATCAGGCTCGAATCGGCCAGCGGCGTGCTCTCGTCGCTGGGATACAAAAGGGCGTAATCCGACCCTCCCTCATACGGCGACGGGTCAAAGGGTACGTGACGCACGCCGTAACGGTGGATACTCGACCCATGAAAGAGCTGCGGAACGAACTTCCCAGTGCTGGTCGGTTTTCCTCGCTCACCGTTGTGCTGTAGCACAGAAACGGGAAACCCCAGATCCACTTGAGGTCTTGATGCACACAGGCAGAGCTCCATGTGAAGCCCACACCCGCTACATCTCTCTCTGATGAACCGTCGTCTCCCCATCGCGTTCTCACCCTCTCCCGAACCAGCTTTCAACTCTGCCCTTTTTGTGGGCACCCCCAACTTCATATCATGGACCACCGTCCAACGATAACCGAAAGACACATCCATGACTGACGAAACCGAGCCCACCCTCACTGACTTTGTCCGCGACATAGTGAAGAACGACCTTGCCTCGGGCAAGAATGAGGGACGAGTTCATACACGTTTTCCTCCCGAGCCGAACGGCTATCTGCACATCGGTCATGCCAAATCCATCTGTCTGAACTTCGGCATTGCGTCTGAGAACGAGGGCGGTCTGTTCAATCTCCGATTCGACGACACTAATCCAGCGAAGGAGGAAACGGAGTACGTCGAGGCCATCCAGGAAGACGTTCGCTGGCTGGGAGCAGACTGGGGCGACCGGCTCTTTTTCACCTCAGGCTACTTCGAAACGCTTCACGACCACGCTCAGACTTTAATCAGGCAGGGCGACGCCTATGTCTGCAGCCTCTCCGCTGACGAAGTACGGGAACACCGAGGCACATTGACCGAACCAGGAGTTGACAGTCCACATCGAGGACGATCGGTTGAGGAGAATCTGGATCTCTTTCGGCGAATGAGAGACGGCGAATTCAAAGACGGCGAACACATCCTGCGCGCCAGGATCGACATGGCCTCCCCCAACATGAATATGCGCGACCCTGCTATTTATCGGATTCGCCGCATCAGCCACCACCGAACGGGTGATGCGTGGTGCATCTACCCGATGTATGACTACGCCCACTGCGTGTCTGACTCGATCGAAGGAATCACTCACTCCATCTGCACTTTGGAGTTTGAGCATCAACGCCCGCTCTACGACTGGTTTCTTGAGCGACTCGGCATCCACCACCCGCAACAAATCGAGTTCAACCGCCTCAACCTCACACACACCTTGATGAGCAAGAGAAAGCTGCTGGAGCTGGTGGAGGGAGGACACGTGAACGGCTGGGACGACCCGAGAATGCCCACGATTTCAGGTCTACGACGCAGAGGTTACACACCTCGTGCCATCCGTGAATTCTGCCGAACCGTCGGCGTCTCAAAGGTGAATAGCGTCAACGAGCTTGCCTTGCTCGAACACGCTGTCCGCGAGGATCTCAACACGACGTCACCCAGAGTGATGGCTGTCCTCGACCCCATCAAGCTCATCGTCACTAATTACCCTGTTGATCAGGTAGAGATGCTGGACGCGAAGAACCACCCTCAAAACCCGGAGATGGGGACGCGAGAAGTACCCTTCACACAAGAGCTCTACATCGAGCGCAGCGACTTCATGGAAGACCCGCCAAAGAAGTTCTTTCGCCTTGGCCCCGGCCGAGAAGTGCGTCTACGGTATGCCTACCTCGTCACGTGCACAGGTTTTGAAACCGACTCCGAAACCGGCGAGATCACGGTGGTGCATTGTGAGTACGACCCCGAAACACGGGGTGGAAATGCTCCCGATGGCCGCCGCGTCAAGGGCACGATCCACTGGGTATCTGCTGCGCAAGGAGTCTCAACGGAAGTTCGGCTCTTCGATACACTTTTCAGTTCGGAAGACGCCCTTGAGGGCGGTGATTTCGAGCCAAATCTCAATCCCGATTCTCTTGAGGTAAACACTCGGGCGATCGTCGAACCATCCATCGCTTCGGCTGAGGCTGGTGCGCGCTTCCAATTGGAGCGAATTGGCTACTTCACGACCGACTCCAAAGACCACACCGTCGGCCATTGCATCCTCAACCGCACCATAGGTCTGAGGGACACCTGGGCCAAAAAGAAGGGGTAGCCTCAAGGTCGATTCGGGGCACTAATGACCCTGTTGATCAGGTAGAGATGCTGGACGCGATCGCCTGAACACCAGGAACACTGACCAGAGTGTCCCCAGGAGAAGAAGCGCCCATCCGACCGCATAAAGGGCTGATTCGACGATGGCACTGGATATAGTTGCCACACACACCCCGCCCGAAACGATGGGCAGCCACACCCAGTGGCGGCTGACAGGAGTTTGGACCCCGAGACTCATCGGCTTTCGACCTCCTCTTCTCATAGAGTAGTGGCTCACCTGTCTGTGGACCAGCAAAAAGACGCTCGTTTTCCTGCCTGAACCTCTAATCCATCGCTTTGGGGACAATCTTTCGATGAATCGCCACCAATCTTTGGCCACTCTCCTGACCTTGCTTCTGATCTGCTCCACGATGCCCGCCCAAACGGCTCGATCGAGCGAGTCCATCTTATGGGAAAGCTCATGGAATGAAGCCGTCTCCAAGGCAAAGGCTGAAAAGAAGCCCATTCTCATCCATTTCAACATGGACAACGAGCCTGCCTGCGCAGGAATGGCTTCAGGACATTTCCGGAATGCCGCCTTTGTCGAGCTCGCCAGCCACTTCATCTGCGTTGTGGGCTCGCAGGGAGAACACTCTGACGAGAGCCTCTTTGACGATAACGGTCACCAGTGCCGCCGATTTGGCACGGTGAGTTGCAAGGAACATCAGGCAACCGAAATCGGTTCGCGCTGGAATGTCCTCCGCACCAATGTTGTCACAGCACCGCAGTTCTTGATCACAACTCCCGACCTGAAGTTGCTGGCGCGCCGCGCGTTCGCTGCGTCACCGGGCGAAATCATGGGGCTGATGAAGCGTTCGCTCTACTACTACAACCCATCACTCGCACCTGCGGATGCCGAGGCGCGTCGCAAGAAACTGGTTGTGGACATGCTTGATCGTGCAAAGTCGGACAACGCTGTCACTCGCAAGGAAGCGCTCGGTACATTGGCGACACGCGACGACCCGGAAGTCATTGCGTTCCTGCTGAAGCAAACGACATCAAACAATGACGAAATCAAGCGCCGCGAAGCCATCCGTGCCATTGGCGATGGTGGCAATGCCACCTGTCTGCAGACACTGACGAAGCTCCTGCGCGACCGCAGTATCCAGATTCGATGCAGCTCTCTTATTGCTCTCTACAAACTGAAGATGAGCGAGAGCGTACCTCCCATGGTCAAATCCAATGGCGTTGAGTCAAACACTCGCAATCACGCGCTCATCCTGCGGGCTGGCGCTGTTTCAGATGGGGACGACAAGGAATTGCGCAAGCTGATTAACAAACGGCTCAAGTCGGGCGAGGTCCTCCTGCGTCTCCATGCTGTGAGAGCCCTGGTTGACACAGGCATGACCGTGAAGGAATTTGATCGCGTCGTGAGGCTTGCCGCCCGAGACGGTGAAACCAGTGTTCGCGCCATAGCCTGCCACGCCGCAACCAATGCTGTTGTAACAGCGCAACTGAACATGACCGACGACGAGGAAGTCGACAAGAAGTCGGATGAATCCAAGATCATCGCCCGCACGAAGAGTCTGGTCAAAGTCCTTCAGGTCCTGCAAAAGAAGCACCCTGATGAAGATCTCCGCGAACACGCCGCTCAGTGCCTTCTGGCCCTGCAGGATGAAGAGTCGGACTACGAGATCCTCAGCCCGTTCTTCGACGAAGACGAACTCTTCGAAGAAGACGACGAGACATCCGGGGGCAAGAAAGGACGTGGCGGACGTGGAGGCGGCCGTGGAGGCGGACGTGGAGGCGGAAGAGGGGGCGGCCGAGGCCGCGAATAATCAGCGGTGAGCGCACAGCTCTTATAATTATTTATCACGATCGACAAAAAGTCTTGGCAATTTGTCCGCAATTACTTTATACCCGCCTTCCCGTGTTTATACGGGATTGCTGGTTCGCGCCGTTCCTTGCAAGAGACGCTTTGCTGGGTTTTCTTCAAAAGGCCGCATCACAATAGAGTCGAGAATATACCCAGCCAACAGTTGTTGGGTGCAAAGAGTCATACGAGCGGAGCAGTGCTGTGGAAGCTGCGAACAGAACGAACGGTCAAGGACGAACAGTTAGTTTCGCTGTGGGCGAGTACACACCTGTTCAAATCACTCTCGAGCAACAAACCACGTCTGCCGGCGTCCCATCAGTACGCGGGACTATCAAGACCGACGCAGGCGAAGTTCATTGGCTGGCGCAGAATGATGATGAAGACGGCTGGGCCGTTATCACCTTGGAGTCGCCGTTTCTTCCTCATGGGTGGGCCACAAGAATGGTGCCCTTTGGAAAATTCACGCGCTTTGACTTTGATGACCTCGCCTGGGGCAACCGAGGCGCAGTGTAGGACCACTTTGCGCTGAGTCCCCGCCACCTTTGATCGATCCCGCTTCCTGCCATTGGCTCAGAAGATACGTTCCGATATCCTCAGGGTGTTGTTGCCTGTCACGATGGAGCGCTGGCTTGACCGCAGAGAATTCCGATACCTCGACCGATCTCGCCTCTCGGCTGCCCTGGTCTTCCCGCGTGTGGCGATTGTGGAACCCTCTCTGGGTGAATCGCAACAAGCGAGGGCGACACTTTTTTGCCGGATTTGTCACGTTGCTGACATTGATACTGCTGTCGCCCTACCTCATTGCAAACCGTTTGGCAGCCGACGGCGAACACGCCAGCACACCGACGGCGGCTGTCATTGAGTCCCGCCAGTCCCTGACCGAGTCCCAGCAGGACGATCGCACCATGTGGGACCCGAAGTCACTCTTTGTCGATTCCGCTGGACGCTTTGTGGACTACCAGGTGCCATTCATCGGCTGGACGATCCTGATCTACTACACGATTTTTGCCTACTATCTCCTCGGTCCGTTCTCGGCACCGAGAAACGACCGAGGCCGACTTGAACTCCTCCTGATGACGCAAGCACTGATCGCGACGTGCTGGGTTGCATTCGTTATCTTCATTATCTGCCCCGCTGAAATTGACCTCCGCTGGCAAGTTGAAGAGTCTGACGTGTTCTCAAGTTGGGCTGGAGTCTTTTACAGCCAGTTCTATTGGCTCGACCGCCCATTCAATTCCTGGCCCAGTCTACATGTAGCCCAGAGCTTCATTATTGCTGTCGGTGTGGCCCGCTGGTGGCGGGCGAAGGGGCGCCGGTTCGCAGTAGTCGGTCTTTGGTTGGCATGGATCGCATTGGCCATCAGCATCATTACCACCAAACAGCACTTCATCTGGGATCTCATCACTGGGACGGCACTCGGTATCATCAGCTGGCGCCTCATTCTGGCCCCCGCGTTTCGCGCCATCGACAGCCTGTCCGATGAGCAACTGCCACTGATTGCGCCGTTCGTAGGATCAGGCACCGTCAGCTCGGCTCAAGACGCCCTCTCAAGTTAGGGGCGCAACCTCTGGCAACTAAAAAAAGCAGGCGAGCCCACATTGGCTCGCCTGCCGAAGACTGAAGATCGCTCGGTGACCTACGGCCTTGCACTCATGAATGTCAAACAGTCGGAGAGAGCCCACGGGACTACTGTACCAGCAGGATCGTGAACGAGATACTGAAAGGTCAGGGAAAGGCCGGCGAGCACATCGGGGATGTGCACGCTCCCTGCGCCCGCTGCATCCGTGAGACTCAAGGGCATGATCCCCGAGTAAACACGGACGGTTCCTGCGCCAAGAGAGATGCCAGGTTGTGGAAACCAGTTATACAGCAAGTAGTGTGGGACACTGGCTGGCGCACCCTCAAGAAGGATGTCACAACCGAGGCCGAAGCCGTTTGCCGAGGGGCGACTCTGTCTGATGTAAGGCTGGTTTCCGGTCGCAGCAGCAACGCTTCCACCTGTCGAGAACTGGCCATCGGCGGAGAAGGCCATTCCCAAAGCGCTCGGAACCGTGCTGATCGGAATCGTCATGAGGGTAATAGCATCGATTACCTTGGCGCCATCGGTAACCCAGATACGGGGGCGGCCGGTCGGATAGAGATTGGGTGTCCAGAACACTGTGCCAAAGGTGCCTGCACCCTCGGAACGATCCACGCAGATTCCCTTCAGGAGTGCGGGGACGTAATTGATGGGATACTCTCCAGCGATGGGCGCACCATTGATTTTTGTGTGGTAGACGCCTCCTTGAATGTCACAGAACCAAAGTGTGTCATCACTTGGGTCATAGGCCATGCCCGTGAACTGTGAGTGCCCGGCAGGTGGCGTAATCAGCGAAGACAGCGGTGAGTAGGGAGGCGCAGGCTGGAAGACCCGAAAACTCCATTCGTCGCACATGAAGAGGCGGCCATTTCCACCGTCCATGGACATTCCGGTGATGCCGTTGTTGACTGGTGTATTGAGGACCGGCGCTGGCACGGGGCCGCTTGGGGCGCCCATTGGTGGAAACCGCAGCATGGATTCCTGAGTGACATAGAACCCGTCTGTTGCTAACACTCGGCGATGGATCTGATCGATCGCAACGCCGCCACTCATGAACTGCGGCGCGGCAACACCACCCCAGAAATCTGGAAGAGGGTCAGAACCCCAGTAAGCTCCGAAGGTATGCCCTGGTGACGGCAAATAGGTGACCTCAGTCCCCCCGGGACGGTTCATGGTGAGAACATGGGCATTCTGGGCGGTAGCGGACAAGGCGAAGGAAATAAGAGCGATTGCGAGTAATGTGAATTTGGTAGAGGACATGATTGGTCTCCTAAGAAGTGTAAACGGCTCATTCAACGCTCCTTCGGTGTGGTGGGGCGACGCCGGGAAACACGCTTTTCTGGTTTTTTTTGATTGGAACGACAGCGCCTGCCAGAATCCGACGGATAGAAACGTCTGCAATCCGAGGGGCGGGCTCGGAGGCACTTTCTGCTGCGCTGAAGATCGGTATAGTAAACGCACTGCACAAACATCTGCTGATTTGGAGAGCTCCAACCATGTTCCGCATCACCATCTGCCTCGTTCTCGTTCTCATGACGTCGTGCACATCCGCGCAAGAAAAAACAACGAAGAAGGCGGCAGACAGTGCCAAGGATCGTTCCACTTGGACGTTGGAGAACATCTTTCCCCAAAAAAGCCTGTTCGGACCGTCGGCTACCTC
>PVBE011086467.1_pt1 | contig 11193 bp, 7 predicted proteins | sample 1631181 | NCBI WGS metagenome assembly PVBE01 (sample SAMN08397723, study PRJNA350692) | Marine metagenome, whole genome shotgun sequencing project. | isolation source: water | place: Pacific Ocean | collected 2012-04 | reverse complement strand
GTCGCCCAGCGCGATGACGTCCTGGCCGCGGCGCAGGCCCACCTCGGCCGCCCCGGGCAGCTCGACCACCGCACGCACCACTAGGCTGTCGTGGGTCAGGATCCCCACCTCGAAGCCCTGCTGGGTGCGCACCGGCACCGCCACCATCTCGCCCTCGTGGACCGGGCGGGCAAAGGTCTCGGCGCCGCCCGCGCCCGCGGGCTCCTCGATGCGCCGACGCTCCCAGGCGTCGCGGAACGAGCGCAGGGTGCGTTGGGGGTTCCCGTCGGCGTCCAACTGCACCCCGGGGAGGAGCACGTGGCCGGTGCGATCCACCGCGAGGGCGGCCCAGTCGGGGCCGTCGACGGTCAGCTCGACCTTCACGCGGCGGCGGAGCACGAGCCGGGGCAGCTCGAACTGCCACAGCTCGAAGCCGGCGGGCAGCAGGACCACGAACATCAGCACCTCGGGGTGCCACCGGAACGCCTTCACGGGTCCGCCGACATCGCGGATCCGCCACAGTGCGCTGAAGTCCGCGGCGATGGGGTCGATCGCCGTCACGGTCGTGCCCTCGACCACGAACCACAGGCCGTCGTACCGGGGGCACCAGGAGTCGAGCTTCGCGTCGCACCAGCGCCGAGCGGTGCGGGCGTGCAGGTCGAGCCGGGCCAACCGCCACGTCCCCTGCCCCCGTGGCGCCAGCGCGATGGCCCGCCCCCCCGCGGCGTGCAGGACGAGGCGGGACGCGGGCTCGGTGAACCGGTGCCGCTCGCGCCCGTCGCGGCCGTACAGCGCGACCCCCGCCTCGCCGAGGGCGACGAGCAGCCGACCGTCCGGCAGGAGGGCAAGGTCGAGCACCGGCTCCAGACCGCGGTCGGCCGGATCGAGGGTCCAGTGCAGGGGCGGAGCGACGTTGCGCAGCAGCCGCGACGAGAGCGCGGACGACGGACGATCCGCCGAGACCAGCAGGTCGGACGAGCGCGCGATGAGCCGCCCCACGACGGCGCTGACGGTGCCTGCCGCGCCCGCGTCGTCATGCATCATCGGCCTCACGAGTGCCCGCGCGATGGCGCGGGCGACGTCGGTGCGCCGGGGGTTCATCTCCAGCGCCGCCACGGCCGCCGTGCGGATGCGCTCACCGGCGAGCCCCGGGGTCTTGGCGATGGCATCGATGGCGTCGGCCGCCTCGTCCCAGGGAGCGGTCGTCTCCACCGCCTTCAGCACCAGCAACTCGGCCCCCGCGGGCCCCCCCGCGGCGATGCCCGCCTCCAGCCAGTGGGCGGCCACGCGGCGGGCCGACTCCACCGACCAGATCGTGCGTACCGCTCCGACGTAGTCGCCGTTGGCGGCGCGCAGGCGGGCCCACAACACCCGCAGCGCCATCGCCTTCGCCTGGTGCGTCTTGGCCAACTGGGCCACGGCCGCCGCGAATGAGCCGGTGCGGCGGGCGATCTGGATGGCCCGCTCGGCGTCGCCCGCGAGGAACCACTGGCGCACGATCAGGCCGGCGTCCAGGTTGCGCGCCTCAGCCAGCTTCGCGGCCAGCTCGTACTCGCCGTGCCCCTCCAGGAAGATGATCGCCTCCAGGAAGGTGATCGCCTCCAGCGGGGCGTTGAGCAGGTCCGCGAGCACGAACGCCGCCTCCTGGAGGCGTCCGGCCCGCTCGAGCTGCTCGAACGCTCGGCGGTACAGCCCGCGGGGGCGGTCGAACAGGTCCTCGCCGAGCCCCATCACGAGGCTGCGGCCAGGTGCCCGGGGCGCCAGGTTCAGCCTCAGATCAGCACGCACGTTGGGCACGCCGAGGGACAGCCCCTTGGCGACGCCATCGCCCCCCCCCGAGGGGGATGGCGCGACGCAAGGCGGCCTCCCAGTCGCCGGCCTCCAGGCGGTCGAACAGGTCCGCAAGGTACTTGCCCTGGCGGGCTCCGAAGAGGCGCCCCAGCTGGGACTGCGCGACTCGGGCCTTCATCCGCTCGCGCAGCCGGTCCCACCACGTGGGTCCCCGCTCCCTGGGCGCGGGCAGGTACTTGGAGCCGGCCTGCCCGGCCTCGCCGCCGCGGCTTCCGAAGAGGCGATCCAAGAGGGAGACGAACGGAGCCGCCAGGGAGCCCAGAGCCGCGCCCAGACCTCCCCCGCCGCCGGCTGGCTTCGCTCCCCGGCTCGCTTCGGGATCGACGAACTCGGCGATCGCGGCGGCCGCGTCGGGATCCAGTTCGGGGACCTCGTCGAACACCGCGCGGGCGCTGGCGTCGGGCTCCGGAGGGGCCAACACGGCCGCCCGGGGGGCCCCCCCGAGGGCGGTCAGGGCGGCGGTCTGGAAGCGGTCGACGTCGATCCAGGAGGCGGGATCGACCGGCTCGAAGGAGGCCCGGGGAACGATCTCCCAGACCCCGCCGCGCGGGCGTGCGACCACCCCCGCCGAGGCCGTCGCCGCGTCCTCGGCGGCGATCGGAGCGGCCGTCAGGAGCTCCTCGTCCGGCACCAACGGCTCGCCCGGAGCGTCGATTCGGCGGACCCGGGCGGGCTCCCGCAGCAGCAGCAGCGTGGTCGGCCCCTGCTGGAGCACACGCGTACCCGGGCGCCACCGCGAGAGCACGCGACGCTGCACCACCTCGACGCCGAGCAGGTCCGCGTCGAGCACGAAGCCGGACGCCTCGACCGATCCGCGGTGGACGAGGTGGTGGGGCCGACCAGTCACGACCCCGCCCCCGGCTCGACCCACAACAGGTCCTTCTTCTCGGACAGGCAGCGCACGCGAAGCTCACCATTGGCCAGCAGAACGGCGACGTGCGGACGGCGCGGGTTGGCGGCCGCGAGCACGATCTCTGGGCGAACCGCACGGCGCGCACCGCCGGCTCCTTCGCCGTCTGGATCAGCAAGCTGTGGCGATCGTGGGACCGCAGCAACAAGGCGGACTGGTGGTGGGATCCCCCGAACCCCGCGACCACCCCCATGACGTCCAGATCGGTGTTGAGTTCGACGGCGCGGGGCGGCTTCGTCTTCCACGCCACCACCTCCCCGTAGTGGATGCGCCAGCGCTCCGGCCCGATCCGGTGCGCGGCGAAGCCGTGGGGTCCCGTGCACCACCCGCCCAGCGGGAAGCCCAGGAACGCGACCGGCCGGTCAACGCCGGCGATGTTCGCGTCGGCGTCCGCGCTCTCCCAGGTCACGCCGCCGTTGGTCGACTTGATCGACGCCAACGCCACGACCCCGTCGCTGCGCACGCCCACCCATTCCTGCTTCCGAGCAGCGAGCGCCTCCAGCGGCCCCTCCAGCATCCAGGAGTTCCAGCGCCCCTTCGCCACCGACGCGAAGGAGTCCCCGAACACCGCGAGGTAGTTGGGGTTGGAGCGTCGCATCAGCATCGGTCGGAGCTTCGGATGGTCGAGCCACTGCCGGGGAACGGTCAGGTCGGTGGACCCCCGCTCCTTCTCCTCCCCGCTGGGGAGGCGCTCGACCACCGTCAGCCGGGCCTCCCGCAGGACCGCGATGTAGAAGCGCTTCCGCTCGAACGTGGCCGCCAGGAGCAGATCGTCCTGACCCAACGCGGTCGAACGCGGCCGGCCGGGGGGCCCGGAGTAGCTGTTGTCGGGCACGTGGTAGGCGACGAGGTGGAGCAGGCCGCCCTCTTCCCGGACGCCCAGCAACCGGCGACCGTCCTGGGAGAAGCGAAGGCCATAGCGGGCCAGCGGAGGCCCCGTCACGTCCGATCGCGGGGGCGGCCGGCGCACGACCTCGCGGAGCACGCGGGCGCCCTGCTCGGGATCGACGATGGGGAGCTCGATCGGACGATCCGCGCGCACCTGCACGAAGCGGCGCTCGGGGTCGAACCCCTCGTCCAGGAACAACTCGCGGGCCCGGCCCCGCCACCGCTCGGCCAGGGGGGCCGACGCCGAGCCGACCAGCCAGAGGTCCTCGGGGGCTCCGTCCGCGTCGACCGCGTCCGCCCACGCCTCGAGGTCGGACGCCTCGACGGCGCGGAGCGTGCGGGCCCCCGCCAGATCCGCCAAGGCGTCGGGGTCGAACGGGCGCAGCCGGCGGTGGGGGTCCTGCAGCACGCCCCACGACAGATCGGCCCGCCCTTGAGCCGCCCGCCGGGCAAACACCACCAGCGCCGCCATCTGGGCCAGTCGGGGGGCTCCGAGCTGGAACGGCCCCGCGTCCAGGAGCACCACGGATCGACGGATCCCCGCCGGCTCGCGGCACAGGAGGCGGTGGAACAGCTGCTCGCGGGAGGCGGCGCGGCGGAAGAACTCCATCGGCGCCTCGTCGGCCAGCGCCCACTCGGTGGGGGGCCGTGGGGTGCTCCCGACCGGCCAACGCGGCGGCGACCGCGGCGAGCTTCTGGATCTTCACGACGCGGCGGTCCGACAGCAGGATCCCGCCGCCCCGAAGGGTGCGCACGGCGGCCGCGAGCTCGGCCCGGACGGGGGCCAGATCCATGGTATTGGCCTGATCCGCGAGCTCGTCCAGGCGGGCCAGCGGCAGCGCCTCGATGGTGGGCCGCTCGGCCACCCAGCCGCCCTCCAGCAGCTCCTCGAGGCGGGGATCGCCCAGCGGCTCGACGAAGACGCGGAGCAGGAAGCAGTCGGCGAACGCCTCCAGGCCGGGGTCGTCCGGGAGCGCGTTGGAGGCGCCGACGCAGACGCGCAGGGGGCAGTCGACCACGGTGTGGCCGCGGCGGAAGACCCGGTCGTTGAGCAGCCCCAACAGCGTGTTCAGGATGGCCGTGGAGCCAAGGAGTACCTCGTCCAGGAAGGCCAACTCGGCCTCCGGAAGCATGCCCTCGGTGCGGGTCTCGACGACGCCGTCGCGCAGCTTCTTGAGGTCGACGGGGCCGAAGATCTCCGACGGCTCGGTGAAGCGGCCGAGCAGGTACTCGAACGTGGTCCCGCCGAAGGCCGCGGCGACGCGTCGGACAGCTTCGGACTTGGCCGTTCCCGGGGGGCCGATCACGAGCAGGTGCTCCCGCGCGACGGCGGCGAGCACGATCAACTCGGCCAGCGCCTCACGCTCGACGAGCCCTGCAGTGCTCGCCCGGAGGGCGCCGCGTACATCTTCGGTCATTGGATCGGTCCTTCTGTTCGCGGAGGGGGAACACGCTAGATTACCCGCCGTCGAGCGGCCGTCGGCTCGACGCATTCACCCGAGAGACCCCTGATGACCCGACTCCTGCTCTCCCTCACGTTCCTCGTGGCTCTGGTCCCCGTGGCGGCCTCCGCCGCGGACTTCCAGCTCGATCTCGATGGCGATGGCGTCGTCGAGTACCTCTCGATCGAGGGCAGCAATCAGGATGGCTGGAGCATCACGGCCAAGGCGTTGGATGGAAAGACGGTCTTCCAGACGAAGCAGACGGGGCTGAACTGGGATCCGACCACGGCCGACGACCCCACCTGGCGCTTCCGCCTGAACCCGTTCGAACTGGACGAGGAGCACGCAAACGCGCGCGCCGCGGCGACCCAGCAGGGCACCGACGGGCTGTGGCTGATGCACCCCGGTGGCCCCGCGGCCACAGGCACGGTCGAGCCGACCGCGGGCAGCGGTCCCGCCCGGGGCTTCATCATGACGATGGAGAGCACCAACCAGCCCGGCAACTCGGGCATCGAGCACCCCCTGGACTACATCACCACGATGGACCAGGCCCTCATCGGCGTCGCCCTCGCGGGCGGGGATTGGATGTTCGCGAAGGTGTCGGCGGGGCCGATCGTCGCGGGCAGCTACGTGTTCGAACTCGGCGACGCCGACGGGGACAAGGTCTACGACCGGCTCCTCACCTACGTCTCGAACGGCTGCGTCGACCTGCAGGCGGTCGGTCTGCTCGCGCCCACCCCGCACGCGGGCGAGTGGGCGCTGTTCGACGACACCCTGGGCCAGCTCGCCACCGCCGAGGGGCGCGGCGCGGCGGCAGCCTGGAAGCTCTTCGACGAGGGGCTGTTCGACGCGGACTGCCCCATGGGCAAGGCCCAGAAGGAGCAACTGCGGGCCGCCATCGCGGCGGGGAACGCGGCCGACATGACCCGCTGGTACTCCGCTCTGCGGGCCCCCCAGACGAGCAACCCGGGCACCTACAAGCTGTCCGCGACCGTCACCATCGGCGCCAAGCTGTGGGCCGCCCGGAATGGGGACCCCGACGGCTCCCGGCCCGACATGCGGCTCGTGATCCAGACCAACGGCCAGCCCGTGGTCATGACCCAGTACGTCACCGACAAGTCCACCGTCACCTTCGAGACGGAGCTCGCGTGGAAGGCCGGCGAGACGGTGAAGGTGTCCATCCAGGACAGCGACTTCACCGGCATGGAGGAGCTGTTCTCGTACGAGCACACCAGCACCGAGACCATGCCGCTGGTCGGCACGGTGGACGTGCCCCGCCTGATCGGTCTGGTGGGCGAGGGCACGACCATGACCTGGACGATTCTCAGCGCTCCCTGACCCAGGCGCTAAGGTACGGCTCCGTGGCCCTGCCTTCCCGTCCTCTGCCCATCGCCGCGAGCTTGCTGCGCGCGCGCGTAGGCAAACGCACCCCCCTGAAGGTCACGCACCTGACGACCTACCGGTGCAACGTCGAGTGCGGCTTCTGCACCCGCATCCACGTTCCGTCGGGCCACATGAAGACCGACGAGGTCCTGGGGATGATGGACGCGTTCGCGCGCATGGGGACCCGGTGGTGGGTCTTCAACGGCGGTGAGCCGACCCTGATCAAGGACCTCGGCATCTGGATCGCCCACGCCAACCGGCTCGGGCTCGACACCACGATGGTGACCAACGGAACCTTCATCGAGTCCCGCATCGACGAGCTGAGCAAGCTCGACCTGGTCATCTGCTCCATCCACGGCGACCGCGACGAGCACGACCGCGTGGTCCAGCGCCAGGGCACCTACGACAGCGCGCTCCGAGGCCTCCGCCTGCTGCGCGAGCGCGGCGTTGCGGTCTGCCTCATGGTCGTGCTGAACGAGCGCAACCGGGGGCTGCTGGAGTCGATGCTGGCCCTCGCCGAGGAGCTCGGGGCCGGGGTCGCGGTGCAGCCGGTGGTGGAGACCCGCCTGGGCGGCGCCCACATCGACGAGACGCTCATGCCCCGCACCTCCGCGATGAACGAGGCGGTCGACTGGCTGATGCAGGCCAAGATGGAGGGGCGCCCGGTGTCCGCCAGCCGCGCCTACCTGGAGGCCGTGCTCGAGTCCTGGCCGGGCAAACCGTTCGGGGTCAAGTGCTGGGCGGGGCGGCTGTTCTGCGAGGTCACCCCCGAGGGGTTCGTCGTCCCCTGCTGCTCCGAGGAGGAGTACACCTTCGCCTCCTGCCACGGCCCCACGGGGGGCTGGGAGAGGGCCTTCGCAGCGCTGCCGGATCGGTCCGGCTGCGAGGGTTGCTGGTTCAAGGGGCCGCAGGAGATCAACCTGCTCCTGGGGCTCCGACCCAAGCAGGTGATCCGAGCCGCGTCGAACCTGTCCCGAGGCAAGCTCCTGTGGGACTAATCGCGACGACCCGGCTTCCTGACCGCCCCTCGCCGGCCCGGCCCGCCGATGACCGCGTTGGTCGTCGGTCGTGGGGGGCGACCCCACTCCCTCCTCCCGCCTTGCCCTCGTCGCCCCGGCCTCGGCGACCATGCGGCCGAGAAGCCCGATCGGCGCGATGAGGTTCGTCTTCCTCCAGAAGGACCCGATCCCGACCCTGGCGACGATGTGCTTGTCGGCCGTGCTGCGTCAGCAGGGGCATGTCTGTGACGTACTCATCGACCCCGCCGAGCGCGACATCGTGAAGTCGACCCGCCGGCTGGACCCCGACGTGGTCTGCCTCAGCGCGACCACGGGGCAGCACGTCTGGCAGCTTCGCGTGGCGCGCGCGATCAAGGCTCGCTGGGCCCCCGTCATCCTCATGGGGGGGCCGCACCCGACCTTCTATCCCAGGGTGCTCGAGGAGAACCCCTGCATCGACTACATCTGCCTGGGCGAGGGCGAGGGGCCGATCGTCGAGCTCGCCGCCGCGCTGGAGGGGGACGGCGACGTCGCGGAGATCGACAACATCGGCTGGCGCGACGAGGACGGCACCCCGGTCTACAACCCGATGCGGGCGCTGGAGCAGGACCTCACGAAGTTCCCCTACCCCGACCGCGCCGTGTACGACCGCTACGACTTCGTGCGGAAGCGGCGGACGGTGCCGGTGATGGCGACGCGCGGGGTGCCCCTACAAGTGCACCTTCTGCTTCAACGTCACCCTCCAGGACATGTACCGGGGGCGCGGCAAGTACGTGCGCACCAAGCCGGTCGAGGTGATGATCGGCGAGCTCAAGGACCTGATCACGAGGTACCCCCACGTGCGTCAGATCGGCTTCGCCGACGACATCTTCGTGCTGAACTTCCGGGGCTGGGGCAAGGAGTTCCTCCGGCGCTACGCAGAGGTGATCAACCTCCCCTTCAGCTGCCTCCTGCGGCCCGACCTGGTGACCCCGGAGATGGTCGCGAGCCTGAAGGCGGCCAACTGCAAGATGGTCAAGATCGGGGTCGAGAGCGGCGTCGAAGAGCTGCGCGTGGGCGTGCTCAAGAAGGGGCGCCTGGACAACCCCGGGATGGTCACCGCAGGCCGGTTGATCAAGGACGCGGGGATGATTCTGTACACGTTCAACATCGTCGGCATCCCCGGCGAGAGCGTGGACATGGCGATGCAGACGGCGAAGCTGAACATCGACATGGGGGCAGACCACGCTTGGACGTCGATCTGCCAGCCGTACCCGGGCACGCACCTGGAGGACTGGTCCGTCGAGCACGGCTACCTCGACAGCGACGCCGCCGAGAAGGACTTCCAGTACACCTACTTCATCGACACGCCGCTGAAGATCGAGTCCAAGGACGCGCTGTGCAACCTGCAGAAGCTGATGCCGCTGCTGGTGAACGCGCCGTGGCTGGAGCCGGTGGTGAGGCGGGCGATCGAGATGAAGCCGAACGTCGGCTTCGAGCTGATCTTCAAGGCCCACTACGCCGCCGGGCTGGTGCGCACGGGGCAGATCGACGTGGTCGACATGGCGCGGTTGATCCCGCTGACGACCAACTACTGGACGAAGGAAGGCACCCTCGATCCGGGGACGATGTAGCGGCTACTTGACGAGGAAGAGCTCGGACTCCCAGCCGAAGGAGACCCCGCCGCCGGTGGCGACCACGAGGTCGATCTCCGTGGGGATCACGAAGCTGGAGGGCAGCGCCGCCATGGTGGTCTCGTCGAAGCCGCCGTTGTCGCCGGTGGCGGCGTTGGCGTCGCCGCTGGTGGACCACCAGTAGAAGTCCGACTCAGAGCCGCCCCAGGGCCAGCCCGTGGAGTGGCCGCACTGGCCGTTGGTGCCAGGGGTGACCTCGAAGACGTCGCCGTCGGCGTTGTAGACCCAGACCTCGTGGCCGTAGCCGTCGACGAGGTAGTCGCCGCCGTCGGCGTCGGCGGTCTGCCCGACCATGCGGGTGGTGTCGCTCAGCTGGGTGGCGTGGGCGCGCAGGTCGGCCAGCTCGGGGCAGAAGGCACTGCCGGAGGCCTCGTTGAGGTAGTCTGGGACCACAGTGGTGGTTACGCTGCCGAAGTAGTCCTCGGACACGCTCGCCTCCCCGGCGATCCAGGAGTACGGCGAGGCGCTGTCGTCGGCGCACTTGTCCCAGGGGTTGCTGTTGGCGTTGGTGCCCACCAGCAGGCTGTCGGTGTCGTCGAGCCCCACCACGATCCAGCCGCCACCATCGGTGTCCATGTCGCACTGGACCTCAAACGCGCCACCGCCGGTGGGGTCGATCCACCAGACGCCGGTGGCCGGGTCGGCGTGGTTCAACAGGATGGACTCGCACGAGGGCGCGGGGCAGGCCTCGTCGAAGCCGACCTCGGCGGTGCTGAAGTGAAGCTGCCAGGACAGCAGCTCGCCCTCGTCGACGGTGGCGTCGTCCGTCACCGACAGGCTCCAATCGCCCGACGGGTCCTCACCGTCGAACGCGGCCAGCGGCTCCTCCGGGTTCCAACGGCCCAGGAACGGCGCGTCGTCCGACGAGGTGGTGGAGAAGGCGGTCGCAGCTTCGTCATCCAAGGTCGTGCCGACGAGGTCGTCGCCCCCGCCGCCGTGGTCGGTCATCAGCGCGACGACCGTTCCCGCCGGTGAGGTCAACGTGATCTCGAGGTCGGCGGCGAAGGTGTGCTGGATGCCGAAGCGAACATCTAGATCCTGGATCGGGTCGGTCGAGGCGACGGTGGCGGTCACGACGAAGGTCGAGTTGTCCAGGATGGGCGTGCCGGCGCCCCCGCCTTCGATGACGGCCTCGTGGTTGACCGCGTTGACGAAGTCCCCGTCGCAGTCGTGGTCGACAGGATCGCACTGCTCGTCGGCGCTGGGCCCACTGGTGTCGTCGCCGTCGTTGCAGTCGGGGTCGGCGTCGCACTGGAGGACTCCGTCGCCGTCGGCGTCGAAGTCGGTGGCGACGACGGTGCGCACCGACCAGAACCCCCAGCCCCGTCGATCGCGCCCGGATCGCCCGGCAGCGTCGGCTGATCCAGGCCGCCCAGCCATCCCAGGAGTGAGCCCCAGTTGGGGTCAGCCGCGGGGCTGTACTCGAAGTGGACGTCGATATCGACGTCGGTGTGCCACCCGATGAGGTACTGCCGGCCGACGGTCAGGGGCAGGTCGATGTCGGGGCTCACGACCAGTCGTAGGCGGCCGGGACCGTGGGCATCAGGGTGTCGCTCTCGAGGGTCCAGGCCTGATCCTCGTCCAGGCGGGAGTAGACTACCGCGGTGACGACCGCGCCGCCGATCGGGTCCTGGGCGTGGATGCCGATCTCCGTGATCGTGACGGGGGAGTCGACGATGTAGACGTCGCCGGCGATGAAGTTCGGGTTGCCGCCTTCGAACGTTCCGAGGTGCTCGAAGGGGTCGAGGCCGAAGTCGGGGGCGCCGTTGCAGTCGTTGTCGAGCGCATCGCAGACCTCCGCGTTGCCGTCGAAGTTGGCGTCGTCGGGGTCGTCGCAGTCGCCGTCGCACTCGCTCTGGCCGTCGCCGTCGTCGTCCACCTCGATGCTGTCGGTCAGGCCGTCGCAGTTGTTGTCGAGGCTGTCGCAGAGCTCGTCGGCGCCGGGGTAGACGGTGTCGTCGCCGTCGTCGCAGTCCGCGTCGCAGATGGCCGAGGCGCCGTCGCTGTCGGCGTCGGCCTGCTCGTTGGTGGCGGCGTCGCAGTCGTTGTCCTGGCCGTCGCAGATCTCC
>PVBE010175389.1_pt1 | contig 11194 bp, 10 predicted proteins | sample 1631181 | NCBI WGS metagenome assembly PVBE01 (sample SAMN08397723, study PRJNA350692) | Marine metagenome, whole genome shotgun sequencing project. | isolation source: water | place: Pacific Ocean | collected 2012-04 | reverse complement strand
TTAACCTCAGTTTTGGGTTCATTTTACCCATTCTCAGAAGGGAATTCACTTAAATTCTTCTTTTTTTATTGCAGAAGAGGGTTAAATACCCTCTTCAAAACAAAAAAGGGAGAAGAAAGGGACATTCCCTTCTGAGAATGGGTAAAATGAACCCAAAACTGAGGTTAATAATATAAAAGAGGAAAACATGCAGGATCCTGAAAAAATACGAAACATTGCAATCATAGCCCACATTGACCACGGCAAAACCACACTTTTAGATCAGATGCTCAAGCAATCAAATGTCTTTCGGGAAAAAGAAGAAGTTCCTCAAAGAGTAATGGATAGCTACGATCAAGAGAGAGAAAGAGGCATTACGATTTTCGCCAAACACACGTCTCTTAACTATAATGGGTTTAAAATTAATATTATAGACACTCCAGGTCACGCTGATTTTTCAGGAGAAGTAGAAAGAATTTTAGGGATGGTCAACTCAGTTCTTCTTTTAGTCGATGCGCAAGAAGGTCCTATGCCCCAAACAAGATTTGTTTTATCTCGAGCTTTAAAAATGGGTCTTCGTCCTATCGTTGTTCTGAATAAAATTGATAGACCTCACGCCGATCCAGACCGGGTACTCAATGAAACTTTTGATCTTTTCGTTGAATTAGGAGCAAAAGATGACCAACTCGATTTTTCTTATATTTATGCATCAGGTTTATCTGGCTTTGCTGTGAAAAATGTAGAAGATCCGAGAAAAGATCTTTTTCCTCTTTTCGATATCATTTTAGAAAAATGTCCAGCTCCCACAGGGAGCCTTGAAGCTCCTTTTTTAATGCAAATAGCAACGGTTGTCTATGACGATTTTTTAGGAAGAGGAGCCTGCGGCAGGATCTTAGAAGGTACGATCAAGCAAGGTGATTCTGTAGTTCGTGTAGATCGAACAGGAAAATCCACTAAACATAAGATCAGTCGTATTCAAGGTCATTTAGGACTTAATAAAATCGATTTTGACGAAGCCGGGTGTGGAGATATCATTATTTTAAATGGAATTCACAATATTGAAATCGGAGATACTTTAACAGATCCCGATCATATCACACAGCTTCCTCCCATCGAACTTGGTGAACCTACGGTTTCTATCGAAGTGATGGTTAACTCTAGTCCTTTTGCCTCTAGAGATGGCAAAAACGTAACTTTAAATAAGATCAAAGACCGCCTGTATAAAGAAAAAGAATCTAATATTTCTTTAAAAATCGAAGAGATCGAAAACAGAGACGATGCCCTTAGAGTCTGCGGGAGAGGAGAGCTTCATTTAGCTGTTCTTTTAGAAGCAATGCGAAGAGAAGACTATGAGTGCACTGTGAGTAAGCCTCAGGTAATCACAAAAAAGGTCGATGATAAAATTCATGAACCTTACGAAAAAGTACATATTGAAATCCCTGAAAAGTTTTCAGGAACCGTGATTGAAGATCTCTCCAAAAGAAAAGGGGAAATGAAAAATCTTCAAACAAATGATCAAGGGCTCACTTTTTTAGAGTTTTTGATCCCCACACGCGGGCTAATGGGCTATCGTAGTGAGTTTATCACTAAAACCTCAGGCCTTGGGATTCTTACATCGATTTTCGCCTCTTTTGGGCCCTTTAAAGGCGAAATCACAGGAAGGAGCAAAGGAGTTTTAATCACAAATGCTTCTGGCAAGGCAAACGGCTATGCTTGCTTCAACTTACAAACTCGAGGATCCTTGTTTGTAAAACCAGGTGATGATGTCTATGAAGGTATGATCGTAGGAGAGCACTCTAGAGATAACGACCTAGTTGTAAATATCACAAAAGCCAAGCAGCTTACCAATGTAAGGGCTGCGGGTACAGATGAAAACTTGATCCTGACTCCTCCTCGAGTCTTTATCTTAGAGCAAGCCATTGATTATATAGAAAAAGATGAACTAGTAGAAATCACTCCCCACTTCATCCGTCTTCGTAAAAAGGCTCTTAAAGAATCAGATCGTAAAAGATCTTAAATTATTATTTCAATTTATTTGAGTATAAAATAACCCCTATAATAAAATTATACTATAGGGGGAAAAGTTATGCCATATCGTTCTTTATCAGATTTACCAGATCCTATTAAAAATCATCTTCCCAAACATGCGCAAGAAATTTATAGAGAGGCATTTAATCATGCCTATGAACAGTATAAAGATCCTGCTAAGAGAAAGCTAGGGGGCTCTAGGGAAGAAGCAGCTCACCGCGTTGCTTGGGGGGCCGTGAAAAGACAGTATCATAAAGGATCTAACGGACACTGGAAAAAAGCTGGTTAAAACTCACACCCATATAAACTCATAAATAACTCTACATAAGAGATTTATGAGTTTTCTTCGAAATTCCAAATTTTAACTCTGTTTTCAATACTGACACGTCTATTTCAATTATTCCTCAATAAATAATTAATTATATTATTTATATGTTATAATAATATTATTAAACACAGGTTATTTGCATTAAATAACTTAAAATATACTATAAAGTATCATTCAACAACAAATAAAATAATTTTTATGGTTTACTTAGATAAAGATAAAAGAGTTACTTCATCATATTCTGTAGAAGATAAAGCCTCTCTTTCTGAGTCTTTAAAAAAACTGGGAATTTCAGAAATAGCCCCTAAAGCAGAACAAGAAGAGCTAAAGCCTTTAAAAAAATGGTTTTACCCCAGCACAAATGAAAAATTTCATAAAGAAGTCTGCGATGAAATACAAAAGGTCCCTCCTTTAGGAAATACTGTGGTGGGAGTGTCTGGTCTTCAAAATTTAAGTTTTTTTGTCAGTCGACCTGATGAGGTTCATACACTAATTCTAATAGATCCAGATCCAGCACAAAAATGGTTATGGAAAATTGTAGTACAAACTCTCCAAGAGGCAAAATCGCCTCAAGAAGCTATCCAAAGTATTTTGCAAAAAGCCCATGAAGCTATTTTAGGCCCGGAGGCTGTCTTAGAAGATTTAAAAAAGTCCTTATCTCGAGAAGAAAGAGAAGTAATTTATAAAAATTTAGAATCCTTCTTACTATCTCAGCATTCGCCTTTCTTATTACCCAAAGGTTTTGAAAAAATGCAGAAAGCCGCTAAAGAAGGAAGAATTGTTCACGTACCTTTGAACTTAGCAGATTTTAATAAAATGATACAATTTGGAAAGGGTTTAGCTCAGCATGAATGTACAATCGATACCTTTTATACATCCAACATCCACTATCCTAATTGGCTTGGTGAAAAAAAGACTCTTAAAAGCATAAGGACTCTTGTCGAAGCAAATCAGAGTAAAGGGACGATTTTTTTGACCGCTGCTGATATAGAAGGCGAAAAAGAAGACTACGAGATCCGTGAAAATTTACGAAAAATACAAGCGAGATCTTTACCTCTATGCCTTGCTTATACAAGGGCAAACCAGTTAGTAAGGTTTCCTTCTTATAAAAAAGAAAATGTTCTTGTGGTGCTCATTCATAAAATTTTCATTGCATTAGAAGATGATTCTCTACCTAGGAATGAACTCAGCAATAAGCTTCATCAACTAGCTTCTTATTTATCTTATTTGAAAGATAAAGGATTTGTAGAAAAAAATTTAAGGCCTGAAATTACTAGCCTTATAAGAAGCCTTTACGATATGAGTATAGGATTAAGAGTAGAAAAAAATCTCATAGATTATACGGGATCTTTTCCTAAAGATTTTTATCAAGAAATTACCCCTTCGGATACAAAAAAAACAATCGTAAAAAAATACTTAACTTACATAGAGGAAAAACTCAAAACTTATGCATTTTTAGCTCCACAATTGCTTTTTAGTGAAACAAATCAAAATCCTCTAGATCTTCCTAAAAAAGCCTCTACTTCCTGTTGTATCATTGCTTAGCTCGCTACAATTTATTTCTGTAGAAAAACAAATTTTTCAGAACTTTTTAACTTTTTTATAGTGAAGTAGGGTCATTAAGCAAGAAAGAGTCTGACCTTTATAACTATTCGTTTAAAAAAAAGCCTTCATTCTGTTAAAAACTGATCTTACGCTCGTAACAAATCAGTTAAAAATAAGGCTTCTATGCAACAACCAATCTCTCGAAAAAATATATGGGAAATGTTCAATACAATCTCTCGTCGATACGACACAATCAACCGTATTCTATCTTTAGGCCAGGATAAAAGTTGGCGCAAAAAAATGGCCAAGCAACTACCTCGAAAAGATATGATTCATCTGCTTGATCTCGCAACAGGTACAGCTGATCAAATTATTTCTCTTTTTGAAAATAGTCCTCAAATTGAAAAAGCTGTTGGAATTGACATGGCTGAAAAAATGATCGCGCTTGCCAAAAAAAAAATGGCTCCTAAGCCTTTTTCAGGAAAAGTAAAATTTCTTTGTGCGAATGCAGAAGAGCTTCCTTTTGAAGATGATATGTTCGATGTAGTTACCATTTCTTTTGGAATCCGAAATTTTGAAAATAAAGAAAAAGCTCTGAAAGAAATACATCGAGTTTTAAAAAAAGAGGGACGCCTTCTCATATTAGAATTTTCTCTTCCGCCTCATCAGGTAATGAAAAAATTTCATCTTTTTTATTTACGCCATATTCTTCCCATTATAGGAGGTATGTTATCCAAAAGCAAAAAATCTTATGAATACTTAAATCAAACAATTGAGACTTTTCCTTACGGCAAGGATTTTTTAAATCTTTTAAAAGAACATAATTTTCGAAAACCTTCTTCAAAACCTCTTTTTTTTGGAGCGGTTTCTCTTTACCAGGCCGATAAGTAATGCAAAATTTTCATTGGCTTAAAAAACATTCTCTCTATCCCAAAATTTACTTCGAATCGAGATGTTCGAATTTTGATATTTGCGGTGTGGGAGAAAAAAAGCCACAACATCCCCATTCTTACTTTTTTTTAAAATTTTTTGAACAAAATGGCTCTGATTTTTGGAAACACTTTCCTGAAGGTATCTATTGTCCAGCTGTTATAAAAAAAGGATTTCAAACAACTGCTCCTGTAAATCCATTCACACATCTAAAACCTGATCTTATCGTAAATACGCCCGATTTTACATCTTGGAAGCGTAATATCGAAAAAGCTAAAAAACTTATGAAAAAAGGTTTTTTACAAAAAGTTGTTCTCGCTCGCCAGTCTACCTTTTCCTATTCTCAAAAAATCGATCCCTTTTATTTTTTAGAAGCTTTAAAGATCCAAAAGAAAAACTCTTTCCTCCTCTTTTTTCAACCCTCTATCGATGAAGCATTCATAAGTTTTAGCCCTGAGAGACTCTATTTAAGACAAGATAGACATATCTTAAGTGAAGCTATAGCGGGCACTAAACATTTAGGAAATACCCTTCAAGAAAATCATAAACTTAAACAGGAACTTTTAAAAGATCCCAAAGAACAAAATGAGTTTTCTTTTGTAAAAAATTTTGTTCAAGAAAAACTGCATCCTCTTTGTAAAACAATGCAATTAACTTCTACAAAAGTAATTGAGACATCTGATGTACAACATCTATGTAATTTGTTTTCGGGACACCTCCATAGAGATATTAATGATGAGATTTTAATCCATACTCTGCATCCTACTCCTGCTACTTTAGGGATCCCTTGCGATACTGCTTATTCTTTTCTAAATGAAAATGAATCTTTTTCAAGAGGTCTTTATGCAGGCTGCTTTGGATGGATACAGCCTGATCGAACAGAAATTACTGTAGGGATTAGATCTGCTCTTATCAAAAAAAATGAACTCCATATTTTTGCAGGAACAGGAATCGTTGCAGAATCAGATCCTGAAAAAGAATGGCAAGAATTAGAAAATAAAACAGCTACGTTTAGAAAATTACTATGTCTATAGTCAATCTTAAAAATGCACATTTAATCGTTCAAATTTTAGAGCAATATAGTTGCAGTTTTTGTGTAGCTCCTGGTTCTAGAAACACTCCCTTAGTTTTAGCCATAGCAGAGTCAAAAGCAAAAAAAATGGTTCATTTTGATGAACGAGGCCTAGGATTTTATGCTTTGGGATATGCAAAAGCTACAAAAAAAACTGTAGTCATCGTTGTTACCTCAGGTACAGCTTTAGGCAATTTAATGCCTGCTGTAATGGAAGCACATAAAGATCATCAGCCCCTCATTTTACTCACAGCAGATCGCCCTTCTGAAGAGCAAGATATGGGAGCAAATCAAACAATTGATCAAGTTAAAATGTTTCAAAACTATGTAGAATGGCAATCAAGCCTTTTATTATCTGATAAAAATTTAAGCTTTGATTTTTTAAAATCCTGGATTTCACATGCATTTTTTAAATGTAAAACAGGCCCCGTCCACTTAAATGTTATGCTTCGAGAAGAAACTCATGATCCTAATTTTCAACCCTCTTTCGAACCTTTTATCCAACATGTTTTTTCCTCTCCAAATTTGCAAGAAAACTTACATCATTTGCAAACACAAAAAGGTCTGATCTTAGCTGGTAAAAAAGAATTTGAGCCTCTAATCTATGAAATTTCAAAAACTCTTAAATGGCCTATTTTTGCAGATATTTTATCCCATACAAGAAATCACCCAAACGTAATCCGTTCGTTTCATTTTTTATGCGAAAAAATACCCTCACCTGAAGTGATTTTGCATTTTGGAGAAAGTTTTGTTTCCAAAAATCTTCTCACTTATTTAAAAAAAGCACCTTTTCAAAAATATGTACATATCCAAGAAAACCCGTCCCTTTTTAATCCCACTCACCGTTTCACCCACTTTTATCACACTACAGAAAAAGCCTTTTGTAACCGCCTCTTGCAAGATGTACAACCTTCCGATGGATCTTATTTATCTGAAATACAAAATCTCGATCAAAGATTTTTAGAAAACACACAACAAGCTTTTGAAACAAAAAATCTTGTAGAAGGATTACTTACCCAAAAAATAAAAGTTTCCTGTCCCCTTTTTTTTGCAAACAGCATGCCGATCCGTTATGCAGATTTTTTTTTCTATCCCAAAATACCTACTCCCATCTTTGCAAATAGAGGTGTAAGCGGCATTGATGGAAATATAGCTACCATTGCAGGAATCGCAAAAGGATGCGGACGAATCGCAGCTTTTTTAGGAGATTTGTCTGTTTTACATGATCTGAATTCACTCGCACTTTTCAAAAAAACACCTCCTATTTTTCTCTATATTTTTAATAATTTAGGAGGAGGCATTTTTTCTCACCTCCCTATCTGTGGAAAAACGCCTTTTTTTCAAGAATATTTTCAAACAAAACACACCTGGAATTTTCAAAAAATCGCAGAGCAATTTGAAATTTGCTACGAAAAAATTGATACACTAGACGCTTATATCAACTCTTTTCAAAAAATCAATTCTATGAAAAGATCATGCATCTTTGAGGTACCTACAAATGCATGTGAAAATGTTTCCTTTATGAAAAATTTTAAAATTGAAGAATATGCTTATGCAAAAAGATAAAATTTGTACTCAAAGCGGGCTTTCTTATATAGAAATGGGAAAAAGAGAAAAACCGGCGCTCCTTTTTCTTCATGGTTTTATGGGATGCAAAGAAGATTTTAACGCTCTGTATGATGATTTAAAATCTCATTTTTTGTGCTTTGGCATCGATCTTCCCGCTCATGGAAATACAAAGCCAGACATCGATTTAAACATTGCCATTACAACATTTATCAAGGCACATAATTTATCAAAGGTTTTTCTTTTAGGGTATTCTTTTGGAGGCAGACTTTCTTTTGATTTTGATCTCGATCTTTTTGAAAAAATCTTCATTATTTCTTCTCATTTAGGCCTTCAAGATGAGAGTGAAAAGCAAAATCGTTTGAAGCAAGACCAAAACTGGGCTGATTTGTTACTCGAAAATTTTGAAGATTTTTTAAAAAAATGGTATGAGCAGCCTATTTTTAATACTCTTTCTTCTCAAAAAAAAGAAACTGTATTGATTCGAAGAAGAAAAAATAACCCCCATTTCTTAGCAAACGCTCTTATGAAATACAGCCTCAGCAAACAAGAGATCTTTTTTCCTCAAGAAAAGCACTTATTTTTTTATGGAGAAGAGGATACAAAGTATAAAACCCTCTACCAACAACTATCCCATAAAATAGAAGTCAAAAAAGCATCACATGCTCCTCACTTAGAAAACCCTCAATTTATATCAAAAAAGGTAATCCAATATGGTTCAATGGAATGATTTTTCTAAAAAATACAAAGAGATCTTTTTTCATAAATATGAAGGCATTTCTAAGATCACTATAAATAGACCTCATAGACATAATGCTTTTACTCCCCTTACCGTAAGCGAAATGATGCATGCTTTAGACGATGCAAAAAATGATCCTTCTATTGGGGTGGTTATTTTAACGGGAGAAGGAGAAAAAGCCTTTTGTTCAGGAGGCGATCAAAAAATTCGAGGAGATGCAGGATATGTAGATGAACAAGGAACAGATCGTTTAAATGTATTAGAGTTTCAAAGACAAATCCGCACCTGTCCTAAGCCCATTATTGCCATGGTTTCAGGCTATGCGATTGGCGGGGGGCATGTGTTGCATGTGATGTGTGATCTTACCATTGCAGCTGAGCACTCTATTTTTGGACAGACAGGGCCTAAAGTAGGCTCTTTTGATGGTGGGTATGGCTCAAGTTATCTAGCTCGCATCGTAGGGCAAAAAAAAGCGCGTGAGATTTGGTTTTTATGCAAACAGTATAATGCTCAAGAAGCCTTAGATATGGGGCTTGTAAACAAAGTCGTTCCCCAAAAAAATTTAGAGTCTGCTACGTTAGATTGGTGTTATCAAATTTTAAAACATTCTCCGATCGCACTTCGTTGTTTAAAATCAGCTCTCAATGCAGACTGTGATGGGCAAGCAGGGCTGCAAGAGCTTGCTGGAAACGCTACCTTACTTTTTTACATGACTCAAGAAGGGCAAGAAGGAAAAAATGCTTTTGTAGAAAAAAGAGAACCTAATTTCTCTCAATTTTCAAGGAAACCCTAGTTTTATGGAAATGACCCGTTATCAATCATGGATTTTGGCTATTCGATGCAAAACTTTAAGCGCAAGTATGTGTCCTGTGCTTTTAGGCTCCGTTTTTGCCATTAAAAAAGATTTTTTTTCTTTTCCCATTTTTTTAGAGACTTTAAGTTTTGCTCTTTTGATCCAAATAGGTACGAACTTATCTAATGATTACTTTGATTTCACACAAGGATCTGATACCTCTGAAAGAAAAGGTCCCGTTCGGGCTTGTCAACAGGGTTTAATTTCTTCTCAACATATGATGTTAGGCTTTTGCCTTACCTTTTTCCTTGCTTTTCTCATGAGCCTTCATCTTATATGGATAGGCGGTTTTTGGTTTTTCTTAGGTATGGTAATGTCTATTTTATCAGGCATTTTTTACACAGCTACCAAATATTCTTTAGCTTCTTTAGGTCTAGGAGATCTGTTTGTCTTTCTTTTCTTTGGCCCTGTTGCCGTTTTAGGAACTTATTATTTGCAAATGCAAGATTTTGGCTCAGAAATTTTAAGCGCCTCTTTAGGAGCTGGTTTTATCTGCACAGCTATTTTGGCAGTGAACAATATTAGAGATGTCGAAGAAGATACAAAGTCTCATAAAAAAACCTTAGTGGTTCGTTTGGGAAAAAAATTTGGGAAATCTGAATACCTTTTTTGTTTGATTACAGCATCTATAATGCCCTTTTTTATTTATAAAAGTTTTTTTTCAGCTATCTTGCTTACATTTGCTGCGCTCTTTATATCGATTCCTCTCATTATGCGTGTTTTTAGGGAAGATCATTTAAATGCCTCTTTAGAAGACACCGCAAAATTTTTAATCCTTTACACGGCTTTGATCTGTGCAGGAGTTTTGATTTCATGATAAAAAAATTTACACTCGATTTTCATCCCTCTTTTTTAAAAACAAATACAAAAGAAGGTTTTTTGATTCAAAAAGAGAACATCGGAGAAATCGCTCCCTTACCCGGATACAGCAAAGAATCTCTAGAGGATGCCTATCAGGATCTGCATTCTCAAAAAGAGATCCAAAACTGCTGTCCTTCCGTCCAGTTTGCCTTAGAATCTGCTTCCTTAAAAATCCCAATCGATACAAAAATACCGATCGCCTCTCTTTTATGGGGATCCAAAGAAGAAATTATAGAAAAAGCGAAAAATTCTGCAAATACCTGTAAAATCAAACTCTCACAGCTTTCTATCGATAATGCTATCGCTTTGATGAAGATTTTAAAAAAAAGCTACCCTGATAAAATTTTTCGTCTCGATGTCAACCGAGGTTGGAATCTTTCTCAAGCCCTATTTTTTGCCCGCCATTTTGAACCTACTGACTTTGCCTATTTAGAAGAGCCTCTAGAATTTTTCGAAGATCTTTTTACGTTTAGCCAAGAAACGCATTTTCCTATCGCTGTAGATGAATCGATTTATGATATCGATATCTCTGAGATTTTAAAGCTTGCAAGTCTCAAAGCAATTGTGATCAAACCCACCCTTTTTGGGGGAATAAGCGCGATTCAAAATCTACAAAGAAAAATTCCACCTCACATCGAAATTGTTTTGAGCTCATTATTTGAAAGCGGCGTAGGAATTTTGAATATCGGAGCCTTAGCAGCTGTCCTTTCCTTAAAAAGCGCTATAGGGATTGATACCTATCGTTTTATAAAAAAAGATGTTTTACAAACTCCCCTTCATTTGAATAACGGCTTTTTACAGCTATGCAAGATCTGCTTAAAAGATCCTCTCAAAAATTTCCAACCCATCTAGCTCTTGTAGATGGCCCTAAAAAGATCACCTATGCTGAGCTTTTTCATGAAGTTTATAAAATGAGAAAAAAGCTTCGCTCTTTAAAAACAAACTCCATTGGTATTCAACATGTAAATGATATCCGTATGGTGATTGTGCTTTTTGCCTGCCTGTATGAAAACATTTCCTGTTTTTTGATCAATACTTATTTGCCTTCTTTTTTTATAAAAAAAAATGTTCCTCTACAACCGATCATCGGAAAAGATTTTTCTTTCCAAGAGCTTTTTGCTTTAAAATCAGATACTGCAATTTTAAAAGATACGTTTGATCCTCAAAAACCTTTCACCTACATGTTCACCACAGGCACATCTCAAACTCCCAAACTTGCAGCTCATTCTTACGATAATTTTTTAAAAAGCGCTTTAGGAGCCAACCTCAATGTTCCTTTACAAGAAAAAGATC
>PVBE011638560.1_pt1 | contig 11195 bp, 5 predicted proteins | sample 1631181 | NCBI WGS metagenome assembly PVBE01 (sample SAMN08397723, study PRJNA350692) | Marine metagenome, whole genome shotgun sequencing project. | isolation source: water | place: Pacific Ocean | collected 2012-04 | reverse complement strand
CCGCACTCAAGCTGCGCGAGATGTTCATCATCCCATCGCTTCGAGGACTCCTCTATGAAGATTGATTTTCACGCCACTTTGAACCAAACTCAACCCCTAAGGGACTAAGCCGTGTTCTTTTCACAATTTGCCGCCGACATGGGGCTGTTGAGGAAGCAATCCATAAGAATGCCGAAACGCTCCGATAACATCCCCCTTCAAGGGGAACTTCGCGCGATGTTCGAGGGACGAAACTCCCCCTTTGAAGGGGGATTAACCCGGCTATCTCACCGGTTTTTGTAGCGAGACGGTGGAGAAAGTTGCTGTGACGAGACTTATCCGCCATCGCAGTAGAAAAGCGGTGAGATATCCGGGTTAAGGGGGATGTCGCGGTCCGTGCCTTCTCAGCCTCCGTCCTCTCAGACTTCCTTCTCCCAATTTCCCGCTAAAGAAAAGTCCAGTCCTCAGTAGAAATATCATGCCAACTAAGAACCCCCATCCGAAAATCGACGGCATCCGTATCGATATAGAGGCCCTTCGCCGCTTGTCCCATCAATGCCAGCCCGCCAATTGCAGCATCCGCGGGAATTGCTGTAAGACCTACGAGGTCATCGTGGATAACGGCGAAATCTCAGGAATAGTCGGAACGATGCCCCGCGCGGCCCACTACGCCAAGGGCCTTGTACAGGACGGCGAACTCATCGACCCCTTCGATGAAGCCGACGACGCGGACGCCTGTCTCGCCACGCACCATAACGGCATGTGCGTCTTCGCCTGGCGCGACCGGAAGGGCGCTACGCGGTGTTCTCTGCACAGCGCCGCGCTGGACCTGGGCGTTGATCCCTACGATACCAAACCCAAAGCCTGCACCCTCTGGCCGCTCTACCTCATCGAAGGCAATTCCCCCGTGTTGACCGTCCAAGAAGATACCTATTCCTTCGACTGCAACAAGCCCGCGGCCGGGCGCCCCACAGGACTGAATCCCGGCATCTCGGAGATACTCGACAGCGTATTCGGCGGGGCATTCCGTGAGAACGTCGAGCGCCTACTTACACGGAAATAGGCGTCGAGCACTTACCGGGGAAAAACATTCTTATTAAAGCCATTATTACCGGCTCGAATCGACGCAGATGAAACTGGAACCCGCGTTCCGTGTATGATGCGCACCTTTCGCCACAGGAGGCGATTTTACACCACATATGTGGTTCTGGATTACAGGAGCAGCAAGCTATGTCACGTTCTATTTATGTAAAATTCCCACATTTCTAGTTTCGACTGCGGTCGCGACTATGGCATCGGCTCATCCGGGGCATGTGGGGCATGGCACGGTAGCCGCCATGCCGGCCCCCGTCGCCCCAATCGTTTTGTCTTTGCATACTGACGTCGATATGGAGAAGGTGAGCGGTCAGGGGGACTACCAATTTCAGGTGATTTACACATCGGATCACCTCCCCCAAGCTGCCAACAAGGTTCTGGTGAAGGCCCATGGCGGGTTCGCCGTCGATCAGCGTCCTGGCAAGGGAGAGAGTTACTTCGCGTTACCGGGGGGCGGCATCATCCAAATCAGCGGCGAACTCGCCCGGACGCGAACTCTGTCCACGTCCGATGCGATGCGCAACCTCAACATGCACGACACGCGCTGGCTGGGGCTGGCCAATGTACTCGCCGCGCTGGACACGGGTATCCGGACCTTTGACGCCTGCCTGGCGGGACTGGGCAGTTGTCCCTTCGCGCCCGAGGCGACAGGCAATATCGTGACCGAAGATTTCATGTTCATGCTCGAAGGCATGGGCCGGCGCACGGGAGTCGACTTGGAGAAATTAATAGCGGTCCGCCGCGTGCTCGAAGAAAACCTGCCCGGCGAGCCGCTCCATGGCGCCATCGTGCGCGCGAAGACCACGAAGGGCTTCGAATTCGCGTCAGCGTAATTGGTTTTGGGGCGCGCTGGCGGATCGTTTCTTGATCAAAGTTCGAAGTCCAGGTACAACCTCTGAAATCCCAGTCCATGACCTGAAATCCTCTCCAAGGAGACCCACGATGGCGCCAACCGATTCCGTAGCTACGATGGCAATCGAACCCGACTATCTGGAGCTGCGCGACGCGGTCGGCCGGGTGTGCCAGGATTTCCCCGGCGAGTATTGGCGGGAACTGGACGCGAAATCGGAGTACCCAACCGAGTTCGTGAACGCGATGACGAAACACGGATTCCTCGCCGCGCTCATCCCCGAGGAGTACGGCGGCACGGGACTGCCCCTCCGCGCGGCCGGCGTGATTCTCGAAGTGATCCACGCGACGGGTTGCACCGCCGGGGCCTGCCACGCGCAGATGTACACCATGGGCACCGTCCTGCGCCACGGAAACGACGCGCAGAAACAAAAATACCTGCCGCGCATCGCGACGGGCGAATTGCGCCTTCAGGCCTTCGGCGTGACCGAACCGACGACAGGCTCCGATACGACGCAACTGCAAACGCGCGCCGACAAGAAGGGCGACATTTATGTCGTCAACGGGCAGAAGATTTGGACCAGCCGCGCGCTGCATTCGGACCTGATGTTGCTGCTTGCGCGCACGACGCCGAAAGACCAGGTGAAGAAGCGTACGGAGGGCATCTCGACGTTTCTTGTTGATATCAAAGACGCCCAGGGACGGGGGCTGGAGATCCGGCCTATCGACACGATGATCAATCATCACACCACGGAAGTCCATTTCGATAACTTCGAGATTCCCGCCGACAGCTTGATCGGCGAAGAGGGCAAGGGCTTTCGGTATATCTTGGACGGCATGAACGCGGAGCGGATCTTGCTCTCGTCGGAGGCCCTTGGCAACGCGCGGTACTTCATTCGCAGGGCGGTGGAGTACGCGAATGAACGCGTCGTTTTCGGCAGGCCCATCGGCCAGAACCAGGGCGTTCAGCTGCCCATCGCGAAGGCCCACGCGGAAACGGAGGCGGCGGAGCTTATGGCGCGAAAGGCCGCGGCCATGTTCGAGGCTGGGCTCGACTGTGGCGCCGAGGCGAACATGGCGCGCCTGCTTACGGCCGAGGCCTCCTGGAACGCAGCCGAGGCCTGTTTCGAGACCTTCGGAGGCTTTGCGTTCGCGCGCGAGTACGATATCGAGCGAAAGTGGCGCGAATGCCGCCTGTCACGAACCGCGCCCATCTCGACGAACCTCGTCCTGACCTACATCGCGCAACATGTGCTTGGGATGCCGCGTTCGTATTAGCCCGTATCGGGCTCGCGCGTTCTCCTTCCGATTGACTTTGGAAGAACGGGCTCTTACCATGCCTAGATCCTACAAGTTGCGGGAACGGCTGGGCTTCGCTTGGCGCACCGGGAGATACACATGGCGGACATGAAAACAAAGACCTTTATTGCGATCGCATTTTTTGCGATATCTTCCTTTATGGCGACGGCTCAGGACGCCGGGAGAATCCTGGACGCGTCCGGCGTCAAGGGAGGGCTGGTGGTTGTGGTCGGTTGCGACGACCCAGTGCTGCTAGAGGAGTTGCGGGCTGGCGATTCCTACCTGGTCCACGGACTGGACAGCGATCCCGGGAAAGTCGTGGCTGCGCGACAGCACCTTCGGGATAGGAATCTTTACGGTTCGGTCACCGTCTCTCGGCTGCAAGGCGAGCAACTTCCCCATGTGGACAGCCTCGTCAACCTGATCGTGTTGGCAGACGACACCAAGATACCGGTATCCGAGATGACCAGAGCTCTCGCCCCCAACGGCGTCATCGCGGACATTCGCGAGTCAAAGGTCAAGACCATTCGCAAGGACTGGCCCGCGGAACTCGACGGGTGGAGCCACTTCCTCTACGATGCCTCGAACAACCCCGTATCGAATGACACAGTGGTCGGCCCACCCCGGGGAATGCGTTGGGTTGCCGGCCTGAAATACGGCAGGAGCCACGAGCACATGGCCAGCATGAGCGCGCTAATCGCGGCCGGTGGACGCCTCTTCGGCGTTTTCGACGAAGGGCCCATCAGCTCGGTCTATTTGCCGGCTGAATGGAAGCTGACGGCCAGGGATGCCTTCAACGGCGTCTTGCTGTGGGAACAACCGATAGCGAACTGGGAATCCCAGCTCAGAGGTTTTAGAAGCGGACCGCCAGAGATCGGGCGGCGCATCGTGGCGACGGAGGACCGGGTGTATGCGGCCCTCGATTACGGATCGGCGGTGGCGGTTCTCGGTGCGGCAACGGGAGAACAATTGAGGACGCTGCCCGGCACCGAAGGCGCTCGCGAGCTGCTTCTGACCGGCGGGGTGCTGTATGTGCTCGCCGACGACATGACCGCGGCGCAACACCGCGAGCGAAGGGATTGGATCGACAGCACGGCAAAGGCGAAGGAATTCCGCTGGCCCTACCCGTTGCCGCATGTGTCGCTCGACATGTATGGCGTCCAGCGCGTTGTCGCCGTGGCTACCGAGACTGGCGAGCCGCTCTGGGATCACGAGTTTGGCACCCGCGGCGAGGTCATGCCCACCACGATGGCCGTGGACGGCGGACGCGTTTGCCTTCAGACGGTTTCCGACGTGATTTGCCTCGATGCCGCGGGCGGCAAGGAGCTGTGGCGCAGCCCGAAGCCGGTCGCTACAAACCGGTGGTCCTGGTCCGCGCCTACTCTGATCATCCACGATGGCGTGGTGCTGACCGCGGACCGCTTGCCAACGGCCGAGGCCGTTTCCGATGTGGCCGATGCTTGGCCCTCGACACAGGCCAACAAGTGGGTTGCCTCGAGCGGAACCACCACGGGGCTGCAACAGGAGGGCGAGATAGTCGCCTTCTCTCTCGACGATGGGAAGGAGTTGTGGCGCGCGCCCTGCTTCGAGAACTACCATGTCCCACAGGATATTTTTGTCATCGACGGTGTGGCATGGGTCGGAAATCTGCGCTGGTTCGAAGACCCGGGCTTCACCCAGGGGCGTGATATTAGAACCGGCGAGGTCGTCGCCACGATACCGCCGCAGGGCAAGTACGGCCACCACCGCTGTCACCGAAACAAGGCAACGGTTCAATGGCTACTGGTCGGCCGCCAGGGGGACGGTATCGGGTTCGTCGATCCCAGTGACGGGACCAACCTGAGGAATGCGTGGGCGCGAGGGTCTTGCCAGTACGGCATCATGCCGGCCAATGGCCTCGTTTACGTCCCGCAGCACTCCTGCGCGTGCAACCCCGAAGAGTTGCTGGTCGGGTTCAACGCTCTTTCTCCGCTATCTTCGGCGGGCGAGGGGCCGGCGCCACTGGAAAGGGGACCGGCCTACAATGAGGTCTCCAACCTCCAGAGTGGGTCGTCGAAGACCGGTTGGCCTACCTATCGGCGGGATGCCCGTCGAAGCGGTTACCAGGACCTGCCCGCGCCGGGCGCGCTTGAGATCAACTGGGCAAAGAAACTCTCCGCGCCCATTACGGCGCCGGTGTCTGCCGACGGGATCGTTGTCGTTGCCGAAACGGACCGCCACAGCGTACATGCCCTGCGGGTAGCAACAGGTGAAACGGCCTGGACCTTTGTTGCCGACGGCAGGATCGACTCGCCGCCGACTCTGTCGGGTGTCCTGTGCCTTTTTGGGACACGAAACGGTTTTGTCTATTGTTTGCGGGCATCCGACGGGGCGCTGGTCTGGCGATTCCGCGCGGCGCCGCGGGACCGGCGCCTGTTTGCCTACGAGCAACTCGAATCGGTCTGGCCGGTGCACGGGTCGGTGCTGGTTGACGAGACGGCACCGGAAAGCGCCGCTACGGTCTATTTCGCAGCCGGCCGGTCGGCGCGCGTCGATGGCGGGATCCGCCTTTACGCCCTGGACATAAAGACCGGGAAGGTGATTCACTCCGCCGACGTGAACATGGACGCTGAGGCCTGGGGCGAGGGCATCATCAAGGGGACGGTGCTGCCAGACATACTCTCCGCTCAAAAGGGCACTATCTGGATGCGTCAGATGGGCGTGACCAAAGACTTGGCTCTTGCCAAAGCGCGACCGCATCTCTACGCGGCGCGCGGCTTTCTGGACGATACCTGGTGGCACCGAACTCACTGGCTCTACGGCACGGCTATCCTGCCGGGGTTCACAAACTGGCCACTCGCCGGCAACGTGATGCCCGCGGGACGGCTGCTGACCTATGACGACGATGAATCTGTCTATGGTTACGGCCGCGTGGGCTTGCGGGCCCTCAGCGGTGGGCATGCCCGCACGGAGGCAACAGGCTACATACTGTTTGCCGAGGCCTTGACTCCTGAGGCGGCGTCCGGAACGCAGACAAGCAGCTGGCTATTGGATATATTCGCCAAACATCGCAGCGATTTAATGGACGATCCGGACGTAGAGCGTTCAGGCATTGAGGAACTCGCCTATGATGCGCTAAGAGAAACTTTCAGGGAACGTCAGCGCAAATGGGACACGGAGCTGCCTTTTGTGGCTAGGGCGCTTGTGTTGAGCCGAGACGCCGTGCTGGTCGCAGGTGGCCACTCGTTAACCGAGAGCGCGGAACGCCACGGCCCCGGAACGATCTGGAGTGTCTCCCGCGAGGATGGGTCGAGGAGGACGACCGGCTCGCTTCCCGCGCCGCCGGTCTTGGACGGCATGGCCCTGACCGATGCGGGCGTCTTCGTGTCGGCTTTAGAAGGATCCTTGATTTCCCTTGGCGCTACGAAATAATTCCCGTGCCTCACGCTAAACAGGCCGTGGGGAATTCGCGCGGCTTCGTTCCGCTCGAACCGATGAGCGTTCAGGCCATTCTTGCCCAGAAGAAAGAGCAAGAAACTGACTTTTGGGCTTTTCAAAAGTAGACGCAAACGCAGCGAAGCACGAGCGTAGGCGTGTCTGTCCCTTTTCTTGCGAGTCAGAACCAGCTACACGGGAAATTGGAATGAGAACGCGGAGCAACGTAGCATGGGCTGCCTTCCCATGAAACACAGGCAGGATGCCCGTGCCACGGGATTGACATGAAATTAGATAAAGCACGCAGGAATAAGGCCTTATAAGAAGCTGCAAGGAAATGTGTCCTTAACAGAGCTTGCAGCGCAACATACCGATGGGCAGCAGAACCTTGCAGGCCAAGGGTCCGCGAGAACGTGGCCACAAATGTGCAGAGCGGCCTCAATGTTACCAGCTGACAATATCGCCGAATTTCGTGGCGAGCGGCTCCCTTTTCGTCTGGAATCCTGCTTCGATCCGCACGACTCCGGACCATCAATTAGGCTGAGCCGGGTTTGCGCCCTCATCGCATTCTGAACTCACTGAAGGCCGTTGGTTTCGCCGAGGCCTTGGTAAAGGTGTTCCGCGCTCCTCAACGACCCACTCCGCAAATTCGGGAGGTCGTATGAACGGTAGACCTCGGCTCGAAGCTCGAAGTCCCCGGCCGAACTCAACAGGGATGCCCGTCCTCGTTGCGGATCGCCCGGCATAAGCTCGAACCCCATGGCCGATTTTGTCCGGGCTGAGAGCCCACGCAACTGAACCGCTCCCGCAACGTACGGAGCCGTTGCTGAAGTTCTTGCAGATGCCGAATGACGCTCGCGTCAATCACCCTGGGCTTCAAGCGTTTCTTCGGAGCTGGCGTAACATTGCGCCGGGACTTCCTCACCGCGCGATTGTAGTCTTCCGCCTCCTCTTCCAGCCGTGCGCTATACAGTTCCAGCGCGACGTTCAGAGATACTTCGGCAAGATTGAGGAAATATCGCACCGGGCGGGCACTATCAGCGCCTGGGCGCACAGGCCGTCCAGTGTATTGACGAATCGCTCGTAGCCCGCGCGTGGCATGGAACCCGATAGAGAACTATGTTCAGTTCGGACCCGTAGCCACTGAACAACGTGGCCCCAATGGATTCTCACTTTGCCCCGCAGCCCTGATTTCTTCAAGGACGTGATCGTGGAGGAATTCGGAAAACGCATCGTGTATCTGTTGAAGCACAATGCGGCCAGCCTTCCTGCCGCCCCCCTCTGTAGCCAGTTCTCGATGAGAAACACCGCCTGATAATGAAGATTCCGCGAATGTGCGCAGTGTACGGGATTTCCCCACACATCTCAATCTAATATCAAATCTAATTTACCAAGTAATCCCGCGGGAATGGCGAGCCTTAATAGTCTCATGGAAACCCTTAAATAGGAGAGAAACGCCCATTTCGCAGTCCTTCAATGAGACGGTCCACACTGCGGTCAATCCTGGTCTTGAACCGGAGCAAGGTCATCTATTGTCAAACATGCAATATTTTCGTACTATTACATGCTAACCCACCTTCAGTCTTCAGTGGGGATGTAGTGTCTTGTATTTCACTGCCGAGTCGTCTACATTTTCCCTGCTTTGGATACCCATCGATTAACGCGGCGAGACCGCCATACCCTCTTCATCTGCATTGCGGCCGGCATAATTGGCCTGTCCGTCTTTGCCGGGCTGTACAGCCGCGCTTTTCCGACCGCGAACGTCTCCGTCGCGCTCGACAGAGATGACGCGGTCCGCGTATCTCGCAGCCACTTGGAGTCGCTCGGGCACGACCTCAGTTCCTATCGGTACGCGGTCGACTTCCAATCCCGTCGGCCCACGATGACCTTCCTCGAAAAGGAACTGGGCCGGGCCCGCTCGTCAGCCCTCATTTCGGGCGATGTCAACATCTGGTTCTGGCGCATCCGTTGGTTCATTCCTTCGCACGAAGAGGAATTCTGGGTACTTGTCACGCCGGAAGGACGAACCGCCGCGCACGGACATCGAATTCCGGAAGCCGCGGAAGGAGCCCGCCTCTCGGCGGCGGAGGCCCTCGAGTTGGCGGAAGCGTTTTTGGCCGCGCGTTCGCCGTCGGATCTGTCGCTCTTTGAGTTGAAGGCCGGTAGCCAAACGGAACGTCCGAACCGCGTGGATCACAGCCTTCGTTGGGAGGGGCTAGACGAAGACCTGGCCGGAGCCAAGCGAAAGATTTCCGTCGATGTGCAGGGCGCCACGGTAGGTTCGTACGCCGAAACGCTGGACCTCCCCGAAACCTGGTTTCGCGACGAATCGCGAAAAGAGGCGCGACGCGGATTCTTAATGACCGCCGCGTCAACCGCCAAAGACGGCCTGCTTCTCCTCGTGTTCGCCATTTTTGTGTTCAATCTTCGCCGTTGGAACATGCGATTTTGTTTTGCCGTGGTTCTCGGCGGCGTGTTAGGCATTCTCGAAATCTTGGGCTGGGCCAATGAGTTCCCTTTCATCTGGATGGGGTACGACACGAACGAAAGCGTTTCGGCGTTTTTTGGTTCGCGCCTCGTAAGCGTTGCGGCAAACGCAATGAACACGACTTTTTACGTCATCATTGTAGGCGCGGCGGGAGACGCCCTCGCGCGAGAAGTTTTGCCATCGCGCCTATCTCTCTCCCATCTCCTGACGCGCGGATTTTGGACCTCTAAACAACTGTTCATCGCATCCGCGGCGGGCTGCGGACTCGCCCTGCTTCACGCCGCTTACGTCGCCGCGTTTTACGTTGGCGGCGAGCATTTCGGCGTCTGGTCTCCAATTTCACCGCCCTACGAAAATATCCTCGCCACGCCCCTACCCTGGCTCTACCCAATCACGGCAGGCCTCGCCGCGTCGATAGACGAAGAATTTCTTTTCCGCCTATTCAGCATCTCGTTGCTCCTTCGCTTCGCTAAGAATAGGACCGTCGCGATCCTCCTCCCAGCCATAATCTGGGGCTTCCTCCACAGCAACTACCCACAGGATCCCGAATACACGCGCGGCCTCGAACTCACCATCGTCGGCGTGGCCTATGGCGCGGTCTTCTTGCGCTACGGCATCGTAGCCACGCTCGTTTCCCACTATGCGTACAACGCGCTGGTCAGCAGCGTCATCCTGCTCCAGAGCGAAACCCCCTACCTGCGCCTGTCCGGCGTAGCGGCGGTAGGGTTGATGGCCGCTCCCCTCCTTCCGGGGATTTGGGTCCTTCTTAGGGGGAAGGCCTTCGGGGAGGTCGACACCCTTGAGCAAGCTCCGGTGAATCCCGTCTCGACGCTGCCGTTGGAGCGTCCTGTAGGTGAGCAACCAGAACCGACCTATGAGCCGCTTCCCTTTCGGATCTACGCCGCTCTAATCGTCGTGGCAGCCGCGGGACTCGCCTTCTACGCCGGCAACGATCGGGAACGCCTTGGTGATTATGTCTCCATAGAGGCCAATCGCGTCGAAGCCGAGGCTATTGCGCGCGAATTCTTGGAGGGACGGGGCGTCTCGCTAACCGGATATATTGCGGTGACAGAGTTTCGCCAGCGCTTTTCCGGTGACGACGTGGACTTTCTCCACCAACAGATCGGCGCGGGCGCCCTGAACGAAACTCTCGAACGCCACTTGCCTACCGCCGCGGTGTGGACGACTGACTTCTTTGTTCCGTTGCAGGTCGAATCGTACCGGGTCATGGTATTGCCGCGAGGCGAAGTGTTCGGATACCGCCGCTTTGTGGATGACGATGCGCCCGGCGCGAAGCCGAACGAGGCCGAAGCGTTGGCAATCGCCGAAGCCTTCTTGCGTGAACAAGGCCTCGATCTGTCCGAGTACCGCCTGGTTGATTCGCTCGAACTGGAAGAACAGAATCGCGCGGATCACAGGTTCATCTGGGAACGCGTTGACGTTGCGTTGGGCGACGGCTCGCTGCGGGTCTCGACCGCCGTGCAGGGCGGCGAAGCCACGATCTACAGCGCGTACATCGATGTGCCCGAAGAATGGACGAGAAAACGAGCCGAAAGCGGCTTTGGCGATCTTCTCCTCACGACCGGCAGCGGGCTTCTTCTTTTGTTAGCGTCGGCGACGCTCGGCGCGGTGTTCGTCGCCTTCTTCCTGCGCGGACGCCTCAGGTGGAAGCTGGCCATTCGGGCGGGCGCGCTTGTGGGTTTGCTCTTATCGGTGCGCTTCGCAAACGACTATCCAGCGTTCTGGAGCGACTACCACACCGTGGCTGAACCGTTCGCGTACGCGGGCACCGTGTTGATTCGACAGGCCTCCTACGTCGTGTTGGCCGCCGCGGGATCGGCCATCGCGGTCGCCTATGCCGAAGCCTTGTTCCGGCGGGCCTTTCCAGATCGTGTCCCGATCGAGAATTGGTTCATTCGAGATCGCTCTAACGCCGGACGGCTTGGGCGGCGGCAACGAATGTTCCGGGGCTGGGGCGAAGCGTTGGTTGTCGGAACATTACTCGGAAGCGCGGCGATGAGCGCTAGTACTCTGGTGACGCAGAGCGTCGATGAAGAATTCCAAGTTGATG